>Ga0209200_1000607_pt1 | contig 40018 bp, 60 predicted proteins | sample AD_UKC033_MetaG_FD_184406 | JGI IMG/M metagenome (GOLD analysis project Ga0209200, IMG submission 184406) | Active sludge microbial communities of municipal wastewater-treating anaerobic digesters from USA - AD_UKC033_MetaG (SPAdes) (version 2) | ecosystem: Engineered > Bioreactor > Anaerobic >... | reverse complement strand
ATACGGGGATGTGGCAGCATGATCCGTACTGCTGGAGTAATTGCGGCATTCTACTCTAAAGTTCTTAGCAACCTCTACGCCTGGGGGTGGAACGGCTACGGCCAACTGGGAGACGGGACCACGACGGATAGAACATCTCCCACGGTAATCGGAAGCTGTACCTGGAAGGCCATTGCCGGTGGGGGGGTATCACTCATTAGGGCTGAAATGATCTGCGTCTACGGGATCTGCAAAGATGAAGCCCGACACGCCCAGCGCGCTGTACGCCTGCAAAACAGCATCGACATGTAGACAAAGCTGCCCCCAACGTAACACCAGACCCCCTGTGCGCACAGGGGGTCTTCTCTTCTTCTTGCACTTGACAAGTGCCATGCGACTTGCTATAGTCGGGCCATGGAGGTGGGAGATGAAAACGAGCGATCTTGATGCAGCCATTGAGCTTTCGGGGCGTGCTAATCGCATGCTCCGGCAGCTCGTACTAGCAGTTGAGTACGGAGATGACTTCACAATCCCTCCTGGGTCCGTTAGGGAGGCAGCGGAGCTTCTCCGACAAGCTGTGTCCAACCTTGACGCTCTGGTTGCGCATGGTTGACCTCAAGCGCGTCAAGGCTCACACGCAGTACGTGCTGTCCGACGGGACTCGTGTCCCGGGAGTCACTACTGTCCTCTCGATCCTTGCCAAGCCATCTCTCATCCCGTGGGCTAACAGGCTCGGGTTACAGGGGATAGACGTTGCCAAGTATGTTGACGAACTCGCTGATGCTGGGACATGTGCCCACTACTTGATCGAGTGCCACCTTGGCGGCATCGAGCCAGACCTGTCTCCATTCTCAGACGAACAGATCGGCATGGCCCGCAACTCGCTCGCCAAGTTCTACGAGTGGGAGGAACAGAACAAGCCGCAGGTCGTGGCATCGGAGGTTCCGCTGGTAAGCGAGAAGTACAAGTACGGCGGGACGATTGACCTCATTGCCAGGATCGGGAATCGCATGGAGGTCATTGACTTCAAGACAGCGAAGGGTCTATACCCAGAGCATGCGCACCAGCTAGCAGCCTACGTTGAACTTGCCCGAGAGAACGGGTATCCTGTCAAGCGTGCGCGCATCCTACGAATCGGGAGGACGTCGGACGAGGGATTTGAAGAGCGCCAATGGGCGGTGAAGGAGCTAAAGGAGAACTTTGAGCTGTTCAAACATGCCCTGGCGATATATCGTATACAAAGGAGGATGGGATGAATGATGTCGTAGCACAACCGGGAGCCTTCCGCTCGTCGCCAGAGATAGGCCATCTGGCTGAAGCGCTGGCCAAGGCGCAAGCTGACTTTCCCGAGATATCACGCAATCGAGAAGTCACGGTGCGCACCAAGGCTGGATCGGAATACAAGTTCCGCTATGCAACACTTGACATGATTCTGTCGTGCACCCGCAGGCCGATGGCCGACAGCGGACTGTCTCTGACCCAACTCATCGAGACACACGATGGACACGTGGTGCTCAAGACGGTGCTCCTTCACTCGTCTGGGCAGTGGATCATGTCGGAGACTCCGATCCCGGTATCGATGGGCCCGCAGGAGTTTGGTAGTATGTTGAGCTACATGCGTAGGTACGCGATCAGCGCGATCCTGAACCTTGCGAGCCAGGATGACGACGATGGCAACATGGCAGAGGGGAATGACATTGAGACAGCGGAGATGCCTGTCGGAAAGCTTCTAGATGCTACCCGTCCGGGTCTAGCAACCGAAAAACAGATAAAGTTTGCCTGGTCGTTGGCCAAAAAGCTCGGGTGGACAGAAGATGACATGAAGGCATATCTTAAGTCGCACCACGGTATAGAGTCGGCCAAGGAGATGACCAAAGATATCGCATCACTGGTCATTGACCACCTCCAGATGGAGATTGAGAACAGGCCAGATAACGAGCAGGAGGCCGGTGCATAATGCCACTAACCGCACCTCCCCGTGGTGGGGCACCATCCCAGGCCTCCCGCCTGGGCAGGCGGGCTTCCTCCTCCTTTGTCCGCTTGTGGCGTGGGTTCGATTCCCTTTGGTGCGGTTTCACTTGGGGGCGCGGTCGTCTGACAGCGGCCGCGCCCGCTAGTCCCCCGGCCACAAACCATGCACACAAGGGAGGTGGCCTTCTCTGAACGCAACCAGACCGCGGGGCGTTGCGTGGCCGGGGTGCCCTGCGATGTTTGACTGCACGACAACATGTACGTGATCGTATCGTGAATGGAGGAGAGATGGGCGACAGCGCAATAGCGGACATCCGTATTGATACAGAAATTCGCGACTTGATCCCGCGACTATCGGACGGTGAACTCGCGCTTCTCGAAGAGAGCATACTGAACGAGGGGGTACGAGACGCGCTAGTGGTATGGGACGAAGAGGGGATACTCCTTGATGGCTACCACCGATATGAACTTGCCCAAAAGCATGGGCTAGAGTATCGCGTGGTTCGCCAATCTTTCGCAGACAGGAACCTGGCGATTGAGTGGGTATTACAGAATCAGCTTGGCCGACGCAACTTGACAGACAACCAGCGGACGTACCTGATGGGCAAGTTATATGAGCAGAAGAAGAAGACTGCGACCGGATTCACGGATAGAGACTTGTCTGCGGGTCAAGATGACCCCGGAGGTCAAAATGACCTCGGGGATAAGACAAATGCTACGGCCAAGAAGATAGCCGCCGAATTCGGTATGGGGGAAGTAACCGTCCGCCGTGCCGCCCAGTTTGCCCGTTCTCTCGACTCTTTGGCCGAGGTAGACCCCGAGATCAAACGGGCTGCCCTAGCAGATGAGATCACACAAACTGATGTACGGCGGCTTGTTAGGGTCGCGGAGGAAGATCCCGACCTTGCTGCCCAAGCAATAGAGAAGGCACGCTCAGGCGAGGTCAAATCCATTCGCAAGGCAATCGCCCATGTCAAAACCGAGATAGCTGCAAGGACGGCAATGCAACCAGCCTCCGCAGCTAAACACCCTATCCTGATCGTCGGTCGAGCAGAAGAGACAGGACTAGATGACGAATCGGTTGACGTCATCATTACAAGCCCGCCCTACAATCTGGGCTCTGAAAACTGGCCGATGGGCGGCGAGGGACGCGAGCCACGAGAAAACGGTATCGGCTATTCCGATTCGATGCCGGAAGAAGAATACCAGGACTGGCAAATTCAGGTATTTCGCGAGCTCTATCGCGTTGCCAAACCTGGTGCGTCCTTCTTCTACAATCACAAGGTGCGCATCCGAGAGGGATGTGCCATCCATCCTATGGCATGGATAGGCCGGTCAGATAACCCATGGACGCTGCGACAAGAGATAATCTGGGATAGAGGCAGCACCCACAACCACTCACCTACGCTTTTCTGGCCCCATGACGAGCGCATTTACTGGATGACCAAGGGCACGCCAAAGCTGCCTGATCATCCCATCGGTTTGCCTACCGTCTGGTCCTTTCATGGACCGATAGCTAATACCTGGCACCCGGCTCCATTCTCAGAGGAGCTACCAAGGAATTGCCTCCAGGCCGTGGGCACTGATGGCATCACCGTCCTAGATCCGTTCGCCGGGAGCTGTACCACCATCGCCGTGGCGCTCGAGCTGGGATACGATGCGATAGGAATTGACATCGCCGCAGAGTACCTCAAACGGGCAGCTGAGGAAAGAGGATGGACAATTTAATGCAGGACGAGCGAAAAAGGCTGCTTCGTGGCTCTCCAGCACGTGATGCCTTCAAGCGCTGGCACAAAGACCTTTCTGGCACTCTCTACGCTTGCGATGCTGATTTTATTCTTGTCAATAAATATCCGCCAGGTATCGTAGCGATTGTTGATTACAAGAGACAAGATGATAGAACCACATTCTCTGAGGTGCTAGCATACAATGCCTTTGTCTCGCTCGGAATAGACGTGTTTGTGATGCAGGGGGAGCCTGGCGAGAGGCTAGACGTCTATAAATATGTAGGCGGCGATTATAGACCAGAACCGCCAGTCGTTGAGTTGAGGCATGAAGAGACGATCCACAACAACGTTGAGTTCGAGAACTGGGAACGTGCGCTCCGGAAACAGTGGAGCAAGAGCCACATAAAGTTGTGGAGGAGGATGGACGATGCTAGTTAGGCTTCAGAAGGACAACAGAAGCTCCTATACCGTGATCAGCACAAATACGCTGCAAGATACGAGCCTCTCACTGGAGGCCATGGGGCTCCTGTGCTACCTCATGAGTCGCCCCGATGATTGGGAGGTCAGCGTCACAGAGCTATCTGAGACATGGGATATCGGGACAACCAAGTTGCAGCGGATAATGGGCGAGCTACAAAAGTGCGGGTATGCTGATCTCAATGTTGTCCGCGGTGAGCAGCATGGCCACGTTCTTGGCAAGAGGTGGACGGTCTATGAACGGCCCGAGATGAACCCCAACCGAGAGGACCGACAGGCATGTTCACCGACAGACGGAAAACCGCCTTGTCGGTCGAGTGGCCAAGAGAATGGAACAATCGATGATGACACGAGGAATACTCCAGTCCAGCAGGCATGTTCTCCAGAGAGTGGCCAAGAGAATGGAACAATCGGGGACAGTGGAAACCATGCAATTATGGAGAGGCCAATAGATTTTGAAGTTCAAGCTTTACAAGCTTTACAAGAAGTACAAGCTTTACAAGATCTTCAAGCTTCTCAAGAAGTACAAGCTTTACAAGTCTTTAAAGACTTACAAGCTTTTAAAGACTTACAAGCTTTACGGGACTCAGAGATTTCATGGTCTTTACAGAAAGATGCATCAAAACCAGCGCCCAAGTCGCAACTTTCGCAATCGAAGCGCACGACCATGGAGTACTCGTCTGACTTTGAGGCCTTCTGGCAGGTGTACCCGCGCAAGACAGCCAAGGCTGCTGCATACCGGAAGTGGAAGGCGCTGACTAAGCGTGACGGAACAGAGCCCGGGGCAGAGACGTTACTGAAGGCTGCGCAGAACTATCGTGAGGCATGTCGTATGGCTGGAACAGAGGAGTGCTATATGATGCATGCTGCTACGTTTCTGGGACCACAACGTCGGTGGGAGGACTATCTGGAACAACCAAAGCCACCAGCCGGCAAGCGCGGCAATGCACTTTGCTCTGGCGTGGACTATGGCGCTCTCATGGAGAGCATCGCAAAGGTGCCCCAGTGATCCGTGGTTCAGCTATCGGAGCTGAGTACGCTGACGCGACGCCAGACAACCTGGTTGTACATTCAGGCAACCGTGAGGCGTGGGGGCACTTGTCTGGGATGCTCGAAGGTCACGGGTACTCTGTGCTTCTTGTTGGCCCTCCAGGGACCGGTAAGACCAGGATGCTGGCGACTGTGCTCAATACGATCGAGCGCAAGTGGCCATTCGGTCGCTACGTCTACTGGACAATGCCTGCGTTTGTAGACAAACGTCGTGATGCGGTGGGAGGAGACGCGCTCGATCCTGTTGAGATGTGCATCGATGCGCACGTGGTAGTATTGGATGATCTTGGGGCAGAGAAGGTAACTGACTATGGGCGCGAGGGCCTGTACAGGGTGCTCGATGAGCGTCGCAAGCGGAAGCTGATCACGCTTGCTGCCACCAACCTTTCGTTGAGAGAGTTGCCTCAGATTTATGGGGATCGTATCGTGAGCAGGTTCATGGGCGAGCACGGTACGATAGCGGCAGTGACTGGGCATGATTGGCGCGTGAGGCAGGCGGCCAATCCGAAGCCAGTGGCGTGGGCCGAGCAGATCGGGCAGCCTCGTGGTATACTAGCAGAGGTGATGCGACAACGGGAGGACTGTGTGCAAATGCCAGACGAGGTGCGGAGTAAGATTGAGGAATTGAGGGAGGCGTGATGAACGAATGGATGGAGCGGGCGATCGTAGCTGAAACGGCACTCCAGACTATGGCAGCGCTGTTCCCGGATGAAGTTTGGGAACAATACGCCGATAAGCAAGTAACGAAACTTAAGGATAGGATTATAACTCTTGAAAATATTAGCGCAATACATAGAGAAAATGCCAGACGATATAAAGAAGAAGTTATGCATCTATTGGAAATCGTTGGATCTCTTGTTGAGTACGCCGAGGAATTACTCGCAGATCACCTGGAAAGATACGGTGAGACAACGAAGAAAAACCGTGAGTGGGCCAAAATGCTACGAGATGATATCGCATCGGCTAAGAAGGTCCTGCAGGGTGAAAAGGAGGAATGATGCTAGTATTGATGCAAAGAATCACTGAAGATCCTGAGAGATTTCTCGCCGAGTGCGCTCGGGTATCCAGGCGCGGCGATTGCAGACAAGATTGTAAAGACAAAGACAGGGCTACTATTAGCAGACTTATTCGTGATGGGCACGAATCCGTTCTTGAACATGCTAGCGCTACATTCCTCATCGAAGGAATCAGCAGATGTTGTATGGCACAGCTACTACGACACCGCCACCTGTCGGCCACGGTAGAGTCGCAGCGGTACTGCGATATGAGTGGACTGTCATTGAAGGACATGGTTTACCCGGAGACAGTTGAGGAGTCTACTGCATGGGAAGAGGCAGATGAGGCAGTGGGAGCGTGCCTGGAAGCATACCAGGCCCTGATTAAGGCTGGTGTCCCACTAGAGGACGCCAGGTATTTTCTACCACAGGCTAGTCCAACCAGGCTCGTTGTCACGGCGAACTTCCGTGAATGGCGACACATCATCAGACTTCGCACTGCCCCTGAAGCCCAGTGGGAGATACGTGAACTGGTGGGAAAGATAAGGGACAAGCTACATGAACAGGCCCCGTCAGTTTTCGAGGATCTCAAATGATAGGCTCAATTCTGAACGACCTTCAGATCATCGAGCTATGCCAGGGAGATAAGCCGATGATCATTCCCTTTGAGCCGAAGCAGTGTGGTAAACCTAGCTACGGGCTTGGATCGTTCGGGTATGACCTGCGACTTGGCACGCGGTTCATGGTGCATCGCTTTGGAGTCAATACGTTACTTGATCCGAAGAAGTTCCCGACTGAATTGTTCACGGTATACGAGACAGACTCGCACTTTGATATTGCGCCTCACGCTAACGTACTAGCAGAGAGCGTGGAGACGTTTGACATGCCACCCGATGTAACTGGGATCGCATTTGGGAAGTCAACCTATGCCCGCTGTGGACTGCTCTGCAATTTGACGCCAGTAGAGTGCTTTGATGACCAGACAGAAGTTCTCACCCTTGTGGGGTGGAAAAAGTTTGAGGACTTAGACCCAAATGAGATTGTGGCGACACTAAACGAGGATGGCGTGCTGGAATATCATCCAATAGTAGCTCGTCAAAAGCGATGGTATAATGGAGAGATGATCGCCATTAGAGGGCGTAGCATTGATCTGTTAGTTACCCCGGAACACCAACTGTATGTGCGTAGGCAAAGTAAGTTTGACTTTGAGTTGCTTCAGGCCATGGATTTGGAGAGTTATTACGAGCTAGAATTCAAGAGGGACTCAGTTTGGCTCGGGGAAAGCCCGCAAAATTTTACGCTTTCTACCGTATCAGATAAAGGACAATCCACGACAAGACGAATAGCATTGCAGGTTTTTGATATTTTGGAAAACATCGAAGAAGCCACCACTTCTGATATTTACAAGCTCCTAGAAGAGCCCCGGCCAACACAGCGGATGTTTTCACGATTGATGGTAATCTTGACTAATTTAGGAGCCGTTGAACGCTACCGAGTTCATTCGACAGAGAATCGCTCTATTGGGGCTTCACAATTTTGGAAGTATCGGCTGATAAAAAGGATGAATGATTTTGGTCTTCTAGAGCCCATAGTCATGCCCATAGAGGCTTGGGTTAAATTCTTCGGCTTTTGGTTGGCCGAGGGGAGCGCGTATATCTCGAAGAAAGGGGATTATGTAGTTAAACTAGCATCGTTACAGACTAATACGAAACACCTAGCTAAAGAATTTCTGAAAGACCTTCCGTTTAAATGGTATGAGGGGCCACTCGGTTTCAGCACCGTTAATAAACAACTTGCTACATATCTCATGCAGTTCGGTCACTGTTCAGAGAAATACATACCGGAGGAAATTAAGAGGTTATCTCCCAATCTTTTACGTAAGTTTCTGTGGGGGTACATGCTGGGGGATGGAAATTTCGCTACATTTACAGCTTTTACTACCTCCAAGCGATTAATTGATGATTTGCAAGAAGTGGGACTTAAGATTGGGTGGCCTGCTTCCTATTGGGTCAGCGCAAGCCCAGGCAGGCCGATGCATATTAATCCCCAATACACGTCAAACTACGCTGTATTTGGAATCCGTTTCTCTAAGAATGGCACTCCGAAATGCGGCAGAGCCAAAGCCGCTTGGTCCCGAATCCCATACAATGGTTATGTATATGATGTGACTGTTCCACCGAATCATACGATTTATGTGCGTAGGAACGGAAAAGCCGTTTGGTCTGGCAACTGTAGCTGGCGCGGAAAACTGACATTGGAACTGGCAAACCTGTCTCCTCTGCCTATCAGGCTGCACGTTGGGCAGGGGATAGCACAGGTAGTGTTTTTCCGTGGCGAGAGGCCCAAGCGGACGTACCGTGAGAAGGAGGCGGGCGGTGTCTACCAGGATCAAACTGGCGTTACGTTACCACTGTGACAGAGATGGCCAAGGGCGAGGTGGATGATGTCAAAGATCAATGGAAGATGGCGCAAGCTTGATAAATGCACGTGGTACTGGGACTTCGTTGATGGGTATCCACCATACCGAGGACATAACCCTATACTACTGAGCGATGGAACTATTACAACAAATCCTCCTTTTATCGAGAAGTGCATAGAAGGCGATCCCAATGCAGTACGCGGCCCGGGATACTACGCATGGAGGCTAGGCGCTGACGACTTAGACTATACTGGTCCGTATAAGACGCTCAGAGAAGCCAAGGATGCTGCCCTGGAAGGAGTTGATATTGCCTAATGGCCGGTTACGTTCGCCGATATTGTGGTTCGGCGGCAAGGGTCATATGGTAAAGAAGCTATTACCGTTGATCCCTGAGCATAAGATATATGTTGAGGTTTTCGGTGGAGGAGCAAGTCTCCTCTTTGCTAAGGAGCCATCACCAGTCGAAGTATACAATGACCTAAATGGGGATCTGGTGAACTTCTTTCGTGTCCTACGTGATCCCAAGAAGTTCGCGGAGTTTCACCGATTGGTCTCTCTGACCCCATATAGCCGGGAGGAGTATAACCTCTGTAGAAAAACATGGGAATCATGTGAAGATGATGTTGAGCGAGCATACCGGTGGTTTATAGTAGCCCGGATGAGTTTTGGCGGAATATTTGGTAGTGCATGGGGTTATGCAGTAACAGCATCAAATAGAGGGAGGGCTTTGACAACAAGTTCCTGGCTTTCTGCTATTGATATGCTACCAGAGATCCATGAGCGTATGATGCGTGTACAAATTGAAAATGATGACTTCCGTATGATAATCCCGAGGTATGATACACCTGATACTTGCTTTTATGTTGACCCTCCATATATACTGGAAACAAGGAAATCACAGGATGTGTATAAATACGAGATGACACTTCAGGACCATCAGGATCTAGTAATGATGCTCCTGGATGTCAAGGGGTCAGTTATTCTGTCGGGATATCGCCATGATACTCATACTCCACTTGAGCTAGCTGGATGGACGAGGCATGACTTTCCTGCTGTGTGCTCGGCAGCTGCAAGGACGAGATATACTGGCATTCAAGGCAAGGGGGCACTGCTAGAGAATGCTCCCCGTATTGAGAGTGTGTGGTTGAATCCGCATGCTATAGAAATGAATCCAGCCAACACGAGACTGGAGTTTATAGAAAATAATTTTTCACCACAATGATAGTAGGAGGAAGGTGGGATGCTTGAGCTACTGATCATCGGATATTTGCTCCTATGGCCAGTCCTATGTTACAGCCTTGCCAGGGATAAGGGGCGTGATACTGGATTGGCGGTTTTATCGGGCCTGCTATTTGGAGTGTTTGCGGTGCTGTACTACGCTACGGTTTCGAGGAAAGATTGATGGGGTTGACAGCGCCGACTTGATGTCTATAATGGGGGAACGATGATATCAGAACGGGTGCGTGAGGAGGTTCTTTCCAGAGATGGCCATACCTGCCAGCTGTTCCATCGCAAGCCAGTACCAGCTACTGAGATTGCGCATGTGCGGCATCAGGGTATGGGTGGAGACTTGCCTGATAGCGAGGTCAACAATCCAGACAACCTGATCTCTGTGTGCTCGGAATGCCATCGTAAGTTGCACGGCCCTGGAACTCCATGGCAGATAGTGAGATGGAATCCAGGTGCCGTAGAATTGGAGGTGGTAGATGGCGAGGGGCGGCGGGTAGACCACGACGAGCTATGGTTCTATTGGGTGCCCAGAGTCCAGGACGCACAAAATCACCTAACGCGGGCCATGTTCGCTTCTGGCGAGATGAAGGAACAGGCGTGGAAACTAGCGGCAGAACTAGATGCGCTTGCGACCGATGATGCCTGGCGACTTATTCCAGATAGCAATGCATATAGTTTATTTGATCTTGCATCAGACTATCTCGGGCTTACATCTAGTGATGTGCGGCAATTACTCCGTGTGTATCGTTGGGCTAAAAACATTGATTGTCTTGATTGTCTACGCTCTATATCTCCAGATATAGCTGATGTGATCAGGCGAATGGATGCTGACGGATCACTGCTACAGGCCGCTAGTATGTTGCCGATCCGGGAATTGTGGGACGAGATTGATCGGCGGAAGCAAGGGCGCAAACGATTACGGAGTTTTGTGGTGACCGAAGGGCCGGTACGAGTTGTGAAGGCTTTATCTGCGGACGACGTGGAACGGAAGAGCGGAGAAAAACTGATCCGCGGTAGCTTACTTACGGGAGGGGATGATGTCTCAGATCAAGATCATTCCGGGCAAGGGTAAGAAGAGCAGTACCTCCAATGGGGGCGGAATTATCAAACAAGATGGCGGTCCGGCGTTTGCAGGAACAAATGTATACTGTGAGACAATTGATGAACAGGCACACGCGGGCGTTGCCATCAGTCGAGAGGGAATGTCACTACGCGCTTATGCGGCAATCGAGCTGCGTGTACCAGACTCTGGGATAGACTGGCTCGACAAAATGATCATACTGGCCAAAAGGGATGAGTTTGCTGAGATGGCGCTGCAGGGACTTCTCTCGAGGTACGGCCAGCATGCGATAAATGACGGCAGTGAGATGTGGGAGATCGCTGATGTGATGTTAGGGATATGGAAGAAAGATGAGTGATCCGTTCACCGCTACTGACGACGAGATTCGCATCCGCGCGGTGATGAACGAGAAGCACGGCAACCACGCGCCTGGACCATTGCTTCATGGTCTCGTACTGGCGGTAGATGCGTTTGTTGGCGAGCCAACAGATGAGGACCTGCGGCGGCTTGCATGGGACTACTGCGAGACAGTATCTATCGTGAAGGCGGTGTTCGAGATACGGCGTGAGATTCGAGCGCGCCGGGTATCGGTGAGGCCGAAGGCAAGCACGCTCAGGGAGTGGCTAGACTTTGAGGATGCTGAGATACGCGAACTATGGAAGGAGCGTAGTCTAACAGAGTCTGCGAAAGAAGTCGACTCGCGTATCGCCGCATCTCTGTCTTCAATTCCTGGCAATGTTCGGCGCGGAGTCATGAGAAGCGCCTATGCAGTGGCAACAAGGCGCATCAGAATTGGGTTGGTGATGTCACGTGACGATTACGAGTGGAGGCGCTGTGCATCCTAACGAGGAGCGGCTGCTAGAGTACCTGAGAAAGATTCGTTACGGAGAGGTCACGGTGAAGGTGCACGATGGAGTTCCGGTGGTGGTAGTGGAGAGCCAGAAGAAGATCAGCCTGACAGAGTAGAGGCCGACCGGACATACCGGAGGCCTGGACTGGGGCGATGCCCCGGCCTGGGCCTCTTTGTTTTTGTGGGGGCGACGAATGAAGTTATGGTCCTATGGTGACAAATAATGGAGGATTGTGCCATATAACAGATTGAGGGAAATGGACCTTACAGAATCGGAGCCGAGGATTAGGGCCGTAGCACAGGCTTGGGCTAGCACTCTCGCCGGTGATCCTGCTTTCGATATGGAGGACCTGTTACAGGAGCTTCGTTGGCGGTACTGGGTACACTGGAATACTTACGGTGAGCACCCAGAAACAAACAGAATCCGTGACTGGGCACGAGACGTGATGCTAGATAATGGTTACGTGCGGGAGCGTACAGATGACAACTCGCACGGTTTCTACCGTCGTCGTCCAGAGGTTGTATCTGTTGCAGACGAGGACGAGATTGATGCCATTCATTACCGGCGCACGTCGAGGTATGCACGTCCGACGTTTTCTGCTGAGACCGAGGACGAGTGACGGAGGACGAAGCTGCGCGGCAGTTGTTGTGGGAAGGGGTATCTCCCTGTCTGCGGGAGCAACTGATCGAGCTTGGACAGGCCAGGACGTTGGCGGAGCTGGCGGTCATGTGGGGATACTGTGACTCCAGTGCTGTACGTGACTACGTGCGCGGACCACTGCGTCGACGTATGGAGCGCGAGGGAGTGATGAGGCTTCTGAGGATGTGTGTCTGTGACTAGCTATGATGAGCGCGAGGAGCTTCGCCGGGCCATTGCCAACGAGATCGACTGGCTCTATAAGCGATGGACAAGCAGGGAGGAGGGCGCATGGGGAGAGATGCTGAACCAGGGGCTGTTCCTGGCGCGGGAACACGCACGACTATTTGCCGGGGAGCAGGGGGCGAACAGAGAACACCACCTACTGTACTGCACGAGGAACGTTCTGAACTTGCTCGAAGCTGCGCTGGAACGCCAAAGCGAGGTTCGTTGAGGGCGATCATCCTTGCAGGCGGCAGGGGGACTCGTCTCGCCGGATATCCGAAGTCCCTGATCCCGTTTGGGACGTGGAGGCTGATCGACATTCAGCTTGCTGCACTATCTGCAGCAGGGCTAGAGAGACCGATCGTTGTTGGCGGACCGGGCGGAGAGGAGATCGAGGGACGCGTCCCAGATGGCCATTTTATCATGACCGGACCTACGCTAACGGCGATGGGCTCTCGTGGGACGTTGATTGCCGGGCTGCGGGCTGCCGGAAGGGGGACAGATGTACTGATCGTCCACGGCGATGTTCTGTTCCATCCTGGCGTGATCAATGGCATCCTTGAGAGCGAGTCTCCGTGTTCGTGTCTCGTGCGCAGTGGGGTTGAGCACGGGAAGCCACAGGCACGGGTGGTAGACGGATGGGTAGTCGAGTTGGGAGCAGAGGGGGACTGCACCTACATGGGAATATTGCGCATGTCCGCTGAAGCGGCAGAGGACGCTCTGGCGCAGTGCAACGTGATAGATGTTGCTGATTACATGGTGGCGGTGTCGCTGATCATGAGAGAGTACCCCTGCGAGCCTGTCGAAGTAGAGAGGTATCCCATAATTGACATCGACACTCAGCAGGACTCCTTGGTGGCGCATCGTGATATCTTTCCGATGGTCAAAGGGGGGATTGGGCTCCTGTGAGGAGATTTGTCTGTGCCTCGTGTGGGCACGAGTGGGTTGATTGGGGGGCCAAGGAATCGTGCCCGGTGTGCGGCGGAGTTGGGGAGAAACAACCGCCGCGGGTGACGGTAGTCTACAAGGGGAGTGGGTTCCATGGAAAATCAAGAGGTGCCGGAGTTCCTGCAAAAGATGGCGGCTGAGTCTGCCAAACAAGCTGGGGCTGGGTTCGGGATGATGGTTGGCCTGCTAGCGGCTGGATACAAGCACCTAAGGGGAGCTGGCATGACACGCCGTGACTCTATTGAGGTGCTGCTCTCACTGATTGGATTGCTCACAGTTTCGTTGGGGGCGAAACGTGAATCGTGAAGAGCTGCCGCGGCAGGCCCACCTCCCCACCCGGCAGGTAAGGGGGCGTGTCCACATGCGCGGATGCGCCCCCTTCCTCCCTTGTTCGTGGAGAGGGGGCCAAGCATGAGCATGGTAGTCAACTCTGGAATCATTGATCTCCTATGCGTGGAAGAGTCTCAAGACTTCGAGGGACTATATATTCTACCATGGGAGGCGCATATCGGAGCGGAGGAGTTTGACGAGGCATCGTTCCTGAACTGGGTGGATTGGGTTAGGACATCAGATTTTCGTGGACGTCCGGCACGTGTTATCCTCGTCGGTGATACGTTTGAGTTCGCCACGAAGGATTCGATCGGAGACGTGTTCACGCAGAAGATGCCGCCAGAGGACCAGATGAAGTGGGCTGCAGACAAGTTGTCGATAATCTCAGACAAGGTCTACGGTGTTCTGGACGGCAATCACGAGTGGAGAGTAACGAAAAACACGTCTCTCCAGCCTGGATGGTGGCTTGCTGATAAGCTAGGTGTGCCATACTTCTCAGGCGGGCAGGCTGTTATGAAGGTGCGGCTCGGGAAAGGATATAACGGGAAACCGGTGTGCTATATTCTCCATGTTGCACATGGGTCATCTGGTGCGCGCACGAGTGGAGGAAAGCTTCTTGCTGCTCATCGGATGATAGACGTAGTGGCCAATGCAGACGTGTATATATCGGGGCACAGCCACGGCCACACGGCGGATCGTGTGGACAGGATCGTTGTTGACCCACAGAATAACACTGTGCGCAATGAAAAGCTCTACGTTGTTCTTGCTGGTTCATTCCTGAGCTATGCCGGGTATGCCAAGCGAGCGGCGATGGCTCCGCTTGGTACGGGGTGCCCGCGGATCAGGTTGGACGGAAAGAGGAAGGACGTGCACATATCTGTCTAGGAGGGAACGTGAAGAAACTTTGTGCTGCTATTCTATTGACCGGGCTTATCTGTTGCATCGGATTGGCGGCTCCGGGTCCGTTCGTTCGTGTAGAGCAGACCTGGGACACCGGACTCGTGCTCGATGTCGGTCTGGCGAGCATGTTACTTACAGAGCCAGTTGGTTCTATCAACTCGGCGGCGCTAGATGCGTATATCGGCAAGGCTGATCCTACGACGTTAGCTGGCTGGTGGACGATCGGTGCTGGTGGATGGGTCATTACAGACTACCTACCGAATGTTGACATTGGTGGTGGACTGAGGTTCCTGTGGCTGGTAAGTGACAGCACGATCCCGAACACGGCATGGGCTCCTTATGTTGAGGTTGGATGGTGGTTTGGTCCGTTCCAACTGTTTGGGCGGCTCAACTGGTTTGCACAGTTCTCAGAGGGTGCCCCTCTCGGAGCTCCGAACTTGTCGTTTGGGGCAACCCTTGACATTTGGAGGCTAACACAGTAGGGAGGGCTAGATGAGGAGACTGGGCCTGGTATTTGTAGTCGCAGCCGTGATGGTGGGCCTGAACGGCTGCGACTTCGTGGAAACGGAGCCCGGCCCCGCTGTGGCAGCAGTGCTGCGAGTGTCAATCCTATCTGATGGACGCACTGCAGTGCTCGACGCAAGAGGGTCGGTTGGCGAGGAACTTAGGTTTTTCTGGGACCTTGGAGCAGGGATGTTTGAGGGCGATCCCGTGATTCAACACAACTTCGGGATCGGCGTATTCCCCGTGCGGCTGATGGTTGCTGGTCGCGGCAGGACGATACCAGGAAATGGCGGAGAGCCAGGTGGGCCCCCTGGAACAGTGTCTGGCGGGACCGATTTAATCGAAGCATGGACATACGGTGTGGTGGACACTGCTGGCAAAAACACGCCAACTGCGATCATTTTTGTGCACGACATCGGCGGGAATCATGGTCCGGCATTCTGGGCTAGTACTCTCGTGTTCAATGGGAGCCAGTCTCGTGGAACTAGTGTGCTTACCTACCGCTGGGAGATCGTTAGGGTAGACAGTGCTGGGAACCCAACCCCGTATCGGTGGGCGAGCCAGCCAGAGTACATCGTTAGCGACAAGGACATATTCAAGGCATATCTTCCAGGTCCGACGTGTGAAGATGGAGAGCCATATTCCTACAGGTATCGCGTGACGCTTTCTGTCCGGGATGCCAACTGGCAAGAGGGGACGACGATCGTGTACATCGAAGTGAAGTAACAGAATAATGCGCCCCGCTCCGAACGTGCGAATCTCGTGTCGGAAGCCCGATGCAGAGAAGATGGCACTGTCTCTCGCGGCTGCATGGTTGCCAAAGGAGAAGGAGTGGGCAGAGCGGGTCGTGATGAGAGACTGGCCCCTGATAATACTGAAGGGGATGACGCTGCACTGGGCAGCCCATTCATCGAGCGAAGACTCCGGAGTGCTCGTTGTGGTCATTCCTTACGTCCCAGGTGGGTGGCCAATTATCGAGTGGATTGAGGGAGCCGTTGGACACAAGGTTGAGTGCAGTACAGAGTAGAGCATGGTGGTGGCTATGAGAGAAGACGAGAACGGGAACCTGATCCTTGACGACGGGACTGTTATTCCAGCAGAGGAGAGGACTAGATGCGAAATCTATTCCAGAGTGGTTGGATACATTCGCCCTGTTGAGTCGTGGAACGTCGGCAAGCAGGAGGAGTTTCGTGACCGCAAGTTCTACAAAACAACGCAAACCGTGGATTGTGGATGTGGGACGGCAGCCGGAGCAGACAGGAGCGGGGTATCACAAGGACAGGCGGATGAAGCGGGAGCGCAACCGGCTCCATAGGATGATCGAGGAGGAGCTTGCCGAGTAGTGGCGGAGCAGGGCCTAAGCGCAAGGGCTCGCGTGCAGAGCGCGAGGTCGTGAAGCTGCTCAACGATGCCGGGATGAGTGCCCGGCGCGTGCCGCTATCTGGTGCGGCAGAGGGCTACGAGGGAGACATTGCGTGCAGTGATCTCCCAGAGCCGATCGAGGTCAAGGTGGGGGCGCAGGTTCCTGTTACAGTTCTGAAGTGGCTTGATGGGAAGCGCACGCTGTTTATGCGTCGCGACCGTGGAGAGTGGATCGTGGTGATGAGGTGGAGCGACTTCCGTGAGCTAGGAGGAACAAGAGCGTGATAGTGAACTTTCTGAAGGTTATCGTGCGGTTGGGTATCCTCCCTCCGCTGTTCATGCTAGAGGAGATCCTGCGTCTCCCTGCGAACCTACTGGCGTGCCTGAACGACGCGCTGTACGAGGTGACGGCCCTTCCGCCTGAGGACTGGGCCGAGGAGGAAGACTGTGAAGGCTGTAACTAGTTTGTTTGGCGGGATCAAGGATCTTTTGCTGGGCACAGTTGCAGCTGCGGTAGTTGCTGCGCTGTGCACCGTGGCAACTGCACAGTGGGTAGTAGCGGTTGTTGTCGAGCCAGGATTCAAGCCGCTGTGCAAGATACTTCGCAAGCTACCTTCTGGTGATAAGATCATTGACTGGATCGACAAGATATTGCACCTGATCAGCGAGAAGTGGCCTCCTGAAGAGTGCTAAATGGACAATATTGGTGGGGTCTTCGAGGCGCGTATCGAGATGCTACTGGAAGACATCCTAGAGGAGCTGAAAGTGATCAACAGGAAGCTCCTTGAGGGAAAGTGAGCTGCATCGCCGGCCTTATTGCCGGAAAGCGAACCTACCTCGCTGGGGACTCCCGAGCAATGTCTGCTCTAGATCACGAGTCACTAGCGATAAAAGACGAAAAGGTCTTCATGGTCAAGGGGATGCTCGTGGGAGTAGTCGGGAGCATGAGGGCGATGCAGGTGCTCCGCTACAGGGTTCCAGAGATACTTGAGCCACTTGGTAAAACGGCTCAATGTCCTGAATATTTTGCTACAACGTTTGCTGACGCTATACGGACAGCATTCATGTCTGCTGGTAGCATGGCCAAGAACGATGACAACACCGATGGAATCTTCCTGGAGTGCCTAATTGGTGTCCGTGGGAGGCTGTTTGTGATGCAGTCAGACTATGCTGTATTCGAGCCATCCACTAACTACTGGGCCATCGGCTCTGGTAGTGGAGAGGCTCGTGGAGTGCTCTGGGTAACGAATGATAGTGATTCGACCCCAGAGGAGAGGCTCGTATGGGCGCTGGAAGCTGCTAGTCAGTTCAACGCCGGAGTAGGGCCTCCGTTCATTGTGGAATACGTATAATGGCGGCTTTGGCCAAGGCGGATACGGAGAAAACATAGAGTACCAGGAGACACATGGCAGACACACCACCAGACGGCTGGGAATCATGGGGCAAGCACGTTTTGCTAGAGCTTCAACGCCTTAGCGAAGAAGTCAAGGGCGTCCATATCGCACTCGATAGAGTAAGATCGGATATGACACAGATCGCGCAGGAAGAGAGCCTCAATACTGATTTCAGGGTGGCGTTCTGCGAATCATGGCGGAAGTACCGTGTGGCCATCGTTGGGGCGCTCGCTACGGCAGCTGCTGGTATCATTATCCAACTTGTACTGGTGGGAATGGGGGGATAGTGGCCTACGACGATCTTCCATGGGACGCTCCGATTGGTGGCGAAACGTCGCTCATGTACACCTATTTTGCTGCGTTCCGCGACATGGGGATCCATCGCAACCTTCGAGATCTGAGTAGACAGCTGGGGCTCAATGGAACGACATGGCTAGAGAAGCTATCCCGGCGCAACCACTGGACACAGCGGGCGCTCGCCTACGATGTCTACATGGACTCCAAGCGGCGCGAAGTGAACGAGGCAGCAATCCTCGAAATGAACGCGCGGCAGGCCGAGACCGGCAAGCTGATGCAGGAAAAGGCGCTGTCCGCGCTCAGGGATCAAGACCCTCGGACCATGACGCCAAACGAGCTTGCTAGGTACATTGAGGCAGGAGCGAAGCTTGAGCGAGTCGCACGCGGAGAACCGGACTCGCGTACTGCGACAGAGTCTAAGAATGACGGACCATCATGGGCTGACGTGCGCTCTGCGATCCTCAACACGCGCGTAGACAAGGCCGACAAGGAGAAAATAGGGCCCCACGTAGATGGTGGAGAAGATCCGTGGATGGACTGGCAACTGCCTGACGTTGGGCCGTACGCTGACCATGAAGATACCGGACAGACAGGACAGACGAAAACAGACGGACAAGCGCAAACAAACGGACAGGCGGGCGGATCGGAAGAAGAAGAAGACATAGCGGAGGAACCCGCCTCGACGGCGGGCCCCTCCGCATAGGCCAGGAGCTTACGCTGACTTCCGCCGTGTCCTGCGCGGGCCAACGCCGGGAGGGATGACAACAACTCGAAGTTCGGTGGGGCTCACAGGCTGCCATTCGAGCTGGCAGCCCAGCTGAAAGTAAGCATCACCGAGGGCCTTGGGAATTGCCGGATTCCAGCCACCGTCCTTTCGACGGTAGACCGGGCGGCGGTTGGCGATATAGTGCCCGCGTACTTCGGCTTCCTGCTGCTGAACATTATCCATGGCGTGCCTCCTTCTTTTCAGCTTCAACCAGCTCTGCCTCGCACTCCTGGCAGAGTTCCATGACCTCATTGTCATCTGGAGTAAGCGGGGCTCCACAGTAGCGACAGGTCAAGATTGAATCTCTCGACAGCCTATAGTCCTTCTTCATGTTTCGCCTCCTGCATCTTTCCTCCCCGACATTTATCCTCTACGGTAGGCCTCGACGTCCTGACCTCACGTCCTCGACGGTGGGGCTCGACGGTGTGGCCTCGACGGTGGGGCTCGACGGTAGGGCTCGACGGTGAGGCCTCGACGGTGAGGCCTCGACGGTGGGGCTCGACGGTGAGCGGACCCGGACCACTGGCCCCTGGCCCTGCCCCGGGCCCCTGCCCTGGCCACTGCCCCGGACCCCGGACCCCGGACCACAGGCTCACCCGTTCGGGCGGCATTCGTTACGCAATTCGCGGTATGCCTGGCCCACCGCCGAATCCTCCGCACGCAGTCCGGATGCATCGCACGCCTCACGGTACGGAAGATGCGACACAGGGCGGAGCTGGTACTTGGCCCACTCCATCACGCCATGTTCAACTCTCCGTGCCTCATGGGTGGTAACACTAGCGCGCTTCACCGTTCACCTCCACGGCCCGCCCGCCTTGCGGTCGGGGCTTATGGCCTGACGGGCGCGCGGGCATCTCACCCGCGCGGGGGATTGTTACCCCTCGCCCGTTGTGCTACACAGCGGCGGCCGCCTCTGCTAGCCTGCCGCATGGAGCCTCCGCTACTGCCTCTATAGGGGCCGGTGCCGGGCGGCCGATGCCTTCTGGTACTAGGTATCCCGCAACTATGAACCGCGGCTCATGGAGGGGGAGGGGTTCCTTGAACACCCGCCACCCGCTACAGTGGCCATCCTTGAGGTAGTACCCGCGCCCCATAGAGTATTTCTCGCGGTGCTCTATGCTCTCCTCTTCTATGCGTAGTTCAGCGCGTGCCTCTTGCCCGCCAACATTCATTACTGGTAGAGGAGCGGAACCGGCTATAAACTCTTCAGCGGCCGCGCGCGACGTGAACGGGTGGGCGTGGCCGTTGCCGCCTGGCTCGTGGGCATGATGGAACGGGGAATACTGTCCGGCCCACAATGCGTGCCCGCTATCCTTGACGTCGGTTGTTAGGAATGCCCGGACACGGAACAACCCCCTCCCGGGCCCCAAGTGCTCGGTCTTGGGGAACTTGGCCGCTGCCTTGCGCATCTCGTGGAACATATCACGGGTGCTACTGCTAAACCCGATCACAACATTGGCCACCTCGTTAATATAGAAGTGGTCGACTTGTGGGTTCGACTCGTCCACGTCGTACCCGGCCACAATCGCGGCCACCGCATCAGGTGGCGTGATCCTCGCGAACTCCTCCGACGTTAGCTCAACTAGCGCCCTCATCTTTTCCCCCTTTATGCAGCCTGACAGCTGCAGTCACGAAATGTTTCCACGTCCAGGAGCCCCCGGATAACCGATAGGTTGCAGCGCGCAGCCAACAGTTCCTCCCGCAATCGATCGGCCACGGCCGCATTCGCGCGCGCGTGCTCTAACACCACCAGGCGCCGCCTCTTTCCTGTTTCGTCGGGGTAGAATGTTCCAACGTCGGGAAGAGAGTCGCGGCATTTCGCGATACTAGGCGGCTTCGCGTCAAAGCATATCGCGAACGCACGCCCCCCCATGGCGCGTGCGATCCATGTTCGGGCGGCAATGAACCATTTCCACGTGGCCTCCATTCGTTTGTTGTTGTGTGATACTGGGATTTCGAACACAGCGCGCGCCCGATCCATCAGCCGGGCCGGTAGCGGGGGGGTGAGCCCCTCCAGAATCGCAAGCGCCTCCGCTCGGTTGTTCGCGTCGCGCTGCTTTCGCTCCTTGAGTTCCTTGCTAACATCCCAATAGTAGCTCCCGCTTCGCGGAGGATATGGGCACCACCCCATGAGGCGCGCTGCATCGTATAGTTTCGTCGCGTAGGCCTCGTACATCTTCTCTGCACGCTCAAGCGGGCTGGTGTCTATACGCTCCGCGCGCTCTGCCTTGGCAAGTTCGGCCTCAAGGTTAGCGATCCTCTCACAAAGCATACGCTCCCTCTCGGCCAGGACCTCGACCTTCGAGGGCCTCGACGGCCTGCGTTCCTTCTCGGGAACGTCAGCCCCAAGTTCGCGCGCTAGCTTGCGCGCGATATCGTCCACGCGGCCGCGCGATCTGGCGAGTGATAGGAGCTGCTCGAATGGCACAACGTAGCGCATCGCGCCGACGTCATTCAGCGGAGCCGTCGGGCGCAACACGTAGCGTGCCTTGCCAGCCTCGATGGTGGTTGAGCCGTCCTCGTTGATCACCATCGAGATGGTGGCCGACTCGTCAAATAGCTTCGTTAGCTTCGACAGTAAGGCCGCGTTGATCCCGACGGTAGCAGGGGGCCTGCTGCCGTTGAATGATACACCGACGGTGCACGGGTGGCGCGAATCTTCGAGGCGCGACAGCTTGTCGGCGATCCCCGCCGCCCGTGACAACGTGCCCGATGGTACAATCTCTGTTCGGATCATGCGTCCACCTCCGGCGCGTGGGCGTATCGCCCGGTCGCGCCATCCTGTACGGTCAACCCGTCCTCAAGGGCCCCGATGATGATGTCGACTACAAACTGATTGTCGACAGCATAGCCCCCGCCATAGCGAGCGCATCCGGGGGCCACGTGATCGGCGAGCCAGTCCCGGCCAATTGCGGTATCGGCATATAGTAACACTATGCCTCCACGGTCCAGCGATACTATATCAGCTGTTAAGACCATCTCGCCCCCCTGTTCATCTTGTCCCCCTTTGTCCGGGGGAAGGTCCGGCCTCCCCCTTGACGCTGTGATTATAGCATGCTCAGTCAACGGTGTCAAGCCTCGGGGATGGGACGTTTGTCCTCGACGGTGGGCTCGACGGTGGGTTCGACGGCAGGCTTCGACGAGGGCTCCGGTGAGCTCGACGGCAAGCTTCGACGGGGGCTCGACGGTGCGCGGCCCATGAAGGCCGCCCCTCATGGGGGTGATGGGGTGGATCCCACGAGGGGCGGCTTCATCGCATCGCTTCATTCTATGCCGCTACCGCCTTCTCGAACCAGTCCGCGGCCCGTTGGGCCACGGTGAATCCGTCTAACCCAAGGTCCGCTGAATTGGGGACCGCCTCGTCCCCCCAAACCCGCGCGGCCAGCCATAGCCCGCGCGCCGCATCATCCCAAGCCCGGGCTGGTGGGCTTCGACGGGGTGTCCCCTAGGAATAGAAGGGGGACGCCATGGCGTCCCCCTTCGCTATCTTCCCCCGTACTGTTACTGGGTGATTGTAGCAGTTATGGCACACTTAATGCGCTCTGCCGTTTCGAGCCCCTTGGGCGTTAGCGATGCGATGTTTCCAGATCGTGTGATTAATCCGGCGCGATCCAAGGCCACCATGATCGCATTAAACTCAGACAACGAGATGCCATTCATCACGGCGGCATACATGATACCCTCGGGAGCATTCCCCCCCTCATCGGCTAGCGTAGCGATGATCGACGAGATTACCACAACGTGCTCATCGGATAGTTTATTCATTGTTACCCCCTTTCGCCTAGGGGATGGTCTGGCCTTCCCCTACACGACAACATGAGAATGGGAAGCACTAGCGATGATAGGCGAGCATGATAGAGCGTGAAGTACGAGCAACGATGAGCGACGTGCAGTGAGAATAGGGGGGTGTGAGAATCGCGCATGAGAAGACGAATGAATGAAAGAGATGAGCGCGGGGTGGAACTAGGGGGATGGGCGACGGTAGGGAGGATCGCGCACGAATGAACGGGAGGATATAACGGGATGAAAAGATGGGCCCATGAAGATAGGTTGCGAGAAGGGGGTGGATGGGCGCGCGCACACAAGGGGATGGGGGCATGCCGGAAGAGGGGATAGTGCGAGGGGCGGGGATGCTGGAGAATGGTGCAATGGGGGGGTACTTGCTTTACAAAAGATACGCGAAACTTTACAAAGGATCACCCGATTCCGCAACACCCGACCCATAGCGCATCGTAGAAAGGCGCTACTTTACAAAAGAGGCCTTATGTAAAGTTGCCCCGCGGGGATCTGTGGATATCTGCCCCGCTGTAGGGCCCACAAATGCCATGGACGGTGGGGGGTACGTAGTCACTAGGGATGGGGGGGGCGAGGGCAATGTCGGGCTTGCCAGGGCCCCCCGGGTCGAAGTGTGGGGGAGGGGACCAGACGCGGGGGGGGGCGAGTTGACACCCACAAAACCATGAATCTCGTTTCCGATCTCGTTTCCCGCATATTTTTCTGCCAAATTTTTCTTGCCCCCCTACAAGCAGCCCTTTCTAGCGAAGGCACGGGATGCGGACCAGGCTATCATTCTGAGAGCCGATTCCATCCAGTCTACACAAATGGCAATCCGTTTCCACTATATTCCTACGATGCGGACTGAGCTATCACTTGCGGGGCGCGCGAAGCGACATGACTTACGGGAGGCTGAGGGGAGTGTTCATTGAACGCGAATGATTTCTTTGACTTACTCTCGGAGAATCCTGAGAGGTTTTTGGCGCTGCTGAAGAAGCTGGGTATTGAGCTATGGGATGCGCAGAAGGAAGTATACCGGGCGGCGTTCAAGTATCCTGAGGTATACGTTCGCACGGCGAATGCGACTGGGAAGACGTTTTTGTCTGGTGTGCTTGGTGTGGCGTTTCTGTTTTGTTATCGTCCATCGAAGGTCATATACATAGCGACGAAGATTGAGCAGTCGCAGCGGCAGTCGTGGATGGAGTTTTTGAGGATATACTGGAAGGTGAGGCAGTTTCTTTCGGAGGTAAGGGACGGGCCGTTGGTGCTGCCGGAACCACTGGCCCACAAACTTAACCTAGGAGACGACTGGTTTGCGACGGTGTGGGGCGGGTCGCATGCAGATCCTGAGGCATACCACGGATTTCACGGGCGAAACATGCTGATTATTATTGATGAGGCGTCGGGGATTGACGATGAGATTCGTATTGCGGTAGATAGGTGTTTGACCGGGAAGAACAACCATCTTGTGGCGCTGGGGAACCCGTTGCGGAGGGTGGGGTGGTTTTACACGGACCAGCAGAAGGATGCGAAGCACAGGAAGGTCATTCATATTTCGGCACTGGACTCTCCGAATGTTGTGGCGGGGCGTGAGGTAGTGCCCGGGCTTGTGACTGCGGAGAAGATCAAGCAGAGGAGAGAGGAGTACGGGGAGAACTCGGCGTTCTGGCAGTCGGCGGTGCTGGGGGAGTTTCCGCAGGAGGCCTCTGGGGCGCTGATCCCGTGGGATGCGATTGACGCTGCTCGTGTGCGGCATATCGAACCTGACTATGAGCGTTTGTCGATTGGGGTAGACGTGGCGAGGTACGGGTCGGACCAGTCGGTGATTGTGGTGCTTGCGGGAGACTCTGTGGCGGAGATATCGGAGCTATCGAAGCACGACACGATGTCGGTAGCGGGATGGGTGAAGGATTGTCTGCGTCGCTGGCGCGTGAAGACGGTGGCGGTGGACGAGCCCGGCTTGGGGGCTGGAGTGATTGACCGTCTTCGGGAAGAGGGGATCAACGTCATGGCGTGGCAGCCAGGTGGCGCTCCGAGGAGGAAGGAGTTGTACATGAACACCAAGGCGGAGGTAGCTGCCGATCTACGGGAGAGGTTCGTGCGAAACGGGATAGCGATACCTGATCATCCTCGGCTGACCCAGGAACTCGCGGCATGGACGTATGAGTTTATGGGGGACGGTCGAATGAAGGTAATAGACCCGAGGAAGTCTCCAGACTACGCTGACGCGCTGCTGATCGCGCACTGGGCGCAGGGGCCCACGACGCTGAAAGAGAAGATCGTGTCGGGCGGGGAGACGTACACCGCTAAGTTGGCATGGTGATTGGAGGAACGATTGGAGAATAAGGGTGAACTGACGGAAGAGATCGGACGTTCGGGCATTGAGCTGTCGGGCGGACAGTATCAACGTCCCACGATGTCGTCGGTCATCCTTTCCGATGACTACTTGACCGACTGGAACTGCGACCTTGTCGACCGGATGCTACGCGGTGATGGGCAGGTCGCAGCGATCTGGCGCGCGATCACGTTGCTTCTTCAGGGAGCGGACTGGTACGTGCAACCGGCGTCTTCGAGCGCACGCGACAAAGAAGTCGCGGAGTTTGTGGAGGAGAACCTATGGCCCCTGTGGCCTGACTTTCTGAGGCAGGCGCTGCTCCATCTTCCGTACGGGTTCATGCTGTTCGAGCCGGTATACAAGGCTGATGGCAAGCGAGTGTACTGGGACAGGCTCGCGCCTCGGATGCCATGGACAGTTGATCGCTGGGTTATGAGTGGCGGAAAGTTATCAGAGGTTATCCAGTATGCCCAGGACCCGGATACTGAGGTTTACAAATACTACAGGATCCCGGCACGGAAGATCCTGCGGTTTACAAACGACCAGCAGGGCTCGAACTTCGAGGGAATGTCGGTGTTGAGGGCAGCGTACAAGCACTACAAGATTAAGGATGCCCTGTACAAGATCGCGGCGATCTCGGCTGAGAGGTGGGGAGTGGGGACTGTAATAGGATCTCTACCACAGCATATCACCGATCCTGATAGCAGGGCCGAGTTCAAGGAGATTCTGAAGAACCTGCGGTCGAACGAAGTTGGGCACATTGTTCTTCCTCCGGGATCAGACATCGAGGCGTGCATCAAGATTCTCACGCCTGAGGGTGGACACCCGATGCTTGAGCACATCCTGGGAATGATCCGCCACCACGACGTGCTGATTGCCCGGACTGTGCTCGCAGAGTTCCTGTCCTTGGGGGAGACGAACTTTGGCTCCCGGTCGGTATCTCGTGACCAACTGGACCTATTCTACTCATCGATCGAGTCTACGGCTGCCTACATCGCGCACGTCGTGATGTTCGGGCACCCGGACGAGTGTCGCGGGCTGACCGATCTCGTGCAGATGAACTTTGGTGACGTACCAGTGCCACGCCTGGCATGGGACAAGCTGCGCAAGCAGGACATGGCACAACTCGCCAACGCGCTCGCCCAGCTGGTGCAGGTTGGCGCAGTTACCCCAACCGATGAGCTGGACTCCTGGGCACGTGGCGTGATCGGAGCCCCGCAAGAGGTTGGCCACAAGACGCTACCAACAACCGGAAAGGTCACACAAGAGCACTCACACACGAAGAAGCTGCAGGCTGGATTCTGGCGCGAACCGTTCCCATGGGAACAGCACGTTCAGTTCCAGGAGTATGTTAGTACCCACACCGACCTCGAAGATGAGTTCGTGCGAACATGGCGCGAGATCCTGGACGAGCAACTTGAACACTTGGCAGACGAGCTCGGCCCAGAACTTGATCCCGAAGACGTGAACAAACTGCGAGGCGACCTCATAGCATACCGTGCAACACTTGTTGCTGCGCTGTATGGCATCCTGTCGCGCGCGCGTCGGCATGGGCTACAATCAGTATACACAGAACTCACTCATGGGATTGGCAAATGGGACCCAGAGTGGGAGGAAGAAGACAGCATCTCGCGTGACGTGCTCATGACTCAAGCAGAGTCCGCCGCGGATTCGTTGATCGCCAAGTCCGAGAGGGCGGTACGATACTGGGCCCTGCTCGCAATCTCCACAGGCAAAGCTACGCCAGTCAGCGATCTCATACAAAAGGTGCGCGAGATGTCCGATAGAGATGCCCGGATGGAAGCCCGCGCAACAGTGAGGACGTCGTGGGAAATGGGTCGTACCATGACCGCAGACAAGTTGCAGCGATACATCATGATTGGACACTACTCAGCGATGATGGACGAGGCAACCTGCGGAGTTTGCGAGATGGAAGATGGGCGCGAGGTGCTGCCAGGTGAACATGCGACTCCGAACCCGGATTGCGAGGGCGGAGCGTCGTGCCGGTGCGTGACGATTTGGGAGCTCGTACCAGCTACTGACCTCGATGCGCTTTACGACGCATGGGGCGAGGAGTAGCGGACTACACTACCTAACACACTGGCCACCGGTCGGAGATATTTCACTTGGACAAATGTCCACTTGACAGACTATCGGTGCCGTGCTATGATGCCGCCATGAACACCGAAGGAACCGACGAGCTGGGGGAGGTGATCGCCAGGGCACGGCGCGGCAGGGCTGGGCCTGGCTTGGTATGGACCCCACCGGTCGAGGAGGCCATGGAGGCCATGGAAGCTACAATTTTCGTTATGGCATCTCGCAATCCGGCGATCTTGTCGCTGACACTCGAAGGACTCGCGTGGTCAGAGCGCCCAGAGCATACTGTCATCGTCATCATCGCGAACGATCCTGGCAATCCCGTTATCGAGGAGACACAGCGAGTAGCAGATGAGTTCGCAGCGACGCACGATGGCTTTGACGTTCGCCGCGTAGAGGTAAAGAGCATCCCAGCTGGTAGTGCACCTGCCGGCATCGACGGGAGGGGCCTCGCCTTCTATGAGTCCCAGTTGGCATACCCCTCGGATGTATGTGTAAAGCTTGACGATGACATGTTTCCGGTAGTTCGTGATTGGTTCCCGCGTCTTGTCAATACGCTCTTGACAGAACAGACAGAGATCGCAGTCGGGATGTCGAACATGAATGGTATGTGTGCCAAGGCGTTTGTGCAGGATATAGGTGCAGACTGGGATGCAATCGGAGCAGGCCGGGAGCGGATACTATATGCCGATGTAGTATCACAGCGCAAGGTATGGGAACTCACAATGCAGCACTGGGACAGAGTTGTTTCGTGGGGAGAGCGGAGCCATCCTGTTGTTAGGATTGAGGGGTTCCGTAACACGAACTCGGTAGCTATTACACGCGGGTGGCTTTCTCGTAGGACGCGGGAGGACTTTTACGTGGTTGGAGAGGACGAGCGGACGCTGAACAATCATAAACCAGAAGACTGTAAGACAGTAGTATTGGACCAGAGTTCATTGCTACTGCATTGGGGATATACACCGTGTCGGGCTTCCATCGCTTACATATGGCCTGAGTTGTGTAGGAGACTGAAGGAGTTGTGGTGCGCGTAACAATCATTCCAGGACTAGGACAAGGCAGTCGCATCCGCGAGTTCCGAAAGGACGGCAACAAGCTGCTTCTGGATGTTGCAGGGATGCCTGCTATTCTATGGCAACTTGACTTCGTTCTCCCCGATTTGTGCGTTATCGCATGCCACCCGGACCATGCTCCTGCGGTGCAGCATGTTGTTGGAACAAGTGCAATCGTGGTAAAGTACAAGGCGCACAACGAACCATGGGGCCTGGCAAAATTCATGCAGGACATTACCAGGCTAATGGATGGTGATATCGTACTGTCACTCTTGTTCTGTGACACGCTATTCATGCCTGGTACTGACTATGCTGCACTTACAATTCCTGGAACACTAGTCATAGCTGACGTAGAAGATGGTGGACGGTTTTTGAACGTGGTTGGCATAGACGAACATGGGTTTGTGACAGAATGGGCAGATCATCCATATGATGGAAAGCCAGCAAAGGCAACTGTTGGACTATATACATTACCAGTACGAGAATGGCAGCAAGCCCTTGACGCACCAGATGAAGACAATGTTGGGCAAAAGTTCATCGAGAGGGCTAAGTTTACAACGATTAGAACTGATGCGTGGTTAGACATCGGTGTACCAGAGTCATACCGGGAGACCTGTACGAGGCTAATTCAGTGCGCGTAGGAATTGTTGGTTGTGGCGTCGTTGGTGGAGCAACGGCAGTAGCAGTCGAACGTGGCGGACATACAGTTGCTAGGTTTGACCCGCCCAAGAACCTGCATGATGATATTGCGGGCTGTGATCTCATCTTCTTCTGCCTGAACACCCGCGAACCAACGCACGGTGTATTGCATGAGGCCATGGCGCAAGCCGCAACAGCGAACTCAGATGCTCTGTTTGCCATTCGGTCAACCGTTGTTCCTGGGACAACGGACTCTATATCACAGGAACTTGGTCGTCCTGTGGTGTTCGTGCCAGAGTTTCTACGAGAAGCTACCGCTGAACAAGATGCCCTGCACCCTGACAAGTTGGTTGTCGGGACGCACGATGAAGAACATGCGAGAATCGTTGCTATGGCAATGGCTGGCGTGTTCTCACCAAACATGATAACCGTAGTCAAACCAGTTGAGGCTGAGCTTGCAAAGCTTGGGCTGAATGCGCTTGCTCTGCTGAAAGTCGTTTACGCTAACGAGTTGTACGACGTGGCGCAGGCGTATGGAGCTGATTATTACGAGATATTACGCATCTTCGCACAGGATAGAAACATCAATGTTCGACACCTTGACCCATTGGCGGGAGGATATCGCGGGGCATCTGGTAAATGCCTACCAAAGGACACGGAATTCCTCATCCACTCTGCCCGAGTGAAGGGAATCACGGCTGACATACTTTCCCTGGCAGAGAGCGAGAACCGCAATATACTGGATGGATTTACGACAAAACAAGCCCATGGGGAGGGCGGAATGAAAATAGCGTACGTCAACAAGTTCTCTCACACAAAGATCGGGCATCAATACAAGTACGCTGGAATTCTCAAGTCATTGTATGGTGGAGATGAGCTGGACGATCATCATTTGTGGCTACACCGTAAGAAGGGAGTTGTTGGGCGGTCAAATGAGTCACATGTATACTTTAGCACGATGGTTGAGCTTCTCCTAAAAGAGAGACCAACTGTCGCAGTGATCCCCGGAGATACATGGCCTATGTGGCGGTACTGCTACGGTGCCGATATTCCTTACATTCTTATACAAGAGGACATCTGGTCGTTGCGGTCTGGAGAGGAGAGCAGCAATGAAAAACAGATGATCGAGAATGCACAGGCGATCATCTTCACCAGCGAAGACCATCAGGAATACTGTGCTGATCGATACTGTCTACCGCCAAGCATTGTTGTTCATCTGCGACCGCTGCGCAAGGACCTGGACTTTGAGCCCCTGCCGAAGCTGCCCGGGAAGACACTCGTGTACGCAGGGGGGCTTGTCCCGAAGTGGGAAGATCGCAATGGACTGTTTGGCTACCGGGCTTACCATGAAATCTTCACTTGTGCTATTTCAGCGGGATGGGAAGTGCATGTCTACAATCCATACATTGCTAGGGGAGGCGGGGCAGTAACGCAGCACTACAAGGAGTACAAGGAGATCGGAGTCATCCCGCACCGGGCAGTGTCGAATGACAAACTTTACCGTGAACTCTCGCAGTATACAGCTGGACTGCACGGGTACAACATGATTGGTGTGCCACAAGTGGCAGCGAACTACGTGCAAGCATGTAGACCCAACAAGTGCTGGGAGTATCTTGCTGCCGGAATACCGACTATTGGAGTATGGCCCGGTCGGTCGGGAGAAATCTTCGATGGGAAGTGGGGTACGGTGTTGAAGTTCTCCGACCTTAGCGAACTTCAGAGCGCACTGAAAGACGTATCATTCCCACCGATCACTGATGAACTCCGATTCTCGCAGACGATTGAGCAGGACACTCCACTCATTCGGGCCCTGCTTGATCCGATTCTTGGCCAGGTGGCATGAAAGCACTCGTCGTCATCGGCACGCGTCCTGAGGCCATCAAACTTGTCCCGGTGATCTGGGCACTGTTAGCCAGGGGACATGATCCGATCATATGTCTAACCGGGCAGCACCGCGAGTTGCTTGATGGTGCAATGGCGACATTTAGGATCGCATGCGACCACGACCTCGCTGTGATGACCGAGGACCAGACACCTAACGACGTTCTGGCGCTCGTCGTGCAGGGGATGTGTCCGGTCCTTAAAGAGACCGACCCCGACTGGGTGATTGTTGAGGGAGACACCACAAGCGTCGTTGGAACTGCGATGGCTGCATTTCACGCCATGGTTCCTGTATGCCATGTCGAAGCTGGTTTGCGCTCGTTTGACAAGTGGGCTCCATTCCCGGAGGAGATCAACCGGCGCCTTGTCTCAGTGCTCGCAGACCTGCACTGTGCTCCGACGCAAGAGAGTGCTGGCAATCTGTTGGGCGAGGGAGTCGATGAGAGCCGCATCGTCGTGACCGGGAACACGGCAGTGGACGCGATCCGTTGGGCGATGACAGTTGATCCACGCGAGGAATTTTATTCTCCAAGCGGAGGAATTGTCACGATAACCGCGCACCGACGCGAGAACCATGCCCATCTTACTGACATTGCCAAGGCTGTTCACTTACTGGCCCAGGCATACCCGACTGTTCGGTTCATCTGGCCCCTGCACCCGAACCCGACAGTTCGTAAACATGTGGACATAAGCGGACACAACATAGACCTGATTGAGCCTCTTGACTACGTAAGCATGGCACACTTGATCGCCAAGTCGCGCCTCGTGCTAACGGACTCTGGTGGCCTCCAGGAAGAGGCTCCAAGCCTTGGCGTCCCTGTGCTTGTCCTGCGTGACGTGACGGAGCGACCAGAGGGGATCGACCGGAGAGTGGCAAGACTAGTAGGAACTGATACGAACAACATCTTCGCGGAAGCTTCCTCTGTGTTGGATGGGACCGCGCTGTGGCCGCGCACTGACCGAGATGTGTACGGTGACGGGCATGCGGGAGAGAAGATCGTCGCTGCGCTTGAAGATCAAACCTGGGACGACTGATTATCAGCCGTGACATGAATAATTGGCATTATCCCGTGAATACAGGCTGATCTTGAGCCGCGCAACCCGAGCGCTTCGCATGATGTGGTTGGCATGCTCGTCCATCGCACGCGAGGCAGCCAGCCCGGACTTCTTCCAAGGGCAGCGATGCAAGAGGTGTGGGCGGCGGGACAAGTTCGACTTCAACGTCCCCGACGGAATATGGGCTACAGTAGTTCCACCGCACTATCGCGATCATGTGCTCTGCCTGGCCTGTTTTGACGATCTTGCATCCCAGAAGAAACAGAGGTACATACTAGGCATAGATACCCTCTATTTCGCCGGCGATGCGGCGAGTCTCGTGTTCAAAGTCAAGGGGAATGGCGAACCCTAGTTACCGACAGTTCGCGGCCTCCTTCTTGGCCTTTCACTCGTTACAGAGTTCACCCGAGGCCGGTCTTGTATGGGACTCCTCGTAGTTGCTTGTTGGCCAGTTGGAGCAGTTGGAGCAGAAATGCCAAGTGTCGGCCCCCTTTCGTTTGCGCCACGTTGATGCCATAGCTCACCTCCTTCGGTCGTATTGTAGCACCAGTCTAGCTGCTGGCACCAAACTCACTCCGCACCCCGTCCACGGTCATGAGCCAGATGTCCAGGCCACGACTCTTGGCGGTGGCGACTTCCTCGTGGGCGTCCTTTGTGAAGCTGAACGCCACGATGATCCCCTTGAGCGCGAACGTTCCGTTTCCGCGTTCGTCGGCGGCCTTACGCATCCTCTCCCCATAGCGCTCTAGCGCAGTCTCGAACTTGTCCACCTCGGGCCGTCCCACCTTGTCCTGTTGCTTGACCTGGATCGGCCACCTCTCGAAGTAGGTGTAGCCGTCAATTCCCATGTCCTTGACCTTGCGCTCACTCACCGTGCCTCCCATCACCCCGATGACCCAGTTCTGGAACTCGAATGGCTTGAGAGAGCGCAAGTCGTCGTCGGTCATGGGAAGACCGACGATCTCAACGCCTGTCGCTCCGGCTTGCTCCACTCGACGCTTCATAAGCTTGCAGGCGGTGGGGGACACATCAATCCCTATCCAGTCGCGCCCAAGGCGTTGCGCCACGGCGAGCGTAGTACCGCAGCCGCAGAATGGGTCAAGTACCAGGTGGCCGGGATTGCTACTCGCCTCAATTATCCGCTCAAGTAGAACCCGCGGCTTCTGCGTCGGATAACCGAGGCGTTCCTTGGAGTTGGGGTTGAGAATCGAGATAGGCCACCAGTCTGGCATGGGCGTTCGTGCCTGCTCCCTGGGCTCGTAAGCTGCCTTACGAACCCCCGCCTCAAACTGAGCTACCTGCTTCCGTCCTTTCCATCGCCGCATGGTCCCGGCTGAGACATCCGTGTAGAGAGCATTGAAGGTATGGCGTGAGTCTGTATTCTTCGTATAGAAGAGGATTACGTCATGGTTCCTGGCAAACTGGCCTCCGCGGGTGCTCCACTTCCGGTAGCACCATACGATCTCGTTTCTGAAGCACTTTTGCTTGGCGAACACCTCGTCTAGCATCACCTTGAGATAATGGCTTGCGTGCCAATCACAGTGCAAGTAGAGAGATCCCGCGGGTTTTAGGATGCGGTGCATCTCGAAGCAGCGAAGCCACATCCATTCGATGTAGTGGTTGATTCCCCCACTCCACCCGTCCTCAAAAGAGCGGATCTCGGCACCATCGTTCCATATCACCTCATAATGGCGGTTAGAGAAGAACGGCGGGTCCGCGTAGATGAGGTCAACGCAGCCATCGGGCATCTTGCGCATCCAGTCGAGGTTGTCCCCGCAGTAGATAACGTTGCGCAGCTTCATGTCCTCACCTCTTGCGTAGCGGCGTCCGCGAGCGGTGGAAGATCGTCCCCGTTGTGACCGAGAACTGGTAGCCGCACGCGCGGCACTGCCAGATCCGGCGCGTGGCGATCCAGTGTGGGATGTTCGTCCAGCACTTCGGACAGGTGACACCACCGGGCCAGCGCTTGCGCTGTAGGAACTCCTCGCACTTACGCTGGGTTGAGAACTGTCGTTCGAGTTCGAGGAGATTCATGTCTATCACGCTCCGGTAGGAGTATACAGATACCAGGATAATGTGTCAAGGGATAAAGCCCTGAATAATTGACAGAATGAGAACAGGAGGACTTATGGAGAACAAGAGGATCTTGGCGGAGCATACTAGGCTGGCCAGGATCGTAGACAACTGGCGTAACAACGTCAGAGGTGTTGACGTGGCCATTGATCAGGTACACGATCCTGACCGCGGAGCAGCGGGATGGATCAGGGACCTCAAGATCGGCCCGTCCACCACGAACCCCGGCAAGCAAGCCTTATTCGCCAAGGTTGAATGGACGCCACTCGGGAAGGAACTAGTCGGGGGAGGAATCTTTCGGTACATGTCTGCCGAGTTTGGGCCCCATAAGGACGCCGAGACTGGCACTGAGTACCAGGACGTACTGTATGCATCAACGCTTACGAATCGCCCATTCGTGAAGGGCCTCTCTCCTGTCACACTTGACGACGAATGGGTCGAGGTTCTGAGAGAGGGTGACTATATTCATGACACGTACGGACAGCTCTCCATTCAAGCAGACGAAGGAGACACCGGATGGATGCGCCGACTGTATAAGTTCCTGGAGTCTCGACTGAAGGCAGGGGAGCCAGCAACTCACAACGAGGATAATTATTGTACCTTTACAATTGCATTGGCAGTGAAGACAGATGATGGCAAGGAGTACCCTGCTGCCGCCTACCTCTACGTTCCTGACCCTGACAAGCCATCTACTTGGAAGCTACGGATCAAGGAGTATGTAGGAGACACTCTGAAAGTAACTCGTGAGCAACTTGGGCGGGCTGCCGCGGCGCTATCGCCAGGCGGATTCCGAGGCAATCGTGTCGAACTCCCAAGCGGGGAAGTGGCGAAGGTGAAAGCCAAGCTGCGCTCTCTGTACAGGGAAATCGGCGTGAGCGAGGATGATATCCCCGCACACATTAAGAATGAGGAGCAAGAAAGTATGGACAAGCTTATTGCTTATCTCAAAGAGCTTGGCATCGAGCTTGCGGAGGGAGATGACCCCGTTGACGCCCTGCGCGAGTACCTTGACAAGCAGAATACTACGGTAGCCACGCTGTCAGAGACGGCGATGGCAGAGGAGAAGAACAAGCGCCTACAGCTTGAGAAGGACGTTGCTGCGCTGACCGCGAAGCTCGAAGAGAGCGAGCGGACTGCGTTTCTGGACGAGATGACCCGCCAGGGCAAGCTGCTTCCGGCAGAGCGTCAGTACTTTAATGATCTGTATAAGACCAATAAGGACATTGTACGCAAGCTGCTCGGGGAGCGCACCGCGAAGGTCGATCTCGGGGAGCATGGCGTTTCAACAACTGAGACGATCCCGGTTGAGGATCGTAGGCTCGCCAAGATGGAGGAACTCATCGCTGGCGGGATGACCCCGGAGGCCGCTTACAAGCAGGCGCACCGGGACGTGCAGTAGGAGGAACATTGGCCACCGAAAATATGGTGTTGTCTACGTCGTGGCCTGCTTCGGGCGATCTGTCCAGCTACCAGTACCATGCTGTGAAGATTTCGTCAGGCGAGGTCGCACTGTGCGGAGCGAGCGATATTCCTATCGGCATCCTGCAGAATCAGCCGGATGCCGATGGAGTAGCAGCTGAAGTTGGTCTTATTGGTATTTCTAAGGCCGTGGTTGACGGTAGCACAAATGTTGCTATTGGCGACTTCCTGGCCGTAAACTCAGACGGACATCTCATCAAGACGACCACTGCATCAGATCAGGTTGTCGCCCAGGCCCTTGAGGCCGTGACGGCAGATGGGATCGTGGCTAAGGTCCTTCTTGCCCCGATGTCCACGTATAACCAGTCGTAGGGGGAACGATGGCCCAACCGACACTGAATGAAGTTCATGTTGATGCGGCGCTAAGCCGTATCTCTGTCGCGTATAAGAATCCCACCTATATCTGGAGCCAGGTAGCCCCCGTAGTCAATGTAGACAAGGAATCTGATAAGTACTACGAGTTTACTCAGGGGGATTGGTTCCGGGACGAGGCCGCGATCCGTGCCGAGGGCACGAAGGCTGCGGTATCGGGGTTCACTCTCAGCACGAATAGCTATTCTTGTGTTGAGTACGCACTGGCGACGAAGCTTCCCACCAGGACGTTGCAGAACGCGGATGCCGCGCTTGACCTTCGAGCCAGCAAGACTGCATTTGTGACGGACAAGGTACAGCTTCGCATGGAACACCAACTGGCGACCGAGATGTTCACTACTACCGTCTGGGGAACCGATAACACTACGGCGACTAACTGGGATCAATCTACTAGCACCCCATTCACGGACCTCCAGACCGCAGTTGACACGATCCGTATGGCCACAGGGCAGAAGGCGAATACCCTCGTCCTTGGAGCAACAACCTGGAGCAAGGGGCTCAAGTGGAATGCGGATCTTACCGACATCATCAAGTACACCCAGAAGGGAATTGCCACTCCAGAGCTTTTGGCGACTGCGCTGGAGTTCAAGAAGGTGCTCATCGGCTCGGCGATTTATAACACCGCTGCCGAAGGTGCCACTCCTGTTTATGCCGACATCTGGAGCGATAACGCGCTTGTCATGTACCTGCCAGATGCTCCTGGTCTTATGACCCCATCGGCCATGTACACGTTCGTATCGCGTCCGTTCCGAGTGCGTCGGTGGATGGACGATGTTGAAGAGGCTGAGTATATTGAGGCGAGCTGCATTGCTGACTTCATGCAGGTTGGCAAGGGCCTCGGATACTTCTTCTCCGACCTCATCTAAGTAGCGGGCAACGGGGGCAGGTAGTCCCTGCCCCCCTCCCTCATGGCATACATTACAGCGGCAGACGTTGAGCGCGAGATACAGTTTGACTTCACCGCCACTACGACGCCGACCGAGAGTGATATTTATACATTCATCACTCAGGTCGAAGCTGAGCTGAACGGGATACTTAGCTCCGTTGGTGTGCTTGTTCCAGTAAGCGCATCAGGATCTCCCGGCACCTATGCGATGGTGCAGCAGGCAGCGACGTGGGGCGTGTGTGCTCGTGCCATCGGAGCCTACGCTGGGCTCGTGTCGGGCGAGTCGCCGAAGGAGTCAATGTACTGGGAACGGTATCGAGACTTCTGCGAGCGCGTAGGCATGGACCCGGCGATGCTGTATGATGCAGTGTTTGACAACAGCATGAACCATGTTGTCGGGCTGGATTCTACTGACGAAAACTATCACGATCCAATCTTCAAGATGGATGATGAGTTCTAGTGCCTCTGACGCTTGAGATTCAGGTAACGGGTGAGCAGCAGATCCAGCTTATGCTGGAGAGCGTTTCTATCCGTTGCCGAGATCTCCGCCCGGCCTGGGGGCGCATTGCCCAAGATTTTGACGAACTAGAGGCCCGCCAGTTCGACACTGAGGGAGGGCTTGGTCAACGATGGCCTGCTCTCTCTCCTGCGTACGCTGCATGGAAAGCTGAGCACTACCCGGGCAAGAAGATCATGGAACTTACTGGTGCGTTGCGGATGTCTCTCGCTGAGCGTGGTCCTGGACATATTGACCGTCGTACTTCCGACACGTTGGAACTTGGTACATCAGTTACAAATGAGCGAGGAATAAACTACGGATTGATCCATCAGACGAAGGGAGTCGGCGGGAAGATCCGCAAGACGATCGTGGTCCCGGATTCTGCACAGCAGAGATGGGCTGAGATCATCAGCACCTACGTCGTTTACGGGGATATCCCACAACAAATGCAGCAGACGATGCAGAAGTTCTCTCTTTTCGGAGGGTAGATGGAGCGAGTACAGGCACTTCTCAAAAACATGCTCGAAACATACCTCCCAGACCAGCTCTCGGCACGCGAAGCGCCCGAGGGCTATCCGGTGCTCTCGCTTCCCGAACCCAAGAGGTATCTGTTCAACTTTGATGACGGGTTCACGGTCATTAGCGCTGGGGAATACCCAGCAGTGATCCTCCTCCCCGGCAGGACACGGGTAGAGTACAAATCAATCCGGGCCTACGTAGAGGACCTTCACGAGCTGGCGATTGTGTGCCTGTTACAGGACAACGACGCTGACCGGCTGCAACAGAAAAGGGCCAGGTATGCCGAAGCGATTCGCGAGGCCATCCTTGACAACTTCAAAGTAGCTGATCCGATCATCAGCGCTCAGATCACTAACATCTCCTATGATCGCACGCTGCGCGACGAGAAGACTTCAGCCTACCTGTCGAGCGTGTGGGTCATCGTCGAAGTCCGGGAGCGAGTGGCCTACTAGGAGGCTCATGTGAAGACATTTGTTTCCCGATCGGGGAAGTCACTCCCTCTGCCCGTGAAGACAGAGACAGACTGGCCTCCGGTCGTAGAGTCCACAAGTACGCCAGTGCCTGTATTTGATGTTACCATTCCAGAATCTGTCGTTGTTAGCACCGAGACAGATCAGACCGAGGAACAACTGGCACCGGAGGACAACACAACCACAACTCGGCCAAACCCGAGCTGGACGAAGCGTGAACTCATTGCCTACGCCTACGAGCATGGGATTCCATGCTCTCCTGGCGAGTGCAAGCCGAAAGTCTACGCTGAGATAACTGCTGGCATGACCAGCCAGGAGGATAATAATGGCGATTCTGGTTGAACGAACCATCGCCCTCGTCAAGTTGGAGAATACATACGGGGTAGATGCCTCCCCAGATGCCACGACAGACTTCATTGCCGTGGCCGACGTGCAGGTTAGCCCCCAGTATACGTACTTCGACCCGGCGGCGATGGATGGATCACTTTCCCCGCGAACGGGAAACGTGGGTGGGCAGCGTTCGATCGAAGTAACGTTCACCCACGAGCTTCAGCTTGATTCTAGCGGAACCCAACCTCCGTGCGGGCCGCTGATTCAGGCATGCGGGTTCGACGAGTCGAGCGGTGAGTTTACACCGGTCTCGACCGATTTCCCATCCGCGACGATCTACGTCTACTTTGACGGGTTGCTCTGGAAGATCGTTGGCGCTCGTGGGAATATGGAGGTTGTGTGTGCGGCGGGAGACGCCGTGAAGCTCAACTTCACAATGCGCGGGCTCTACGACGATCCAACAGACGCTACATTCCCTGCATCGTGGACGGACTCAGGAGGAGAGCCACTGATGGCGATGGGCGGAACGTTCGCCTGGGGAACTGAGAATCCGTGCATTGAGACCCTGAGCGTCAATATGAACAATGACCTTCAGGTTCTTGGCTGCATCGGAGACAGCTATGGTGCCCGAGAGATTGCTATCACCAACCGCAATCCAGAGGGCTCGGCGAATCCTGACATGACCACGCTGTCCGAGATGGACTGGCATACTCTGATGAACACTCCAACTCTCAGCGCGGTCACGTACACCATGACGGACGGAACAAATCACTGTACTATATCTATCCCCAAAGCACAGATCATGGAGATCGGCACCGGGTCGCGGTCGAATATCCGCTCCTGGGAGATCCCGTTCAAGTGCATCCGTGATTCCGGAGACGACGAGCTTTCTCTGACGTTCGGTTCTGGTATTTCCTAATAACCACACCGGGGGCGGGCATATGCCCGCCCCCATCACACTCTAGGTGAGGAGGAACAAGTGAAGGTAGTAGACCTGTTGGCAGAGCGGAAGTACATCCTTGAATCTGAGCGCAACCTGGACGAGACTGAACAGACTGTATTCTGGATCAAGGGGCTGCGGTATGACCTCTACATGAAGATCCAGTCTGAGCTTTCCCCGATCATCAAGATGCCTGGAAAGGCACTCGGGAAGGGTCAGGCAAACATGGACGATAGCACGGTGGAGCTTCAGCCTGGCGCCAGGCAGCGGCTTGAGTTCGAGATCCTGTCCGAGGGCCTGGTGCGCGTAGAGGGACTGAAGGGCCCGGGCGGAGAAGAGATCAAGTACCCCGGGGCCCAGGCACCCGAGGCCGTGCGCAAGGACTGGTTCGCCCGTTGGCTGCCTCCTGCGGTACGCACCGAGCTGGCCAATGCGATCACTGAGGGATCAACAGTAGACGAGGATGTAGCAAAAAACTAGCTCTGCTCGTCCACG
>Ga0209200_1000605_pt1 | contig 40033 bp, 84 predicted proteins | sample AD_UKC033_MetaG_FD_184406 | JGI IMG/M metagenome (GOLD analysis project Ga0209200, IMG submission 184406) | Active sludge microbial communities of municipal wastewater-treating anaerobic digesters from USA - AD_UKC033_MetaG (SPAdes) (version 2) | ecosystem: Engineered > Bioreactor > Anaerobic >... | reverse complement strand
ATGCTACCTTTACAATATCTCCTTCATACATCCCTTTACCATGTCTATCTATAACTCCAGTAAATTGCATTAGATGATACTTTTCTATTAAACGATTTTTTGCTTCCCAAAACCGAGTCCAAGCATCATCATTAATTTGATATTGTGGAGACAGTCCATATTGCTGATTTTCATACAACATTTGATTACCATCCCACACTCTAAACTTAATTGTTCTGTTCATCTTCTAATTGTTCTGTAATTGTTAATTCAGGTACTAATAGTTCATAATTTCCACCATAGAAATAATAACCATTTCTTATTGCTTTTGCTTCTAAAGTCTGCACATATCCTATACTTGTAATTTCAGATATATTTAAACTTTCAGATTTATGTAAAAGAGGCTTGTCTTCTGAAGCAGACATAAACCATTGAGATATAACAATGTTTTCTTCCTCTACGGAGGCCACAAGGAGGGTAAAACCACAAGGTTTGCACCACTTACCATTAGAAAGACACCTGTATCCCATCTGTTTAAGGAACATTTCTATCATTTAGCCTTAAAATCAGAAATAATAAACCAAACAAAACCAATTAGTACAAGTAAAATGCTCGTACTAATTGAAACAGCAGTACTACCTGCGTCACCTAAACCTATTTTTATACACAGTAGATACATAAAACCTCCAATAAAAGGAGCCAGTATTATTATAATCACAACCAGTAAGTTTATATATTTTTTGTTCATAATTACAGATTTACAGATAAACAATAGTTACATCCATATCTACCAAACGTTTCTCAATGATTGGTGCTATGAAAGTTTTAAAGTAGTTTTCAACTGTAGGTACATCAAGAGACTTTCTTAAACGTGTATCTGCTGCAATTCCAGAAGCAATAAAAGGAAGTCCTATTGATTTTCCTTTATGACTATAGTTGATTTTATATAGAATATGTTCTAATGCTGCACTTCTAATAGCAAAAGAATCTATTCCTCTATGACACCCACCTGGTTTGTATTGGGAGTACATATTAATAATACCGTCAATTACTTCGTATGCTCCAAATTTCTCTTCTGGAAGTAGTTTTTCAAAACTCCCTTGAGTAATTTGAGGAAATTCTGCTGCAAGTGCACCTGCTACGCCCCCACCCATGACACTAAAGCAATTACACTGATGCCCGATCAAGTCAAATTTACCTTGTTTGAACATCTGAATTAAATCTCCTTGAACGTATTTCATTGTAGAAATTTTGAAAACTCACTTACAAGATTAGTATATCTCTGAAGATATTCCTTTAGAGTTATTACTTCATCTTGTTTAGCAAGTTTAAGAAAAATAATTCTTTTGAGGATAGACTCCATATTACTGAAATAACCTACTGGTACATCTCGTTCTTTACTTTCTTCAGAACGACTTAAATGATGAGTAGGGTCTGTGTGTTTGACTTCATAAAGAACAATATTGTAACAACCTGTTTCTTCAAAGTCAATGTAATAAGGCTCAAGTAACTCGTCTTTTATAGTCATCGTTCGAAATATTTAGTAAATAATTTAAAGTGTAAATTAGCAAAAGGTACTTTAAATTTAAACTGAGACTGTCTATTAAAAGTTAGTTTAGGATAGATCAACCCCAACACACACATGTTAGAAATATAGACACTTTGAACAATTTCTATCAAATAAATTAAAAGTAGATAAAAAATCCTTTTTCTCATTTTATATAGTCTTGTTTGAGTCCCCAGCCTAAATTAAACCATGCAAATTCTTTCTCTGCTTGTTCTTTATCGTATTTTAAAACCCTTGTAAATTGCATTAAACAGAAGGCTTTCCATTGAAGGAAGTCTTCTTCTCTTTTAAACGTATAATATTGATACCAGGGAACTTTTTCAAAAAAAGTGGGATATTTGATAAATCCAAAAAGTGTTTTGTTAATCTTGAACTTAAACACTTTTTTAAACTCGTGTGTGCCTCCTTTAATTACGTCTTCGTAAATAATATCATAAGGATACAACTGTTCGTTTACACACTTAATTATAACCATTTGAATAAGAAGTTCTCTTGTTTTTGGTTGCTCCTCTATTATATAACCTTCTGTAGCAGGCCACATAAGGTAATCTGAAGCAGTAAGTCTTTCCAACACAGAGACAATTTGATTTCCTTTGTTGTAGACTACATACAATTTATTTGATGATTTCATTGAATTCTATACCGTTTTGATTTTTAAAACAATGGGTGAATTCTTTCCACTGGTTTTTTCTTGTGAAAATATTATGTATAAACGGGTCTACGGTGTCGGGAGTACACAAGTGGTGTGTACCAACAAAATAATAAGTAACACCAACCACTTCATATAATTTTTCAAATAACTTTGATAACCTAACGTCATTTTCTCTTAATAATAGAACTCCATTGAGTTCCAGTTTTTTACTTAAAGAGTCAAAATCTCTTTCGATCCAACTCTGTCCAAGATCAAACAAAAAAGATAAAAAACCATCCTCTGTTGCGTCTGATACTATGAAGACTGATTTAACCTGATTAGGGGAAATATTAAACATAACATTCAAATTTTAATATTGCGTATTTTATATCTTATTTTAGCAATTTCAAAAAATATCGCTTTTTTGTTATTTATATTTTTTTCTTGATTAAAGAAATCTACCAACCTGTTTATTTCAGTTATTAGGTCACTTATATGTAATCGTAATTTGTTGCGATTAAAATAATAAGGCTTTATTGTTTTTCTAACAATCCACCCTTCATTTTCCATTTTACTTAAACCATCCAAACCATTAGTCATACCAATATATTCTAATCTGTTAGAATAGTAGTAAGTATTGTGTAACAGAGGATCCCAAGTTATGTATTTTCTGCATCTTGTCTTATAATTAACAAGAGTCACAATTTCAAATTTTTTCATACATTTTCTCTTCCATAAACTCATCATATTGGTAACACGTAGGTTTCTCTTCTTGACACACGTTACAATACCATAATTGTTCATCAACAAGTTCTGCTATTAACCCTGTGTTTACACCTACCCAATGCTGTTGATCCACATCAGGTGATCCACATTCACACAGGTAAGTTTCGTTTGTTAAATCAACAGAAAGAAATTTACATTCGTCTTTTAATCGTTCTATAAACTCTTCTTTAGTCATTGTCTTTAGATAGTTTTCTTATTTGCTCTATTAACTCTATAACAGTATCTTCTATTTCAGACCACTCTGAATCTTTCATATCAAGAATATTAAATTCTTCGTTTATTACATCTCTATAACTCTCATCTGAATATACAAAGTCTGTATTAAGTAATTTATTTATTGTGTTAACTATTTCTATTTGTTTATTTGTCATTGGTTTTTGATTTAGGATTATAAAAAATAATTTTCTCTCCCAATAGCCCTGCTAAAAACAAACAAATAAATACAAGTGCGTATCCTATGATTTCATTTTGATTCATAAGTTATTTTCAATAAAAGTTAAACAAAATCTTTCTCCTTGATTCAAGTACATTTCATCAAGGTCTTTACCTCCTTCCGAGAATATCAGTTCTACTGGAGTGTAAAGAAATTGGTTTTTTAGTCTATCAGCCCCTGCAATACCCGCATTGTCGTTATCGAACCAAGTAAAAACTTTTCTATAATAAGATTCCCACTCAAACATTATATCTGATGGAATTATAGGAGTTTCGTTTTGTACGGATACTATGTCATAGTCACATAGGTTTTCAAGAACAAAAAAATCTTTATGAGCCTTCTGGATAACTAAAATGTCTGAACCTCTTTTATTAGTCCATAAATCAGATCCTTTAGCATTACCTATGAATCTTGGTCGTTCTCTTTCAGGAAAGTAAAATTTATACCTTGTATCAAAGTGATAACAATAACACAAGTCATTAAAATTGACTTTTCTTTCATACGAGTCTTTCTTTTCTAAATATCCATTAAGAGGCAAGACTTTAAACTCACCTTCAAATTGCTTTAAAGAAACTCCTCTTAAACCCCAATAGTCTATATCTCTTTGTTCCCACTCACGGTAGAAAGGAACATAAGTAGTAGTACTTAAAGACTTGATACCGGGGAATATTTTATAAGAAGAAGTTACAAGACCCGGACTTAAATTCAGCAGGTTTGTGCAGATTTCAGTCCAAGACAAGTTAGGATTCATTCTTTTATACCCTTCGATACAGTCAAATCCTGAACAAGATTTGTCTGCAAAATCTATCAACCTTAATGTACCCTCCATCCAATGAAGTTTACAAGAACCTTTGTTTTTATCTGGCCTAAAAGGGTTTAGAACCCAATCACCTACTTTTACTGAACCAAGAATTTGTCTCCAGACACTTTCTTGATCTACTCGATGAAGGAGTTCTTTTTTAGAAATATAAAAGAAAGAGTCAAGCATATATAAAAGAAAAAAGCAGCGGGGTGTATCGCCACTACACCTTAACACAGGTTAGGCTATCATTGGTACCAATGCCTGTGATCCTTATGACTGCTTTAATTAAGAATTAAACTACCACTCAGAAGTAGATGTAGATGCTGGTGGAGTACTTGTTTGGTTTTGTGCAGGACGAGTGTGAAAAAACCTGTCACTTGCTACAGGAATCGTAGGTACACTACCAATAGCAAAAGGAAACTTATACACACCACCTTCACCAAATGCCGGAGGTGTCAAGTATCCACCTTTATTGTATCCAAGAGCAAGATTACCCTCAAGGCTAAACAAACCTTTGTCTTCACAAAGTTTCATCAGACCTTCTACCATAGTAGAGCAGACTTGATAGAGTTTAGAAATATCAGTAAGTGGAATTGCACTTACTCCTTGTGCTTGACAACCTTTCAAGGAGGCTGCTTTAAGACGTTCTTTTACTTCTTCCTCGTTGGCATAAGTTTTACCAATCTCCATCAAAAGAGACAGAAAAGTACTAAATGCTTTTTGAGAAACTTCCGTAGAACCCATTGGAGGTTTAGGAAAGTTAACAAAATGATTAATTACACTGTCTTCCTTAGAGAAGATAATTTTAAGAGCACCGCTGTCACCACCAACAGTAGTACTCCACTCTTTTACTTTGACTCCGGTATTTACACCGAAATTAAAACATGTTCCTTTACCAGAAGTAAAGAAATCATCAAGGACGCTTGGGTTTTGATTCTGATTCTGATTATTCATTTTATAAGTTTGTTAAGTTAATGATTAAAATTCGAGATTTACAGGTTCTTTTAGGTGTGGTTCGTAATTGTCAAAATCAGAATTCTGCCCAACTACTTCAGTTTGAACTTCTACCTTAGGAGTATCTGATTCTCCTTTCAACTTGATAGTTTCACCTCCTTCAAATTCAAAAGTAATCACATCACTTTTGCGCTTACGATTAGACAAATCCAAGTTGAAACCTTTGTTGTAAAATTCATTAAGAAGAAGATAAGGTACTTTAAATCCCATTTCTTCTTCGATAATAGCAGGAATATCCTTGCTTTTAAGTTCACTTGTAGGTGTGTGGTAAAGTTCGAGCAGACGCTCTTTTTGTTCTTGTGAAATTTTGATTACTGACATAATTATTGTTTATTTTTCAAATTTACTTAACTGATGATATTCAAGGGCTTCGTATTCTTCTGGAGTTAACAAGTTATTCCAGTGACCAAGAGACCACTGAAACAATAAGAAATCTTCCCATTCCATATAATGATTGGTTAAATGGTTTTAGCGTTTGTTATATTATATAACTGGTCGTAAAGAAATTGTTGTTCCTCACCCCAATATACAGGACATCGAAACACTTTCATTCCATGTTCTTCAACTGTTTCTCCAGGAGGATTAACAAAAACCTCTCTTTCTTCAGAATGAAAATGTCCACAAGATTCTTTTAGTGGACATCCTTCTCCACTACATTTTGTTAGTTTTAAAGTTTTCATCTTGTTTAGGTTGTTCTTTAGGTTGTTCTTTGACAACCATTTTCTTCTTAGCCTCTTCTTCCAAGGCTTTAAGAAGTTCTTCAGCATACTCTGGATCACGGTCTGCTAAAGTAAGTGGATTAAGTGATGGAGTTGTGTTCATACTTTTTGTAATATTGAATTAAATCGTTGTGAAACTCTAACATTTTAGACAGATTCCAGTTTTTAGAATCTGGTTCCTCAGAGAATAATTTAATCTTACGAATAGACTTAAACAATTCTTCATTTATTTTAACAATTTCAGTTTCAACCAGTCGTCCAAATCCATATGCGTACTCCAAAGCATCATCGTGCACTATCCTATTGCTTGTATACGACACACTTTTTAAAAAATCAATAATTGCTTCAGTATAATCAGGTTGATTAGAATATATATGACCATTAATGTGCCACATATTACCTTGTAAATCATTATAAATAGCACCAAATTGTTTTAACTGTTCTTCTTCTGTCATTTCAACCCCATTCCAACGACAGAACTCTTCGTTATTTATAAACTCAATCATTGTATTTACTTTATAAACGACCACCATCGTATGCTAATTGAACGGTTCTCCATTTAAGAATATCCATTAAAGCGTTTTCTACTTGAACTGTTTCTGCAAAAACAGGATTTTCAAAAATAGAATCTCCTTCAAAAAGAGCAAAAGTGTTTCCTGTTAGAAAATGCCAGTTAGTTTTTGTTCTATCGCTTTGAGATCTTATTTTAATAAATAAAGAATAAAGATAATCACCTTCAATAATACGCGCTGATACAATAGCACCTGGATATAACGCTTTAAATTCTTCTTTTGTCATGTTCTATGTTAATTAACTTACTCGCAATTTCATATTCTGCTTCTTCCCAACTTTCACATCTTGTTTTACTTTCGTATTCATATATCTCATAATATACTATATTGGATAAAACTGCTGGTACGATAGAATATTTATATCCTTTTTTCCTAAACCAACGTAGTACATCTGTTATGTTTGGCCATTTTACAGTAGCAGAACTACTAAACTCTTGATAAGAGTTTGTTACAGTGTTGTAATATGAATTACATTCTTCGTCATAACCAAGTTCTTCGAGAATAAGCAATTGTTCTTTAGTCAGTATCATAATCTCCTTTTAAATAATCTTTTAGTACATCTTCGGGTACCATTTTTAAAACTTCATCATATTCTTCTTGAGTTAGGCTTAAAACACGAGTTCCAAAACTATATACTCCAAGTTGCAAATCTAACAGTTCATTAGTTATATAGTTAACACCGTCGTGTTTACATACTATCCCTACTTCTACAGTGTTAAAAGGAGTCGAGATAGTGGGTTCATCTTCTGCATCTAACAACTTTTGAAAATCTAACTCAATCTTTACTCTTTTAGCCAAGTCATAAGTAGTAAAGTCTTTTCCTGTTACTTTACGATTAGGAAGAGAATTTAGAGTGTGCAAAATATCTTTAAGTAACTCTGTCATTATTTTGCATTAGTTACAACTTTAGAGATAACTATTATCCTTCGTAATATTCTTTAATTTTATCTACCACGTATCCCATGTCATTAGGTATAAACTCATCGTCAAAACAACCTGCTGGGGTTTTACAAGTGGACTGCCCATCACTCTTTGTTCGAAACTTATATTCAATTTTACCAGATTTAAAATCTTTTTCTACAACAGAATACAAAATAAAAGTAAACAGACCGTCAAGATATACAGAATTATCTAAAAGTTTTCCTGCTGTTTTTAGTTTCAACATTCCGTCGTCACCTTTTTCTGCATGATTCACACAAATAATATTAAGGTTACGACGCATAGTTCGAGTAGTGTTAAGAATTTTAAAAACAGAACTTGCTAATTCTGTCCATTTTTCAACTTTCGTACTCTATCTTTCGATAGAGAATAGACTATATCTTATTATTTATTTTTGTAGTAAACATTTTTTCAATACTCCAACCTTTGTGTTTTCTATCATAAAGCACTTCTTTTGGTATTTTTAACTCGTCTGACCATTCTTTCATAGTTTGACTTTTTCCATTATACCAAATTTGTCTATTGTAGGGGTCTTTAGAAATCGCTTCTTCAAAGGATAAGCCTTTTAAAAGCCTTTTTCTTAGCGTGGTATATTCAATATTTAATTCTTTTGCCCAGTCTTTTAGAACCATTGTTTTATTATTATGTGTGATAATAATATTAAAAGAACCTCTATTTTTCGACTGAACATCCATTGTCGCCCACCTACAATTTTCTTTACAATATCCTTTAGAATTGTCTATTCTATCTAAAGAGTGTTTATCTGACGGAGCGAAACCCATATCATTGATAAAATGATCAAACGAGTCGATCCATGTTTCACAGACAAAAATACTATTCAGATGATAGTTTTTAGTATGGTTTGTTTTATTACAAGAAGAATAACACCTTGTCTTCATTGCTTTCCAAGCGCGGTATTCTTTTGTAATTTTACCATCAATTCTTGTCGGGTATTTTCTGTTTTTTGCCATATTGTTATATTTTAATTGAACAATATCGCAAAGGTACTAAAAATAAATAATTCTCCCGTTTCGGATTTCTAAAAACCCTACTCTACTAACTTTACAGTGTTCGATAGTCGTTGAACCTTTACCTTATTTACACTTAGGTACTTGGCTGCTGATTGCCCAATTCTACTAATTTTCAAACATTCACACCTACCTTTTCAGGTTATGTTGTAGTTTAGCAGACTCTAAGGGGTTTCCAGCAATTAGAGAGATTTTAAAAGGGCATGAAGAACTACCCTTTCTCTTTAACTTTATCCATTACGTCAAAACTAAAAATATAGGTAAAATCATCAATTACGATATTTTCTATATCGATACGTTCTGTATTTACATATTCAAGAATACCTTGAATTACTTTAGGATCAGAAGTTTCTACATAATTACCACCCTCTCGAATTTTTTTATCAGGTGGATATAATTTAAAGGCTCCCTTTACAGGAAGGGGTTTACTTGCAACATTAATAAGAATTGTTTTTTTTGGGTCTAACCCCTTAATACCTATTTGAGGATTAGGAAAAAGACTGGTAGATTTACCACTACCACTTTGAGCAACAAGTGCGATAAGATTTGCCATTATTAGTTTTATTTATTTAAAGATTCGTGAATAAATTGTTTTTTAGGCACCAAACTATCAAGAGCATTTGTACATTGACCCATTATTCGAACTAATGTTTTTTGAAGAGGTGGTAGATCATCAAGATAAACAGGATCTCCTGGCTCCATTTTTCTATATACCTTTCCTTTTGCGTCTCTGTATACAACCAAATTCCACCTCATCAAATAGGTATATGTCATTGGTCGTGGAGGAAAATTACAAAGGGAAATCTCTTCTTGCGGTATGATTTCAATTATTTCCATTATTTAAAGTTTTTAATATTCTCTATAAACTTAGTGTATTCAGGACCTCCTGGAGTAGGGATTGTATCAAACCACCCCGTCCTACCTGCAAAAAATACACTATCGTGAACATTGGTTTCTCCAAATCGTGACTTCAGAATGTTCAAAGTACGAATGTAATTCTTAAATACTCCTAAATTATGTCCATCCCAAAGTCTTATATTTTGAGTAACAGAACCTTGGTTGGCTTTATTAGGATTTGCTACTCCCAGAAGGTTAAAATACGAACGAGCAACTTGTTTATTTACAGCAAGTCCGTTTTCAGTAGGTAAGATAGAGCCTTCTTTACGAGAGTCTTGGTTTTCTGAATCTGCATTCTGGTGATGAATACAGACTACTGAATAGTTCAGTTTATTAGCCGAATATGATCTTTGAAATTCTACAGTATTCCAGATGGCCTCTGCTTGATCTTTTTCATTTTGTTGATGTCTAATCAGCAAGAGGTGATCTATAACTACTACTACAAATTCATCAGGGTCGTTAGGAACATAGTGATCCCAAGAAGAATCCTTATCAAAGGAAGTTACTGGAACATCTTTTAGATAAAACGTACCACGTTTTTGAGCAAAGTCTCTTACTATTTTCCATATACCATACGAGTTATACACGTTGGTATGATAAGAAATGTAAGGTAACATTTTCTCTACTCTTTTTTCTGTATCTTCAAGTAAAGAAATGTCTTTCTTATCTATAGTTCTACCTATAGATTCAAAGTCTTTGATGTTGTACTGAAGACCGTGTTTGACATAACCCTGATACGAGAGCATAGAATATTGAAACTGTTGCGCTGATTCTTCAAGACCTATGTAAATAACATGATAGTTTTTCTTTTCTTTAATGGCCCACTCAATACCCTGATGAACTACCCAGTGTTTCAAAAGACTTGTCTTAGAACTCGCAGGTGTTCCTGTAAGCCCTGTAACTTCGCCTCTCATAAATCCCGGAAAGTAATCTGTAAACTTACCAAGTTTTTTAAAAGGAAGATAATTAATCTTACCTTGTACAAAGTCTTCGTGATTTTTTAGAATCTTTTGGGTTAAAGTCAGTTTCACTATTGATAACTTTTATAGTCCATAATAAACGCACTACTTCCTACATAATTAGCAAACTTTTTTGCAAACTTGGTAGTACGATAATAATTAGAAATCACGTCTGCACATTTTAGTGGGGAAAAACTGTCTCCGAGTGCAACTTTTGCATGGTTAAAAGCATCACGATCTACCTTAAGTGTAGTGTCAAATATAGAGTATTCCAACTCGTTATTAACATACCCTTTACCTGAGATACCTCGAAAAGTTAGTTGTACTAAAAAATCAGAAAATTCATCACTACTAACTCCTCCGAACAAATCAACTTTAAGTTCGGGTTTCAGAGTTTCAGGGTTAGTTCTACATAGGGCGATTTGAAGAGGTTGAAACTCGTCGTATTCTAAAATCCCTCTATCAAGAAAGTACTGTTCCAGATTCTTAACCTCATCTTTAAACCTCCAAAAGATAGCAAAAATAAACCCCTTTTCCAATGGAATGGGTGGATTGTTTTCTTCACACAATTTTTTAAATTCTTCGTTAATCATCTTGTTATCATTATGGGCCATATAGCCCGATTAAATGTGTCTTGTTGTACAAACTCGCCTCTACCAAGAAACACCGCATCTTCTCGAATGAGTCTGTGTTCTAAAATATGAGTAGCAGGGAACAATCTCCCTGCTACTTCACAATAACCTTCTATACCTTGTTTTTTATAGGTAGAAGGTGAATAATAAAAGTAATATTTAGGCTGTGATACTACACAACTACTTAGCATTAAGATACATAGTAAGAAAAATAATTTGTTCGTTTTCGTCATACCTTGTCAGTGTTTCCATATCTCTTATTTTTAATTTTAAGCATATATTCAGTGGGATTTTTTAAGTAACCTAACATGTCAACATCCCATTCATTTGGAGTATCTGTTTCATTATCTACTATGACTAAATATTTTTCACCATAAGATACTTTTACTTCTACACACTTGTAAAAAATATCGGAAGAGTTACACCCAACTCCGTAATACGGTGGTTTTAATATACAACACCAGTGTTTAGGTGTCGTAGAGTAAAACTGTGTCCAACCTTTAATACACGGATAAATTTTAGTATGCATTTATGTTTCTTGATAAATTTCTGGAAAGTTATCTAAATCAATAATAGGCTTTGTAAAAGCAGAACCCATCTTTTCGTAAGATTCTTTTAAATCCTCAAGTGTATCCCAACTCGCAAGACTATACCCATATCCTACAGCAGCATAATTTGTAGCAACTCCTTCTTCGTAATAGACCTCGGCTATATCAAAAAATCTACAACCTTTTACTACACTTGTTACTACTCTAAAATTCCAACTTGTCGGTACGTTTATAATTTCTTTTTGATTATCCATTCCTGTTTAAATTGTTTTATAAATTCATTCACGTATTTTTCATCCTGAGTATTTGGATAATACATCAAGATAGTTTTAGGTGCTACACTAAGACCACTTCTTGCGAATTTCTGAACTTGCGTGCCCTGTTTCATTGAAGATTGAAGAATAACTAAGTAATCTACATCCTTAAAATCAACCCCACGAGATAACTGACCTACCGAAAATAGGTAAGGTATTTCTTTTTTGTTAAACGCTTCTACTAATTCTAAAGATCCAGGTTTGTTACTGTGTACGCTAAATTCTTTATTCAAAAAGTCTGCTTGAGTAGTGTCATTGCAGAATACAAGAACCCTTGACCCTTCAGGTAATTGACTAAAGAGTTTTTTAAAATGCCGATTTTTAATGTCAGCAAAAAACTTCTTTCGAGTGTTACCTACTCGCATTTTATTATCTCTGCATATTTGTTGAGTAAAACCTTGTTGTTGAAGAAACTGAACTGTTTGAGACCTTTCTTCAAAAGGAAGATTAAACTCATCTTCATAAGATTTCCATCTTATGAATTCTTCACAGACAAGTTGATGATACTCTACTTCTGTGCATTGAATAATTGCATTCCTACTTTTATCCTTGTAAGCGTTCCATCTATCTGGAAATGGAACAACGTTGGGTTTTTTCTTCTTGTTTTTTCCTTTGTGAAAGAGAAGATACCTGTTCACATTATCCATTTCCAGACTCACCGAATAAATTTTAGGAGCAGGTAAAATACCCCACTCTACAGCCTCGTTAAAAGTAACTTTAGCGTGGTAATATTTTCCTTTTGTAATCTCCCTAAATATCTGAATATCCTCTTCTTCTAAGGTTCCAGACATTCCTATCCAATGCTTAGGATTCAGTTCTTTAAGATAAGAAAACCTGTTAGAGGTAAGTAGGTCACACTCGTCTAAACAGATGACATCGTATATGTCTTCAATCTTATGAGCAGATTGATAACACATTAGATCAGTCTTGTCTATAAGATGAGGATTGTACTTCTCAAGGTTTTCCTTCCATTGAGAATTAGTAGAGTTAGCACCGCTAAGTATAAGAATTCTCTCAGGGTTCCATTTATTAATCAAAGCAGTGCTAACAATGCTCTTACCAAATCGAGGCACAAGGTCTAAAAGGAAATTAGAATACTTATTGCTTAACTCAACTAACTTCTCTGCGTATTCAAACCTTGTCATTCAACGTGCGTTTTATAGTTTTGTCCAAAGATCACACGGTCTGGATTAGTTATAAAATGAATTCCACCCTTTAGTACTGGTACAGTAAGATTGTTAGTAAAATCAAGAATAATCCCTTTTCCCGGTAATACTTGCTCACACCAATATGCAGTTTGAAGTAATTGATTAGGTAAGCAAATAATTCCTTTAAACCACACCTTGCCATTTTTCTCAAACATATGGCTAAGAATATAAAGAGTCACTTCTTTGTCTCTACCTATTTTAAAGGCTTTACTTAAAGCCTCCTGGATTTGGTCAAGGTTAATTTGTTTGAACTTCAGATAGTTCATCGTTAAGAACATTTAAAACTTTTGTACGAATGAATGATTGACCAATTGAAAAACCCACGTTTTCTCCTAACAAAGTTGACAAGGTAATATAATTAGCAAGAATTGTAGCCTTTGTCTTAGAGAGTTTTAGATATTTAAACAAATCGTCTTCACTATTAATACCTTCTTCAGAGAGTAAACCTCTAAAATAATCTATACTTGTTTGTTTATACATAGTAAGGTTTTCCTTTTGTTTGCGAAAAGTATTTAAAATGAATTTGAGGGAGAATATCTGATTCTCTTAATGAGTTTTTAATCATTACAGGATGAATTAACAAAGAGTCACTAATAGATGCAATATTATCCCACACTCTAACAGGAATGTGTTTATGATATTGTACTATTTTATCTTCTTCAAACTCCACATAATAATTCTTAATTGTACCCTCACCTATGTTTTGTATTTCGTTTGTAGTACAATTAAGAAATTTAGCAGCATCGTCTTTGGTTGGAAACTCAAGGTATTCTTCTTCGTTAAACAAGATTACTTTTGTCATTACCAGTTGTAAAGATTTGTAGTATTAAACAGTTCTTTTGCTATTCTGCTTGATAAAATCATATAATTGTTCTGCTGTGAGATTACACTCATATTCTTTTACTAATATTTTACAACCCTTTTGATTTAATTCATCTGCAACTGTGTATGGATAATTTCCAGCATTGATATAAAGATTAAGAGGATATTCATCCTGTTCGAGTACAGTTATTTTAATTGTTTTTGTCATTTTAAATGTTTTTATAAATTCTTTTGCAGTAACGCCTTTAAATCCTATTGATTTAATTTCCATCCAATCTTTGTCTTTTCGCTCTTTGAGGTATTTTCTAAATACTCTTTTAAAGCAATTATCATTGGAGTATTCATTTGTTTTGAAAATGGTGCTTTTGAACCTCATATTGGCTACCTAAAGCAATTTTTAGTTTCAATAGAGCAATTTCTTCTCTTAAATCATTCATGCACTCCATTAAAACGTCATAAACCATTTTACTTTCTTCGTGCTGAAGAGAGTCTCTGAATTTAGTTTCTTTTTTCATCAGTGTTTCCAATAATTAGCAATTTCTGCTTCTGCTCCCATAGGGACTTGTTGACAAATATATCTACCTGCATGTATCATACTTTCAGAAATAATTTTAGAAAATGCTTCTGAGTCTTCCACTGTAGTCTCACCAATAATTTCATCGTGAACTACATTTACTAAACTACGATTAGGATTTTCAGCAAATGTATTGTAGATTAAAATGCAAGCAAGTTTACTCATCGAAGCAGCATTACCTTGAATACGATAATTAAGTCCTTTTCTCTCTAAAGAACCTTTTAGAATCATGTAGTCTTTCCAGATATTAGGGTAAAGAATTTTCAACTCTTGTTTGAAATCCTCTTTTTTTTCTTTAGGCCAAGTCTTGTAATCCTCTGGATAATAAGACATTGCTTCTTTCCATAATTCTTGCATCCTGCTAAATTGAGGAAAAAAGTATCTTTTATGAGTATAAGAGTCCAGTTCAATCCACCCTCTCTTAACCGCTTCTTTTTTGGTCTTTTCGAAGTCTTCTTTAAGACCTGGAAAACCATCAAAATAGGCTTGAATAAAAGCATCTGCTTCTTCTTCTGTCACTTGAAGAGTATGCTTAAGAGAAGTAGAAGATGCTCCATAAGATAAAGCAAAGTTTAGTGCTTTGGCTATATTACGAGCCTTAGGATCAGATTTCTTAGTGATAATTATGGAATCATCTCTACGAATTACTCTTTGCATGTTTGTCGCTGCAAAAGAGTGCATGTCATCTCCGAATATACTATGGCCTTTTACAAAGAAATCAATCAATGTTTTTACACCTGATACATCTGCCAGAATTCTTGCTCCAGTTTAACCAAACTGGCTGGACTTTCTCTTCACCATCTCTGTCAAGTTCAGGTGTACTTCGTAAAGTCTCTACATTTGCCCACATACTATTATAGAATGACAGTTCTAAGTATGTTGCTAACACGGGATTAGATGAGGGTCTTTCCCCGTTTTAGAAGTATATTGCCTTTTAGGTTTCCCTAAAAGCGAGCCAAATTTCAGATATTTTCTCTCTAAGAAATTAATATCTGCCTCTGAATAAAGTAGATCATAAATAACATGGAGTTCTTTTTGCTTAAATAAATTAACACTGTACTGAGGATTTTTCCTGCTTTTTGTGTCTATAGATTTAGTGGCTGAAAACCCCTGACTTTTTAAAAAATTATACAATTGGTCAATAAAAATTTCTGACCCCGATACAATTTGTAAACGTGCATCGTAGGAACCGTCGTCTCTTTTATTAGACCTGGAGATACAACCGTCTCCGTCGAATACTCCCCTGAAAAAGTGCCACGTTATAGGATATAGAAATTCTATTGTTAAACTTTTTCTATATGTAATCCCATAAACAAGTAACTTTTCAGAAAGTCCTTTGCATCGAGTTGAAAATCTGTATAATTTCTTCCCTCTTTTAGGTAAAATACTATTTATATTCAAGAAAGGGTTCATAAAATTTCTAAATTTTTCTACCCATTCTTTATCAATAGTTTCAAAAACAATCGCATTGTTAGTTAAACAACCATCTGCTACAATAGCACCTAACCAGTACTGAACGGCAGGGTTTGAATAGTCATCAAAAATATTAATGTCTATATTTCTCCAACGCTCAGACGTTCCAACTACAGGTATGTTATTTTTTAACAAAATTCTCCTAATAGTTGTATTGTAGGTATTTAATTCTTTTGCAATTTGTACTTGAGTTTTACCTGATAAATACTGATGAATAATGTAATCTACTTTATCTTTAGAGTATTTCATATATTGATTATTTTTTGCAAAAGTACAACATACCGTACCAACGAAAAAAATAGTCTTATATAATCACTTACTCACGGTTAATTTTTTTTGTTAACTCTTGTGATGCAAAGTCGCAATTTACCCAAATTTTATCCTTAGTTTTAAAACACTCTCTATATTCCTTACCAGATGGAATATTTTGAAGGTTTGGATTAGTACTGGACATTCGAGAGGTATTCATATATTGATTATAAGAAGAATGCACTCTGTAAGTAATAGGATGTACATACTTCAACCAGTCTTCTCCAAAGGTAGTATATGCTTGCTCCGCTTTTTTCAGAAGCAAATAATTAAGAATAAGACTCTCGTTATCTACTATCTCTGTTTCTTGATTAGCATAAAACCTGTCTCTATTTTCCGTTGAAAGAAGGTTAAATAAAGCCTTGGCTCTTACTGTCCATTCTATTCTTTTAGTTTGTTTAGATTTTTCTTTAGGACAGAATTCTAAGTACCTAAAATACTCGATAACTTGTTTAGAAGAAGACCATTGAATAGTACAAGTAGGTTTAGAAGTAAACAGATCTACTTTAGAGGCAAATCTTGGACAAGTAGACTCTACATAGTTGTTCAGTTTTTCCAGTCTCCTTATATATACTTCTTTGTTTTGTAAAGCAAGGTTTTTCCATTGAAGGCTGTCAAATCCCATTCCAGTTACTTCCAAATGTGCAAGGACTTGAGTGAATTTGTTTTCAAGTTTAAAACCTATTTCAGGTTTGTACAACTCTTCCCCTACTAATCTTCCTTGACGTTGAATTTCATATATTTGTAGAGGAGCAACTATGTCATTTACACCATACTCTATTTGTGCCTTTGTAAAAGGGCTGTCACCTATTTCTACAAAACCTAATCGTATAGATTTGTCAACATATTGGATGGGTTCCTCTTTATAGTCCAGTAAACTTAGTTCATCTAATTCAACTTCATCGTCTTCTGAAACAGGTTCAGAGAATAAATCTGTATCTTCTACAGATTTTATTCCCAAATATCTATCCATGAGTCCTTTAAGAGAGTATGAAAAGGTAATACCATTGTAAAGCACTTTTTCTGCAATCATGGTATCCCATACATTTACAAGTAAAGACTTATAATTGACTAAAAAGTGCTTGCCTTCAAACTTAAGGTTATGACCTACTTTTAAAATTTTCTCATCTTCAAAGATTTCTTTTAAAAAAGAACAGTCCACAACTCTTGCATCAATAACGAATCTTTTTTCAAGAGTACCTACTTGCACCATAACAATCCTTGATACATACGGATCAAGACCTGGTCTGTATATAAATTCATTATACATTCCTTTAGGGTACTTTCGTCCCGTTTCTATATCTACTCCTATTATAGATTGGCTTTTCAAATAAGCCAAGCACTCTTCTATGCTACAAGAAGGATATTCTTCAAATAAGGTATTTCCTATAAAGTATGTCATTTTCCACAGCCCATATAAAACATTCCCATTATAAACAGACAAACTACAATTAATTCTAACAAATTTGATGTGTTTTTATCTATTTCTATTTTCATAATAATATTTTTTTATCTATGTTCCAACTATAACCATAGTCATAGCATTTAATTACACCACGAGGAGAATACCCCATTTGAAATTTTATTTCCGCCTCCACTAAGTCATGGCGATAGATTACATTATAAATTTTATTGTCACATTTTTTAAAAAGAGCATTAGAAGTTTTGAACCTATGCCTTGAAACTTTTTCTTGTATAATCCAAGTAAAACTTGGACACCAATCATAAATCTTGGCAAAATGCTTTATATCCTTTTTATCAGAACCGAAATATACATTGTATTCACATTCGTTTTGTAAATAGCCAATATTATTTCTGGCTACTTTAATAACCTTGTTTCCTACAACAAGACACATACGAGAACTACCTCTGTATACTTTTCCGTATTTTTTTAGTACTTTGTATTTTTGACTATACGAAGTACAGGCATCTAATTCTTTAATAATGTTTTTCATTTGTTACTAAATAGATACAAAACTACATAAACAGGCCAAAATAAAATAGAAAGCAATATGGCAATAAAAGCAGCATCTATTCTATCTCCTTTTTTATAGTCTGAAAAACAGGTATAGATATAATTATCCCAAATGCAAGATAAAGACTAATAATCAGCATATACTGTAATAAGATTAGTATGTGAATCGTAAACATTCAATCCTTTTTTAGAGCCGTAAGTTACCCACGTTTTAAGAAAAGGGTATTCAGTATTAATCCATTCGGACGCTTCTTTAGCACTTGTATTTATCAATGTTAGTTTTAATATAGTTTTTATCAATAGTTTTTCTCTCTCATAAGCATCTTGTAACTCTTCAAAATGTTTATATTCAAGTGTTATTTGTCTGTCCATAATAATTAAATACTTTAAGTTTTTTCTTCTCTACCCACTGTCCTATTAATCTTTCACACACAAAAGTCACAAAATTATAATAATCAAGACCTGTTGCCTCTTTTAGTTTTTCAGCAGAAAGTCCTGACTTATAATTTGCGTCTTGATTTGCAAGTTCCCAATACTTGTTTTCTAATAGGTAAAGAGCAGGAGTGATTACAGTGTTAATATACTCAAGATAAATTTCTGTCTTTAAGAGAAAGAAATTAGAGTATATTGTGTTTTTAGGCTCATTTGTAGGCAGGTTTAAATCTTTACAAACAAGTTTAAACAAGTTCATAAACCCTGGATGAGCCTTTTCTGTAAACTTCAAGTAAGGTTGCCCCAAAGGTTTACAGAAGTTGATGCAATCTGCGTCTTTATCAAGAAGAGAATATACCCGTTTCTTGTATAGTCCTGTTTTAAAGGGGAACTTCCAGGAAAAGAATCCAGTCCACTTTAAATCTGGGTTAATGTCCTTAAGACAAGCGAGCATTACGTTATATTCAAACCTCCAAGTTTTATGAATAAGGGTTTTAGACTTATTCATAATAGGTTTGAACTCCCAAGGTTGACTATCTTGGTATCTTATTGTATAGATGTTTTGCTCTGGATAAACTTCTTCTTTATTCATTACTTGTTCTATGATTTCATCCCTTCTCTTTACTGACTCCATGAAATCAACTTCTTTTGCTTTTTGAGAAGTCAATTGTTTTAATTCCCAAAGTTTTTCCTTATCCTTACAAACTTCCAACGTTTTAGTACACCATTCTTTTTCTTTGACGTAGATATGACCTACATCAGGAAAATCTTTTTTATTCTTATATAGTTCGTCTAATAGGCATAGAGATTGAGATACTCCTGCTTCCATTACTCTAAGAGAGGATTTACACTTATTAAAGTGATTATCTTTCAAAGGACATAGAATAACATCAAACTCATTATAGAGACTGATGTAATCATCAACTGGTCTTCCTTCAATAAACTTTCCCAAGTCTCTAAACTGAATCCAATGGTGCTTAGCAGTTTCATGCCAACCTCCTATTAGAAATTCACAGTTTTCTTTAAACCATTGATTTCTAATCAAAGTGTTTAACCACGGTTTAATCTCAAGGTAATCAGACTTGTGATAGAAAGAACCTACAAGTCCTACTTTGATTTTACGAGACATGAATTCTTCTTTAGTTTCTTCTTTTGGAAGAAATTGCTCGTGTCCATAAGGAATTTTATTAGGAATAACTTCTACCCAAGGATTATACTTAGAAAGTTCTTCAGCAAGTGTTTCTGTGCTTGTGGTTACACAGTCTGCTAAAAATAACAACTCTTTAAATCCTTGAGAATTTTTAAATAATTCTCTGTTTGGGTAGTCTTGAGGAATGTCAAAAGAATCATCCCTGTCATAGATGATTTTAAACCCATACAAAGACTTCCAAAGACTGTACATTGCTGCTTGGTATTTGGAAGTTCTTATATAGAGAAGATCAAATTCCTTTACTATTTCTTCGGTTACTTCTTCTTTCTGAATAAAAGTAACGTCATGTTTAGAAAACTTTAGGAGGTTCAGTCTATGATAAGACGAACCTCCCTTGTCTCCTATTGCGAGTATTTTTATTGTTTTATCCACCGATTAAAACTTTAAGTATTTCTTTAGTAGGGGTACCTTTTGGAATTTGACCACATCTTGACCACTTATCAAAATGGTCACAATATTCCCATAAAATATTATTACAGCCATTTTGATACCCTCTAAAAGAATTTTTATGGGAAGAAAACCCTACTCGTTTATCATGTCCATAAGCAATAGCAAATTCTCCTTCTTCTTCTCCATAGATCCTGTGAGGATTTGTATTCCATACTTGAACCAAAAAACCATTGTCTCTAAGAACATCTACTAAGTTTTTAGAATATTCGCAACTTTGGAAGTTGTTATAGAAAGATAGGTGGCTAATTTTATAGTTTGGATCAAATGTATTTTCCTTTCTGACTTTATACTCATATCGTGTATCTACATTTTTATAAGCGTAATACCATCCTGTATCGAACATAATAGATGTTCCCACAGGGATGTTTTTACACTTGGAAATACGACGCATAAAAGACTTCAGAGAAGAAGATTTTTTACTATATAGTCTACAGACTTTATAATAATTTAAAGCACCTTCTTCGTATCTACTGTCAGTATAAAAGCAAGGCTGTCCTTGATGAAGTTTTTTATTTTCTTCATCAGGATTGAATACAAAGTCGTGAGACTTGCAATAATGGTATCCTTTGATTTCTATATAGTTAAATCGGTGGTTTTGTCGAGAACCCTTAGGTGCCAAATGTCCCATTAATTCAACGGTCTGCTTAAGTGATGAATAATTCCTAAATCTTTTTGAGGAATACGAAAACCTATTGTACTTCCGTTTGGCTCTGTATATACAAAAGCCATATCTACGTATACATACTCGCATTTAACAAGCGAGTATAAAAGTTTTTCAGGAATATCTTTTGGACTGGTATTATCTAAAGAAAGAACATTGTAAGTTCTTCCCCCCGCTACTTCCGAAGCAGGAATTTTTTCAATAAGACCTTCGTCAACCATATCAATTTATTTAGAAAGTTTAACTTAATCATAAAGTGCAATTGCCGCAAGTGTTCCTAACAAAGAAATAAGCGCCATGATAAAAGGAATCCCGCTATAAGGATTTAGTTCATCACAAAGAACAGGATCAAGTGACATTTTCTTACGCTCTTTATACCACAGTATGAAAGAGCCGATAGAGAAAGACCACATTATTAGTGTACCAAAGATAAAGATGTAATTGTTCATTTATAAAAGATCATTAAAGTGTTACGAAACCAAGGTGCGTTATCATCAACATTTTGACGTGCCTCTCTTGTAAGTCCTTCCAGAAAAAGAAAACCTTTTTCTTTAAGCATTTCTATAACTTCTTCGTTAGTTTTGCAATTTACATGACCATACCCATCTTGACCTGGTACAGCCCAACTAAGTACAAGATAGCCTCGACAAAGACGAGATACATTGTCAATAAGAAGGTTCTCAAATTCTTGAGGGATATGTTCTCCAACTTCCAACAGAATCACATGTCCTTTGTCAGCAAATGCTTCTGAAATAGGCTTTGTAAGATCTTGTTGGAAGATACCATCAAAAACTTTTTGAACAGGCGGATCACCTTCAAATCCTACAAGATTTGTAAAGCCATCTTTATCAAGTTGCTTGAGATATTCTCCGAGACCCGCGCCAAAGTCATAAATGCGATAGTGTTTACTTGTGTCTCCAAAACCAAAAAGACCTTTACTTATCCACTCCGCAAGTTTAGGAGAGTGTACGTGATGATTATGAGCGTTATCTCCACTCCAATAACCTGTGTTACTGATTTTACTGTTCATTGTTTTCGTTAAATAAAAATTTACTATATGTGTTATCAAAATCTAATAGTGCTTTTCTTGCTATTTCAGACCCTTCCGTATTTTTAGATCCGCCACACCAAGCATTTAGTTTTATAAAATGTTGCAACAAAAGCAATCTTTGTTCCAATAATTTTTGTTTAATTGTGATTGTGTTCATTGTGTTAATCTCTTTAGTTCTTCTTTAGTTATAGATTTTTCTGAAGCAATAAGGTAAATATCTAATACATCAGAGGAATAATTATACAACGATGTTACTTTAAGTATATCATGGTATATCGTAGTACGTGTAGTTTCATAATCGTACAGAAGTCTCTCCTCTATTTTTTCTCCTGGTCTTAGTCCTGTAATTTCAATAGGACAATCAAAAGATTTAGCAACGTCCATAATTTTGACTGGTGCTCCCATATCAAATATATAAAGACCCGATTCCATTCGAGAGCAATTAATTAAATGCCTAACTGCTTTTTCTCTTTCAATAAAGTAACGCTCCATGTCTGGATGTGTTACTGTTATTTTTCCGTCCTTGGACTGTTTTTCAAAGATTTCGTAAACAGACCCTGAAGAACCTATAATATTTCCAAAGCGACAAATGATAAACTTTGTGGAATATCTTGAACTAATTCCCAAGATATATTTCTCACAGAGTCTTTTTGTCATTCCCATCACCGATTCAGGATAAACAGCCTTGTCTGTAGATATAAAGACAAAAGTTTTTACTCCACATAAAGTAGACTGACAAACCATGTTGATAGTTCCCCACACGTTGTTGTGAACAAATTCTTCTATGTTACTCTCTCCCAAAGGAACGTGTTTGTTTGCAGCAGTATGGTATACTGTGTGGGGCTGGTGTTGAGTAAGAACTTCCCTCACTCTGTTTTTGTCTGTGATACTACCTAAACAAATATGAAATTTGGAATCAGGATATTTTTCTCGAAGTTCTTTTTCGAGATAAAAAGCCTTTTCCTCGTTTCTGTCAAAGAGGATCAACTCATTATTCTTAATGAGTTGTTCAACAATCTCTTTTCCGATAGAACCTGTTGCTCCTGTTATTAGTATTTTCATTTATAAGTTGATTGTCCATCACCTGTATGAGTACAAGCAGGATTATTAAGCAATACGGCTTTGTAGCCTTGTTCAGAAGCCACCAAATTACATTCGTGTTCACTTAGTACGGAATTGCTTCCGTGTTTATTGTACACATTAAAACCTAATGGAAACATACGTTTATAATCACTAAGTCTGCGAAGTCCGGGGTTAAATGAAAACCCGCACCAGTCTCCATAATGAGACGGTTTTATTTCTTTGTAATACCCATAGTCAACATTTACAAACCAATCTTTAGGAATACCCTTTCGAATCCACACCTGATGAATATCAGGACGTTCTTCAAGAACTTTCACAGACTCTTCCATAAAGTTCTTATTGCCAGAGAAATACCAGTCGTCCTCGCAATGAAACACCAAACTGGTATCCACCAAAGCATAGAGTTTATCTATACTTGCAAGAAGTCCTGATCTATTACTTTTGAGTATTTCGATAAAAGGATATTTTTCTTGTATTAACTCGCAAATTCTTTCATTTCCTGAATCTTCATGTAGAATAAATCTTTCTATGGGATATTTATTCAGGTTTAAAAAACTATTTAAAGTTGCTTGTAAAAGATTCCAACGATTGCACGACGTAAGGCAGAATGTAACTTTTTTCATCTATCTTACTTGTTTTAACTCAGGATGAGTTTGATAGTATATATAATTATGTCTTATAACTTCTTCACTATCAAGGTAATGGATTCCCCAAGAGTGTTGTAGATTTTTTTGAGACAATCTTTTTCCAAACTCAAGATGTCTTTTGACCATATAATCTACGTCAATAGATTTAAAATGATACATTTTATAAACAGTTTCGCTGTATTTAATCTTACCTATAGGAGAACTACTATGACACCCCGCAGAAAAGTTTATTTCAGATATATAATCTTTATTGTATATATAATTTTTGTCGTATTGGAACGCTCTTGAACCAAATATAATTTGGTTTATCTCAAGTTTTGGATTAGGTTCTGTGTTTATCATATTCCATCCCTCAAATTTAATCATTGTGGAACCTAATTTCTGCTCATACCTAAGATGATCTTCGTTTATATCTACTAATTCGTCTATATCTCCTACAAATACAAATGGAGTAGTTGCTGTTTTCCAACAATTATTTTTGATTTCAAGATAAAGGTCATCTCGAATTTCATTGTTGGAATCATAATCTATGATTTCACAATTATTATCTACTGCGATCTGTCTTGTATTATCAGTAGACATGTTATCATATAGTACAATTCTACAATCAGGAAATCTTGTGCGATACCACTCAATGAAGTGCGGTAACATCACTTCTTCATTGTAGCAAATACTATAAATCGTAATTAAATTATTCATTTTATATTTTTTCGTTTATTTTGCAATCTCTACGTTTGTAGGAATATTACCATAAAATATAGATTCTGTATCTTCATTTATGATAACAAGTTTATTTATTTTCGGATAGTAAAATACTACTCGATCTTGATAGGAAGACATTAGAAATCCTGCTCCTATTTGCCATTCTACCATTACTTTAGCAAGACAAGTTTCAAGTCCAGACTCTTGCAGTTTGCTTTTTATTTCCACCCAATGTTCAGTAACATTAATTACCATTTTTACATGGTAAATACGTACTGTTTCGTTGTCTGTAATCGTTTGAAAATAACTATCGTAAGTAGTGGATAGTTGTCCAAACGATAGTAGTGGCAAAAATAGAAATAAAAATATATATTTCATTAAAATTTGTTATTAAATAATGGTTGAATAAAATCTTTCCATTTTTCATAAAGAGTTTTTGTTTGCTCATTTAGAAACTCTTTGTTTTGTTTTAAAAGTTTTGGGGTTTGTGTATGAATGTGGTAGCGAGAGACTTCTAAATTTAAGTCACTAATAATATCCCCATTAATAGTTCTTTCAGTTGTAAGTATGGTTAACAAATAAGGAAGACTGTTTTGGTCTCTTGCGATAATAGTTAAAATAATTTTAACTTTATCTTCTTCAGACAAATAAGGTTGTTCAAGAGTCTCTTTAATTAGTTTTAAATCCATTTTAAATTTATAATTTGACAAATTTAAAAATAAGGAAGGAAACGCTATTACAACGTCTCCTTCCATCCAAGTAATCCCTATGCCATAGCGGTTTCAGCAGTGATTTCCGCCATATTTTCTTCTTCAAGAGAATTTTCGTCAAATTCTACTCCAGTATTAATAAAAGGAGTAGAGTTTTGGTCGATGGCTTTATCAAGTCCCATCAAAGACTCGACACTACTATCAGTAAGAAAATTTATTCCGTTTTCACGAACTTTATCTGCTACTACCTCGGTGACAGTCGCAAAAAGTGCATTCAGTTGTGTATCAGTTAGACTGTATACCGTGTCAAGAAATTCATCTTGGCATACTTTCGATGAGATCGGAAGAATTTCCTTTCTTCCTTTTGGGAGAAGTTTACCACCGTCTGTGATAAATTTTTCACGGACAAGCATTTCTACTTGCGATTTAATCCTTCGCTCTTGACAATTGTATAGTGTAAGAATTTGCTGCTCTACCACTTTGGCTTCAGCAGTCATTTCTTTTTTCATATAGTAATTATGTGCAGCAACCAAGTTCAGCAATGCACTGGCAATATTAGTAATAATCATATAAAGTAAATTAAAGGGGAGATTTGACTAATCTCCCCTTGTTATTAAAATTTAGAACTCTCCTTCATCTTCAGCACCTGCTGCTACAGCAGACTGGATTTTAGGAGTACTTACTTTTACAATATTTGCGGTTGGTTGACCGTGTTCATCCACAACGCAGGCACCTTGATTTTTCAATTGGTTATTAGCCACTGTAATACCATTTTCACCTCTAAATACAACCCCCGTCCAGGTGTTAACAGTATTTTCTCCAATTTTATATTGAGTTGTATTATAGGTCTCAATAGACCCGTCGACCAATACTCCTGGCGTACACTCTCCGAAGAGAGCATCCGCTTTAATTACTCTCCCGTCGGGAAGACGATTTGCTTCCCACAAATTACGAGAACGTGTTTGAGTGGTCTTTACAGGACGATCACCCAAAAACTTAATGAGACGAAAGGTAATTTTTTGAAATTGACGACCATCTTTGGCCTTATCAGTTTCTACAGCGGTTACTTCGAGAAAAGATTCTACTTTTGACATATTGAAAAAAATTTAGAAATGACATTATTTATAGCGCACCCACTTGTTGTCATTCCAGTTGTGATGATTTAAAATGACAACTCTTACAGATCCACCTCCTACAACGTAGGGTGTAGAAATTTCTGTGTAATAAGGGGATTTCTTTACGATTGTACAAGGAGTATCCATAAACGAAATATCTCCTCTGTCGTTTGGGGCAGATCTTATTAGCATATCCCCCGGTTTAATATATCTTGAAGAAAGTTTCATATTTATCTTTAAGTTTTAAAATAATAAAAAACCCTCCCTGACTTTCGTCAAAGAGGGTCACTTTGCTAACCAAATCGTTCACTTTTATTCTTTAGGCAGAGGTGTATTGGAGTATTTCCACCCAAAGATAAAACCTCCAGTTACCAATGCCGACAAACTTATACTATACGTTAGGTATTCTCTGACTGTCCAGCCCTCTTCAAACCACATGATAAGCAAAGCCAGCCATATCAGAGATATGTACCACATAAAAAGTTTATTCATCTTTCATAGAGTTTAGCAAAATTACATCTTCTGCAATAATAAATACAAATCCTTCCAACCAACGATCTTGATTGAAGAGGTCATAAGATTTAATCCACTTGCAGTCTTGTGAATAGTTAAGCACGTAAGTAAACCCACCAAACTGCACTTCTGTACAGTTATTATAGTGGATTACTTTATCTGTATAAACAGGCTCCGAATACTCACAAGGGTACTCGAAAAGGAAATCTCCGCAGTTATCGAACATGACAACTGGTTCTCCCTCATTAGAAGGAGAAATAAGAGAAAAGGGTTGTGTCTGTCCAATACAAACAAACCACGTCAGGATGAAAAACGGGATGCTGATATATTTTTTCATTGTTTAAGTTTGTTGATTACTTCTTGAATAAAGATTTGTACAAACGTATTGCATGATTTTTTAATTTTCTTGAAATAAATATTTATTTATGCTTTGCTCACACTCGCTAAAAGTATATAAAATTTCATCTCTTTTAGTTTTTTAAACAACGTGACCCTGGCAGGGGTCGAACCTGCATTTTCATCCATTACACTGATCCACCTTAGAACGATGGTGTGATACAGGGCCGTTTTGATAATAAAAAAATTCAAGCACACCTCATGTGTGTCTACCGTCTTCCATACATAGATTTTAACGAGCATCAACTCTGATTCTACTTAAGGGGTCATTAAGGGCTGACCATGCTTCCGTGTTCCCCTGAGGCTGGAAAATGCTTGAATACTAAATGCTCCAGCAACATTAAAGGTTTTTAATAAACGCATTACTTTTAATACGTCTATTTTGAAATATTTTTAGATCTTCTCTGCTTATTACTCCATCCTTATTTTTATCTAAGGCTTTTAATCCCGGAGTGGTATTGCAGAAAATCTCTTTATGAAACCTGGAAGGAGCAAAATTAAGTGCATGTAAGTCAATACTGCATTTAATTTTTTGACTTTTTCCAGTCAACACAAGATAAGCCTCGAAGTAATCAAGGTGTTCTCTAAAAGACTTATTTCTAATATCTTTCGGAGCACCAATTAATTCCCTTGTTTGGGGGAGTAACTGGTTAAGACCTTGACTACCTAACTTATCTTGAGACTTTGTTTCTAATTTGCTTTCACACCACATTACTATAGTGGCTGCTTTAGCAAAACTGTCAGGATGAATGGAAATCACTCCCTTTGATTTGAGAGAGTGACTCCATTCCCTTATCACTTGGTATTTCTCTTCTATGTTACTCGGTTCCTCTATTCGAGGAGAACCTAACTCCACTGTATAGGAGTTAACTTGGTACCCGAGAATTAGAAGACTTGCGAGTATGAAGAGTATTTTCATATTCCTCATACTTTATTACTTTTTTGATTTGAGCATCAGTTAAATTAAGATATTTAACCCAATCTGATGTTTTGTTTGATTTAAAACGATACCTCTTCTTAAATACCTTTAAGTGTTCTTTGTCTTCTATTTTTAAAAGAATAAGAACACTTACTGGTACGTTTGATTTGAGAGCCTTACAATTGTAATAGTAATGCTCAAACTCTTGACGACTAAAATCAGGTAATGGAGAGTAAACTTCCCACAATCCAATTACAATAACCGATAATATAAGGAAAATTCTTATCATTGCTTTAAATAAGTGTATTTTCCTGTCATGCTTGTAATTGTATATCCCTTTAGGATATATTCGTCGAGTTTATTCAACTTATTTTTATTGATAATAGATATAACTTTAGCAGGATACCTTGTATCAGTAGCATACCCCAAAGATTTAATTCTTTGAATTTGTCCTGACGCTGTAGTTTTTTTACCTGCACTCATATATCTTTTTTCAATAAGTTGTTCGTAATGATTCCAACCTTCTTGATAGGTAGCAAATCTAACAAATCTGTCCGAAGGATTGTCATCATATAGTTGAACACAATGAGAAGTAATACTTCCCATTTGTTTATGACGTAATCCTTTTTTGTTAGATTTCTTACACTTACTATTTGTACATTTGATATTACCAAGACATTTTGTTGTCTTAGTAAATGTACTTTTCCCCCACGCACTTTCAAGTCCTTTTTGAGCAATTAAAACACTTGGTTTTAAACCAGTTGTTTTGCTAATTTTATACACACGTTGAAGTACTTCATTATGTGTTAGAAATTCAAGGACTTTCGGATCAGTGATAATTTCATTAATGGCAATTGATTTACCAATGTTTTTTTTCACTTGGGGAGTAGGTACTGCTTTAGTAAAATCTCTCACAATCCTTTTAGAAAGAGGACTTTCAATATATTTAATTTTAGTTTGAGTTACCGTTTTAATAACAGTATCTCTAACTTCAACTGGAACACATACAGTTTCTTTAGTTACCGTATGTGTGCTAAAAAACACTTTACTACACGAAGCAGTAAGAATCAACAAGAGTACTAATACAATTAGTACTCTGTTTAATTTAATCTTAACTTCTTCCCCTCTAATAATAAGAGGAACATATTTGGTTTGACGTACTACTTTGTTCATTTTATTTCATCTATCTTACTGAATTCTTTCCAATAATTTTCTGCATCATAAACTACTTTAAAATGTTTTAAAGGTACTTCAAAATAGTTATAGTACCCACTTTCATCTTGTTTAAGGATTTTTCCATATTCTTCAAGAGTTTCTTTTAAGTTTTTATCCACATAATCAACATGGGTTTCAAAAACAAGACCCTTTGAAAAATCAAGCGTTATAAAAAACTTGTAACCAGGTACAAGTTCTATGTACCACCGTATTGTGGCACAAGCGTTTAAAATCGTTTGTTTCATCTTAAAACAGTAAATAATAAATAACACCCCATATTACAAGACCAATACCAATACATTTAACGCCTTCGATAATTCGCCAACGTTGATATTTGTATTTTTTGATTTCGTAATCCATTTGGGTATATGGATTACTTTTTGTTGAAGATTCAAGCATTTTAATCTCATGCTTGAGCAAATCTTTTTTAGTCCACATTTTTTTACGATTTAAATACAGACGATGGGTTAAACGTATCCCAAGTTAAGTTGGGATTTTCCACTTGTTTACGGAGTTCTTCTCACATTTCCGCAAGTTTTTCCGCAGAGATATTCTCTCCTTTAATCCAATCAAGGGCTTCTTTTGTAGTAAGTCCTTGATTATTTTTTAAACTTTCAATTTTTTCTTGTAATTCCTTCGCTGTCATACTTTTTCAGATTAACAATGGTCTCTTCAAGTAGTGCTAATTTAAATGAAGGAGCACGTGTGGTTAACGTGCTCCTATAAAAATGGTTCTTTAAACAGGTAAGTTGTAACAATTACGTTTTATCTGTAACTATGACCTTGGCAAAAGGCCAGGAGCATATTTTGTTACAAATAATAAGATTGTTGATTTCACAGAATTTGACGATTGCTTTTTCCATAAATTGACCTTCGTCAATGTGACAACAAGATCCAAATCCATGTAAGGCCCTTGTTGAAGCAGTATTAACAACTTCTGTAATTACAGCCCGACACTGATATTTATTATTTTCACCAAAACCTACTTTAACCAACGAAACATTAATTTCTGTTGGAAAATGATAGTCATAACTATCTAAAGTAAGTGTTTGAGTTTCCAGTGTTTCTAACACTGGCCAATTTCTCGTAAAACCTATGCGAAGGGGTTCTTTCAGATATTGTTCAAATGTCATTTTATTTCAATTACATTTCTGTAGTCAAAGAAAAAGTTTTTTTTATACCCTGATACTTTCAGGGTGATCTCCTTTCCTTCCATACTTTTTAGTTTTTGAATAAGTTCCATATTGTTGAACTTACCTTGAAGCAAGTTGTCACGAGATTCAAACAGTTCTTCTTCTCCATTAGTATGAAGAAATAAAATCGTATGAACCGTCTCCATTTTTCCATCCGAAGATGAAGTAATACGAGACTCAACTGATTTGACTGTACCTGTCACATAGGACACTTTTGCATCTTGCATAACACAAGTAGTGATACCTGTGACAATAAACAAGATAATAAAACTTGCAATTGCGATAACAATAAAATTTTTCATATCCGTTACAATTTTAGTTAGAAAAAAAAAATTAGTTTAAACATAGAGTTATTATTAGAATGTTTGTTCTATTACCTCCTTCCAAACAAACTTGGAATATGTTTCTACCCGATGTACCAGGACACAAGAGAACCTCGTGCTTTCTGGTCGTGGATAAAGTCACTCAAGTTTGTACTCATAGTGTTCCCACCAAGACTTGAACTTGGAACCACCTCCTTATGAGGGAGACGCACTACCATTGTGCTATGGGAACTTTTTTTATTTTGTTCGTATTGCACCCTTAGCCTAACTATTAGGGTGCCGCACAATTATTTAGGATTGATCTGTATAACACAGCAAAGTCTGCTACGATCATTTTTGAATAGTCATAGGGTTAACTTTGGGATACCCTCTTATTCTTCCTAAACATACTCTTCATTATCTCACCATTACTGGATGTGTATGGAAGGATTCGAACCTTCACTACTCTATTAGGTCTTACTCATATTCAGAGCAGGTGGTATTGGCCATGAGTAAGAAAGTTAGTATTCTATTTCTAACTCTATCCGTATAGGCTTTACTCCACACCCCTGTCTACCAATTGCAGCACATACACACTTTTTATTGAACGCTATTAACGTGAAGAGGCCCGAATTATTTCAATTTTAATGTTTTGCCATCTCTGCCATTTCTGACTCCGGTATCATTCATTAAAACAAATAGAGCAGTGGGCTGCCGCATCAAGTTTATTAACTTGAATTATATTATCTCCTGTCTTTACCAACCAAACTTCCACCATAATTGTGAGGCAGACCTAAGTCTGTTATTCCACCAACTTATGTTCTATTAAAGGAATTGTATTGAATCTCGTAAAAGATTAAGACTTTACGGAGTAATTCCAATATTTAAAAGCATTATTAAATGCTTTTTTCATGTCTTCTACAGCAACATTGTTATCGCTGTGTACTTTCATTTCGGGTATAGGATTGATATTACCATAAAAGGCTTGTTCTTCAATCCATCTTGCTACTATTCTGCCTTCTTGAAACCCTTCTCCAAGATCATTATCAAGAGAAACGGCTTCAATTTGATTCCACTGAAGAAGTTCAATTGTTGCTTCTACAGTGCGAGTTCTTACCCATCCTTGAGGAGCAGGTCTAATGTCATCGAGAAATATTTTTATAAAAAGTTTCTTTAAATTGCTTTCATAACCCTTGACCCTTCAGGAATTTCTCCTTCGAAGGGTTCTACGTCACTTATGGTTACTCCTATTCCATAGTGCAAAAAGGAACGAACCGCGTGTACAGTGTTACGGCAATCTGTAACATAAAAATCGAGAGCTATACATTTATACGTCATGTTATTATTATTAGTTAACAAATGTTAGCCAGTATTTCTACTGACCTCGCACAATACATTATTATTCTTGGCCTTTGAATAATAATGTTAGGATTGTATATCTTGACTATTAAATAGAATGGTAAGAATCGAACTTACTCTCACAGATATTGTCTGCAAATCCACCCACAGATTCTCTATCTATTTTTTAATCTTTTACAATATACAAAACGCAAGTATCCAACTTGCTGCCTTTAATTGAGTATAGGATATTTTAGAGACAGTTGCTAACTACTGTTGTCTTTCCACAACAGATTGGTATTACCTAACCAATTCTCAATTTAACTCAATCTTATCTACATTTAAGTAGCACACATCATCTCTTTCGAATGAATGTTGCAAGTTTTGCTTATCAGGCTTAATTTGCATTTTTGTCAGGACTTTTGTATATAAAAAATGCCTTTTTTATATACTCACCACTTTTCAAAAAAAACAAAAAGGTAAAACTTACATACCTTATAGTTTAATATACAAACTATTAAAAACTCAATCAGTTCTAATCCAACCAAGTACCAGTCATGGTACATTTGGAAGGAATAATTCCCCCATTGTTGCAGGTTTCCCAACGATAATTAGAATCGTCTTGTGTTACTTGAACACTTTTAATAAAGTGCCAAGTTGGAAGAAATTCCGGGTGAGCAGTGTCACCCTTTATTTTACCTCAAGACATTATTGGATGAAATACATGTCCCCTGTAGTACTAACGAACATGATTTCAAATCCGAGGGCTTGAATATCTATCTGATATTCTCTTGGTAGGATGCCTTTTACCTCAATAATTAACTTGTGTCCTTCTTTAGGGACGCAATACCCTTCAGAAACAATCCGGTAAAAATGGCCAGATTGTCCGAGTACATGTAAGATTTTTTCTATCATAAAAAAACTGGTTTAACTTTAGTAATTCTTTCCCACCTTGTTTCTCCCCAAGGTAGGTTTATGAACAGTTTTTGGGCATGGTTTTTATCCCACGCCCAAAGTACAACTTCTCCGGTTTCATATCGGATATGCCACATTTTTTTAGGGCATAACGTAAGAATGAGAATTTCAATTTCATTTTCTGTTACTCCAACAGGGACAACAGGATGCCCTTCAAAATACATTAAACCAAGGTTAATTAACCAAGATTTAATTGTGGAAAGTATCTCTTTAGGAAGATTGAGATACTTATAACCTGAATACGAGCATGAACTAAACATCATTGCCACGTTTTGATTGTGTCATTGATCCAAACTCGTACACTTGCGAGTTTGTTTTCAACGCTTTCAAAAGAACCACCGTTATTACGGTGTTGAATGGCAGCACTATAATTTCCTTGAATCAAAGCAATATCTTTAATACCCAATTCTTTGAAGATTAAAAATATAGCCTCAAATTGATTGGTTTCCAAATATTGCAACACACATTTTTTGACAGAGGTATGAATCAGATGAAACATGTCAGCATCTACCCCAATCATTTTGAGATCATTATTATCAAAGAAGATACGCCCGCGTACTTCTTTGATAATTGTGGAAATACTACCCATTTTAAGATAGACTTTAGCGTCTTCTGTGGATAAGTCGGTTACTACGAAAATATTTTTCATTTTTTTTTATTTTAAAAGTTAACGACTACTACTTTGAACTCTCTGACTATTTACTTCTTTAATAAATGACAAGTTGATATCAATATGATATTGGCTTGATGTCACTTACTAAAGGGTGTTGGTGTCTTATCACACTGACACTCAACCACTTACATCAATCCATCGAAAATACTTTTCCCGACAAATTGATAAAAATTGATTACTTGTAACCTCTATTTTACAACAGAAGTTACCACTCCATATTACCTATCTACTCTTCGAATCAGAGTAATGGATGATAGGATTTGGTAAGATATATTGTCAACTGGAGTTATCCCTGATTCTGACGAATGAGGAATTGACAATATATTATATTGTAAGCCCATACTTTTATAGGCTCAATATGATACAGTCTCCAGCGTGGAGATCAAATTATATTTTGTTGAGTGTCCCATTCTTAAACTTTGGGATACAGTGTGGCTTTTTAATACAACCACTGCACGTCATCATCCTTTCGGAAGTTATGACCACTCAACAATATCTTCAACACCTATATTATAGGTGTTTTTTTAATCAGAATACGAAAACCCTAAACCAAACATAATTTGGTTTTACTCTTTGAAAAAAACTGACTATGATCCAAAAAGTGGGTTTCCCCCACACCCCCTTTACACAAAAAGATCATTTTTATATAATCTTTTTATATATAATTAAGGACTTATCATACGAGCGCCCGCCCACAGCACTAAAGGAAACACTCGTATAATCCCCAACAGGGAGTAAAACTCAACCTAATTCTTTGATTTAAGAAGGCTGAGACTTTGTACAAGACACTTTTATTTATAAGTGGTATCAATACACCCTCCATATAAAAATAATGCCTTATAGACTTCCAAATTCAAAGACCTCTCTTTTGAGGGTTAAATCTGATTAGTATAAATATATAGGTGTATACAAGCACCTCTTGAGTGATTTTGCTTTTTAGCAAATACTCAATATTAAATTCTACTTTTTGAACAAAGAGTAGAATTGATTAAAAAGAAAACAGGAGATAACCCTAACATGGTCTGTCTCCTGTTCTTTATGTGGGCTTCCTATAATATCTATTGTCGCCTACTAACAATAGATATAGTGCAAGGACTCTCAATATCCAAGATGGATACCAAGAGTCCAAGCACCAACAAGTTTCACTTTCCACCTTCCCCCAATCATTGGAATACGGTAGAAACTTGCAAACGGACAGTTTTCTATCTGTCAATTAACTGTTGTTGCCCCGGCCAAACGAGGCCGGGGTTTTTTATTAATTATCTGCGCATAATTTGGGGCTTTGGGAATTTGACGCCAAAAACCTTTTTTAAATTTGAAACATTTTCAGCATCTGATCCAACAAGATCAATGCCGTTAAATCCAGATGGGTGTTGGTGGTCTGATACTCTGATTTTGAGGACTTCGGTAGAAGTTGGCCTCTCGTGATACTCTACGTCAATGTAAGCCGAACCAGATCGGCTATATTTTACAAACACTTCCATTGGGGATAGATGTTCAAATATTTCTTGCATTATTGAATCTATTTGTGCCATGTGGAATGAGTTGTTGTGTGAAAAAAAGAATTTGTAATCTCCTTGTTGGATATGATGTGACCTACCAAGAGAAATCTCGGTCACAAAAAATTAACCCCAATGACGGTGATCTGTCACTGGGGTTGTGTCCTTTTGCACATATTTGACACGAGTGGACTTACTCGTGCTTTAGCACGCCTGTGCTGGCGTCCCGTCAGATCACTACAGGAAGGAAACCCATTGCTGGGAGACCTCACCTGTAGCCGGGTTAGTGCTTGGTTTAGCACTAACCTCACTACCAACTGTCGGGAGTTTTTCTCCCAACAAGTTGATAAGAGTGATTTGCTCGGAACTCACCAAGGAGAGGTACTCCTTGGTGGTTCCTTTGGCATCCTTAACCTGGATGCCAAACAGAACACCCTTCCGGGTGATCTGACGGGAGATTATTTTTCCCGTCATTTGAACTTCCCGGTTTTAGGGCTATTCCTGAATTGGAATAACCCAGTCAACACGACCGGGGGCGTAGGAGACCTAAGTGAAGAAGGGTGCTGAATGGTGCGTAAAGTCCCCCCAACTTGTAAACACACCTTAGATTATAAAAACATACTTTTAAAGAGTCCCCCCAATCTATAAACGCTTTTGAATCCATAAATACACTCAACTTATAAAACTACAATAATTCTCAAATGTAATTTATTTTTTTTGGGGGGGGGTATCTATATTTAAGTACCTAATAAGGGTGCTATTTAATTAAGTTCTACTAAGTAAAATAAACAGTAGTTATAAGATAAAGATAGAAATTTCATAAGTGATTGATTCTCTAAACACTTCATTTAAGTCTCACGGAAAATCAGTTAACACATGTATTAAATGATTTAAATTTTCACTTGTTAAAAATTAAAACATTTAGTATCTTTGTTAAACATTTCAATTAAAGCACTTAAAAAATGAAGGAAGAAAAAGAAAATCAAAAACCTAAAGAATTGGGATTCAATGTATTACCTTACAATTCTACCAATCCGTTTGTTCAACAAATGGTAGAATCAGTAGAAACTAAAACAAGCAAGAAAACAATAGGTACTCAATGGAGAAATGTTTTAGACGAAACTACAGGAGAATTAAAAAAAGAACAAATATTAGTATTAGGAGAAAATAGAAAAGTAGAAAAATCAGAATGGTATAAAATGTATTATTCTTCTATTGCATCTTTTTATGATTTACCCAAATCTTGTATGAAAATATTTGATTTTATTATGAAGAATATTCCTTACGGCTCAGATAAAATTTGCTTACATCCAAAAAAGTTAGAAAACGAATTAGATATATCTTTAGTTACGGTCTATAAAGCGTTGGCTTTACTTATCAATAGAAAAATACTTGCAAAAGCAGATACTCCAACATGTTATTTTATTAATCCAAATATAGCCTTCAAAGGAGATAGGTTACTTCTCATACAGGCTATTGAAAAGCAATAACTTGACTTTTAATTTTATTACCTTTATATTTGCGTTAAAATTTAAAAACTATAAAAACTATAAAAACTATAACCATGCCTTGTAGATCAGGAGAACCTTCAGAATATGAAGTACAAATGCTTAAAAGCCCACAACCTTGAACAGAAAGTACGAGATCTTGAAACTTCCAACTGTTTGATGATGGATTTTCTTCTTGGTTCAGATCAACTTAAAAATTTTAAAGACTATGAAGCAAGTCTCCTTCAGGAAGAATATAAAACACATCGAGAAGAAGACCTACAGATCACATTAGATAAATACTTTAAACAAATGGCTTCTTTGATGGGGGAGTTAAAATGGTATCAGGGTATCAAAGAATCTCATGAAGATTGGGTTCAAGAAAAAATAAAAGACTATCAAGTAAGAATTGAGGAGACCAGAGACTTAATAAAGTTCCTAAGACAACTTTCTCCAGAAGACATCCTTAAAAGAATTTATTACAACGATAAATTAATTTTTTAAAACAACTTGAAGTATGGATTTTCCAATCATCGACTTTTCAGAAACCAACCAGTCTATTACTAATTCAACTATTTTTGAGTTCTTAAAAGAAAACAATCTTTTAGACAACTTAAAGGAATTGCATCCATTGGTATATGAGCACTTGATTAATAACACAAAACCAGACACAACAGAAATATACATCAAGTTAAATTACGCTTTGACAAAAAATCAAAGACAGTTAGATTTATTGAATGAAAAAATATATGAACTTGAAATAAACTTTAACAATACGGATCTTGATTTTTACAAGTTACTTCGTGAGATTCGAACAATGTGCTACGAAAAAATTACTGTTTTAAAAAACACACCGGATAACATCCTCCTCGAAGAAGGTATTTTCTATAAAGAAAAACTCGTTTAATACACGGCTATGACTATATATAACAAGTTTCTTAAAATAAACACAGACGATGTAAACCAGGAGGAAGACATCTTTGTACTTAAAGACTGGCTCCTCAAAGTAGAAGAGAATCTTCTTACTATGTCTATAGCGTTAGAAAGAATGCCTACTAATGAAATGAAGTCAGCAAGAAAACTTCAAATCATTCTTAAGAATCAAATTCAAAACCGTATTTCAGTTCTCAAGAATAAAAAGTCCTATCAAGAAATCTTGTTAGAACTCCTTAAAGAAAACACTAACCCAACCGGCTTAATTATACTGGAAGAAAAAGCAAAACGTATCTATGATAGAAACTCCAATTAAATCTAACGGTTACTATAAATACGTTATTCAAATAGGATGGTGGGAACCAGTGCCTGATTTAAAGTTCGCAGTACTCGCTCAAGACATTCTTTCTAAATCTAAAGAAGATGCTTCTTACTTGATGAAGTTTCTTTATCCAGAGTCCTTGAATATAGAGTTTCCTTTCCTATGTCCGGTGGTTCAAGAAATCAAAGAATCTGATTTTGAAGAAGGAATTGACAATGATGTATTTGGAAACACTGTAGAAAAAATTGACTTGATTTATCCTAATTAAAAAACTAAAATTTATGAAAGAACAAGATTTTAATCATATTATCTCTGTAACCAAGGAGAAAGAACTTTCCTTTAGATTTGTCCTTGAAGAGTTTAAAAGAAAAAAATGCAATCTGAATCTCAAACAAGCAGAAACTCTTTCTAATTTGTTTAATGTTAACATGGTAAGAATACTCTTCGAAGCAGAAGATCTCAATATTCTAAATGTAGATTCCAAGACTAAAAAAGCACTTAAACTTCAGCGTAAAAACAAACAAGACTATTACTAATGGTTAAGACTAAAAGAGAATACGATCTATCTCCTGTAGAATTTTATAAGTTCCAACTCAATCAAATTATCAACCACACTGTACAAGTAGTAACCACTACTGATATTACACTTGTGGCTTATCTCCACGTATATGGAGAATCTTTTCAAGATCAGTTGCTTCAGGATAGAATTTTTATCAATCCTATTTCGATTAAAAATGCTATCTCCAAATTAACTAAACTTGGATTCTTGGTAAAAGAGAACAAACAAATAAAAATCAACCCTGCTATTATCCTTGTAGAAGAAAACTTTGTTCAAATTAATATTGTACGAAAAGATCCTTCTAAAACTGAAGTATATCACAAATACTACAAAAAATGAGGTCTACACTAAAAGACATTTTTCCAAAGATTTGTGAAGCACACTCTAACGTCAAACCAGAAACCATTAAGAGTCTTATTGATCTTTATTTTAATCTTTTGGTTGAAGAAATTAACAACCCTTCTAAGCCAGAGATTGCTGTGCCTTGGGCTACTTTAAAAATTAGTCAAAGACAAATAGCAAAAAGAAGGTATTATGTATCACTTCTTCTTCAAAACCCTGAAATTAAAAACAAAGATAAACTGGAAGAAGAGTTTGAGTTCTTACAAAAACTGTATCAAGTGGCTCTAACCAGACCCAAGTATAAATCTGAAAGTAAAAGAAATAAGTTAGAACCCCTAAGAGAAAAGTGGAGACAACGTTATAAAAAATTAAAAGATGAAAGCACAAATAACACTTCCGAACATTAAAGGATTCCTTCAGGGAAACTTCAGAAAAGTGCTGGAAGATCTTGATTTTCTTCCTCTTCATATCAAAGAACAAGCAGTGTGGAGACTATCTCAAGTTAAAGAAAAATCACCCGAATGCTTTAATGACGATAAGTGCTTGCATTGCGGGTGCCGGGTATCAGCGAAGATTTTTGAAGATAGAGGTTGTTCAGACAGCGGAAAATGTTACCCACCAATGATGACAGAGGAACAATGGAAAACATTTAAAGAACATTTCAACATAGATTAATATGTGGATACAAATACCAATTCAAATTGTTGACTCTAACGTTGAGGAAAAGTATCAAGATTTAGGAATGGACACTCCTAAAGATGAATATCTTGATTCTTTTGTTATTATTAACTCAAATCACATACTATCAATTAGAGACTTTATCCCCAACGGTCAGACTAAAATTAAAGGAACCTTAATCTCAACTTCTACTGAAGACTACACAGTAAGAGGTTACTTTGTAGACTATTTTAAGAAACTTTTGAACATAGATAAAAACTTAACTATACTCGATAAAAATGATTACTCAAGATGATATTGAATCACTCAATCTTCCTCAAATAGGAGCCTCGGGTAAATACCTGGATTACCAAAAAGAAACACCCACCAAGAATCTAACCCTTTCGTTTGACTGCATAGATAACATTTTACTAATCTACGATGATAATGCAAACATTCTCTATCACG
>Ga0209200_1000603_pt1 | contig 40090 bp, 31 predicted proteins | sample AD_UKC033_MetaG_FD_184406 | JGI IMG/M metagenome (GOLD analysis project Ga0209200, IMG submission 184406) | Active sludge microbial communities of municipal wastewater-treating anaerobic digesters from USA - AD_UKC033_MetaG (SPAdes) (version 2) | ecosystem: Engineered > Bioreactor > Anaerobic >... | reverse complement strand
TAATTTGGTGGGTGGCCACGCTTGTGTCGAGGGCGTCCCGCCCTCGAATCGCGGGCAGGATGCCCGCGACACGCTCATCATGCCCACCATTTTAAGGTGGACGGCGCACTACGAGTGCTCCGACCGCGACCGGTCGGAGCGAAGCTTGATTCCCTTGTAGAACATGGCGCCGCCGATTGCGCCGATGACGGAGCCGGCGCAGAGGTTCGTCGCCCTGCCGATCATCGTGTCCGTGAAGAAGATCGATATCAACACCACGAAGGAAAAGAACAGCAGGAATGCACCGAGAGCCGTGTAGATCTGCGAATCGTGAACCGTTCTGGCTTCATCCTGATTGTCAATCGCCGCCATCGGCCGTTCCTCTCAGAAGATGGAGTAGATGGTGAAGATGATGGCCAGAACGCCTACCGCCCAGAGCTTGAGGTTGTGCCACCAGCGAGGGTGCTCGACTCCCTCATAGATGTACGCCTTCGGAATCAGCATCACGAGCAGTCCGGAAACGATGAACAGGCTCAGAAAGACCCACTTCGCCGCCGCCGGGGAGACATCCTTGAGCCAGTCGAAGTTCAGCATGTCGTCACCTCACGGCCGCCCTTGAGATCCTCCGGCAGTCGACACACAAGGCCCTTGAGCCGCTCCGGGGGATGGCGCTTCGTAAACAGACTCGTCGTCACGTTGAGCAGCACCCCCGCCAGGAAGGACCACCAGGAGATGTACAGGAAGGGGTCGTCAATCGTGAACAGGCGGCTCTTCAGTATGTAGAGCAGAATCGAGGTGCAGATTCCCCCGACCAGTCCCGCCAGCCCGCCCCACTGGGTCGCGCGGGGCCAGAACATGCCCAGGAGCAGGATAGAGAAGGCTGGTCCCTGGAAGAACGAAAGCAACGTCTGGATCGCTACGTAGATGCCATCAAAATACTTGCTCAACCACGAGGTCGCCACCCCGCCGATCAGCAGGACCACGGTCGCCAGTTGTCCTACGATCATGTAGTGGCGGTCGCTGGCGCCCGTCTTCAGGAACCTTGCGTAGATGTCCTTCGTCCAGAGGGTCGCGGTCGAGTTCAGGAACGAATCGATGGTGGACATCAGGCCTGCCAGAAACCCCGCGAACAGCAGTCCTCGCAGGCCCGGCGGCAGCAAGGTCTTCACAAGCGTGGGAAACGCATGATCTCCGTCCTCCATCCCAGGAAGTGTAGCCAGGGCAATCAATCCCGGAAACATGACCAGCATGGGGACGAACATTTTGAAGAAAGCGCCGGTGAGCATGCTGGCCTTGGCGTGCCAGATACTCTTCGTCGCCAGACACCTCTGCACGATGGCCTGGTTGCCGATCATATACGCATTGGACATGACGAGCGTCAGCCCGAAGAGAATTCCCGTCCAAGGGTACGGCGTCTGTCTGTCCATAGGCTGCACCAGCTCGAAATGATGCTGGTAGGCATCGCCCAGGGCCGCGATTTTGTCTGTCAGGCCGTCCCAGCCTCCGGCGTTGTAGAGCCCGACGATCACGACAGTCGCCCCCCCGACGAACATGATAATCATCTGGACCACATCGGTCATCACCACCGCGGTAAGCCCGCCGAAGAAGGTGTAGAGACCGACCACAACGGCCGTGACCACAATGGAGAACCAGGGTTCCCATCCCATGATCGGCTTGAACATGACAGCAGCCGTCCAGAACAGAACCCCCAGGTCCAACGCAAAGAAAATCACCCAAGTCAGCGACGCAACCGCGCGGACATAGTCGTTGTACCGACGTCCCAGGTACTCGGGGATCGTGTAGACGCCCGCCTTCCAGAAATAGGGGATAAAAATGAAAGCCCCCAGCAGCATGGCCGGGATCGAGCCCAGCCAATCGAAGTTGCCGGCAGCCACTCCGAATCGGTAGGACTGTCCCGCAACTCCCACAAAATCCGACGCGCTGATGTCGGTCACGACGATGGACATGCCGACCGCCCAGAACGGCAGCGATTTGCCGCACAGGAAGAAGTCATCTGCGGAACGTACGAACCTCGCGAAGTACAGGCCCAGGGCCGTGATGCCCAGGAGATAAGCGATCACCACGAAATAGTCGATTCCGCTCAGCACGCTTCGTCACTCCTATTCCCGTGTCGTCGAACGCCCTGTCCGCGGCGGATGCACCGCGGCGCGACCGGTCGGCATTCTACCAGACCCGTCGCAAGCCCCCAAGCCAGAAATCGGAGGAGAAGACAGAGGGGGGCAGGACGCGAAACCAGGGAAGGGAGCAAGAAAATGCCGAGGCCCGCGTCTGGGGGACACGGGCCTCGGGTTCGTGCTGCTTTGCGGCACGTGAAAGAGACACGGGCCGCAACGGGTTGGGACTTCCGCCTTACGGCTTGACCACGCGGATGTCGTCGATGTAGACCACGCCGGTGCCGCCCGCCGCGGGCGTAGTCCGATTGCCTACGCCGAGGTACACCGTCTTGACCTTGGTCGGATCGATGCCGGCGAAATCGCTCAGCGGGATCCTCCATTCGGTCCAGATAGTCGACACCACAGCCGCGCTGTCCGAATACGTCTTCACGGCTATCTTGCCGGCACTGTCCTCGATCGCGATGTAAAGCGTATCCGCAGTGTTGGCCGCCGCGCCGACGAAATTCAGCACCAGATCGGTCATCCCGTTGGCTGTCCAGTCCTGAGCCTTCGCGTACTCGCGAGATGCCTCGCTGTAGAACGGCGACTCCAGGTTCCTGAAGTAGAACGGCATGGACTGCCGCCCGCCATGGATGATCACGGACTCAGCGAACGGACTCGGATCGTGTCCGACCTGGGACTTGGTTCCGTTGGTCCAGCCATCGACCCACGTTTCGTAGATCCGGTTGCCTTCAATGTCCGTGTAGATCTCCATGTCATCGACCACGATAAAGTCGGCCGTGGTGAAGCTCCAGACACTGGCTTTCCATGGACTGTCGGTTGCGGCCTCGTTGACCTCGTCGACACGCCAGTAATACGTCTTGCTCCAATCCAGGCCGCCCGGATCGAAGGAGATCGCGGCCAAGTTCTGCCGACCGACGTAGACACCGGCGGTGTCCCGCGTGGCGTTGGCGACCGCATCCTTGTCCTCGCCGAAGTAGACGTCGTGCTTCGCGGCCTTCTCGCCGGCAGTCCACTTCAGGACGACGTTCTGGTCGACGTTCTTCGCGCCGTTGGCGGGATAGACCACCTGGGCACGGACCGGGGGCTGGAGGGGACCAGACGGTAGGATCACGCGGTCGGCCGACCCCATCGCCCAGTACAACTGCTCGACGGCGTCCCCGCCGCTGTCAAAGTACTCCACCTGCAGCGAGTGGAAGCCCTTCTCCATCTTCATCGGCAGAGCGTAGTACGAGCTGGTGACCGTGGGGGTGATCCACTGATCGATGATCAGCTTGCCGTCCACCCACATTCTGGTTCCATCCTGACAATCGATGCTGAACGTGTACGTGTCTGTCAGGGCGATTTCGAGATCCGCAGTCCAGCGGGCCGACCATCCGTCGCCTGGGACTCCCTCGCCCGGGCTCGTGGTGCCTGCCAGATTCACATTGATCTCCGGATCGATGCGGCTCAGAACGGGCGTTCCCTGCGGGGCTGTTCCGATGAAATAGTCGCCTCGAACGCCACCGGCGCCGCCCTCCGTGGTGAAGTTCCAGACCGGGCCCGCGTAGGTCGCGGCGCCGATCTTCTCGTCGACTGCCCAGAAGTACGTGGTCTGCTCGACGAGGGCACCCGGCGAGAAGATGGGGACATCCACCGTGCCCTTGAGCACCGAGGCGTCTCGTGCGGTCACGGCGGCCTCATCCGTGCCGAAGTACACCGTGTGCGAGGTGGCGCCGACCCCTTCGCTCCACGTCAAGTCCGTACCCACGGAAATCCACTTGTCGCCATCCCGCGGGACCGGGCTGTAGGCCTTCTGCGGGGCCGCCAGCACGCTCCAGACATCGCCTGTGTAGACTGTGCCGGAGGCATCCACCTCATCCACTCTCCAGTAGTAGGTCATGCCCGGTTCCAGGGGGAACTTGGTGTGATACCAGAGCGTGGTGGTGAGTCCCGGAGCCACCAGATCGGCCTCAGTCAGCTCCGGGCTGGTGCCGAGGTAGAAGTTGTGCGACGCAGCCGTATCGCCCTTCGTCCAACGGAACAGGGGCATCAGTGTGATGGCGCCGTCGGCCGGATCCGGGGCCGTCGCCTTGAAGACGTCCATCACCAGTTCGATTTCCGCAATCTGCATGCTGTTCGCAGACGCCGGATCGCGGACAACCGGGAACATCACCTGGTAATGCTTGTAGGCCACCGTATTGGCGAACCTGATGGGGGTCGTGTTCTTGGTACGCCGCGGCCACGCGGTCGATCCGGCAAAATCCTTGATGTCGCCGCTGGCGATCAGCGTGTAGGGGCCGTCGATGCTCACGTTGGAACCAGACAGTTCATACTTGACGGGGTCGCGTGCCTCGGCGTCGTTGGCCGTGGTGAACGTCAGGGCGGTCACAACGGATTCGCCCATGGCGGGTGTGACGCGGATGCCGGTCGGAACATCCTCACCCTTGAAGTGCAGGAATTTCGTCGTGATCTGGTTATCGATCGCCTGATACGGCGGCTCATTGCCCGGCCACCCGTGGTCGTCGTTCTGACTGACGCCATCGTTCGGGACGCCCTGCACGACGTCCCCTGGAGCGGTGACGTCTTTGGCGGCCTGGGCTGCCGGCGTCAACATGGCAAATGCGATCATGCCCACAGTAAGCCATTTCCACATAGTACTTCTCCTTCTTGGAAGAACCCGTGTTCGACCCTGGCCACACACCAGGGTCCATCGACTCCCGGACGGGAAACCCCTCGCACGGGAGCCCATCCCTTCGCCTTGCGTGCGGCCCATGTCGCTGCCGGTACGCCTCGCAATACTTGTCGGTGTGCATCTCCTTCCCGTTGCTGTGCAACGTCAGACCCGCGACTCACCTCCTTTCCTGTGGAAGCCGGCTCCTCGGTGTGCAGACAGAGAGACTGCACCATGCATCGAGAGGTGCACCCATCGCCCCGCGATCACCCTGTACCTGACAGCCACGCATGCCAGGCTCCCTTTCGACTGCTTTCCTTTGACGTGCCACCAGGCGCCGCATCCGCTTTGCGACGGCATCCAGACACCGGTGGCCCGCACCACACACACCCTTGCATTATACCAGAGGTTCCCCAGGCCTGCAATAGGACAATTCGCGGACTGTGACCCCAGTCCTCCGTCGCATTCGACGGAAACGGAGCCGGGGCCCGTATCCCTCGGATACAGGCCCCGAATTCACATCGGCAATGTTACCCTGCGACGTAATGGGCGTCCGTCGTCTCGGGGGGAACCACGGCTCGCCCCCTGGAGACGGCACACCCCTACGGCAGGGTCAGGCGGACGTCGTCGATATAGATCCGACCACTGCCGCCCGCCTTCGGGCTCGTTCGGTTGCCTACGCCGAGGTACAGCTTCTGGATCTTGGTCTTGCTCACCCCGGTCAGGCTGCTCAGCGGAATCGACCAGTCGGTATAGGCGGTCGAGACCAGCGACGTCGGATTCGGATGGGTCAGCAGGACCGACTTGCCGCTGCTGTCCTCGACCTTGATGTACAGACCGTCGCTGGCCAGGCTCCCCCGGACGGACAACACCAGGTTGGCGACGCCCCAGTCTGTCCAATCCTGCACAGGGGAGAACGTAACCACCGCTTCGCTGTAGTACGGGGAGTTCACGTTGTTGTAGTCCAACGGCATGGCTTGCGTGCCGCTGTGAACGACCTTGATCTCGGCGAATGGGGCCGCCAGGTTGCCGACGGTGGAACCACTGCTCTGGTCTCCATAGCCGTCGATCCAGAACTCGTAGATCCGGCTGCCTTCGGCATCGGAGTAGCTCTCGAAGTCATCGACAATCAGATACCCGGGCACCGCGAAGTTCCATACGGTGCCCTCGTAGACGGTGGCGCCGTCGCTTTCGACTTCATCGATCCGCCAGAAGTAGGAACCGCCGCCAAGTTCCACCAGGCCGTCCAGCGAGAAGCTCGTGCCGGTCCGACGGCCCTGATAGAGGGTCGAACCGGTGTCGGCAGTCTTCACCGCGTCCCGGTCCTGGCCGAAGTAGACGTCGTGCTTGGCCGCAGTGCTGCCCGCCGACCAGGAGAGCGACTCCGCGTCGCGGATGTCCACGCTCGCGTCCACTGCCGGTTGCGGGTCCGACGCCAGGGATAAGTCGCCCAGCATGACCTCTGCGACCTCGTTGGCAGTGAGGGCTTTGTTATAGATCCGCACGTCGTCCATCAGGCCAAGCCAATAGTATGTGCTATTATACGCTTCACGCCCGATCGTGACCTGGGCGGCCGAGGTCCCCACCACGCTGGCAGTCGCCAGTTCCCGATCCAGCGCCCCGTTGACATACGTGCGGATGGCCATCCCCTTCTCGTAGACGCCGACCACGTGGTACCACGTGTTCTTCTTGAGCGTGGTTCCGCCTTCGACGGCTCGATTCAAGGTGCTGGCGTTGGAGGAATCGCGAACCTCGAACTCGACCTTGTTGTTCGTGTAGACGCCGAGCTTGTAACCGCCGGAGGAGTTGTTCTGGTTGCTGACGATCTTGCGGTCGCCGTCGAAGATGCCCAGTTGAATCCACGCCGATACGGAGACGGACTCGACATTCATCAGGCTCGCATCGTTGCCGCAGACGATGTAGTCGTCAGTCCCATCGAAGGAAAGGGCTTCGCCCTGCCAGCCGTCCACAAAAGCGGCGCCGCCATAGCGCGTGCCGTAGTTGTCGTAGCCGGAAGAGTCCACTGCATAGTCCGAACCCTCGTCGTCCAGCTTCCACCAGCCGACCCGGTTTGCGTCGGTCTTGGCGAAGGCCGGACGCACGGTGAAGCTCCAGACCGAGCCGGTCACCACGCTGTCATCCGAGAGCACCTCGTCTACACGCCAGTAATACGTGGTCCCGCGGACCAGACCGCTGACCGAGCACGTGGTGGCCAACTGCCTGGCGGCCTTCACGGTCGACGCGTCGCCGGCCTCGACGGCGTCACGGTCCGTGCCGAAGTAGACGTTATGACGGGCGGCGTCGAGTCCCGCCAGCCATGCAAGGTCCACATCCGCAGTCACGAAGGTGGAACCGTCGCTGGGGGTCGGGGAGAACGCGGTCAGCGAGGCCATCGTGAACTGCCAGACCACTCCCGTGTACACCGTTCCGGTCGAGTCGATCTGGTCGACTCGCCAGTAATACGTCGTGCCCGGCTCCAGCGTCGTCGCGAAATGGTAGTAGAGCGCCGTCGTGGCGGACTTCCGGGAAACCACCCGGTCGGCCTCGGTCAAGTCCGGGCTGGCGCCGAGGTAAACGTCGTGGAGCACGGCGGTATCGCCCTTGGTCCACTGGAACAACGGCTGCGTCACGCCAATCGCGCCGTCCGCCGGTGTCGGAACCGTCGCCCTGCAGACATTCCCCAACAGCTCGACCTCCGCGATCTGCATACTGTTGTAGCAGGTGTCCGCCGCGCCGGCGGTCGTCGTGCGGCACTTCGTGAAGAGCACCTGGTAGTGTTTGTACTCGACGGCGTTGGCGAACGTGATGGGCGTGGTGGTTTTCGTCGCTCGGGGCCAGTCCGAGGTCCCGTGGAAATCCACGATCTCCATCGTCGTGATGACCGTATACGGGCCGTCGATGTTGCCGTTGGAGCCGGACAGCTCGAACTCGATGGGGTCGCGCCCGGCGCAGTCATTGGCCGAGGTAAACGTCATCCCGGTTACTGCGGCCGGCCCGACCGACAGGGTCACGCGGAAGCCGGTCGGCTGCACATCGCCTTTGCGGTGCAGGTACTTCGTGCTGGCCTTGTCGTCAATCGCCAGGTTCGGCGACTCGGCAGCGGGCCAATCCGCGTCATCCGGGACGCCCACAACCACATCGGTTGCCTTCGTGACGTCCCGAGCCGCATGCGAGACTCCGACCAACATGGCGCACGCCATGATGACTCCAGTTGACCACTTCCACATGAACCTTCTCCTTCTTCTGCCCAGAGAAACCCAACTATTCCCGGCGACACGCCGATACAAAGGATCATCGGCACACCTTCCGGCACACTTGTCACGAAATCCCCTCTCCACGACGGTCCTGCCTTCCCGACAGGTCAACTCCCCCAATGGTAATGACTCCTCCCTTTGCCTGCTCTGGTGAACACCCCGTTCCTCCGCCACTGCATCTGATCCCGGGCGTCCACGTCAGGGGCACCCATTCGCCCAACCGCCTGGCCCGGACACACTCCCACGCGGGGGACGGCCCGTCCGAATCCGAGCACTGGTCCTATTATAGCAGGCGCCGGCCCCATTCACAACAAAACTATTCTCGGACGTGCCCTGACTCCGGCGATTCCGTCGCCGTCCGGGTCCGCCGGACGCGCAAGTACTCCGCGACGATCCGCCCAACGGACGCAAAGGCGAATCGTCCGATGTCCACCTCCTCGGGCGGCACCAGCAGGACGCTTTCCACTTCGCTGTCCGCCGGCCTGGCGCGTGCCGCGTCCGGTGCTTCACACAGGAATCCGAAATCCAACGTCCGATATTGCACGCCCCCATATTCGTAGACATTCGGCCAGGAACCCAGATACCGCATGGCTGTGACATCGAGCCCCACTTCCTCGCGGACCTCGCGCTGAAGGGCCTGCTCCGCGGTCTCGCCCGGGTCAACGAAGCCGCCCGGCAGATCCCACCGCCCGATTGCCGGCTCGCGGCCGCGCACCAGCACGACGATTCGACCTCGCGCGTCCACGATCACTCCGGCCACGGACGCCGCCGGGTTCAGGAACAGCTCGAAGCCGCACGCCTGGCACTGCAGCAGTTTCGAACTCACCGTCCGCATGGCCGCTGCCCCGCACTTGGGGCAAAAGCGAAACACGCCTGCGTTTTGTGCATCGGATCCCATGTTCTCTCCTGAGGGGTCAGAATCCAAGACTGGCTGGCTGCCGCACGTCCGCAGCCTTTGCGGGCAATGATCGGATGCTGCCGCAACTGGGCTGCAATTGTACGGATGATATGCCCTTGCAGCAATGCCCAACTGATCGCTCGCGAATGCAGAGGACGCGTTCCCCAATCGGTTGCCCCCTGTGTTTCGCGGGATACCCATGCCCTCTATTCTGGCAATGCGCGAACCGCCCCAGTTTCTCTGAGTAGACATATCTGATGACTTGGTCGCCTGGGATAGCGGTGTGTCCGGCAAGTGACGTGACACAGGCAACGAACAGAGATTTGTGTAGTTTTTTGCGTTGACAAGTTACCATCGTGTGCTACGATGCCTTATGGGTATGGTGGCAGATGGAGGAGGTCAGCCCCCGACAAGTGCTGTGAGGGGGCGACAGACCATCAGGCTGACGGACCCGTGTGGGCAGACCGTAAGGAGACGGGGAGATGGGTTTGGGCAGGGAAGTTCAGGCTTCGCTTATCCTCTTGTGCTGTATCGCAGTTCCATGCAGTGGAATCGGTGCGTTCAGGACGGAGAGTGTATGCGTTCTGTCCGCCCGCGCAAGCGATTCCCCCGCCGTGTCGGCTATGGCAATTCCCGATGGTCCCGGGGCCGTCTGTCTGGGCGTCGTTGGCTTCGTGTGTGTCTCCATGGTGAAGGACCACAGAGTGTGGATCACTCTGTGCCTGTATGTGCTGGGCAGTGGCCGGGTGAGCATGTCCCGCCTGTCCAGGATCGGTGACACGAGTCCTGATCCCGTCAATCCTGATCCAGCGGAAGGAGGCGAGTCGAAACACCTCCTGTGGTGCAATCCCTTCGGGCAGGCTTTCCGACCTCGTGCGTTGGCGCCGTGGCCGGAGGTCTTTGTCCTTGAATCTCAATGCCTGCGCTACTGCTTGAGCGACCTTCGAGGTATTCCCTATTCGAAGGATCTGGCACCTCAAGCAGGCTCGGTATTGGGCGATTCGCGACAGGCCGGACTGGAGGATCTTCGTGAGATGGTCCCTCCGCGGCCACTGCTCGTCGAACGCGAGGAACTGGCCCGCCCTCCCCCCTTCCCTCGATCAGAGCCACCTTGGATAGAATGGATTTGTCCTCGGATTCCCTCTTGGGACAACTGAAATAGGAGAAAAGGATGAAACGGTTTTCCGGAGTGTTTGTTATTTGCCTGCTGGCTGCGGGGGTCGCGGCGGCAGTCCCAACTGTGAAAGTCGACCGAGTGGCAGGTACGTACCCGCTGCCCAAATTGGGCGGCGAGTTCCTCCTCACGCCGAACGCCGAACTCGCGGCGCTGCTCGGTTCGAGCCAGCCATTCGAGTCGTTCTGTCTTGAGATCAACGAATACGCTTGGGACGGTAGCACCTACCAGGCCGCGGTGAACACCGAAGCCATTGCCGGCGGCGGTGTGGGACCGGGTGAGACTGCCGGCGCCGACCCGATATCCCCGGAGACAGCCTACCTGTATACCCAGTTCCGCGCGGGTATCCTGTCTGGCTACGTGTATACGATAGGGTCTGAAAGAGAGGCATCGGCAAAGAGCCTTCAGGAAGCGATCTGGTACTTCGAGCATGAAGACGGCTACACCGACCTCAGTTTGCTGTCCGCGAAGGCTCAGGGTTTTGTCGCTGAGGCCCAGGAGGCCGACTGGAGCACGATCGGCAATGTCAGGGTTCTGAATCTGACTCGTTATGGGCAGCCCGCCCAAGACCTGCTGGCGATGGTGGTTCCCGCTCCCGGCGCCGTGTTCCTGTGTGGCATCGCGCTGCCTGCAATTGCCTGGCTCAAGAGACGAAAGACGATGTAGATGCGGCGGTATGTGCCGGCGTCTGGCAGCCGGTAAGGCAGTGTCCGACAATAAGTGAATGACTCAGCCTGCCTGGCTGTGCTTTCCACCCCGGCAGAAACAGCATGATTCGGCTGGGACAGAAGCACCAATGCATTCAGTTATTTCCTGACACTGCCTAAGGTGAAGGTGCTGATGAATTGGATGATAGGAAGCAGGATCGCACGGACGTGATCCGCTTCCTACGTCCACGCCTTCCGAGAGATTCCCCGGCGGCTCAGAGGGGGAGTTGTCGCTGGTTTCACGGAAGCCCGTGCGACGAGACGGTAATCCGGCGAGGGCGGTCGCTTTCAGCGGAAGGAGGGCCTTCTCCAGTCCCCAATCCCATCCCACCAGGTGGAGAGGCAATCGGAAACAGTGTCGTGATCGGGGGTCTTGCCGCAGAGGGCCAGAGTCATGTCGCGAAGCTGACGCATGCAACTGAGCCCTCCGAGACGCCAGGCATTGGCGCCAATGGCTACGGCTTCCCGCTCGGCCCGTGCGGCGTCGCTCGGATCGTGTGCGAGCAGTCCCGCGAGTTTCTGGGCCTGCGGCCCCAGACGCTGCTGCCAGCGCTGTCGTTCCTGCTCCTCGCGGGCAAACGCCTCAGCCAGGAGCTGCTCGCGTTTCTCCTGTCGCGTTCGTCGTTCTGCCTCCACATGGGCGAGCCGTTCGAGTCTGTGCTTGCGGCTGGCAGGCGCAAGCATCTCGGCGAGTCCTGCGACCGGATCGATGACCACCCAAACCCCAAACGTCACGTACAGCGTCCCCAGCGCGACGCCCAGCAGAAAGTTGGCCAGGCAATCGACGCCGAAAGCCATGCCGAACATCCCGGCCAGCCCGCCCCACAGGGGCGAAGCCACATAGAGAATCATGTAGTAGCTGGTCGTCGTGAGAGGATGCTCGACCTCGATCCGCTGCGCTTCGTCAACGCCGCGAAACAGCGCGAACAGGTACAGACTGATCAAAATGAACACCAGCAGCGAGGACGGGCCGGACAACGAGAAGATGACCCACCAGTGGAATCCTGCCTGGTGCAGACGCAGCACAAGGATGTAGCCGATGCACGCGATGAACCAGATCGTGCTGACGATGTGGATGAGCCGCAAGGTGCGCCGGGTGCTCATGCTCATAGGTCCGACTCCGTACCGGTTACGACGCCATTCTCATCCCGTCAATACCGACTGGCGGTCGGGCTGTAGCCCCCTTCGTACGTGCCCGGCGGGTTCTGGATCAGATAGTACCCATAGAAGGCCCGGGCCACGGGGCTGATGAACTCCTCGATGATCAAGCCGGCCGCCGCCAGAATCGTCGGAGGAACATAGACGATGTCGCCCTCCTCGAGCAACACGTCCTTTCGGGTGTCGCCGTGGGAAATCATCTTGTTATAGTTGACCTCGAAGATCCGCGGTTCTTCGTCCTCGCGGGCCGCCGGACGAACCACTTGGATCTTCTCCTCCCAAGCCATCGTGTTGGGCTGGGCCGAAATCAAAGCGGCCAGCAGGCTGTCGCGTCCAGTGTAGACCCTCGGCCCCGGTCTGGCGACCTGGCCAACCACGTAGTAGCTCTTGCTGGCATAAACGGCAATCCGCACGTCCACCGGGTGCTCCCCGGCCAGCGTGTACAACTCCTTGACCCGTTGGCCGATTACCTCAGAAATCTCCTTCGGAGTCTTGCCCGCAATGTCCACTTCGCCCAGCACCTCGAAACTGACTTTCCCGTCGGGCCGGATCCGTTGACGCTGCATGTGGACCTCGCTGACCTGAGCGCAATGGATTTCGATCTCGTCGGGTGGCTGTACCGTGTAGCTCTCGGCCGTCACATTCACCTCATAGGGTTTCACAAACGCCTGAATGTCCTCCGGCCTCGAAGCAAAGCAGCCCCCAATGAGATTCATCAAGGCCAACACCGTCATGACGCCCAGTATCTTTGACCTATCCACTGCAATTCTCCTTATCCCAAGGACATTATAGGACGCTTTGTCGATACGTTTCTCGTGGCAGACTCCCTGCGAGCCCCTGAACTGGTTTTATAGAGTACATCGTACTTTGCGTCAAGTATCTTAACAGAAAACCGGCTCCACGATGGATACTGCCGACGTGGCCTCTATCGCCAGAGAGATCCGATCCTACGAGGTCACTCCTTCTGATAATTCGAGCCCGGTCTGCTTGACTCGGTGGTCGGTTCCTTGGATAATCATCCGGCGTAGGTGCCTTGGCCGGCCTGCACGGCGGCCTTCGGGGGAGTTGGCGCCAAAGGTTCACGGGAGGTGCAGCATGTTCAATGTCGAGCCGTTCAAGCCGAGGATTGTGGAACTGTGTCGTCGCTCCAAGGTCCGCCGACTGGACCTCATCGGCCCGGCCTCCCTGGAGGAGGACGCCCAGGATGGCGAGATCGACGTCCTCGTCGAGTTCCAGCGAGACCAAGGCGAACTCTTCAATCGGTTCTTCGATTTGAAGGAGGGGCTCGAACGCCTGCTCGGACGGATGGTCGACGTGACCGTCGAGGAAACGGTGCGGAATCCCGAGGTCTGGGAGAGCATCGAACAGAGTCGAAAGACGATCTACGTCGTCTAGATCACAGATCTGCGAGATCGAGGAAGACGACAACCGACGGGTTGCCGACGGGGACATAATGGCCGGTGAAGGTCAGGCGGCCTGGGGCGCGGTCCACACGGAATGCGACCACGTTGTCGGCTCGCTGATTGCAGACGTAGAGGAACCGCCCGGCGAGGTCGAAGTTGAAGCTGCGAGGATAGTTCCCCCGCGTCCAATCCTCCGCGAGGGATGCACGCTCACATAGGTCGGCCCGGCGCCGCCGGAAGGGACGGTGCAAAGCAGTCTGATTTGCCCGTCGGCGCGGTCGACTGCGAAGGCGCTCACCGTGCCTTCCCTGCCTTCGCCCACGCGGTCCGTCTCGTTGGACGAATACAGGCGGGTCCCGGCATCATTCAGAGTCAGACAGCTCGGACTCGTCCCCATCTCGTAGACGCCTCGCGGCGCCAGGGCACCGCTGACGCGATCCACCTCGAACAGGTGGATGCCGCGACCATTTCCGGGCGGCAGATCCCACCTGCGTCGGCAACACGTCGCTGAGCCGTCCGGACATCGTCGGATGCGAGAAGTCGCTGGTTGCGGGATGACTTCCGGTCGCGGTTGTGGTATGGTGGCCTGACAGCAGAACCACAAGTAATGGCGTATCGGCATTATGGCACGAAAATTCACACTCCAGTCGCGAACCGCGGCGGGAGATATCGATTTTGGAGCGGACCTGAACCCGGAGCAGTTGGCGGTAGCCACGGCGCCGGGCGGGCCTATGCTTGTCGTCGCCGGGGCCGGCAGCGGCAAGACCCGCGCGCTAACCTACCGCCTGGCCTGGCTGGTCCATCACGGCGTGGAGCCCGGCCGGATCATGCTGGTCACCTTCACGAACCGCGCCGCACGCGAGATGCTCAGCCGGGTCGAGCTGCTCGTCAAGCAAAAGACCAAGGATCTCTGGGGCGGCACCTTCCACCACATCGCCAACCGCATCCTGCGAATCCACGGCAATCGACTGGGCATTTCGTCCGACTTCACGATCCTCGACCGCGAGGACGCCAAGGACCTGCTGGCATCCTGCGTCGAGGAGGCCGGCGTCGATACTCGCGAGAGGCGATTCCCCCAGAAGAACGTACTGGCCGCGATATCGAGCTTCCTCCAGAACACGCTCGATCCCCTCCAGGCGGTCATCACGAAGCGATTCCCCATGTTCATCCAGGAGATGGAGGGGATCGAGAAGGTGCTCGTCCTCTACACGGAGAAGAAACGCGCCCGCCAACTCCTGGACTTCGACGACCTGCTCAGCTTCTGGCTGGGCCTGATGACCGAGCACGCAGACGTGCGAGAGATGCTCGCAGGCCAGTTCCAGCACACCCTCGTCGATGAGTACCAGGACACCAACGCGATCCAGGGCGCGATCGTCGATTTGCTCGCCTCCAAGCATCGCAACCTGACCGTCGTCGGCGACGACTCGCAGTCGATCTACAGCTTCCGCGGCGCCAGCTTCGAGAACATCATCACGTTCCGCAATCGCTACCCCGACGCCCGCGAGTACAAGCTGGAAACGAATTACCGCTCCGTTCCGGAGATCCTGACGCTGGCCAACGCCAGCATCGCGCAGAACAGCCGGCGACTGCCCAAGAGTCTCAAGGCCATCCGATCCTCGGGTCTCAAACCCGCGATCGTCCCCTGCCAGGACCACTTCACCCAGTCTCGGTTCATCGCGGAATACGTCCTGCACCTGCTCGACGAGGGCCGGACCTTGAACGACATCGCGGTCCTCTACCGCAGCCACTGGCATTCGCTGGAGATCCAGCTCGAATTCCAACGCCGCAACATCCCGTTCCACATCCGCGGCGGCCTGCGGTTCTTCGAGCAGGCGCACATGAAGGACGTCCTCTGCTACCTCCGCGTCGTGCAGAACCCGCGCGACGAGCTGGCCTGGCTGCGTCTGCTCAAGATGATGCCCCGCGTCGGGAGCGCCATCTCCCGGCGGGTCTGGCAGCACATCAGCAGCGCTGCGGACCCGTTCAACGAGGTTCTCGGCATCGAGACCGCCAGCCTCCTGCCGACCAGCACGCAGCCGTTCTTCAAGGAGTTCGTGGACCTGCTCCAGGAGTCGCACGAAATCGATTCGCCCGCGGAGATCATCGACCTGGCGAACAAGCGGTTCTACGACGACTATCTGGTCTCGCACTACGACAACGCCGCGATGCGCCGCGAGGACATCCGCGCCCTCGCCAACTTCGCCGGCCAGTACAAGAACGTCGAGGCCTTCCTCGCGGACGTATCCCTCGCGGGCGAATTCTCCGGCGAGACCTGCGTCGAGGGCCCCGTCGAACAGGAGTTCGTGATCCTCAGCACGGTCCACCAGGCCAAGGGCCTGGAATGGCCGGTCGTCTTCATCCCCTGGCTTGCCGACGGCCGATTCCCCACCGACATGGCTATGAATCACGACGAGGACCTCGAAGAGGAGCGTCGCGTCTTCCACGTCGCGGTCACGCGGGCCCGCGACGAGATCTACCTGGTCGTCCCGCACGTGTACCGCAATCGCAGCGGCAGCCTGATCATGATGAAGCCCAGCCGTTTTCTGACGGAGCTATCCGGGGACCTCACAGAACCTATGGAGCTCGAAGAGAGCCTCCCGCACCTGATCGCCGGCCCCGACCGAGATCGCGACCTCCTCCCCGCTCCGGCAGACCCCGGCATCCTGCGAGAACAGTAGCGGTCATGAGGCTTCTCCCACCAATTGGGAAAGGGCCTTCATGCGTGTGTCATCCTGAACAGAGCGCAGCCCCGTGAAGGATGACAAGATGCCGCTGGTAGTCCACGTCGTCCTCTCCGCCACGGCTCACGACACCTCCATCAGGAAGGCATTCGCCCCCCCGCCGGCCTTGCGGACGCAGACGCAGATTCCCCTGTCGCTCGTCTCGGAAACCAGCAGCTCGATCTCGTCGCCCAGGAAGACCTCCGCCAGGTAGGTGAGCTGGATCGAGTGAATCTCCGGCAGGTTGCCCAGCTTGCGATGCACTGCGTCGAAGGCCCAGCGGACGTACTCGGTGTTGTTCACGTGTCCGTTGAAGTCGAGGGCACTGAACGGGACACGGAGCGCATTGACCGCCGCATACCCCTCGACGGGCGTCAGTCGCGTCGGACGGAGAGCCAAAGCCTTGGGACCATCCGGCGGGAGGTTCAAATCGAGCCGGTCCAGGTTCTTCGGACGTCCGTTTCGCCTGTCCAGGACCATCCAGTCGCTGGCGGCCCGGAAGTACTCTCCGACGTCGGGCGAACCACCGGTGAACTCGCGCGATGCGATCACCCGCGTGCAGCCGCTCGGCCAAGTGCGAACGACCAGGCAGTCCTGCCATCGGGGCATCCGCCTGACCTCGATTCGCAGGTTCACCAGGACCCAGAGGCAGTTGCGCTCCTCCAGTTCGCGAAACCCAACGCCCAACTGCTCCGCATGACAGGCGGCAGCCTCCTGCAGGTACTGCATCAGCGCATTGGGTTTGATAAGCCCGTCCGGCCGGCAATCATGCATTCTTATCGCAAAACGGTCTTCCCTCGGGCACACGACGCGAGCGTCCTCCTGACACAGGGTTTCCTTCTGGTTCGTCATGGGCGTCCATTATGGCCCTCCACTCGGTCCAGGACAAGATCCAGCGTGATCTTCGTTGGCCCAATCAATGCCGGCGTCCTTTTGTCGCTTTTTTTTTGACGATTCTCCTTGACAACTCCGGCATAGGAGTGTATGAGAGCATCGTATGTCGGCCACGGCGGCAGGAGTACGCCGTGGGAGAAGGGCCGGCCCGCTGCTGGGGACAGTCGGGATCTCGGCTCGCAACGGATTGCAGCGACAGGAATGCAGGGAGGAGTCTGCGAACAGCAACCTACCAACGCCAGCGTGGGACAGAGACAGTCCACACAGGGACGCGCATGAGTTCGTGACACACAGTCTCACTGCATCCTGACGACGCACATGAACACAGCGGCCGTGAGGCCGCGAATACCCAGGGAAGGGAACCATTCGGGGAGCAAGGAGGTGAAAGATGACCACGGCAATGGTTGCATAGAGGCGGAACAGGTTCCATGCCGGTCGAGTCTGAGTGGACTCAACCGCACATGTAGTATCCGCCGCGTGCCGTAGGGAGTGAGGCTTCTTTCCTGTGATTCGCTTGAGCGGGCCGTTGTGGTTGTCGGGGTCTTCTGATGCAGCGGCTGTGGAGAGTCTATCCACACGGTGAGACGCACGATCCCGGCAAGATGCGATGAGGACGGACGAATCCGGAAGGCTTGCGATCCGACGTGCCGCGGCATAAATGCAAGGAGAGTTGTAGACATGAAAACGATGTTGTTGGTTGTGGTGTTGGCTGCCGCCTCCTGTCCCGGACTGCTCCACGCAACCCCTGCTTCCTATGGGGGATCACTTCACTGGACTGGCGGAATCGGCAATCCCTTGATCGTGAACAGCGTGGGCGAGGATGCCGGATGGCTGTCCACAGACACGACCATCAGTTGGACGGTGGACAACACGACCACGCCGGGCTTGTGGCACTACGAATACACGATCACGGTCCGAGATGGAGGGACCCTGGCTACGGACATCCAGTGCGTGATCCTGGAGACATCCTCTACATTCGGGTGGGAGAATCTGGATTCGGTGGGCACGACGCCTGCCGATTGGCTTGCCGGCGTCACAATCGATTCGTTCAGTCGGTCGAAGATTCAGAACCTGCCGAGCGATGTCTATGGCATCATGTTCTGCACCGCGGCGGTCGATCCGACGACCTTGACCATCCGCTTCGACTCGGACCGGGAGCCGGTCTGGGGCGACATCTACGTCCGCAGTTTCACGTATGATGGCAGCTACAACACGATGCACAACGCCGGATGGATGTGGACTGACATGGACCCGAACGCGCCCGCGAGCAGCGGGAGCGTCGAGAACCACCTCCTGGTTCCAGACACTGGACCAGGTTCGGACGGGAGGGTTCCCGTGCCCGCGGCAGCACTGCTGGGCGCCTTGGGCGTCGCCATCACCGGATGGCTCCAGGGCAGACGCCGGCTCTGAGTCAGCCTGGCATTGGTGAGACAGCACGGCAAGGGCATACCGACCACGCGCCAATCCACTGCATGAACGGTTCTTCGGTCGCGGCGTGCGGCGAGGAAATGACTGTGAATCGCCCCCGGGCACCAGGGTGGCTCGGTATGCCACCGAACCGCCCCGGTGTCCGCGGCGTGCGGACGTATCCTGTGCCGGTACGCCTGAATGGGAAATCAGGACTCAGGACGGGTGAAACCGTCCTCGTGTTCGACAGATGTTGACTAACCGCTTACACGGCACGATTGCGGCGAAGCCAGCCAACCAGCGCGGTGCCCAAGCTGCCCAGGATCACAGCGCCCGGAGCGGGAATCGTCGGTTCAGGCGGTTCCGGCGGCGTGGACACTTCTTCAGCGGCAAAAGCCTTGCCATTGGCCGTAGCGGACAACACCAGAGTACCCCAGTTGCTGCCGCCGGTGGCGTGCAGAGGCGTCGTCACCGAGAGGGAACCCGCGATCGTCGTGTCGAGATCCGCGCCATCCTCGAAGTACAGGGGCCCTGTGGTCGCAACGGCGCTGTCCACAACTGCCCCTTGAGCGTTCAGAATCGCCAGGGTAACGGTGACGTCGCCGGACGCCCAGTCATCCACGATGTCCGTGATCAAATCGGCGTCCAGACTGAAATCCAGCGTGTAGGTCGCGAGAGTGCTTGCTGATGCCATCCACTGAATCGTCCATGACTGGCCGATGACTGCAGAATCCGCCTCGGGCACACCGTCGGCCACCGTGTCCAGGACGTCCAGAAGCTCCGGAACGCTCAAGTTCACTGTGGTCCAACTCGCCGCGTTGTAGCCGGTCTTGCTCAGCGACGCGCTGATATTGAAAAAATGAGTTTGGGACGCATGGCTCGTCGCGGTCAGTCCCAGGACCATCGTCGCAGCCAAGCCCAACAAGAATAGCTTCTTCATGTCTTCATCTCCATAATACTCAACACCGCCTTTCTTTACCAAGCCCGAAGGCTCTCTTGGACGGCGCCTACATCGGCAACCGCCAGTACGAATGCGCCTTCTACGCCTTGTACCCTCCTATTACAGGTTTTTCATCGGAGTCCCGGCCCCTGACTTCGGTGCCAGACCCGCCGGCGAGGCAGCCGCGGCCGGTCTCCATCTTTCTTTGTGAACGCGGACAAACTGCCGCCCGTTCCATGTCCCTGTTTCTCTAGAGATCTCCTTTCCTCCAACGCAGGCCCCGAGGCAGACGAAATGCCCGCCCCGCGGGCGCAGACCCGAAGGCAACAACAGGTCGTCCTTGCTGAATTCGATCGCAAATGCCAAGTGGTGGGGTATTTTCCCTCCTCCCGTGAGGTACCCATCAAGCTTACGATATTATGATACACCTTGCGACCAACCCATGTCAAGTGTCTGGCCGGGATTTTTGGGAAAAAGAGCCTCGCAGCATCGCATGGCGACATCCACCCCGCAGAGGCAGATGCAACCCCCATCTTGACGATCCATCCGCCCCTTGCATAATAGACATTCGCGTCGCGGGCGTGTGATGAAGCCAAAGACCCTGTTTGGATCGATCGAAAGGCTGACGATGAGAAGAACGATAGTACCCGGGCTGCTGTTGTCGATGGTTGTCTTGACGGGCTGCCAGACCAAGCGGGTTGTCACCAAGCCGCAGTACGACAGGCCCTTGCCGCCGGGACAGTTGGCCCTCCGCAAGGTCGAGGACCCGAGCCTGTACCCGGATTTCACAGGCGGTTGGCGGGATCTGGACAGCCTCAGGACCGCGATTCGCAACAGCCTGAACTACTTCGCCAAGCCGTCGAGCAGGCAATTCTACCCCTACGACCGGATCAGCCATGACCAGGCGGTCGCCAGCCTGCAGGAGTTCCTCAGGCTCCTCGACTCCGGGGCAAGGCCCGAGGAGATCAACGGCCTGATTGCCGCCGGCTTCGACGTGTACGAGTCTGTCGGCTGTGATGACCAGGGCACGGTCCTGTTCACCGGCTACTACACACCCATCTTTGAGGGCTCGCGCGAGCAGACCGATCAGTTCCGCTACCCGCTGTACAAGGCGCCGACGGACCTGGTCAAAGGACCGGACGGCGAGACGCTCGGTCGCCGGGGGCCCAGCGGACAGATCACCCCCTACCCGGCGCGAGCCCAGATCGAGGAATCGGGCATGCTCAAAGGACAGGAGCTGATCTGGCTGGGCGATCCGTTCGAGGCCTACATCGCCCACGTGCAGGGTTCCGCCAAAGTCCGCCTCCGAGACGGCCGGATTGTCACGGTCGGCTACGCCGCCACCAACGGGCACGAATACGCCAGCGTGGCCGAGCGTCTTGTGGCCGACGGCAAGATCGCCGCGGATCGAATCAGTCTGGCGACCATGATCGCCTATTTCAAAGAGCACCCCGAAGAAGTGAACGCCTGCGTGCGAGCGAATCCCCGCTACGTGTTCTTCCAGAGCAGCGAAGGCACTCCGCGAGGCAGTCTCAATGAGCCGGTGATCCCATGGCGAACCATTGCCACGGACAAATCCATCTTCCCCCGCGGCTGCCTGACGTTCCTCTCGACGACCCTGCCTTCGATCCAGGCCGGTCGGATCTCCATCGAACCCTATGGAGGCTTCGCTCTCGACCAGGACACCGGCGGCGCCATCCGCGCCCCGGGCCGTTGCGACATCTACATAGGCGAGGGCGACGAGGCCGGACAACTGGCCGGACAGACCTATCAGGAAGGCCGCCTCTACTACCTCTTTGTCAAGCCCGAATCTCTCGCGCCCGAGCCCCTGACCGGCACCGATCCCAGCGCCAGCCGGTAGTCCGTCCCGCCGACGGGCGCGACGACGCTTCCATCGACGACACCCTGACGGCTCCGACAAACCTGCCCAAAAGAGAGGCCCCGCGACATGTGGCGGGGCCTTTGCGTTCGGACCGCGTCACTCCTTATGCAGGCGTGACATTGGTGGCCTCGGGTCCTTTGCGACCCTGGCCCTTGTTGTACTCGACCGCCTGGCCTTCGTGCAACGTCTTGAATCCCTCGCCGGCGATATTGGAATGGTGGATAAACAGCTCTTCGCTGCCGTCATCGGGGGTGATGAATCCAAAGCCCTTCTTCTCGTTAAACCACTTCACTGTTCCTCGTGCCATAACCGGTTCTCCCTGGGACCTCGGCATGGTCCCTGCACTATTCTCTCCCCTGCTTGCTGCTTGTTACTTCGGGACTACATTCGTCGCGCACGGGCCCTTGCGTCCCTGGCCGACGGTGAACTCCACCTTTTGCCCTTCGTTGAGCGAGGCGTAGCCCTGAGTCCTGATCTCCGAGTGATGGACAAACAGATCGTCGCCGCCCTCGTCGGGGGCGATGAAACCGAAGCCCTTGTCCGCGTTGAACCACTTCACTGTACCTTGTGCCACTGGATCTTCTCCCGAGCCCACACGGGCTCCAAACACGTTCCCTCTATTCTATGAAGGGGTAAACTCCGAGGGAGGAAAGTATACACCTTTTTACAGAGTATCCACTATATCGCGCGGCCGACGCAGTGGGTATATAATAAATCGCAAAACGCAGAAATTTCGCGATGTCCCACGTAGGGAAATTCCTTACCCACAGGGAGCATGTTGTCCCATTATGGGACGCAAGTGGCACGCGGCGGGCTCTCGCCGATCTGGTGTCCCCTACTGCTCGCGGTATTTCCACTCGAAGTTGCAGATGTCGTCCGCGGTGCCGTACAGGCCGTCCCGACCGGCACTGATGAGGATATAGGAGTCTCGCCTGAAAGGCTGGATCTCGGACGTAATCAGCGTGTTCTCTGTGTTCAAGTAGAACCGATTCGGATCGCTGAGCGGATGAACCTTCCCAGGCTGGCCTGGGACCCCCAAGGCAACCAACATTTGATTGTCTGCCGACCTGTAGAAGTCGTTTGGATCATCCGGCGCATGCGCGGTCCCAAATCGATTGGCCCTGTAGTAGAGGATGGGCATCCCCGTCTTGGCACCGCCGGGACGCGTTCTCTCGAATGCATCACATAGAACCAGGACATCCTCTGGAAACAACCCGGTGTTCTCTTTGCCGTAGATGTCCACGAGTCGACATGGATTGGCGAATTCGGCTGGAATGTACGGTCCCTTTCTGGCTCGGAGGGTGTCGGCGGCGGGAGACACAATGGCGGGATAAAGCGGTGTGAGCGTGTTCGGGTCCAGGCCGTCCTGTCGGAAGGCCGACCGGGAGTGCCACCCGTGTAAATCCCGACCCATCAGAGCTTCGGCCAGTTTCATGGCCCCGCAATACGGTTTGCCGGTGGAGTCGTTGGCGTCGGATGGAGGATAGTCCAGGAACTCATTCCTGAAGAGCTCAGTGGCCGCGTCAATCGAGCGCAACTGAGCCTCCTGACGCAACTCGATGGGATAGCTGTGCGCACGGTCGAGAGATGGTATTGCGACGAGAACAATGAAGAGCAGCAGCATCCCGAACAACACGACTCGGACAGGCCGTCGGCCCAATGTCCCATGTCTCATGGTCTTCTCCCTCTGTGTTCCGCTGACTTACATCTCTCCTACACTCAGCCCTCGATGACTTCGACCTTCTCCGGGCGGAGGCGTTCGAGCTCGGGGAGCTGGTTCTTGCCCATCCGCACGTCGATGATGGCCTGGCCGTCGTCGTATCGCTCGTTGACGATCTGGCCGTAGGTGCGAAGGAAGCTCTGCACCTTGCCGTTCGCCTGGCTGGTGGTGACGCGAAGCACCAACTCGCGGCCCTTGTAGTGCCGGGTGATGGCGAGGGCCAGCTCGTCCAGGCCCAGGCCGGTCCTGGCCGAGATGGTCACAGCGTCCGGGTGCAGCGTCTGGAGCATCTCCAGCGGACTGACGTCCGTGATCGCATCGACCTTGTTGAAGACCTCCAGGACGGGCTTGTCCTCGCAACCGATCTCCGACAGGACGCCGTTGACCGACTCGACCTGGGCCACAACGTCCGGGTTGGACACATCGATCACGTGCAGCAGCAGATCGGCGAACACCGCCTCCTCCAGCGTCGCCTTGAACGAAGCCACGAGCTGGTGCGGCAGGTTCCGCACGAATCCGACCGTATCGCTCAGAAGCACCTCGACGCCCCGGGACAGCGACCACTTCCTCGTCTTGGTGTCCAGCGTGGCGAAGAGGCGGTCTTCGACGAAGGTCCCCGCGTCGGTCAGGGCATTCAGCAGCGTGCTCTTGCCGGCGTTCGTATAGCCGACGATGGAGACCTGGAAGAAGTCCTTGCGGCCGCGGATCTCGCGGAGCTTCCGCTCGTCGATCCCCTCCAGCTCCCGTTTGAGCTCGTTGATTCGCTTGCTGACGAGCCGACGGTCGATTTCCAACTGCTGTTCGCCGGGCCCGCGGACGCCGATAGCGCCGACCGCTCCCGCCGCCGGACCGCCGCTGGCGCCGGTCACCGTGTCCAGGTGCGACCACATCCGCGTCAATCGCGGATACGTGTACTGCAACTGGGCCAGTTCCACCTGGAGCTTGGCCTGCTTGGTCTGTGCCCTCGTGGCGAAGATATCCAGAATCAGCTCGCTGCGGTCCACCACCTTGGTCTGTGTCACGGTCTCCAGCTCGCGAATCTGGGCGGGCGACAGGTCGTTGTCGAAGATGATGACATCAGCGTTGAACCGCTTGACTCGCCCGGCTAGCATCTCGACCTTGCCCTTGCCGAGGTAGGTGGCGGGATTGATCGTGCGAATCCTCTGCTGAAAACGATCGACGACAATGGCCCCGGCGCTCTCGGCCAGCGAGGTCAATTCCGCCAGGTTGTCGTTGTAGTCTGAACGCGGCAATACAGCGGCCACCAGGATGGCTCGCTCCTTCCTGACTCTCAGGGTCTCCCGAAGCTTCTCCAACGAAGATCCAACCTCCAAATCACAGGTTCCCGTGGCGTGTTGAACCCCGAACCGGGGAGGCCGACAGGGCTTGTCGGGCCTGTAAAGAGCATACCCCGTCGGCGGCGGATTTCACGAAAAATATCGCGGCGCATTTTTAGGACTTGAAAATCGCGAGGGCGCGTGCTAGTGTATTGGTTTTCCATCCTGCACGGCAGGGTGTCTTGCAGTCGCAAGGTCTGGGAACGATCACGGTTTTAAGGAGTGCACATGCTCAAAGTAAAGATGCGATCAGGCGAGTCCGTGCAACAGATGATTCGGCGTTTCAAGAAACTCTGCGAAAAAGAGGGCTTGATTCGCGATATGAAGCGGACGGCCTACTACGAAAAGCCGTCGGAGCGGGAACGACGTCGGATGCGGAAGGCCCAGCGGATCATTCGCCACTGAACCGTCCCTTTCTCCTCGAATTAGATGCAAATCATTCATGGACAAGCACTTGTGACGCTTGTCCATTCGCTCCCAGTGGATTGTGAGACCGTTTCCAATCTTCCGTCCGTGACGGGCTTGCGGGGAGTTCTTCTGCCCTGCGTCCGCCGGACATGCCAGGCACACGCGTGAGATTGCCCCGCGGATTTCGACCCCACCCTTGCCGGCATGGACGTCAGGGCGTCAGCCCTGTGTTCCGGATCCGGTCCACCGTGTCCTTCGCCTGCGCCCCGAGCCGCTTGAAGACCACATGATATGCCGGCCGACAGGCCTCTTCGAACTCGCGTCTGTCCGGCCGGGTGATTTCCATACCCGAGTCCTGAAGCAGGCCCTCCAACTCGATGTCGCGATGCTTCATGAACTCCAGTTGCCAGCGGCTCGATTCCGCGAAGCACTCGCGAAAGACCTGTCGATCTTCGTCGGACAGCGTCTGCCAGAATGACTCGCTGATGAGCACGTAGGCCGAGTTGTAGATGTGGGCGGTCATCGCGAGGTGCTTCTGGGCCTCGAACAGCCGGCCCGACCAGATGTTCTGGAGCGGGTTCTCCTGGCCCTGGACGGTCCCGAGCAGAAGAGCCGCGTACAAGTCGGAATACGGCATCGCGACGGGGTCGGCGCCGAGGGCTCGCATGGTCTCGATCTCGGCAGGGTTTTCCGGCACGCGAGTCTTGAGGCCCGCGAGATCCGAGGGCCGATAGATCGGCCGTCGGGAGTTCGTGATATGACGAAACCCGTTCTCGTAGACGCCGATCAGTCGAAACCCATGTCGTGGCAACGACTCCGCCAGTCCCGCCATCACCGGCCCGGCAAGGACCTCCATCGCGTGTTCCCGGTCGCGGTACAGGTAGGGCATCTCGAAGAGCGTAAACCGTGGATCGTAGGTGTTCAGCAGGCCGGTGACGGTCATCTCCGTCGTTCCCAGCGTGAGCATCTCCTGGAGCACCTTCTCGCTGCCGAGCTGGCCGCCGCAGTAGACCTTGACGTGGAACCGGCCGTCGGTCCTCGCTTCGAGGTCGCGTCCGAACCGCATCAGCGCCCGAGTGAAGGAGTGCTGTCGCGAGTGGTCTACGCCGACCTTGACGAGGCGGGCGCTGCCGCCCGTTTCATTTCGTGTTCGGATCTCGGCCGGCTCGCAGGCTGGCGGCAGCTCAGGCGGCGAGGCAACCGCCGCTCGCGGCAGGAACAGGTCAGGCACGAACAGCACCAGGCGTTCCCCGTACGTAATCGCCATCAGCGTGGCGACCAAGGGAATCAGGAAAGGGAGAATGGCCCGCATCAGGACCTCCGGCTTGAGCTTGCCGACGTGGCTCAGGATGAACAGGCACATCCCCATCGGCGGCGTCACCACCCCGATCATGAGATTGACGGCCATGATGACCCCCAGGTGAACCGGGTCCACACCCACCTCGGGCGAGGTCACCAGCGGATAGAGGATCGGGATGAACAGGATCAGGACGGCCCCCGTTTCCACGACGGCCCCCAGCAGCAGCAGCAGGAGGTTGAGCATCAGCAGGACCACGTACTTGTTGTGCGTGAATGCCAGCACCGCGGCGCCCATCTTCTCCCCCACGTCCGCAACCGAAAGCTGGAAGGAGAAGACCGAGGTGGTCGAGATGATGAACGTCACCACGGACGTCGCGATCATCGCATCGACGAAAATCCCCGGCAGGTCACGGACCTTCACCGTGCGATAGAGGAACAGACTGATCGCCAGGGTGTACGCCGCAGCCACCGCGGCCGCCTCCGTCGGCGTGAATCGCCCGGTGACCATCCCGCCCAACATGAAGACGGGCATCAACAGCGGCACGATCGCCCGGCGTGTGCCGACCAGCTTCTGGCGCAAGCTGGGCCTCCGATCTCGCGGGTAGTTCCTCGCGCGGGCCATGCAGTGGATCAGGACCATCAAGGCCAAGCCCATGAGCACGCCCGGCACGATCCCGCCCAGGAACAGCCGGCCGACCGATTCCTCCGTCATCGCAGCGTAGATGACCAGCGGGATACTCGGCGGGATGATCGGCCCGAGCACGGAGGCCGCGGCGGCGACAGACGCGGCAAAGGGTACGTCGTAGCCGTTTTCCCGCATCGCCCGGACTTCGATCTCGCCAAGCCCACCGGCCGTCGCGACTGCCGAACCGTTCATCCACGCAAAGAGCATGCTGGCCACGACGTTCGCGTGGGCCAGCCCGCCGGGGATGCTGCCGACCCAAACGCGTGCACACTTGAAGAGCCGATCCGTGATCCCGCCGGCGTTCATCACCCGACCGGCCAGCAGGAACAACGGGATCGCCAGGAAGACAAACCGGTCGATCCCATTGACCATCTTGTGCGGGATCGCAGCCAGTGGAATGTCGCTGAACACCGCCAGCGAGACGCAACAGCCGATGCCGATGGCCAATGCGACGTGCGTGCTGATCGCCACCAGGATTGCGGAGAAGATGACGAGGGTCAGGATCATCCGCCGCCCTCCGGCGCGGACCTCGCCCACGGTTCCACGAGCGACTCGGCCGTGTACGAGAGCAGACACAGGCACAGAATCGGGACGGGCACGTAGAACCACGCCTGTGAGATGCCCAGGATGGGCAGGACCGTCGGCCACAACAGCCGGCAGACGCGGATCGACTGCACGAGCACGATGCCTGCGAACGCCAGGACGAGCAGGTAGTTGATCCCCGCAAGGCGCCGCTGCCAGGAGGCTGGGACCTTGTCGAACAGCAACGTGAAGCCGATGTGTGCCCTCCGGCGGTACGCCAGGGCCGCGCCGAGGAAACACGACCACACGAAGAACAGCCGGCTCAGCTCGACCGAGGAGTGGATCGGGCGCATCCCGACGGAACGAGCCGCCATGGCGACCATCACAACGGCGAAGAATGCCATCGCCGAGGCGGCCGTGCCCACGTACAGCAGACGGTCGAAGAACAGGTTCACCCGTCGCAAGGTCGCGATCATAGAATCCGATCCCTCACAGGAACCTCTCCCCGCACAAGCGCCGTGTCAGAGAACGCACGATCCGCTATTGCGCGAAGAACGTCGTCGCCGACTGCTCCGGAGCGTCGTAGAGGATCGTGCCGTTCTCCAACGCCGCCTGGCCCACCGGTTCGTAGCGATCGAGGTCGTCGGCCGTACGGAAGAGTCCAAACGAACTGCAGCCGAGTCCGAGCACCTTCACGGCCACCTTCCTCGCCTCGCCGAGATTGACGAGGACGAAGGCGTCCGGATGCTCCGTGCCGTTGCTGGCAAACCCGATCACCGCGATCTCCGAATCCATGGCGAACGTCCTGACCACCGCCATTCCCGGCTGCCCGGCCCGCGCGAGCTGCTTGTAGTAGTGATAGCCCCGCTGGACCTCGCAGGAGCCGTCCTCCGCCACGCGGAATGCGGTGCCGGGGTTCGGGTCGCCGCCGACCCATTTGACCGGGCGCTGCATGCAGGCCCAGGGGATGATCGCGTTGACCTTGGCGGTGTAGATGTTTCCGTGCATTTCCTTGACGTTCGCGGCGTCCATCTTGCTCCAACTCGTCGAAGTCACCCAGGCGTGCAGGTCGGGCCGCTTCTCACGGAGCGTGTCCGTGCCGAGACTGCGGTGCTCACCGAACCAGCGCCCGTACGTGCCGGCGTAGAAACCGTGCGAGGTGATCAGGCCCAGGCTCGCCAGGGCATCGGGGTCGTCGGCAATCGCGTCCGCGTACCCCCAGGCGCTGAAGCGATACCAGTTCGTGCACTCCCCTGGGGTGACGCCGACGTCCCGGAGGCCCGCCGCGTCCAGCATCGGACGCAGGATCTTGATGAAGTCCACGACCTGCTCCGGCGGCCAGAACAGATTATAGTCGTGCCCGGTCCCGATATTGCCGCTCGCGCCATCCGTGGGCCAGCGGGACCAGTCCTCGCCCTCGTTGTGCAGCGAGAGGTACCGGACGGGGAACCCCTCCTGGTCGCGGAGATATCGCACCCAGTCGATCATGTACCGCGCCAGGTCGTCCTTTCGGGCAGGGTCCAGGTCCCGACCTCGCATGAACTTCTGCTTCGTCGCCCAGGCGGGCGGGCCGTAGAGCGTCGTGATGATCGTCAGATCGTCGCCGCGGGCGCGGGTCCGTTTGAGACCTTCCCGCACGAAGTACCGCATCCATCGCGTCGTGGTCTTGTGGTCGAAAGGCCCATCGGGCTCACGCTGGTGGTACGGATCGAGGAACATCTTGACCAGTCCCGGCTTCAGGCCGTCCTCGCCGAAGACCATGTCGATGACCTGCTGACGCTGCTCCTCGGTCATCAGGCTCAGGCCCCCATACTCCTGCGGGTCCTGCGCGTAGTCGATGGCCTGGGCCACCTCGACGTAGTTGACGCCAAAGCCGTCCCAGACGCGGACGTGCTTGGAGAAATCCACTCCGGCGCGGACCGCGGTGAAATCCGCGGCCTGCCCAAACGCGTTCGCGCAGACCGCAAGCGATGCGGCCATCGCACACGCTATTAGTCCCATCCGTCCCATTTGCCTATCCTTCTCTACACCACCTGGGCCTTGAACCCACAGAGCTGGCAGAAGTCGCGGACCCGCTCCTTGTAGTCGCCGTAGAAGAAGATCTGGTGAAAACCTGGGAAGCTCAGGACCTCCTGGTTGCCGTCGAACTTGACCTTGACCGAGACGACGCATCCGCCGCTGGGCGGGACCTCCTTGTTCTCGACCACCGTGCCGGCTGAGACCAGCACCGTCGATGGCGTCTGCCCGTCCCCCGGCAGCAGATCGATACTGCTGACCCGCTGCCCTTTTCGCCAGAGGGTTCGCGGGACCGCGTCGCGGTTGCCGTGATGGTGCTTGATGTCGAAGGGTTCGGGCGGCTCGCTGAAACCGTTCAGGCGGGTCGGGCACGAGCAGTGGGCGCCGATGATCGTGTCGTCGGCGGTGTCCGCCACCGGGTCCTGCTGGAAGCCTGGCCGGTCGAACAGGTAATGCGTCATCACGAGCGATGCGACCGCGCCGACATCGGCCTCACAGGCGGCCGGGATGCCGTCGTCGTTCATCCGCGACCACGCGATGCAGGGCAGGCTCACGTCGATTTTGCCCAGCGCACCGAGGCAGTCCATCGTGATCGCGTCGCCCCCCTCGCGTTCGAGGATCCGACCGGCAACGTAGTAGCTCTTGAGCCCGTTGATGACGTCCTGGCGGGTGGCCCGGACTCGCTTTCGCGCGCGGCGCATGTACTGGTCGGCCATCTTCAGGATCTCTTCCCCGTCCGGGGTTTGTCGGTATTCCTCGATGAACGACGAAGCAGGGATGTGCCGCAGCGTGATCCCGGTGTCTGCGAGCGTCGCGTCGTAGCGTTTGTCGCCCTTGATGACGACGCAGCAGGTGCGGCGCATCCTGGCCCTGGCACAGAGCATCTTCATGCCGTAAGCCGCCTGGCTGAAGTCGTCGGTCGAGTAGACCACGCAGCCCGGCGCCGCGGCCAGACTGGCGGTGTTCGTCGTGAAGGACGACCCCAGCGGCGAGTAGACAATCGAAGGGATCTTGCTCTCGGCCACCTTCTTCGCGGTCGGCCAGGCGTGCTGCTGGCGATCCAGCGTGACCAGCACGAGCCCATCGACGTTGGCTGCCTGAGCCTGGGCAATCCAGGCATCTGCCTCCGCCAGGCTGTAGATAGGTTCCTCTCGCAGACTGAACTGGGTCCCGATCCGGCCGGCGGTCTCGGCCATTTTGGCGGAGTACGTCTCGCGGGCCGCCTGGCCGTCATAGACCGCGCCGGGCCAGAGCATGCCGTAGTCTTCCTGCCGACGGACGAAGGCCGCCCAAATCGTGGGTCGGCACTTCGATGCGGGTCCGCACTGGCGAATCCGCTCGGCGCCCGACGGCTCCCTGCCCATCGCGGCGTGTCCCGCCAGCAGCGACGAACCGGCCAGAAACGCCGTCGAACCCACGAGGAACTCGCGACGGCTCAGACACTCGCCTTCACGACAATGCAGCGGACACCGTCCATCGGTCATGGCAACCTCCCGCAACCGGAAACAACCAGCAGTCCCGCGAGGGCCACCGAACACACCCCGCGCGGTTTGCAGGAGTCATCCTATGCCCTGGCCCTCCAAAACTCAAGGACCAACCGGCCAGAAGACCGTGTCGCCCTTGTCGGCCCACATCTTGGGCTCGCCGTTCGTGGAGGTCCCCCGCCGAACGCCATCATCCGCACGGTTCTTGCCCCAGCTATGGAGCGTGAATCCGTCGGCTGTCCTGGCATACGTGAGCGGGCCCTTGCCGAACGGGTCGTCGGGCACGCTGGCCAGGAGCCCCGCTGCGACGAGGTCTTCGAGCCGGTCGGGGTACGTGCCTCTCTCGGCTTTGCAGCGATGAATGGCCACCGTCGCGACAAGAGCCGCCTCTTCCGTCCTGCTCTGCCAGACCAGTTGCGATAACCCTTCATAGGCAGGAGAGACCGTCGAGATCAACAGGCCCAGTTTCTGCATCTGTATGGCGGCACCTTCGCCTGGGAAGAACCCGGCTTCGCCAAGGGGCTTCCCCAATGCCGCCTGGACCTGCTCGAAATAGGCATCGACCATTGTCATCGCTTCGCGCCGGTCGGGGTAATCGAATAGGAGCATCCGAGCCAGATTGCCTCTCCAATCTCCGGCCGCGAAGAAGAAACCGTACCGCAAGGCCCGGCCTCCGCCATGCCCGTCGTCGGTGAAAGTGCGTTGAATGTCGTCGTAGAAGGAGGCCTTCTCGCCGTCAAGACTGATGAGCGTTCGGTCGCCGGCAAAGAGTGAATCGAGTCCGCTCTGTACGCGTTGCAGGATCTCATTGGAGATGTCCGGCTTTCGAAGCAAGCCATACACCGCGTCCCGGCCGAGCTCCCCGATACGCCGAGCGACCAACTGATCGAGCAAGAGTCCCTTGCCCTCCAAATGCCTCGCGAAACGCAGGATGACAAGTGCATCGCCGATTGCCTCATCGACCGCGCCGACACGAACCTGGCGCGCCACCCAGTCGCGCATCGCATGGGCAATGGATTCGTAGCCAGAGATTGTCTTCATCGCCTCGGGTACGACATTGACTGCCATCCAGAGGAATGGGGCCTTCTGCTCTTCGTTCACGTCGTAGACCGGCCAGTAGTGGGCCGTCGCGGCGCCCTTGCGGACCAGATCGAGTGCCGGCTTGTTCTCGGCCAGCCAATCGGTGAGCGACTGGAAGTCCGCTTCGTTGCAGTCGCGGATCGTCCAGCCCGGCAGTTCGCGCCTGGTTTCCAGCGCTGCGGGGGGCTTGACGTAGAGCTTGGCCGCCTGGTCGTAGTACTGCTTTGCGTTCTCGACGCCCTTCTGGGAGGGTCGCCATCGTTCGCTGAGCCACTGGGCATAGTCCACCTTCACGGTCGGCTTTCCAACGAACAGCGGCAGGGAACACAATACGCAATAGAGAATCAACACGCTGAGCGACTGCACGCTGCGGACGAGCACCTTGAACCACAGGGGCCAGCAGCGCTTCTTCGCCCGCCTGCACAGGACCGCCAAGAGCTTCGGATCGCCGAACTCCCCGATCAACTGGCGGGCCATTTGCTCTCGTTCCTGTGGGCCCTTGCACTCCCGCAAGTGGTCCTCAAAGTGCGCGGTCAGCTCCGCTTGCACCTCTTCACAAGCACGCCTGCGATACCGCATCCTACGGATGACTTCCGCGATGAAGTTCGACACGGATGGAGGAAGGTCAGAAGGTCTCATTTCTCCGCACCGTCCTTTCGATTCACAGGCTGTTCACGCCTCCAGAAGTTGACGGTGTCTGGAGGCCTGAGTCCTATCCCTTGCTCGATTCCTTCGATGAGCGAAATCACGGTTTTGTACGCAAGTTGAACCCGGACGAAGTCCACGCTATCGATGTTGTCCCTCTCTGTGTGGATAGTCGGGGGATCGGGCATTGGGTGCGTGGTGATCTTGATGCCCGTCTCAATGAACGCTCCCCCTGTCGGGCTGAGCCACCTACCCCCAAGCTCGCCGGTCTTGTCTCCGACATAGTCAATCTCGATCACGTGGACAGGCTTCCGGCCGGATTCCCTCCTATGAGGCTGAATGGCCGAACCGATCTTTCTACCGGTTTCCTCGTCTCCATAGGCCAAGAACAGATAACCGTGATGTGTCTCCTCATCTCGGATGGTCCTTGCCGTCTTGGCCACCAGAATACAGGCAAGCATGTTGTCCAGAATACCTTGGGAAGGCCCGTTGACCTTGTCGTAATGGGCGCCGACCGCCACGTAATCCGCGGAAAGGCCCTCCTTGAATGTCACGACATCTCCCTCTTCTGTAACGATAGGATCGAACCCGGCGTCACGGAATAACCGGACACAGATCTCTCTTCTGCCTTCCCGTGTACTCAGTCCCGTTGCAGCAAGGCTGCGGGTTTCCATGACGATTTCCTCCAACGGAACGGGTAGCATTTTCGTCTCCACATCACCGGCCGTTGCGAACGTGGTCTCGTCCCTGAACCGCTGCTCCACGACGGCGGTCGGGATGCCGGGAAGCATCTTGGGCGGTCTGGTAAAATGATATGACACGCCCAGACTGAGCACCGTGACAAGCACCAACGGCAGGACTACGGCTACAACGATGAATCTCGCCCTGGTTCTCATCGCAGGATTCCTTTTCCGGTCTTCTCACAGGGCTGCCTTCAGCGCCCCGCCGAAGAGCAGGTCCAGGCCTTTGGCCAAGCCCTGGAGCTGTGCCTTCTGACTGGCGAGTTCCTGCTCGCCCTTGCCTGTGATCGAGTAGTAGCGTCGGTTCCGGCCGGAGTCGGTCGTCTCCCACTTGGCCGCGACGAGCTTCTTGGCCTCCAGGTTATAGAGAAGCGGATACAGCGTCCCCTTGCCGAGCGTGAGAATGTCGCCGCTTCGCTGCTCGATCGCCTGGCTGAGCTCGTAGCCGTACATCGGCCCGCGCGACAGGATCTGCAACACCACCACCGGGGCCACCCCCTTGAGCAACTGACTCTCGAACTTCATGTCAACCTCCTGGCCTGCGCCACTTGAATCATATCTTGGTTCACCTAGTATGTTAAGCCTACTATGCGATGTCAACCATAAAAATGGCTTGGACGGCAATTTTTCGGCTCATCCGGATTTCGCGTACTTCGGTGGTTCTTGGGGACCCATGGTATGGATAAGAGAGCGACGCACCCGGCAGGCGGCGTCGGCATACCCTGTGCAAGCGAGCACAAACGGGTCTCACCGGGGTTCCCGCCGACCGATCCAGAAAGGCCCAAGACATCCGCACTGGCGTGTCCTGCTGCCCACCCGCCATGCTATTGGCTGAAAGCGGAAAACCTCCCTTGCACGACCGCTTCGGGCGTGCCTGGATCACGAAAGTACGCAAGAACCGGATGAGACAATTCTTCTTGCCTCATTTGGCAGGACAACACCTGACGGCAGGCGGCGCCACAATCGCTGAGGACTCAAGAGCACAGAACGCAGATACGTGTTCGCATCATCACTGGCAGGTTTCGCCCCCTCACCGCGCGGGCGTCGCGCCTTGCTGCACATCCCGCACCGGTCTGGGCTCGCTCATCCACTTGAGACCGCCGATCTCGTCGGGCCCGACCGTCATGACAGATCCATCGACGAGCAGCACGTTGCACACATCGTGATGCTCAGTGGTCAGCAGCTCAGGTCCGCCGGCCTGGTTCCAGCCGGGTTTGCTCTCGAACAGCAGCACAACGTCGGGGGCGCCGCACGGATCCGCCAGCGGGTTCATGGCATAATGGCACCGCCCGTCCTTCCCTTTGGAGCAACGGAACGCGCCGGCGGGCAAGCCCTTCACCTCTGCGATGAGAAGATCGCACCACTTCTCCGGCGTCGGGTATTTTTCATCGTGTATCCGGCAGTACGCCGCCATCGCCTTGCCCAGGCAAGACAGGTTCATCCGACACGCGGTGATGGGGGCCTTCCCCTCGCGAGGGGAGGGCCACAGCCGCACAACCGTCGCCGCAAGGAGAACGACAGACAATCCGCAACCCAGGAGCACAACCGCAGAAGCTCCAGGATTCGAGGACACTTGGGACCGACCACTTTCTCCGCCAGTTTCCCTCGCCATGACGAACCTCCGCAAACAAATCTCGTTCACCCGATCTTCATTTTCGCCTTCGAACGTCTTGCTTTGGGATTATTATCCATCGCTCAGCCGGATGTGTCCATCCCATTTCAGTCCCGCAAACAGGCCAATCGCATGCCGCCCCTACGGGACTGATCCTGAACAGGGACAGCGCCGCAGGTGCGCTTGTAGTGACGCCGTGAGGCGTTATCTTCCACGCCCTGGCAGATACTCCCTTACGGGCGCACTACGAACTGGCTGGTCGGCGCCTGGCACGAGAAGCGACGCAACGGGAACCGCAATACGCCAGAAGCAGCACGGCGCTCAGGAAGGGGGCAATCGGATTCTCCGATGATTCTCGACCGCGCGGGCCTTCCTCAACATCGGTCACTTGTTGCCGCCAGCCAGAATCTTTCGCAAGAAGGTAATCAGCGTCGCCGGCTCGAAGTAGCTTGCGGCCAGGCGGAGGCGGGCGGTCTTGGGGTCGGGGATGCGCACCTCGCCTCGGACATTGGCGAAGAGGGTCTTGACTGTGGCGAGGGCATCTTGCCCTCGTTTCTTCGTATCGCGGGCATCCTGCCCTCGACCCGCGGGCAAGATGCCCGCGACACGCAAGGGCGGGACGCCCTCGCCACGCTTGAAGGTGAAGATCAGGTCGCCTGTGGCGCTGAAGGTGCCAGGGTAATAGCCCGGTTTCGGAAGCTGGGCGGTGATCTGGCGGATGTCCCACTTCGACGCCGCGATCCGCAGCTCGCCGATGTCCAGGAGCAGTCTGGCTTCGTCGGGCAGCGGGCCATAGACGTCCGCCAGTTCCGCTTCGATCTGCTTGAGGTCGGCCACCGAGCGGGCCACCGCAATCTTGCGGTAGGCGTCCATGCGGTGGCGGTCGATGGGGATGTAGTTCTTCGGGATATAGATGGGAACGCCCAGATCGATCGTCGCGGTCGGCACGGGCGCGGCCTTCTCGTGCTTGAGCTCGCGAACCGCGTCGGCCAGCATCTCGCAGTACATCTGATAGCCAACCATCTGGATATGGCCCGACTGCTCGGCGCCGAGGATGTTGCCCGCGCCGCGGATCTCCAGGTCGCGCAGGGCGATGCGGAATCCCGCGCCGAGGTGCGAGTACTCCTCGATGGCCTTGAGCCGCTTGGCAGCGATGGGCGAGACCGGCCGGGAGTTGGGCATGAGCATATAGGCATAGGCGCGATGCTTGTACCGCCCGACCCGACCGCGAAGCTGGTGCAGCTCCGCCAGGCCGAACCGGTCGGCGTCGTTGATGAAGATCGTGTTGGCGTTGGGGATGTCCAGGCCCGACTCGATGATCGTCGTGCAGACGAGCACGTCGGTGGCTCCGAGCACGAAGTTGATCATCGCGTCCTCCAGTTCGCGGCGGGTCATCTGGCCATGCGCGATGTCCACCTTGGCGTCGGGAACGAGTTTGCCGATCTCCCAGGCCTTCTTGTCGATGGACTGGACGCGGTTGTGCAGGAAGAAGACCTGGCCCTGGCGGTTCAGCTCACGATAGATCGCCTTGCGGATCATATCCTGGTTGTACGTGGTGACACTTGTCACGATGCTCCGTCGGTCCAGCGGCGCAGTCGTCAGCGAGCTGATGTCCCGCAGGCCCAGCAGGGCCATGTGCAGCGTGCGAGGGATGGGCGTCGCGGTCATCGTGAGGATGTCCACGTTCACCCTCATGCGTTTGAGACGCTCCTTGTGCTCGACGCCGAACCGTTGCTCCTCGTCAATGATGAGCAGGCCCAGGTCCTTGAACGCGACGTCCTTGCTGAGCAGGCGGTGCGTGCCGATCAGGATGTCCACGTCGCCGCGTTTCGTCCGCAGGAGGATGTCCTTGGCCTGGCGGGCGGTCTTGAAACGGTTGAGAACCTCGATGGTCACCGGGAAGTCGGCGAATCGCTCGCTGAACGTCCGTCCGTGCTGGACGCACAGCACCGTCGTCGGCACGAGGACCGCGACCTGCTTGCCCCCTTCGACCGCCTTGAACGCGGCCCGCATGGCCAGCTCGGTCTTGCCATAGCCGACGTCGCCACACAGGAGGCGGTCCATCGCGACGGGCTCCTGCATGTCCGCCTTGATCTCGCGGATCGCGCCGGTCTGGTCCGGCGTCTCCTGATACGGAAACGACTCCTCGAACTCCATCTGCCACTGGGAGTCCTCGTCGTACGCGATGCCGCCGACCGCCTGGCGCTTCGCCTGGACATCGAGCAGCTCGGCCGCCAGGTCGCGCACCGACTCCGCGACCTTTTCCTTCTGCTTCTGCCATCGCTTCGTGCCCACCTTGCTGAGCGTGGGACGCTTCGGGCTCGTGCCGATGTACTTCTGGACGAGTGCGATGTTCTGGACCGAGACGTGGATCTTCGCGTTGTCCGCGTACTCGATGGTGAGGTACTCCGCTTTGCCGCCCTTCTCCTCGATGGTCTCGGTGCCGAGGAACTTGCCGACGCCGTACGAGACGTGGACCACGTACTCGCCCGCCTGCAAGTCGGCCAGCGAATCCACCGGCGCCGTCGTGCGGGCCGGACGCTCCCGACGGCGCAATGCGTACTGCCCGAACAGTTCGTGGTGACTGACCACAATCGTACGCAGCGACTCGACGACGAAACCCTGGTGGACATAGCCGAGCGGGAGCTGGAAGTTGTGCGGGACTTGCCCGGCGATCTCGCGGATGATCTCCGTGATCCGCTGGGTCTCCGCGGGACTCTCGCAGTACAGCAGGACCTGGCTGCCCTCCTTCGCCTGCTGGAGCAGCTCGTCGAGGGCCGCCTTGTGCCCGGCCCAGAGCGATGTCGCGGTTCGCTCGAACTGCTGGACGCTCTTGACTTCGACGTGGAGCAATTCCTCCGGCCGGTCCGTCGCGAATCGGCAGACGTGCAGTTGGGCGAATCGACCCGCGGCGTTGTAGATCTCCGCCCAGGGGTACAGGCGGTCCGCCTTCTCGATCCGCGTGAGGAAGACGTTCGCGACTTCCTCCACGTCCGCGGGCTCCTCGAAGACGACGATGGCGTCCTCCGGAAGGATGTTCAGGAACAGTTCACGCTGCTCGATCACGGCCCCCGACGCGGCCGCGATGATGTGAACGTCCTCGATCTCCTGCGTGGACCGCTGCGTGTCGAGGTTGATCTCGCGAATGCTCTCGACCGTGTCGCCGAAGAACTCGACGCGGACAGCTTGGGCTTGCGGCCCGCTGGCACGGCCGTCCCGGACGTGAGTGCCCTGGGCATCCTGCCTGGGCAGTTCGTCGCTACTGCTGGCCAGCGGCGCGTAGATGTCGATGATCCCGCCGCGACGCGCGAATTGGCCGGGCAGGTCCACCGCATCGACCCGCTCGAAGTTGTTCTGCACGAGCCACTCGACGATCCGCTCGGGGTCCGCCACGCTGGCGCGCGCCACCTGAAGCTCGCTGGCCCGCAGAGCGGAGGGCTTCGGGATCGGCTGGCACAGAGCCTGGACGGGCGCCGCGATCACGAGATCCCGCAGCGGCCGCCCGCCGCCGGTCAGGCAGGACACGATCCGCAGACGCTGGGCACGGGTTTCGTCCGTCGCGTCGGCCAGTTCCTCCTCACCCTCCCAGGCGGGCAGCGACTCGACCCGTTCGACGCCGAAGGTCTTGAGATCGTCGAACGCCCGGTCGGCATCGTCGATGTGAGCACAGACGTGCAGAACCGGCCGATGGAGCGTCCGCGAGATATGGGCGGTCAACAGACGCGCATAAGACCCCCAGGTCCCCTCGACTTTCACCGGCCCTCGCGAGCCGGTCAATCGGGCGACAATCTCCGAGACCACCTTGTCACGCGACAAATCCATCAATCCGAAGGCTTCCAAGCACGAAGCTCGAAGCACGAAATCCGAAACAAATCCAAATGACCGAAACGCAGCCCAATCACTGGACCGTGCGTTTTGGATTTCGAGTTTCCGTCATTCGTGCTTGTTTCGGATTTCGAAATTCGGATTTCGGATTTCCGCGGACAGCTTGCCTGCGGCTTACTGTCCCTGCTCTTTGAGCTTCTGGAGGATTCCCTTGGCGGCCTTGACCACGTTGTCGGTCGTGATGCCGAAGTTCTCGAAGCAGGTCTTGTAGGGGGCCGAGGCGCCGAAGCTCTGCATGCCGATGAAGACGCCGTGCTCGCCGAGCCAGCGGTGCCAGCCGAAATCGGTGGCCGCCTCGATCCCGACGCGGGCCTTCACCTGCGGCGGAATCACGGAATTCCGGTACTTGTCGTCCTGCTTCTCGAACAGCGACCAGCAGGGCATGCTCACGACCTGCGAAGCGATCCCTTCCGCGTCGAGTCGGGTGGCGGCCTCCAGGGCGATCTGGACCTCCGAACCGCTGGCCAGGAGGATCACGTCGGGATCGCCCCGGCTGGTCAGCACGTACGCCCCCCGGCTCAGGTTGGACGCGGACGCGTAGCGGTTCTGATCGATCACCGGCATCCCCTGCCGACTCAGCAGCAGTCCGACGGGCCGGTCCGCGTGCTCCAGAGCGTACTTCCACGCCTGGGCGGTCTCGTTCGCGTCCGCGGGACGGATCACCAGCAGGTCGGGGATCGACCGCAGCGCCGCGAAGTGCTCCACCGGCTGGTGCGTCGGGCCGTCCTCGCCCAAGCCGATGCTGTCGTGCGTCCAGACGAAGATCGTCGGGTACTTCGACAGCGCCGCGACACGGACCGCGCCGCGCATGTAGTCGGAGAAGACCAGGAAGGTCCCGCCGTAGGCTCGCAACAGACGCGAGACGCTGATCCCGTTCATGATCGCGCCCATCGCGTGCTCGCGGACGCCGTAGCGGATGTACCGCCCGCTGCGGGCGTCCTTCTGAAAATCGACCGCGCCTGCGAATCGCGTATTGTTCGAGGGCGTCAGGTCCGCGGAGCCGCCCAGCACAAGCGGGATCCTGGGCATGATCGCGTCGAGGACCTTGCCCGAGGCCTCGCGGGTAGCGATCGCCTTGCCCGGCTCGAACTTGGGCAGGATCTCGCTGAGCTTGACCGGCAACCGGCCCTCCGCTGCGTCTCGAAACTCCTTCGCCAGCTCCGGATGCTTCTCCGCGTACTGCTCGAACAGGGTGTTCCACTCTCGCTCGATCTCGGTCCCCTGCTCGACCGCCTGGCGCATGTGGTCCAGGACCTCCTGCGGGACGATGAACTGCTGATTCGGGTCCCAGCCGAACTTCTCCTTCATCCCCTTGATTTCCTGCTCGCCCAGCGGGGCGCCGTGCGCCTTGGCGGTGTCCTGGAGGGTCGGAGCGCCGTAGGCGATGTGCGTGCGGAGCTGGATCATCGAGGGCCGCTCGACCTCGCTCTTGGCGTTGATGAGCGCCCGCTCG
>Ga0209200_1000600_pt1 | contig 40246 bp, 40 predicted proteins | sample AD_UKC033_MetaG_FD_184406 | JGI IMG/M metagenome (GOLD analysis project Ga0209200, IMG submission 184406) | Active sludge microbial communities of municipal wastewater-treating anaerobic digesters from USA - AD_UKC033_MetaG (SPAdes) (version 2) | ecosystem: Engineered > Bioreactor > Anaerobic >... | reverse complement strand
TCATCCTAACCTCCAACTCACAATCGTCTCCGGGTTACGCATTACGCATTACTCGTTACGGGTTACGCTTGCGCCTCTTCTCCGCCGCGCGCGATATCCGGTTCCACACCCCCGTCAACCCCATGGCCTTCTTGACCTCCAGCAGCGTGGCCTGGCCTTCCTGGCGGGCGCGCAGGGTGCCTTCGTAGAGCAGCTCGTCCACGTAGCCGGTCTGCGCCTCGTAGTGGGCGCGGCGCTCGCGGATCGGTTCGAGGAAGTTGTTGAGGGCAAGGGTCAGCTTTTCCTTGACCTCCACGTCGCCGACGCGGCCGGCGCGGTAGCGGGCTTTCAGATCCTCGACCTCCTCTTTGTTGGGGTTGAAGTAGTCGTGGTACTGGAAGACCGGGTTGCCCTCGACAGTGCCGGGGATGTCGGCGCTGACGCGGTTGGGGTCGGTGTACATGCTGAAGACGCGGCGGCGCACGGTGGCGGGGTCGTCGCTGAGGAGGATGGCGTTGTCCAGACTCTTGCTCATCTTGGCCTGGCCGTCGGTGCCCACCAGCGTGCCGCCGATCACGTAGGGCTCCGGCAGGGGGAAGACCTCGCCGTAGGCGTTGTTGAAACGGCGCGCGATCTGCCGGCTCAGCTCCACGTGGCTCTCGTTGTCCTTGCCCACCGGCACCAGATGGGCGCGCGGCATGAGGATGTCGGCCGACTGCAACACCGGATAGCCCAGCAGATTGTAGGGGATCTGCTCCATCCCGGCCGCGTCGGCCATGTCCTTGATGGTGGGCAACTGCTGCAAGCGCTCCACCGTCACCAGCCCGCTGAGCAGCAACTGCAGCTCGTAGATCTCATGGACAGCCGACTGCAGGTAGAAGGTGGCCCGGGTCGGGTCGATGCCGATGGCCAACTGGTCCAGCACCATGGCGCGCGCGTTGTCGGCGATGGCCAGGATGTCCTCTTTGGTGTTCTTGGTGGTCAGCATGTGCAGGTCGGCCACCAGGAAGAAGCACTCGTACTGCTCCTGCAAGGCCAGGCGGTGCCGGTGGCTGCCGATGTAATGGCCCAGGTGTAATTTACCCGTGGGCCGGTCGCCGGTAAGAATGCGTTTTTGGGTCATGGTCGAGTCTCCTGATGATGGTACTTAGCCCGAAGTTGAGGGGATTTCTCCTCCAAGGCCGAAAAGCTCCTGGGGGTTCCTCCGGGTTCTACTCTGCCAGCCCGCGCTCTGCCATCTCCACCGCCACGGCCAGGGCGCGGGCCTTGTTCAGCGTCTCGCGCCACTCGTAGGCAGGGTCGCTGTCGGCCACGATGCCAGCGCCGGCTTGCAGGGTACAGGTGGCGCCGCGCATGACCACAGTGCGGATGGTGATGCAGGTGTCCATGTTGCCGTCGTAGCCGATGTAGCCCACGCAGCCGGCGTAGGGGCCGCGTCGCGTGCCTTCCAGCGCCTCGATGATCTCCATGGCGCGCACCTTGGGCGCGCCGCTGACAGTGCCGGCCGGGAAGGTGGCGCGCAGCAGGTCGAAGGCGTCGAACTCTGCCCGCAGGGCGCCCTGCACGTCGCTGACGATGTGCATCACGTGGCTGTAGCGCTCCACGGCCATGAGCGTGGGCGTGTGGACGCTGCCGTACTCGCACACCCGGCCCAGGTCGTTGCGTCCCAGGTCCACCAGCATGACGTGTTCGGCCCGCTCCTTGGGGTCGGCCAGCAGCTCGGCCGCCAGTTGTGCATCCTCCTCGGAGGTGGCCCCGCGCCAGCGGGTGCCGGCGATGGGCCGCAGCAGCGCCTGGCCGTCCTCCAGCCGCACGTGGATCTCCGGGCTGGAGCCAATCAACCGCAGCGGCTGGCCGGTCGCGTCATCGCCGGGCAGCTCCAGGAAGTACATATAGGGGCTGGGATTGGTCATCCGTAAGGAGCGGTAGATGGTGAACGGATCGGCCTCGGTCGAGCGGGTCAGGCGCTGGCTCAGTACCACCTGGAAGATGTCGCCGGCCGCAATGTGCTCCTTGGCCTGCAAGACCATGGCCGCGAATTGCTCTTCACTGACGTTGCTTTGCCATGTAGTGTTGCCCAGGACATTGGGCGTCTCAGGCACTGTCAACGGCTGGCGCAGCCGGGCCACGATCTGATCGATGCGGGCGATGGCGTCGGCATAGGCGGCCGTCACATCCCCATCCAGCCGGCAGTTGGCCAGCACCAACAGGCGATGGCGCACGTGGTCGAAGATCACCAGGTTGTCGGCCAGCAGGAAGACGAAGTCGGGCAGGCCCAGGTCGTCCGTAGCCGTGGCCGGCAGCCGTTCCACGAAGCGCACCCAGTCGTAGCTCAAATAGCCCACCGCGCCGCCGATGAAGCGCGGCAGGCCGTCGACGTGGATGGGGGTGCGCTGGTGTACGAAGTCTTTGACCACATCCAGTGGATCGGGCGTCATGCGCGTCTCCAGCACCGCCCCGCCGGCGCCTTTGATGCTGACCTCGCCGCCGCGGGCCAGCAGCGCCAGCGGCGCCTGCACGCCGATGAAGGAGTAGCGCCCCATCTGCTCCCCCTTCTCCACCGATTCCAGCAGAAAGGAGGGGCTGCCGTCGCGCAGCTTCAGATAGACCGACACCGGCGTCTCCAGGTCGGCCGGCAGTTGGCGGTAGATGGGGATCAGATTGCCCTGATCGGCCAGGGAACGAACTTGGTCGAGGCTGGGTTTGTACATGGTTGGTGTCCTGTGATTAGCAGATTGGCAGCAACATCTACCAACAAAAAAACGCCCTTCGTCCCGCGCAACATCGTGCGCGTGCAGGGACGAGAGGCGTCTCGCGGTGCCACCCTGGTTAGGCGGGCAGACGAAAACGTCCGTTGCCAGCCTCACTCTGCGGAGACGGGTTGGCGTAATGCGTAACCGGAAACGCTCTTCATTCCAGGTTACGGGTTACGAGTTACTCGTTACGTACCGATCTCCAGCGCCCTGATAACGGTGGCGTCTCCGGGGGAAGCTACTGAATGGGTAATGGTGAATTGTTAATGGATAATGGTTAATGACCAGAGCTTCGGCGCATTGACCATTAACAGTTAACCATTCACCATTACCCATTGTTCACATCCCAACTCCCCGGTCCATTCCCTGCCTGCGCTGCTGCCGGCTTTCCAGCTACCGCCGGCTCTCTGGAGCCCGCTGCGACAGGTACTAGTCCGGTTCAAAGTTGTTGCGATGGTTCGGTTGTGCGGGCGATTGTGCCACAGGCCTGGCGGCCTGTCAAATCGTCAAAACGACAGTTCGACTATGGAATAATCCCCAGATCGTCGAGGTAAAGCCAGCGCGTGCCGTTGTCGCCGCTGCCTGTCCACGCAGCAAGGCGGATTAGTCATTGATTTCACATAACTGCTCAGCCGGGTGCGAACACGTTGATCTCGTTACGGCGGCCTACTCAATCAACGTGTTCGCACCCGGCGGATCACGGATCCGCCGGGAGCAAGGAAGCTATCGGGGTTGGGAAACTCAGAGGTACTAGGTCACGTCGGCCTAAATCGGTCTTCACTCACTGCTCAAGCCGGTTCCGTGAACCGGCGGCGTTGTTGGGCGCAAACCCGGCGGATCACGGATCCGCCGGGAGCAGGGAAGCTATCGGGGTTGGGAAACTCAGAGGTACTAGGTCACGTCGGCCTAAATCGGTCTTCACTCACTGCTCAAGCCGGTTCCGTGAACCGGCGGCGTTGTTGGGCGCAAACCCGGCGGATCACGGATCCGCCGGGAGCAGGGAAGCTATCGGGGTTGGGAAACTCAGAGATGTCCAGGGTTGGTGTGAGCGTGGCGGGCACCGTCGGCGTTACATCGGTCGCAGGCAGCGTCGCTGAGATCACAATGGCCGAATTCCGTGTGCTGGCGTGCTGATTTTGACATCCGCCAGCGCCGTGCTACAATCTAACCCCGGTGCGCACCTATGACTCCGCGACGCAACCGGGTAACCCCACCCGCTCAACCTGATCCGACAACGGCTGCCGGCCCGATTCCCAGTGAATCGGGCGTTTTTTTGCCCTGTGCGCTCAAAGTTGCCAACTTTTCGGAAAAGTTGGCAACTTTGAGCGCCGCTAACCGCTTATGAGCCCAACCCTCCATCTCCCCGGCCTGGTCGACGTCCACACCCACCTGCGCGTGCCCGGCGGCGAGCACAAGGAAGACTTCGCCAGCGGCACCGCGGCCGCGCTGGCCGGCGGCTTCACGCAGATCCTGGCCATGCCCAACACCTCGCCGCCGCTGGCTACGCGGGATGTGCTGCAGGCGACGCGCGCCATCGCCAGCCAGACCACGCGCTGTGACGTGGGCCTGTACGCCGGCGCCAGCCCGCAGCATGTGGCCGAGCTGCCAGCGCTGGCCGCGCAGGCTGTGGCGCTGAAGATCTATCTCAACGACACCTTTGGCCCGCTGCGCGTCGAAGACCTGCCCACCCTGCACGCCTGCTTCCGGCTCTGGCCGCGGGGCAAGATGATCGCCATGCACGCCGAAGGGCAGAGCGTGGCCGTGGGCATCGGCCTGGCCGCAGCCTATCGCCGGCCGGTTCACTTCTGCCACATCAGCCGCCGCGACGAGATCGAGTTGATCGCTGCGGCCAAGCAGGCTGGCTTGACCGTCACCTGCGAAGTCACACCGCATCATCTATTCCTGACCGACGCCGACGCGGCACGGCTAGGCCCGCTGGGCGACATGCGGCCGCGGCTGGCGGCGCAGGACGACCAGGACGCGCTCTGGGCGCACGTCGACACTACGGTGGACTGCATCGCCACCGACCACGCGCCGCACACCCTGGAAGAAAAGGCGTCCCCCAACCCGCCGCCAGGCGTGGCCGGCCTGGAGACGGCGCTGCCCTTGATGTTGACTGCCGTGCAGCAAGGCCGGCTGAGCCTCGATCGCCTGGTGGAACTGATGGCCCTCAATCCCCGTCGTATCTTCGGCCTGCCCACCCAGCCCGCTACCTTTGTAGAAGTCGATCCCCACGCCCGCGCCACCGTCGCCAACGACCGGCTGCACACCCGCTGCGGCTGGACCCCCTTCGCCGGCCTGGCTGTGCAGGGCCTGGTGCGCCGTGTGACCCTGCGCGGCCAGGTGGTGTTCGATGCAGACCGGCCGGAGGCGCTGGCCAGGCCGGGCGCGGGCCAACTGATCTAGGCGATGAGGACTGGCAGGGCTGATCCTTCCGCCATCAGCGCCAACACTGCCAGTCCTTTCTACCCTCAAGGAGCGTATGATGTCCCCCCGAATGCGACGCAGATTGGTCTTCCTGTTTTTGGCGGCATTGTTGATGAGCGTTTTTTCGGCAGGTGCAGGTGTGGCCGCGGCCCCTGAGCTGGGCTGCGCGGGCGTCACTCAGGTGCCGCTGAGCGAATGCCAGGCGCTGCAGGCGCTCTACAGCAGCACCAACGGCGCCCAATGGAACGAGCAGGGGGGCTGGGCCACCACCAACACCCCCTGCTCGTGGTACGGCGTTACCTGCCAGGCTGGCCACGTCAGCCAGCTTGATCTGAGCGACAACAACCTGGCCGGCCCGCTGCCAGCCCAGCTCAGCGATCTGAGCCAACTGCGCGCGCTTAGCCTCAGGCTCAACAACCTCACTGGCAGTGTGCCAGTTGGGCTGGGCAACCTGACGCAGTTGCAGACCCTGGACCTGTCCGCCAATCAACTGACCGGCGCGGTCCCGACCCAGTTGAGCGGCCTGGCGGCCTTGCAGACGCTGAACCTCTCTGACAACGACCTGACCGGCGCGGTCCCGACCCAGCTCACAGGCCTGACGGCCCTGCAAACCCTCAATCTCTCCAGCAACCAACTGACCGGCCAGATTCCTCCGGCCCTCGGTGGGATGGCCAGTCTGGTGGAACTGAACCTGGCCTCCAACCAGTTGACCGGCGCGATCCCGACGCAGTTGGGCAACCTGGCCAACTTGCAACTGCTGGGGCTGTCCAAAAACGCCCTGACCGGCGCCATTCCCCCCTCGCTGGGCCAATTGAGCCACCTGATGGACCTGGCGCTGAGCTACAATCAGCTCAGCGGCTCGATTCCGTCCGAGTTGGGCAATCTGGGCCAGCTCACCGGGCTGATGTTGGGCAACAACCGCCTGACCGGCGTGATCCCGGACTCGCTGGGCAACCTGGGCAACATCACCGATATCTGGCTGAACAGCAACGCCCTCAGCGGCGCCGTGCCCATCAGCCTGTGTAACCCCGCGAGGCTCGTGATGCTGGAACTGGCCTACAACAGCCTGAGCAGCGCCCCGTGGTGCATGGCCTTCCTGGACCCCTTCTGGCGCGAGACTCAGACCATGGCCCCGACCAACCTGACGGCCGCGCTGGGCGCGACGCAGGCCACGCTGAGCTGGACGCCCATCGAGTATCAGGGCAAAACCGGCTACTACGAGATCAGCTACCGGCCGATGGGCGGGGCCTTCACGGTGCATGGCGTCACGGCCAACAAGAGTGTGTCCAGCTATGTGGTTACCGGCCTGACGCCTGGCGTCAAACACGAATTCCGGGTGCGCACTTTCACGGCCGCGCACGATGAGCCGCCGGGCTACCAGCAAAACGCGCTCTGGAGCGACTACGCGGTGACTCCACATTCCCTTTTCATGCCTTTGATCTCCCGGAGGTGACGCGCCCCATGCCTCGATCCTTCGACGCCAGGCTGGCGCAGGCGGCCGCGGCCAACCGCTCGCTGCTCTGTCTGGGCCTTGACCCCGATCCTGTCAACTTTCCCGCCCATTTCGCCGCCGGCGATCCGGGCCAGGCGCTGCTGGACTGGGGCCGGCGTCTGATCGACCAGACCGCGCATCTGGTCTGCTGCGTCAAGCCCAACATCGCCTTCTATGAGCGCTACGGCGCGGCCGGCTGGGAGGCTCTGCGCCAGACCATCGCGGCCGTGCCCGACGAGATCCCCGTCTTGCTCGACGCCAAGCGCGGCGATATCGGCAGCACGGCGGCAGCCTATGCGGCCGCTGCTTTCGACGCGCTGGGCGCAGATGCCGTCACGGTCAACCCCTATCTGGGCGTGGACAGCGTGGCGCCCTTCCTGGCCTATCCCGGCAAGGCTGTCTTCGTGCTCTGCTACACCTCCAACCCCTCGGCCGCGGCCATCCAGGAGTTCGGCTCGGAGGTGCGGCTTTTCGAGCACATGGTGCAGCAGGCCATGACCTGGGGCGCGCCGGAGCAGGTGGGCCTGGTGGTGGGCGCGACCCGGCCGCCGGCGCTGGCGCGCGTGCGGACGCTGCTGGCTGGCCGGCCCTGCTGGATCCTGGCGCCGGGCGTCGGCGCGCAGGGGGGCGACCTGACCGCGACGCTGCGCGCCGGGCTGGATGCCGAGGGCAGCGGCCTGCTGGTGCCCGTTTCCCGCGCCGTGATCTACGCCGACGACCCGCGCGCCGCCGCCCAGAAGCTGCGGGACGCAATCGAGGAGGAGAGGGCGCGAGGGAGAGAACGGGCACTTGTCCCTCCCTCACCCCCTCATCCTCTCACCCCCTCACCCCAACCCTCCCCCGATTCCCTCATCCTCGCCCTGCACGATGCCGGCTGTGTGCAGTTTGGCCAGTTCACCCTGGCGTCGGGGGCGTCGTCGCCGATCTACCTGGATCTGCGCCGCATGGCCAGCCATCCGGCGTTGCTGCGCATGGCCGCGGCCGCCTATGCCGATCTGCTGCGGCCGCTCTCCTATGACCTGCTGGCCGCCGTGCCCTACGCAGCCTTGACCATCGGGACGGCCGTGGCGCTGGCCGCCGACCGGCCGCTGATCTATCCGCGCAAGGAGGTCAAGGCCTACGGCACGGGTCGGGCGGTGGAGGGCGATTTTCAGCCCGGCCAGCGGGCCGCGGTGCTCGAAGACCTGGTCACCAGCGCCGGCAGCGTGTTGACAGCCATCCAGACGCTGGAGGGGGCCGGGCTGGCCGTCTCCGATGTGGTCGTGTTGATCGATCGCCAGCAGGGCGGGCCGCAAAACCTGGCCGCCGCGGGCTATCGTCTGCACGCAGCGCTGACCTTGGCGCAGATCGTCGCCCTGCTGGAGGCGGCTGGGCGCGTCACCCCGGCCCAGGCTGCTGCGGTGCGCGCCTACCTGACGCCGTGATAGCATTTGAGACATCCATGCGCGGGGCGCACAACCGTCAATGAAAATGGCGGGCTCGGTGGCTGCGCACAGACTGGCCCGAGCGGCTATTTTCTAAACAGCATACGGAGAAACAGAGCAAGATGCCTGCACTAACCCTGGACCCGCTCTTTGCCGACGACGACCGCCGCAAGATCCTCCGCTCCACTGACTTCACCGGCCAGGACATTCTCTCTGTGTCCCAGTTCGACCGCGACGGCCTGGAATATGTCTTCATCCGCGCCCACGAGATGCGCGAGATGGTGGATCGCATCGGCTACAGCAACCTGTTGAAGGGCCACATCCTCACCTGCCTCTTCTACGAGCCCAGCACCCGCACCAGCGCCTCCTTTATCGCGGCCATGGAGCGGCTGGGCGGCAGCGTCATCCCCATCACCCAGGGCGTCCAGTTCAGCTCGGTCAGCAAGGGGGAGACCCTGGCCGACACCATCCGCACGCTGGAGCAGTACTCGGACGCCATCGTGCTGCGCCACCCGGAGATCGGCTCGGCCCGGATCGCAGCAGACTACAGCTCGGTGCCGGTGATCAACGCCGGCGACGGCGCTGGGGAGCATCCCACCCAGGCGCTGCTGGACCTCTTCACCATCCAGCAGGAGCTGGGGCGCATCGATGGGCTGAAGATCGCCATGGTGGGCGACCTGCGCTTTGGCCGCACCGTGCATTCGCTGACTCGGCTGCTGACCCAGTACGATGTCAGTCTGCGCTTCGTCTCGCCGGAGATCCTGCGCCTGCCGCTGGTGCTGATGAACGAGGTCAAGGATGCCGGGCTGAACGTGCGCGAGACCCATGACGTGGCCGACGTGATCCAGAACGCCGACGTGCTCTACGTGACGCGCGTGCAGAAGGAACGCTTCAGCGACCTGGCCCAGTACGAGGAGGTCAGGGGGCATTACGAGATCACCGCCGAGCTGATGCAGCACGCCAAGGAGCGGATGGTGATCATGCACCCCCTGCCGCGCGTCGGCGAGATTCACTACAGCGTCGATGCCGACCCGCGCGCCGCCTACTTCCGCCAGGTCAGAAACGGCATGTTCATCCGCATGGCATTGCTGGCCATGGTGCTGGGGAAGGCATGAACGGTGAGGGTTGCCAGCCTGTGCGAAAGGTTGGCAGCTTGGCGAAAGGTTGACGGTCGTGACTCTTCCTCCCCTGACCTGTGACTTTCTGGGCTGGCAACTGCACTCGCCGCTGGTGCTGGCTTCCGGCATCATCGGCGCCAGCGCCAGCCTGATGGCGCGCGCGGCGCGGGCCGGCGCCGGCATGGTGACGGCCAAGAGCTGCGGCCCCACGCCGCGCGCCGGGCATCCCAACCCGGTGGCGCTGGACTGGGGCGGCGGGCTGCTCAACGCCATCGGCCTGACCAACCCGGGCGCGCAGGAGGAGGCGCTGCTGCTGGCCGAGACCAAGCGCCGGCTGGCCCCGCTGGGCGCGCCGCTGATCGCCAGCATCTTCGCCGGCACGGTGGAGGAGTTCGGCCAGGTGGCGGCCATCGTCGCCCAGGCGCAGCCCGATCTGATCGAGGTCAACATCTCCTGCCCCAACGTGGGGGATGAGTTCGGCACGCCCTTTGCCGGTTCGCCGGAGAGCGCAGCCGCGGTCACGGCCTCGGTGCGGCAGGCCACGACGATCCCCATAAGCGTCAAGCTGGCCCCCAACGTGCCCGACATCGCCCGCATCGCCCGCGCTGTGGTCGCGGCCGGCGCCGACGCCATCACCGCGGTCAACACCATGCCAGGCATGGTGATCGACGCAGCGTCCGGCCGGCCGGTGCTCTCCAACCAGGTGGGGGGCGTCAGCGGGCCGGCGCTCAAGCCCATCGCCCTGCGCGCCGTCTTCGAGATCGCCCAGGCTGTGCCCGCGACGCCCATCATCGGCACGGGCGGCGTCGTCACCGGCCAGGATGCGGCCGAGATGCTGATGGCCGGCGCGGCGGTGGTCGGCGTCGGCTCGGCCGTCTGGTACCGCGGCGTGAATGCCTTCGGCCAGATCAACGTCGAGCTGGCCGCGTTCATGGCCGGGCAGGGCTATCCCTCGGTGGCTGCGCTGCGCCGGGCGAGCATCAGGCGAGGTTGACGCATGGCAGCGAACTTGCCGCAGGCGATGGCGATCGCGCAGATACGGGATGAAAACGCGCGGACCAAGACCTTCGTGCTGGATGGTCGTCTGGAGGCCGCGCCTGGCCAGTTCGTCATGGCCTGGCTGCCGGGCGTGGACGAAAAGCCCTTCAGCCTGGCCCAGGCCGACCCGGTGACCTTGACCGTGGCCGCGGTGGGGCCCTTCAGCCGCGCCCTGCACAGCCTGGCCGTGGGCGACCGGCTCTGGCTGCGCGGCCCGCTGGGCCACGGTTTCACGCTCCCCGAACGCGGGTCGAGTAGCGTCAGCGTATCGAGACCCCACCCCGAACGCGGGTCGAGTAGCGCCAGCGTATCGAGACCCTACACCGAACGCGGGTCGAGTAGCGCCAGCGTATCGAGACCCCACCCCGAACGCGGGTCGAGTAGCGTCAGCGTATCGAGACCCCACACCGAACGCGGGTCGAGTAGCGCCAGCGTATCGAGACCCCACACCTTGCTGCTGGGCGGCGGCTACGGCGTGGCTCCGCTGCGCTTCCTGGCCGAGCGGCTGCTGGCGACCGGCCACGCGGTCTCGATGATCATCGGCGCGCGTTCGGCGGCCGAGCTGCTCTTGGTCGATGCGTTCACGGCCATGGAGGTGCGACTCTGGCTGGCCACGGAGGATGGCTCGGCCGGGCTGCGCGGGCTGGCTACCGACGTCATCGCGCCGGCCCTGGCTGCCGCGCCGGCTGAGACGGCCATGGTCTACGCCTGCGGGCCGACGGGCATGTTGCGGGCGCTTGCCGCCATCTGCCAGGCCAGAGAGTTGCCGGTGCAGCTCTCCTGGGAGGCCCCCATGCGCTGCGGCATCGGCCTGTGCAGCAGTTGCGAGGTGGGCGACGGCTGGCTGACCTGCCTGGATGGGCCGGTTTTCGGCTTCGATCCCAGCCGCTGACCCCGGAGCCGCCCTCTCAGTCGGTTGGTTTCACCGCCCGCGTGGCCATGAAGGTCGCGATGTGCCGATCCAGCACGAAGTCGGTCCAGCGGTCTTCGTAGAAACCGGCGATCAGGAAGCCGGCCGCGATCTGGCCGCCGACCTGGTCGTCCAGGGAGTGGCCAAACTCCATCGGCGACCCCTCGTCGAGCAGCCGCTGGCGGTCGGCGTCGCTGGTGCTGGTCAGATCAGAGAAGGGGATGCTGTATTTGACCTCCAGGATGCCCTCGTCGTCGGCCTTGTGCAGGTCGAAGATGTAGGTGAGGGGGTTGAGGAAGCCGCTGAGCAGGCTGCCGCCGGGCCGCAGCACGCGAAAGGCCTCGCGCCAGACCGGCCGCACATCAGGCACGAACAGGTTGGAGACCGGGTGGACGATCAGGTCGAAGCTGGCATCGGCGAAAATGGAGAGATCGCGCATGTCCCCCTCCACCGTGCGCAGGGAGAGTCCATCGCGGCCGGCCACATAGCGATCCTGGGCCAGTTGGCGGGGCGAGTTGTCGAAGACCGTGACCGCGGCGCCGGCTGCCGCCAGCACCGGCCCCTGCTGTCCGCCGCCCGAGGCCAGGCAGAGCACCGCTGCACCGGACAGCTCGTCGGGGAACCACGCCCGCGGCGCGGGGATGGTGGGCGTCAGGATGATCTGCCACTGGCCCTGCCGGGCCGCGGCCGTCACCTCAGGGCCGACCGGGATCGACCAGGGGCTTTTTTCCTCCACCGCCCGATCCCAGGCGGCGCGGTTGTAGGCGCGAATGTCCATGCGTGTGTCACTCCAAAGGCAGATTCTCGGTCTCCGGGGCCCCGATCGCCGCGCATAGTAGCACAGCGCACAAAGCCAAGCAAACCACCCCAACAACAATTGGCGTCCGCCGAACTGTGGTGTACACTGTTTTCAATTGTCAATTGACAATTGAACATTGACCATTGACCCCGCCGGAGCACTCATGTCCCAGCCCAGCTACTACTACCAAGAACTGCAAGAAATGCTGCAACAGCCTGGCTGCCCCATCTGCCATGTGGGCCGCAAGGTGGCGCGCGGCCAGTTGGACGCGCTGCTCTACGACAGCGTCACCGACAAGGAAAGCCGCGAAAAGCTGGCCAGTTCCATGGGCTTTTGCAGCGCCCACAGCCGTGAGCTGTTGAGCTTCCCCGGCGAGCGCCTCGGCGCCACCATCATCGAATGGGCCCTGCTGCGCGAGGCGCAGCGCCGCCTCAAGGCCAGCGCACCCTCGGCCGGCTCCTCCTGGCGCAAACGACTGCTCGGCCAGGACAGCGCCGCCGCGGCCGCCGCTGATCCGTGTCCCGTCTGCACCCATCAGGCCGAAATCGAAGCCCGCTCTCTGCGTGAGCTGCTGGAGCATCTGGTGGGCGACCTGGAACGGCCGCTGGCCGCGGCCGGCGGGCTCTGCTGGCCCCATCTGGAACTGGCCATGCGCTCAGCCAGCGACGCACCGGTTCACCGCGCGCTGGTCAGCCTGCACGACCAGGTTTGGCAGGGGCTGATCGACCAAATGGCAGAGTTCATCCGCAAGCGCGACTACCGCTTCAGCCAGGAGACCATCAGCGACGAGGAAAGCGCGGCCGTGGAGCGGTCCATCGAGACGCTGACCGGAACCTACCCGCGGGCGTCCTGAAGGCGCGAACCCCCAGCGCTTCCAAACTTGGAACGGCGGCGAGGCTTTGGCCCCGTTCGGCCAGTGCGGGCCGAGCGTTCGTTAGCTTTGGACAAACGGTCGGTTCGTGTTATCATATGCAGAATTAGTAGCGCACAATCACGAATCGAGCCTGAATCGAAGGTGTTCCATGTCAGCGACCGAGACGATTCCCCTGACCGCCAGCCCGGCCTTGAGCGCCAAGCGTTCGGCGTGGGCTCATGTCGATGCCGAGGGCCGGCTGGTGCTGCCGCCCGAGATGGCGGCCCGGCTGGGGCTGGTCCCTGGCGCACAGTTGCGGGTCGAGGAGGCCACCAACAGCCTGCGCCTGCACCGCCCCCTCAACCACCTGGCCAAGGTCTACATCGAGCCGACCGACGCCTGCAACCTGGAGTGTGTCACCTGTTTTCGCAACGCCTGGGACACGCCCATGGGCCGCATGTCCGAGGCCACATTCACAGCGATTCTGGACGATCTGGCGCAGTTGGACCCCGTGCCGACGGTCTATTTCGGCGGCATCGGCGAGCCGCTGGTCCATCGTCGCACCATCGAGTGGATCGCCCGAGCCAAGGCCATCGGCGCGCGCGTGGAGATGATCACCAACGGCACGCTGTTGAACGAGCCGCGCAGCCGGGAGCTGATCGAGGCCGGGCTGGACCTGATGTGGGTGTCCATCGACGGCGCGACGCCTGAAAGCTATGCCGATGTGCGCCTGGGGGCCGAGCTGCCCGCGGTTATCGCCAACCTGGAGCGCTTCAAGCGGCTGCGGGTTCTGATCAACGGCAACATCAGTTGGCATTCCCCCAAGCCGGAGCTGGGCATTGCCTTCGTGGCTATGCGGCGCAACATCGCCGACCTGCCGGCCGTGCTGAATCTGGCCCGCCGGCTGGGCGCGATGCATTTCTCGGTCAGCAACGTGCTGCCGATCACCGAGGATCTGCAAGATGAGCGGCTCTACACCAAGGCGCTGCGCTCGGTGGCCTACATCCCCTCCAGCCAGGTGCCGCGGCTCAGCCTGCCCAAGATGGATTTCAACGAGCTGACCCAGGACGCGCTGATCCAGGCCTTCAACAGCGGCTTCAGCGTCAGCTATGCCGGCAACAGTTGGGGCGGCGCCAACGACGTCTGCAACTACATCGAGAACGGCTCCATGACCATCGGCTGGAACGGCGACGTCACCCCCTGCTGGCCGCTGATGCACAGCCACAACAGCTACCTGCACGGCAAGGAGCGCTGGTCGCATCGGCACATCGTGGGCAACGTGCGCGAGCGCGGCCTGCTGAACCTGTGGCTGGATCCGGGCTACGAAGCCTATCGCCGCCGGGTGCAGGATTTCGCCTTTCCGCCCTGCACCTTCTGCGGCGGCTGCGACATGTCGGTCTCCAACGTCGAGGATTGCTTCGGCAACGAGGGCCCTGTCTGCGGCGGCTGCCTCTGGGCCCAGGGTGTGATCCAATGTCCATGAATATGCAAGTCAAGGTCTACGCCACCCTGCGGCCGATCGTCGGCGGCGCGCTGGCGCCGGTGGAGACCGCGCCCGGGCAGACGGTGCGCCAACTGGTGGACGAGATGACCGCGCGTTGGCCGGAGCTGCGGCCGGAGATGGTGGACGGCGAGGGCAACCTGTTGCCACGCATTCAGATCTTCGTCAACGGCCGCAGCATCGCCTTCGGCGACGGCCTGGCGACGGTGATCCCCATGGGCGCCAACATTGCCATCTTTCCGCCGGTGGGCGGCGGCTGAGTGCGTATCTTGAACAGCGCGGCGGGGTTATACAGACCATGACGCCGGGCACTTGCACTCGGTGATGTCACCTTGTCGAAGCGAAAAACGGAGAGATTGCCGGCCAGAGAGCACCTCTGCGCCGGGGAGCGTGCGCCATGAACCTCGCGAATTTAACTGTATCGATATTGATAGGCTATCTGATCGGCAGCTTGCCCATCGGCTATCTGTTGGGCCGGCTGAAGGGCATCGACGTGCGCACCATCGGCAGCGGACGCACCGGCGGCACCAACGTCTACCGCGCGCTGGGCGCGCGCCTGGGCCTGCTCACCGGCGTGCTGGACTTTGCCAAGGGCGCGGTTCCCGTCCTGCTGATGCGCTCGCTTTTCGGCGATGACGTCGCGGCCGCCCTGGCCGGGGCAGCAGCAGTCGCCGGGCACAACTGGTCCCTCTTCCTTGGTTTCAAGGGAGGCGCGGGCGGCAGCACGGCGGCCGGCGCGCTGTTGGCGCTCAATCCCCTGGCCGGGGCCATCGTGGTGCCCATCTTCGTCTTGATCCTCTTCATCGGCCGCATCGCCTCGGTGGCCACCCTGTGGGTCGGCGCGGGATCGGTGGTGGCCATCCTGCTGCTGCACCTCATCAACCCCGCGGCCACCCCGCTCAGCCAGCTCTTCTTCGCCCTGCCGGCCATGGTCATGATCGCCATTTCCCTGCGCCCCAACATCGAGCGCCTGCTGAACGGCACCGAACGTCGCATCGATTTCAAGCACAAGGCCGGCGCGCCCTGATGGTCGCCCAGCGTTGGCCATGAAGATCCTGATCATCGGCGGGGGGGCTATCGGCTGTCTGCTGTCGGCGCGTCTGGGGGAGGCCGGGCATGACATCACCCTGCTGGACCGGCCACAGGCTGCCGCGCTGCTGCGGGCCGGCGGCGTGCGCCTGGTGGAGGCCGACGGCCGCACCCTGGCCCCGCCCGTGCAGGTCGAGGCCACGCCGGCCGACGCGTTGGGCCGCGGCCCCTTCGATCTGGCGGTGCTGGCGGTCAAGGCTTTCGACTCGGCCGCGGCCGTGGAGCCGTTGCGCCCCCTCTTTCCCGCCGCCACACCGATCCTGAGCGTTCAGAACGGCGTGGGCAACGAGACCATGCTGGCCGACCTGCTGCCAGGGCCGGTGCTGGCCGGGTCGCTGACGACGCCGGTGGAGGTGCTGGGGCCGGGCCAGGTGCGGGTGGCGCGCGCCTCGCATCGCTTCGCGGTGGCGCCCTGGCGCGGCGCAGGCCGGCCGGAGCAGGTGGCCGCGCTGTTCGGCGGCGCCGGCTTCACCGTGCAGACCTTTGCCAACGGGCCGGCGCTGAAGTGGACCAAGCTGCTGATGAACATGCTGGCCAACGCCCAGCCGGCGATTTTGGGCTACACGCCGGCCCAGGTCTTTGCCCAGCCCGCCCTGGGCAACCTGGAGGTGCGGGCCTGGCGCGAGGCGCTGGCGGTGATGCAGGCGCAGGGCATCGCCCCCGTGCCGCTGGCCGGCTATCCCATGGCGCTGATCGGGGCGCTGGTGCGCCGGCTGCCGGTGGGGCTGGTGCGTCCTTTCATGGCGCGCTTCATCGTCGGCGGGCGGGGCAGCAAGGCGCCCTCGCTGGTCTACGACTTGCAGCCGCGCCCGCGGGGCCGTTCCGAGGTGAGCTGGCTCAACGGCGCCGTCGCGGCCAAAGGCCGCGAGCTGGGGCTGTCAACGCCGGTCAACGGGGCGTTCACGCAGATCTTGTTGGACTTGGTGGAGGGACGCGCGGCCATCGACCGCTGGCGGGGAGAGCCACAGCGTCTGCTGGCGGCGGTGGAAGAGGCTGGTGGTTAGAACCGCGGATTGGCAGAAGGCGCGGATGCGGAGGGGGCGATCGTGAGAAGCGGAGAGAGGGCCGGCATGGCCCTCTCTCGTTTTTTTGTTCAATCAGCAGGGTATGTTACCTGCGTCTCGCCGGAAACAGAGGTTGAAACCATCTGTCTGACAGCACAAAGCGGCCTCAGCCGCTGGATCCCAGGCCCTGAGTTTCCAACCACCGGCCCAGGGCTAGATGATCTCCAGCTCCCGCAGCTTGCTCTCCGGCACGACGCCGTTGACCCAGCCGCGTTCGGCGTAGTATTCCTTGAGCATCAGATCGATCTCGACCACGCTGCCCTCGGAGCCCTGGCCGTCGGCCGGCTCGGTGGTGAAGCGTTTGGGCAGGTAGTCGCTGCCTTCGCCGATGCCGGCCAGGTTGTTGAAGTAGCGTTCCAGGTTCCAGACGCGCTCGCCGGCCTTGAGCAGGTCGGCCACCGTGGTCGGCGCGCCGGTGAAGGCGCTGAACTGCTCGGCGAAGTTGTCCAGGCTCTCGGCGAAGGTGCTGAACTTGCACACGTCCAGGCAGTCGGTCATGGTGTGGACATTCTGGAAGATCACCGTCAGCTTGCCCTTGCCCTCCCAGGCCAGGCGGTCCACCACCTCGGCCGGCCCCAGCACGTTGCCCACGATCTCGGCGGCGGGGGTGTAGGCGCGCAGGTGGCAGGCGCCGCGGTTGCTGGTGGCGTAGGCGATGCCCATGCCCTTGATGCCGCGCGGGTCATAGGCGGGGATGGCCTGGCCCTTGACCGTCATGGCCATGTCGGGGTCGCCGAAGGCCACGGCTGCCCGATAGGTGCCCTCGCCCAACTGCCAGGCGAAGTCGTCCTGGCGCTGCGCGATGCGATCGATCAGCTCGGACATGCGGTCCACGTCGGCCCAGGCCAGCCCATTGCCGTTGAGCAGCCCCTTCTCGGTGGCCTCCATGGTCATCGACAGGACGTTGCCCATCTCGATGGTGTCCATGCCAAGGCGGTTGCACTGGATGATCATGTAGCCCACGGCTTCGGTGTCGCCGGTGAAGCAGTTGGGGCCCAGCGCCCAGCCGGACTCGTATTCCCAGCTCTCCCCCTTGACCTTCCACTTGCCGTCGGTGACTTCGTATTCCTTCTTGCACGCCACGGGGCAGGCATGGCAGGTGGGGTCGTTGACCAGGATGTTTTCCTTGACATATTCGCCCGAAACCAGCTCGGCGTTGAAGAACGAGGTGCTCTGGGAGTTCTTGGCGGGCAGCGCGCCGACCGTGTTGACGATGTTCATCAGGACGTTGGTGCCGTAGACGCTCAGACCACCCTTGCGCGGGGCGGTGACCACGTTGGGGTTCATGATCGAGGCTAAGGCCTTCTTGTCGGCCTCCTTGAAGGCGACGCGATCGGCCGGCTTGGGCTGATCCCGCTTGTCCCCTTTGATGACGATGGCCTTGAGATTCTTGGAGCCGGCCACTGCGCCGGTGCCGCCGCGGCCCGAAGCCCGCTCGTTCTCGTTCATGATGTTGCCGAAGCGCACCAGGTTCTCGCCGGCCGGGCCGATGGCCATCACCGAGCAGTCAGCGCCGCGGTCGTTCTGCAAGGCCTTGATCGCGTCGTCGGTGTCCATGCCCCAATAGGCCGAGGCGTCGTGGATCGAGACCTCGGTGTTTTCGACGTAGAGGTAGACCGGACTTTCGGCCTTGCCCTTGATCAGCAGGCCATCGAAGCCGGCCCACTTCAGCTTGGCCGCGGTCCAGCCGCCCATGTGGCTGTCAGTGACGGTGCCGGTCAGCGGCGACTTGGTGACCACCGCCAGCCGGCCGCTCATCTTGACCTCGGTGCCGGTCAGCGGGCCGGTCATGACGCACATGAGGTTGTCGGGGGAGAAGGGCTCGACCTCCGGCCCGTTGTCCAGCACATACTTGACGCCCAGCCCGCGGGCGCCGATGTATTTGCGCACATCCTCTTCGTTCAGCGTATCATAGCTCACGTCGCCTGTGGTCAGGTTGATGTGGGCCACTCGGTTGTTGTATCCGGCTATCATGGGGAGCTCCTTGTGGGTGGGTCAGGTGGATGGATTGGGGAATCAAAAATCCGCTATGTCGGTAAAACATAGCGGATCGCTCCGGGCGCTCTCTGTGGTCTGGTCAGTCCACAGCCGGCAAGCCTCTGCGCTTGTTCCGGTGCTACCATCGGACATGACGGTGCCTTTCGAGGGCCGGGTAAGTCAAATCGGTGAGGCTATTCTACCGCAGACGGCGGGGATTGGCAAACTGGGCGCGAGAGAATTCTGTCGCACGCAAAGGCGCAAAGGGCGCAAAGGGGAGAGAAAACTTTGCGGGCTTTGCGTCTTGGCGTGAGAATTTTGTCGCACGCAAAGGCGCAAAGAACGCAAAGGGGAGAGGGAGCTTGGCGGGCTTGGCGGCTTGGCGTGAGCTTTTTCGTCGCACGCAAAGGCGCAAAGGGCGCAAAGGGGAGAGGGAGCTTGGCGGGCTTGGCGGCTTGGCGTGAGCTTTTTTCTCTCACGCAACCAGGCGGGTGGGCCAGAGATGGCTGGCCAATTCCTGCCACAGGCTGTGATAGGCCTGGGCCGCCTGGGAGCGCGGGGCAAAGACTGGCGTCGGCTCCCGCTGCAGCCCCATGCGCTCGACGTCGGCGCTGTAGGGGATGGCCGCGGCCAGCATGTGGGGAAATTCAGCCGCGGCCGCGGCCGCCAGCTCGCGGTGCAGCTTCTTGCGCCGGTCGACCATGGAGAGAAAGGCCAAGAGCTGGCGCTGCTTGTGGCCCTCGGCGCGGGCAAAGGCCAGCAGTTGACGCTGCGCCTCGAAGGAGAGGGTCGTCGGCACCAGCGGCGTCAGCAGGCGGTCGGCCACCATGAAGACATTTTCGGCCAGCAAGCCGATGGTGGGGGGACAGTCCAGGATCAGCAGGGCGTAGCGCTCTTGCAGCGGCTCCAGAATCTGGGCCAGCCGGCGCTTGGAATGGTTCAATTCCTCGAAGGCCAGCGCCAGGTTGCGGTGGCTGATGTCGGCCGGCAGAATGTCCAGGTTGTCATAAGCGGTGGGTTGAATGCTGCGCAACACCGTCTTGCCCCCCTTGGCAAAGCCGCGCGCGCTCCCTTTCAGCTCCGGCGTGACGCCGAAGTAGAAGGTCGCCGAGCTCTGCGAGTCCAGGTCGCACAGCAGCGTGCGCACCCCGCTTTGGCCGGCAAGATAGGCCAGATTGACGGCTGCGGCCGTCTTGCCAACGCCACCTTTGTTGCTGAAGACTGCCAGAACTGTCATGGGCCGCCTGCCTTTCGGGTCTGGTGCGCTGAGTCGGGGAAGGGAGCGATGTCTTGGGCTGCACGGGTGCGCCGGGATTATAGCCGCTTGGCCGTTGACTGGCAAGCCGGCCGCGCGCCTTCGGCGTTTGGCGCAACGCCCATGCCGAGGTCTGCGGCAGCGCGGCGCGCCTTCAGTTGACAGACCGCGCTGCTGGTGTTAAAATTCACAGGCTGCAACGGCGCGGCCGGCGACCCAACGTTGGCGCTGCCCAGCCGCCGGCCGCTTGTGGATTCTGGCAGCTTCAGGTGTGCAGAGTACAAGGAGGTACGCCATGTCCGTCGTCAAGATCATCGACCTGGTCGGCGAGTCGCCCGATAGCTGGGAGGCTGCGGCCATGAACCTGGTGGCCGAGGCCAAGGCCACCCTGCGCGGCATCACCCGCATCGGCATCAAGGAGTTCGACATTCGCATGAAGGACAACGAAGTCGAGGTCTATCGGGTGCGCGGCGAGGTTTCCTTTCGCATCGAGCGTTAGCCGCGACGCTTATCCCCACCGCTGACGCCCCCACGTTGCGCAGGCTGCCATGGACAGCCTGCGCAACGGCTGTTATCCCAACACGCAGAGACAGGTGACGCCGCCGTCGGCCTTGGCGAATTCGCTGAGGGGCAGGCTGAGCACGCGGAAGCCGCGCTGCCAGATCTGCGCGGCCGTGCGGGGGTAGCCGGCCGGAACCAGTACCGTATCGCCCAGCGCCAGGCAGTTGGCAGCCGGCGCCTCCTCCGGGGGAACCACGATCACATGGCAGCCGGCCAGCAGGGGCAGCCCGGCGTAGTCAGGCCAGGCCACCACCACCGGGCGGTCGTCGCCCGCCGGCGCGGGGCCCAGGCTGTTGAGGCCGCTGAGCAGGTGCAGGCCGCGCGGCACAGGCAGCAGCTCGACGGCCAGGCCCAGCGGCTGGACGGCCGCGGCCAGTTGGCTGGCGCCGGCCTCGTTGCTGCGCGCCGACAGCCCGACGTAGAAGGTGTCCCCCAGGCGCAGCACATCGCCCCACTCCAGGGTGGCCGGCGCTTCGATGGCCGTGACCGCCAGTTCCGGCGGCAGGAAGGGGCGGAAAAGCGCCACCTCGGCCTGGCGCGAGGGCTCGGCCGGCCGCGCCAGCAGGGCCAGGCCGGGCAGCAGCAGCGCAATATCCTGCACGAAACAGGCATCCGGGTGGCCGGCCGCGGCGGGGAGCTGATGCACGGCGCAGCCGGCCGCGGCCAGACCGGCCGCCAGCAGGCGGTGCTGGCTGCGGGCCAGCGCGATGTCGATGGGCGCCTGATGGGGCTGCTGGCCCAGCGCGTCTTGCAGCGATTCCTCAGGGGGACGAATGAAAACCTGGCGCATGGCAGTCATCAGACCTCCCCGGCCGGCGCGGCCAGCGGCGGCGGCGCCACTGCCAGCGCGGCCAGGCTGTCGCCGCGCGTGTCCAGCACGTTGACCCCCTGGACATTGCCGCTCTTGGCGGGCACTTCATCGACCGCAAAGCGGATGATCTTGGCGAAGCCGCTGATGCAGAGCGCCTCGTCGCCGGGGCTGACCCGGGCTGCCGCGGCCAGCATATCGCTCTTGATGATCACCTTGCCCTGGCCGCCGGGCGATTTATTGCTGGCAAAGCCGGCCATCTGGCGGCGCGCGCCCTGGCCGTCGGCCGTCGTCAGCAGCACCTCGTCTTCGTCGCTCTCGATGCTGACCAGGCCGACCACCTGATCCTCCGGCCGGGTCTGGATGCCGCGCACCCCCTCGCGGCTGGCCAGGCGTTCGGGGAAGCGATAGCCCAGGCCGCTGCGCAGCGTCAGCAGCACATCGCCGTTGCCGTGGGAGAGGGTCAGCACGGCCGGCGGGCCGCCGCGCTTGGGGTCGCTGAGCAGGGTGCCCGGCTGCAGGCGGGGGCCGATGTAGCTGCGATGCAGCGAGCGCAGCCAGCCATTGGCTGTGGCGATCAGCACCGTGTTGCGGGGGTCGTGCTCCTCGTCCAGCGCCAGCACGGCCGCCACACTCTCATCCTCGGTGAAGAGCAGGCGTTCGGGCAGGGAGGCGCCGCGGCCGCGCACCTCGGTCAGCGGCAGGCTTTCCACGGGGATGCGAAAGGCCCGGCCGCGGCTGCTGAGCACCAGCAGAGCCGCGCTGTCGCGGGTCACAGCCAGGTGGGCGACCAGATCATCGCGCGCGGTCAGGATGTCGAAGACGCCGATGCCGCCGCGGCGCTGGGTGGCGTAGTCGTTGAGCGGGGTGCGCTTGGCCAGGCCGCCGCGGGTGATGGTCAGCACCATCATCTCCTGCGGGTGGCGGGGCGTGGGCCGCGCGCTGGCGGCCGCGTCAGGCCGGGCCTCGCGCATGGTCTCGGCCCGCTGGCGGCGCGCCGCGCCCTGGCGCAGCTCCAGCAGCTCCTGGCGCAGGCGGCCGTTCTCCGCCTCCAGAATGCGAATATAGCGCTGCACGGCCGGCGAGGCCTGGGCGATCAACTTGTCGTAGTCGATGTCCTGTTTGAGAAGGTCCAAAGAATCGCTGTCGGGCATGATACCTCCGGTGAAAGGTCACACGGGCGTGAACCGTTGGGTACTATACCACCGGAGGGAGGGAAGGTCAATCTGGCAGTGGCAGGGGGCTGGGCTGTGGGTTGCTATCAGCCAGGTCGTTGATCTGTGACGCTCACCAGTTGCGCAGCTTGGCGCAATGGGGTTGGTGCGTATAATGCTTTTCGTGATGTTCCAGGACGGATGCTCAAGCAGCGCCCGCGCTGCGCACGCCCCAGACCGGCATGTCAGTGAGGGCTAGACCTCATCCCCGCGTGAAAGGCCCGCAATGCCCGCTGCGCTGACCCCACAGGATATATCTGGCCCCGTTGTCAAGACCACCAATCGCCGATTCTTACGTTATGGACATAACGGAGACAGATGTCGTCGCCGGGTCGTTGGAACAGTGTGAAACCCGTAGTCCATCAAGTAGATGCGTTCCCATCCTTGACATCCTTAAACCACCACGTGCATGAATGTACCCATTTTCATCACGTTAGCAGGTGGTACAGTTTTTGGGGGCCAATTATAGGCCAAAGCCCCGCCCTACTGTGAGATTTGGAGGTGTCCGGTGAAGATTCCCGCAAGCGTACGATCCCTCATCGAGTCTGGCGCGCTGGCTCACATGGTCACGCTCAATCCTGATGGCAGTCCACAGGTGACGATTGTCTGGATCGGGCTCGAAGGCGACGAGATCGTGGCTGGCCATCTGCCCAGGCATCGCAAGGTCAGGAACATCGAGCGCGATCCCCGCGTCGCCATCTCCATCGAATGTGACACCAAGAGTTCCCTGGGCTTGGCCGAGTACGTGGTGATCTACGGCCAGGCGCGCATCCAGGAAGGCGGCGCTCCAGAGCTCCTTCAGAGGTTGGCGCAGGTCTACATCGGACCAGGCGTGAAGTTTCCACCGATGGACAACCCACCCCCAGGTTACGTCACGAGGATCCAGGTTGACAGGATCGACGGCGTCGGCCCATGGACAGGTCGCCCCGTTTGACCCAGGCGAGCGCCGTCCTGACAACCCGCTGGCGCCAACCTGGCCAGCCTGGTGTCTGGATTGGCATTCGAGAGTAGACTTGGGCTGGCCAGGCAGCTCATCTCGAGGCCGTTAGGTCGCGGAGTACGAAATGAACACGAGCGAGAGATTCCGGGCCTGCCTGCTGGGACTTGCAGCGGGCGATGCCGTCGGGACGACGGTGGAGTTCCGTTGTCGAGGCACGTTCAAGCCCCTGAGCGACAGAGTCGGCGGGGGTCCGTTTGGCCTCGCACCTGGTCAGTGGACAGACGACACTTCGATGGCGCTCAGTCTGAGGTATCAGCGCGACGGCAACCCGTACGCCGGATCCCATGATCCGAACACGGCCGGCAGCGGGAGCCAACAGGCTCGGCGTTGAGGATCGACGCACAATGGCATGGGCTGCAACATTTAGCACAGCGGTCGCCCTCGTCGGGATAGCGCTGATTGTGAGCGGCGGCCTGCTGTTCTTGAGGCAGCGCAGTCGGATCCAACGGGCCGTGCATGCCGACGGCACGGTTGTCGAGCTGATCCGCCAGAGAGCCGAGGGCGAAAGTACCGTGTCCAGGACCGAGGAAGGAACAGTCATGCGTCCGAAATACCTGTTTCGGCCGCGGGTGCGTTTTCGCACCTCGGACGGTCAGAGCATGGCCTTTACCCCAAGCCTTGCCGTGCGTCCCGAGCCGTACCAAGTGGGCCAACATGTCGATGTCTTGTACGATCCTGATCATCCGGAAATGGCTCAGATTGATCGTTTTCTGTACTTGTGGTTCTATGTGATTGTCCTGGTCTTTTTTGGCGTGTTGTCTCTGGGAATGGGGTTGTTGGGAATGGCGATGGCGGTTTGAAGCTCTTGTCGTACTGGTCCGAGTATGGCAGTCAACTACCGATCAACTGCCACGCCGGTACGCTTCGCCAGAGCTATGAGTACTGCAGGCTGTCAGTAAGCATGACGGAGCTTTGAAAATGTTCGTCGATATTGGGAATGCGAAGATTTACACCACTGCCTTTGGCTCAACCACAGCGCCCGTCATCGTCGGCATTGGCGGTTGGATTGGAAGCTGGGAACTGTGGGCGGAACCCTTCGCCATCCTGAGCCGCAGTTGGCGCACCATCGCGTTTGACCATCGGGGCACTGGCGCAACCCTGGCGCCGGTGGAGTCAATCACGTTCGATAGGCTGGTCAACGATGTATTCGCTGTACTCGATGCCTACGCGGTCGAGCAATGCGTGCTGGCCGCAGAATCTGCCGGAGCACTCACGGCATTGGGCGCGGCCCTCAGGAACCCTCAGCTAGATGATCCGAATTACGTCATGATTGATCTCGAATTCGACACCTCACAACAAGCTGATATCTTGCTTGCTGCCATGCGCGGCGTGTGAGGACAAGTTCATTTGTGCTTTCAAGCAGAAGGAGACGCTCCCATGAACAAGGTGACACCCTTCCTCATGTTCAACGACCAACTCGAAGCGGCGATCGAGTTCTACACCGCGACCTTTCCGAACTCCGAGATACGCCACGTCGCGCGCACGGGCAGTGACGGTCCTATCAACTCCGCCGAGTTCGTCGTCGGTGGTCAGCCCTTCATGGGCTACAACGGCGGTTCGTACTTCAGCTTCTCAGAGGGGGTCTCGCTCTATGTGGACTGCGCGGATCAGGCTGAAGTGGATGAATACTGGGACAAGCTCGTGCAGGCAGGAGCGACGCCCTCGGCATGTGGTTGGATCAAAGACCCCTTCGGTCTCTCCTGGCAGATCGTCCCGAGACGATTCACCGAACTGATCAATGAGAGCGACCCCGGGAAGGTGAAGGCCGTGATGGAAGCCATGCTAACGATGGTGAAGCTCGACGTGGCCGAGCTCGAGCGAGCCTACAACGAAGCGTAAGCGCGCCGGTCCGGTCAGGTGACCGGACTTGCACGGTCTCTTTTCGGCCATGCTCAAAACCAACGGTTTGCTCATCGGCAACTGTGGCCTGGAAGTGATGGAAGTCGATGATACTCAAGTTGCAGACCACGCTATGGCCACCAGTATTGGAAGTACGGCCTGTCTTGCAAGCAGTTTCTGCGAGCAGCCGGGCGCTGCTCATAGCCCGTTTCACGCCACTCCAAAGCGGCGTCGAAGCCAACACGCGGAGCTTGAGTTTATGAAGGACCCCATGCCTGTTCGTCTGTTCCACTGTCCATCCTGCGGCGCGCCCCTGACACCCCGGGGCAACGACTCTGTGATCAGTTGTCCCTATTGTCGCGCGTCGGTGGTCGTGCCGGAAGCGCTGCGCCAGGGTTCTGACGTCACTTCCTGGCCGACCGTGGTGTTCGACAATTTCACCTCCAACGTGAACAACTGGCTGGTCGGAACTTTTCCCAGCCACTATTTCGCCGCCCTCGATCAGACAATTGCCGGCGGCCGCTATCGCTGGGAGGCCAAGGTCAGCCTGGTCAATACCATCACCACCGCCTGGTTGGCGGACTATCGCGTCGCCGATTTTCAGCTGACCGCCAACAGCAAGCACGTCGCCGGAAGCGCAGCCGGCAGCAGTTGCGGGGTGATCTTCCGCATCCAGGACATACACAACTTCTACTGGTTTCGCGTGACCGATAGCCAGCAGTTCGCGGTTTCGTTGCACAAAGCAGGCCAATGGCGGCAGTTGGTGGATTGGACCAGGACGACGGCCATCAAACCCAACGGGGTCAACCAGGTGGAGGTGATTGCACGCGCCAGCCACTTCACCTTCCTGATCAACGGACAGACCGTGGGCGAGGTCGAGGATGAGCAGTTCCCGCAAGGGTTGGTGGGTCTGGCCATCGAAGCGTACAAAGCTGGGGAAACGATTGCCTACGAGTTCATGGACCTGACGTTGCGCGCGCCTTGAGATCAGCGGCCGCGGGCCATCGCAAGGGCGCGTCCCGGCAGATTGAAAACAGGGTCACAACAAATCGCGTCATATTTGCTACAATCACAAGACTTCACGGTATTGGGCGATATATCCAGAAAGGACGTGCTTCCATGTTGAATCTGAACTCCGTCATGATCGGGACGACACAACCTGCCGCGTTGGCGGCTTTCTACGAGCAAGTCTTGGGCAAGCCAGCCGACATGGCCGATGCGGACTATGGTTTTTGGGGCTGGCAAGCCGGCGGCGCCTTCTTGTCGGTTCTGGCGCATTCTGAAATGGGCGGCAAGGCGAGCAATCCAGGACGGGTGATGTTCAATTTCGAGACCACCCAGGTCCAGGAGGAGTTCGAGCGCATCAAGGCCATCGGCGCCGCGGTCATCCGCGAACCCTACCAAATGGAGGGCGGCTGGGTTGCGACTTTGGCCGACCCGGACGGAAACTACTTTCAGTTGGTATCACCGATGGCGTAGGCATCGTTCGCGCGGACCACGATCCTGCGGCCACAGCGCTGGCCTGGCTCGGTCCACGCCGACTGCCCGGTGCTGCTGAGCAGGCAGCAGCCATCGGACGAATGAAACGCAAACGATCGGGCGTCGCGCGCCGGCAAGCCGCGCGACGCCCGATCCAGTGGAGCATGAACAATGGCCAAGCATCGGGTTTACGCGTATCGATTCGCAGATGTCTATCCGCTTTACGTGCAGAAGGTCGAACGCAAGGGGCGCGCGCGGCCAGAAGTCGACCAGGTTATCTGCTGGCTGACAGGCTATGATCAAGCGGGACTGCAAGGGCAGATCGATCAAGGCAACGACCTGGAGACCTTCTTTGCGCAGGCGCCCGCCATCAACCCCAACAGCTCCGCCATCAAGGGCCTGGTGTGCGGCGTCCGCGTGGAAGCCATCGAAGACCCGCTGATGCAGAAGATCCGCTACATGGACAAGCTGGTGGATGAACTGGCCCAAGGCAAGGCGATGGAGAAAATCCTGCGGCCATCCCCGGCACAGGCATGAGATCCCCCTGAAAATTGGCGCTGTTGGGCTGGGCGTCAAGCGCATCAGCGTCGGCCCCGCGCCCTTGGTTGTAGATCCTCAACGGAATGTGCTGCGCTACCCCCAGTCGTTCGTAATGCCACTTGCCCGGTTCAAACGCCTACTTCACCCTGCCCGAAACCAAGCAGGCCATGCACGAAGACCACATGCCTTACGTTTTCCATCGCAGTTCTACCTCTTGACCCGGCTGAGCCGGAACTGAACAGGGGCACGAGAAACGGTCACGGTCTCGTGTATAGACACGAAATTCTACACGGGTGGCGCAAAATGACAGAGCATTGGCGCTCAAGTGCAATACGCCGCACGCTGTCATGAGTATACTTTCGCATGTTGCATTGGGCGCCTACGCGCTGAACAGTACAACCCCATTCACCGTCGATCTGGCGGTGTTTGATCGCACCGTTCCCACGATCCAGGGTCATTTTCAGTTGACGCGCCTGCTCTTGGTGCTGGTATTCCTGCACATCGCCGGAGTTCTGCGCCACCAGTTTACCCGTGGCAATGTCATGCGGCGCATGGGGGTGAATCCCCCGTCCCGCTGAGCCTGGAGTCGCTGCAACCATCGACTGCGCGCTGCCGTGGCCGGCGAACGCGTCGCCGTCGCTGCGTCAGCGCTTAAGCATTGCCGCCTGGCCCACCCTGGTGTTTGGTAGATTCACCTTGAACAAAGCCAACTGACTGACCGCTCACCATGGTCTGCTGCATGGCGTCGTAACTATCGAAGACCACCCAAGGATTCACTGCCATCGTCGCTCGACTGGCGACCAAACTGCGCTCGCCTCGCCGCGCAGCACAGGCTCCAAAAATGCGCGCGCTGTCTGGCCAGCGGCGGAAAGGGTCGCGTCGCTTAGGCCTACTTCTTCTGCCAGCTTTTTGAACGTCACCGTCCAGGTTGCGGGCGGTTGAGGCAGGCTCGCGGCTGCTCTGCGCCAGCAAGCGGTCTTCCAACGCCTGGCGAAAAGCCGCGCCAGTTTTGTAGATCATGATCGGCTCCTCTTGCTGACTGCGCGTTCGGTCAGCTCCCGGACGCGAACACCTCGCCGTTCGGCTGCGCGGCGCACCGCTTCTGGTTGCACCAGCCCTCGGTCGATCGCCTCCAGCACGGCCTGCTCGACCAGTTCATCGGACAGCCCAGCCACGGCGACGTCAACCAGCGTGCGCGCCACGCTGGTCACCGACAAACCCTCGAAGTTGACGATCTCAGCCGGGCTGATCTGGTTCGTATGCAGACGAAGTCCAGGACGGCGCCGCGAGGCTGTGCGCGGCACTGTTAGGTGAATGGCGGCCGGCAGCGCGTCCGAAAGCTCGTAGAGCATCAGCGCGCTATCGTGGGAGATGACTGCATCAGGGCCAGCCTCCAGCCAGGCGATGAACAGGTCTTCCAAGCGCGAGCGGGGGAAGTGTGTGAGGCGATAGACGCCCCGCCGGACGCGTTGTGCCCAGCCTGTCTGCGCATAGCGCGCCAGCCGAACGCGATGGATGCCCGCTGCTTCGGCCTGACGCGTGGTAAAGTAGCCGGCTTGCGCCTCGGCGATGGGATAGAGCGTGTCGAGCGTGTGTTTTGGAATGGCCATCTTGCATCTATGTGTGCAGTACGTTACGGTTTCTAAGACAAACTGCACACATGATAGATCACTTGCCGGTTTTGAGCAAATGACCCACGCCGGCGCCCCAACCTGAGATTGGACCGGGCGCCGCAGAAACGCAACGGCCAGCGCAATTGGCTCCACCTGGACCTTTGCGCGCGCGACGTGGAGGCCGAGGTGGAACGCCTGCCCGCGCAGGCCACTCGCCCCTCATTGCACCGCCTGCTTCGACGGTTTGGTTGGTCACGCCGATGGGAACCGGGTCGATCATTCCATCCGGCGCGGCAGCAATGTGCTGCCGGCGCGGGCCACGGACCGTCAGCGCCCGGTTCACGAAATCATCGGGGCATTGCTCGGCCAGGATCTGGCACAGCGTTGTCAGGGTGTAACTTGGTCGTTTATCAAAGTAGTTGTATAATCAGCCATGATGAAGCCGCTGCGATTTGTGGGCTCTAGCCTGGACGACCTGCGCGACTTTCCTGCAGAGGCGCGCAGGCAAGTCGGTTTTGAGCTCTATGCTGTTCAGCGTGGACTGGAACCTGCGGATTGGCGGCCCATGCATGCGGTCGGACCGGGTGCCCAGGAGATCCGTGTTCACGTGTTGGGTGAATGGCGAGTGTTGTATGTCGCCAGGTTTAGGAACGCCATCTACGTGTTGCATGCATTCCGCAAGAAGACACAGAAGACGCGGCGTGAGGATATCGAGTTGGCGCGCCAACGTTATCGACAGGTAGAGGAGTAAGTCATGAGTGACATGATCTTGGAGTCAAGCGGCAATGTCTTCACCGATCTGGGGTTTGAGCCTGGTGAGGCAGCGATCTTGCAGATGCGCGCCAAACTGATGAACGACCTGCGGGAACGTATCGCAGCCAGCGGCATGACGCAAACAGAAGCCGCGCAGCGGCTGGGCGTTGGCCAGTCGCGCGTGTCAGATTTGATGCGCGGCAAGTGGGAGAAGTTCAGCCTGGAGATGCTGATCACCCTGGAGGCTCGCATGGGGCGCCAGGTGACCCTGGAATTTGCAGGGGCAGCGGTGTAAAACGGCCGCGCCGGTCTTTCTTTTGATCTTGGCCATCACGCGCGACACCTCCGACGGGGTCAGGAACTGCCCCTTGGCCTTGCCCGACTGCGAGGCGAAGTGGCGCATCAGGTACTCGTAGGCGTCGCCCAGCAGGTCGTCCCCCTCGGCGCGGTTCTTGCGGAAGTCCAGCGCGGGGTTCTCGAAGATGGCCACCAGGTTGGAGAGGCGGTCCACCATCTCCTTGCCGCGGCCCAGCTTGTCGGGGTTGTTGAAGTCGGCGACGTCGATCGCGCCCTTCAGGTCGTTGGCCTCGGCCAGGCGGGCGATGATCTTGTTGATCTTGTCGCCGATCTCCTTGTCCCCCTTGAGGCTGACCATGTCGGCGAAGCTGCCGCCGGCCGGCACCTCGATCAGCGCGTCGGGCTGGCCGGCGTAGCGGTCCGAGACATACTTGACGAAGAGCAGCACCAGGACGTAGTCCTTGTACTGCGAGGCGTCCATGCTGCCGCGCAGTTCGTCGCAGCTTTGCCAGAGGGAGGAGTAGAGTTCGGATTTCTTGATGGGCATGGGATTGCTGCGTGAGGAGTTTGCCTGCCTACGGGCGAGCCGGTCGCTGGACGGCGCGCGTTGGCGGCATCGGCGAGGATCCCGCTCCTGCGAAGACAACAAGAAGCCGGGCTGGTTGGGCAACCGGCCCGGCTGTCAATGGAAGCTGCACAGCTTGCGCCGACGTCAACCGTTCGGGGGAAGAGGTCCAGGCGATCAGGGTTGGGCGTTCCAAAGCCAACGGGGCGCCATGATGGGCGCCCCGCTGGTCGTCACTGGTGGCGACGGGTGGGCTCGAACCACCGACCTAGGGATTATGAAGCCCTCGCTCTGGCCGCCTGAGCTACGTCGCCTGATATTGAGATGGCTGACAGGAAACCTGTCAGCCATCTTGTGGAGTAGCGGGGGCAGGACTCGAACCTGCGGCCTTCGGGTTATGAGCCCGACGAGCTGCCACTGCTCCACCCCGCATCACTAAGGGCGAGTATACACCCTTTATAACCTTCTGTCAAACCTAGCGACTTGGCGGCTCTCCGCCCAGGAAGCGCTGCTGCCATTGCTCCCAATAGGGCAGCGACTCGCCGTTGGCGGCGAAGGCCGGATCGACCTGGGCAGTCTCCTCGCCCAGCACCCAGACGGCCACCTCGTTGGGCAGGGCCCAGCCCAACTGGCTGTGCGCCTGGTCGATGACGTACTGGTTCGACTGGACGTAAGCCAGCCGATCCTGGCTTTCCTTCAAACGCTGCTCAGCCAGCGCCACCTCTTCCTGCCACAGCGCCTCTTCTGCCCGCAGCTCGCTGCTGGCGATCAGGCGACTGGTGTAGCCGAAGAGAAAGAGCGCGACCGCCGCAATGCCGGCGATCAGCGCCACCTGCCTCAGGCTGATCGGGAGATGGGCTGGCTTTTTGCTCACGACCTGCTCCAGCGAGGGGATCGGCGGCTCTGACAACAAGTCCCAGATGTTGCCATCCGGGACTTGTCATCACCTGGTGCCGAAGGAGGGACTTGAACCCACACGGGCTAATGCCCACTACGCCCTGAACGTAGCGCGTCTGCCAATTCCGCCACTTCGGCTCGTTACGAAGGCAAGTTTACCATTGTCCGCAGCGATTGTCAAGATCAGAAGGAGGGCGGAATGGCCGCCTCACTCCTCCACGGTCACCCGCTGTGTGGCGATGTACCACTGCGCGGCGTTGCGGAAGCGCTCCCACGGCCGGTTCAGCCGGTTGATCTCCACATCCTTGACCTCTTCGTGCATGCCATAGGCGTAGACATCGTAGTACAGCGGCAGGGCCGGCAGCTCCTCACGAAAGATGCGCTGAAACTCGCTGTAGAGCTGGATGCGCCGGCCAGGGTCGTTGACCGAGCGCCCCTGCTCCATCAGCAGATCGGCCCCTTCGTTGCTCCAGCCGGTGTAGTTCTGGCCATTGTCGATCTGCGTCGAGTGCCACAGCGGGTAGGGGTCTGGGTCGCCGCTGAGCTGCCAATGGGCCACGGCCGCCTGGAAAGTCCGCGGGCTGAGGTAATCGCCGGCCAGGCTGGCCAGGTTGACCACCCGCGGCTCGGCCCGCACGCCGATCTGACGCCATTGTTCGGCCAGCTCCTGGAGCAGCGCCTCGTTGTCGCCCAGCAGCTCGAACGCCAGGTCGATGCCCTCGCGGTCGCGCACGCCGTCGCGGTTGGTGTCGGTCCAGCCGGCCTCAGTCAACAGCTCGGCGGCGCGGGCAGGATCCGTCGCGCCGCGTTCCGCTGGCGCATAGGCCCAACCGCCCGGCACGAAGGGGCCGTCAGCCGGAATGCCCTGGCCATTGAGCACGCCGTCGATCAGTTTGGTCGGGTCCAGCGCCAGATTCAGCGCCTGGCGCACGTTGACATCGGCCAGAAAAGGGGTTTCAGGATTGGTCAGGTTGAAATAGACGAAGGTTGCGCCGGCCAGCGGTGCGGTCAGCACCTCCATCTCGTTGCTGGCCTGGGCCGCGGGCATCTCCTGCGGCGTCAGGCGGCTGACCCCGCTCACCTCGCCGGCCTGAAACGCGGCAAAGGCGCTGGCATAGTCAGGGAAAAAGCGGAATTCCAGCGCCTCCAGGTAGGGGGCCGGCCCGGTCGTGTAGGGGTTTGGCTCCAGGCGCGCCCCCTGCGCGCTGAGGCTGGTCAGCCGCCAGGGGCCGGCGCCGACCGGCTGCAGGTTGAGCGGCGACTGCGCCAGCTCGCTCACCGGCACGCGGTTCCACAGGTGCGAGGGGAGGATGCCGATGGTGTTCTCGGCCAGGAAGGAGGCCAGCGGCTGACGCAGGCGAAAGCGCACGGTGTAGGGGTCGATCTGTTCCACCGACACGTTGCGCCAGAGCTGCGCCAGGTAGGTGGATGCCGGCTGGCCGGACTCGGCGAAGGCGTCCGACTGCAACACCCCCACCGTGAAGATCACATCGGCCGCGCTGAAGGGTGCGCCGTCGTGCCAGCGCACATCGCGGCGCAGTTTGAAGGTGATGTCCTTCTCGTCTGGGCTGATCTCCCAGCTTTCCGCCAGCGCTGGAACCGGCTCGCCCCGTTCGTTGAGCGCCACCAGCCCCTGGAAGATCAGGCCGGTCAGGTCGCTGTCCAGCTCGCTGCCGAAGCTCAGGAGCGGGTTGATCGCACGCGGCGCGCCCACCACCGCTTCAGCGTAGACTCCACCCTTGGCAGGCACAGTCAGCTCGGTGAACTCACGCGCCGTAGAGGCCAGAATGGCGGCCAGCAAGATGATGCCCAGCAGCGCCAGCAATGTCTGCCAACGGATAGTTCGTCCCACAGGCCAGGTCCTGAAACAAAGTTCGCCGCGCTGCACGGCGTGCACACGCGGCGATCACCTACAAAAGAACCGATCAAGGGGCCAGCGGCCCGCCGCCCGAAGCTGCTCGGGCCGGTCTCCGACCGAGGCCCGCCGCCCGAAGCTGCTCGGGCCGGTCTCCGACCGAGGCCCGCCGCCCGAAGCCGCTCGGGCCGGTCTCCGACCGAGGCCCGCCGCCGGGCGCCTAGAAGAGCATGGCCGAAGCCACGGCCACTAGGAAGAAAAGAACGCTGACGGCCACGGTCAGGTTGAACATGGTGCGTTCGAAGCCACGGCGGCTGGTCTGGAAGCTGTCAGACCCGCCAAACATGGCGCTGGTGCCCAGGTTCTTGGACTGCATGGAAACCAGAGCGATCAGCAGGATGCTCAGGATGATCTGAACGATGAAAAAGACTGTCGACACGTAGGGATGCCTCCGATTTTGGACTGGCGCAAATTATACCACGGCCCCGCGAAAGGTGGCAAGTTGCAGAGCTTCGTGCATGGGATCACGTCGCCAGGTCGTAACTGTTCAGCCGGCGGGTGCGAACACGTTGATTGAGTAGGCCGCCGTATCGAAATCAACGTGTTCGCACCCGCCGGCGGGCCAAACGTTGATTGAGTAGGCCGCCGTATCGAAATCAACGTGTTCGCACAGTTACGCCAGGCCTACGCTGTGGGCGATGCCGTCAGCCAGACGAATTGGTAGGGCTCCAGGTGCAGGTCGCGATCCAGGGTGATGGCGCGGGCGCTGACCAGGTCCTGGAACTGATAGCCCAGACCATGGATGCGCAGCAGGCTGGCCGCCACCGGCTGGGGATGCTCGGAGAAGCTGGCCAGCGCCAGCACCCGCTGGCCGTCGTGTTGGCGGATATAGCCAAAGACGTGGGGATTGCCCGTGTCGATGACCGTCGTGTCGTGGCCGGCAAAGGCGGCCTGTCCCTGGCGCAGCGCGATCAGCCGCCGCAGCCCCTGGAAGACGCGGCCCTCGACGGTGTGCGGATCGTGACGCCGCTCGAAACGTTGCCAGTCGGCGAAGGGGCGGTGTACCCAGCGGCTGTCGCCCGCCTTGGCGCGGTCGCCGGCATAGCTGTAGTCGTTCAGCATGGCCGTCTCATCTCCCAGATAGAGCAGGGGGATGCCGCCCATGGAGAGGATGATGCTGTGGATCAGCAGGATGCGCTGCACGGCATGGTCGATCTCCAGCGGATTCTGCTGGCGCAACGCCCGTTCCAGGCCGGCCAGCGAGGCCGCCGTGCCAGAAATGCGCGCATCGCCGGTCTTGGGATTCTCCTGGAAGGGGAGGCCGGCCGCAAAGCTGCCCGCGAAGCGGCCGGTGTAGAAGGCGTTGAGAAAGCGGCGGTGATGAAAGCCGTCGATGCCCACCCGCGCCGCGTCGGCGTCGTCGAAAGTCCAGCCGATGTCGTCGTGGCAGCGCACGTAGTTCACCCAGCCGCAGTCGGGAGCGATGCGAAAGCGGTCGCGCAGGGAGGTGTGCAGCAACTTGACCTCGCGCGTGGCCAGGCTTTCCCAGAGCAACGCCATCAGCAGCGGGTTGTAGGAGAGCTGGCACTCCTGCGGCGAGATGTATCGAGCCACCTCGTCGGGGTGGACGATGGCCTCCGACTTGAAGAGCAGCGTGGGCGCGGCAATGCGGGCCAGCGCGTTGTAGGCCTGGATGATCATGTGCGCTTCGGGCAGATTCTCGCAAACCGTGCCCAGTTGCTTCCAGATGAAGGCCACCGCGTCCAGCCGCAGCACCTCCACCCCCTGATTGGCCAGGAAGAGCATCTCCTCCCCCATGCGCCGGAAGACCACCGGGTTGCTGTAGTTCAGGTCCCACTGGAAGGAGTAGAAGGTGGTCCACACCCAGCGGTTGATCTCCGGGCGATAGGTGAAGCTGCCCGGCCGCACGTCGGGGAAGATCTCGCGCAGCGTGGCCTCGTAGGCGTCAGGCATGGTGCGATCGGGGAACATCAGGTAGCTTTCCTGGTATTCAGCATCGCCGGCCAGGGCGCGTTTGGCCCACGTGTGCTCGTTGGAGGTGTGGTTGAAGACGAAGTCCACCACCAGGCTGATGCCGGCCGCGGCCAGCTCCTCCGCCAGCCCGGCCAGTTGCTCCATGGTTCCCAGCGCCGGGTTGACCTCGCGGTAGCTGCTGACCGCGTAGCCGCCGTCGTTGTCCCCTGCGGGAGAGGCGAAGAGCGGCATCAGGTGCAGGTAGGTCAGCCCCAGTTCCTGGAAATAGGGGATCTTGGCCCGCACGCCCTCCAAGTTGCCGGCGAACAGATCGACATAACAGACGCCGCCCAGCATCTGTTGCGACTGAAACCAGCCGGGGTCGGCCTCCCGTTGCGCGTCCAGCGCCTTGAGGCGGGCCGGCCGCGCCAGCCAGGCCTCGGCCGCGCTGGCCAGAATCTCCTCCAGATGGTAGAAGAAGTCGTAGTGGCTGCCGTAGAGGTGCAACAGCAGCCGGAAAAGGGCGGGGAAGTGGCGCTCCAGCCGCGTCCGAAACGCCGTCCAGTCGGCCGGGTCTGTTTGGGCCGCAAAGCGCGCGTCCAGGCGGGGGAGAAGACGATCCAACGAACGGGTGGCTTGTTGATTCAACCAGATAGTGTCGGGCATGGTGATACTCATTCCCAGGACTGCGCGCGTCCCAGGACTGTCAGTCCTTCCGAAGGATTGTCAGTCCTAGCGCGCGTCCCAGGACTGACAGTCCTTCCGAAGGACTGTCAGTCCTAACGCGCCGTTCCCAGGACTGACAGTCCTTCGAAGGACTGTCAGTCCTAGCGCGCCGGTCCCAGGACTGTCAGTCCTTCAGGACTGACAGTCCTAGCGCGCCGGTCAGTCCGTAAATCGTCTAGCCCTTGACCGAGCCGGCCATCAGCCCGCGCACGAAGAAGCGCTGCAGGCTGAAGAAGACGATCAGCGGCAGGACCATCGAAACGAACGCGCCGGCCGTCAGCAGGTGCCAGTCGTTGCCGCGCGAGCCGACCATCTCGGCGATGCGCTGCGTCAGCACCTGGACGTCGGGCTTGGAGCCGATGAAGATCAGGGCGATCAGGTAGTCGTTCCAGACCCAGAGGAACTGGAAGATGGCGAAGGAGGCCAGCGCCGGCACCGACAGCGGCAAGATCAGCCGGGTGAAGATGGTGAAGTGCGAAGCGCCGTCGATGAAGGCCGACTCCAGAATGTCGCGCGGGATGGTGCTGATGTAGTTGAAAAGCAGATAGGTGGCCAGCGGCAGGCCAAAGCCGGTGTGCGCCAGCCAAACGCCCAGGAAGGTGCCGTTCAGGTTGAGGGTGACGTAGTCCTTGAGGATCGGCACCAGCGCGATCTGCAAGGGCACCACCAGCATGGCGACCACCATGATGAACAGCACCTTGCGGCCGGGGAATTTCATCCAGGCAAAGCCGTAGGCCGCAAAGGCCGCGATCAGGATGGGAATCACTGTGGCCGGCACGGTGACGATCAGGCTGTTCAGGAAGGCGCCGACGAAATTGGTCCCTTGCACGGTCACCGTCGATCCATCGGGCTGCTGCAAGGTGTAGGTGCGGCCGCCCAGCACCTCCTGATAGTTTTGGGTGGTGAAATCATGGTTGCCGCGCGTCCACTGCTGCTCCTGAACCACCACCCGGCCGATGCGCTTGTTGCCGATCCAGATGATGCGTTTGTCGCCATCTGGGCTGGTCATGCCGGCGCGAAAGGCTTCGAAGGTGCCCGAAGCGCCCTCGAAGGTCATGATTCCATCGCGGTCCACCTCGGCGCCAGGTTGAAATTCCAACACGGTGGTCCATTCCCGATGGGGGAAGACAGTCCACCAGCCGGAGGTTTGAATGTCGAAGCGGGTGCGGAAAGAAGAGACCAGGAGGCCGATGGTGGGAATGGTCCAGGCCAGCACCAGGAGGATCAACGCCACGTTGACGAAGATCTGGCCCCAGCCGATGCGACGCTTTTTGCGGGTTGCAGTTTGGGCTGTCATCAAAAGGCCTCCCGTTCGTTGAACTGCTTCAGGTTGTAGATCATCACCGGCACCACCGAGATCAACAGAACGATGGCGATGGCCGAGCCAAAGCCTGAGTTCTGGTTGGTGAAGTATTCCCGATAGAACTGGGTGGCGATCACCTGGGTGCTGAACTGGCCGCCGGTCATCACCTGCACCACGTCGAAGATCTTCAGGGTGAAGATGATGACGGTGGTGGTGACGGTGATGATGGTGCCGCTGATGGAGGGCAGCATGATCTTGAAAAAGACCTGAAGCTCTGTCGCGCCGTCGACCCGCGCCGCCTCCAGCAGATCGCCTGGGATGCCCTTGATGGCGGCGGAAAAGAGGGTCATGGCGAAGCCGGTCTGCAGCCAGATCATCACCAGGATCAGAAAGAGATTGTTCCAGGGCGCCAGCTCGGCCGACGCCTTCCAGGCTATGGGCGCGTTGCCGGTCAGACCGGTGTAGACGGCGTTGAGCAGGCCGATATTAGGGTTGACCGCGTAGATCATGTTCCAGATCACGCCGGCGCCGACCATGGAGATGGCCATGGGCATGAAGATAAAGGCCTTGGCCACGCGGTCGAACTTGCTGCGGTCGGCCAGCACCGCCACGATCAGGCCGAAGACCACGGTGAACAGGGCGCCAAAGGGGATCCACAACAGGATGTTGTTGCGGAAGGCGGTGAACATGTTGCGGTTGGTGAAGACCGCGACGTAGTTGTCCAGCCCCACGAAGGTCGTGCCGGTGCGGTCGAACAGGCTGAGGTAGAAGGTGCGCAACGAGGGGAAGGCCAGGTACCAGAAGAGAATGGCCACAGCCGGCCCGACGAAGACGAAAGGCTGGATGCGCGCCCGCCAGGTGTCGCCCAGCTTCTCCACCAGCCAGTTGGACACGAAGTAAAGCAGAGCCACGCCGCCCACGCCCCAGGCGATGGCTACGATGGCGACGATTCCTTTTGATGCGTGGCTGTTGCGCAGGAACAAAAAGCCCGCGTACAGCACGGCAAGGGTGACAAGTGGGACGAACAGTGAAATGGCGATCCGAAAGAGGTTGGTCGCCAGCCAATCGAGGGGGCCTTTGGTCTTGGCCTCGGCGGCGGCGACAGGGGCGCGTCGCTGGATATTGTTGGTGTCTTCTTCCATCGGGGCCTCTCCTTCAGGGGGAAAGGACTGACAGTCCTGCGAAGACTGTCAGTCCTTGTTCGTTGCCGCAGGGCCGTTATCTTGGCCAGGAGGCGTCGATTTCGCTCAGTACCTTGTCCAGCGACTGCGCGCCGGAGAAGTAGTCGGTCATGCCCTTCCAGAAGGAGCCTGCGCCGACCTCGCCAGGCATCAGGTCGGAGGCGTCGAAACGCACCGAGGTGGCGTCAGCCACCAGCACCGCGATGTCGCGCTCCAGGTCGCTGCCGTACCAGCTCAGATCCACGTCCTTCTGCATGCCCAGCGCGCCGCCGGCCGCCAGCCAGCCGCGGATGCCTTCGCCGGTGCTGAAGAACTGCATGACGGCGCGGATCTCAGGCCGATCGCGGAAGGCGGCCATGATGTCGCCGGCCACCAGGAAGGGTTTGCCGTAGGCCGTGTCGACGGCAGGCATGTAGAAGACGCCATAGTCGACGCCGTATTCCTTGCCCTCAGGGAAGAAGGAGGTGATGAAGTTGCCCTGCTTGTGCAGCCAGCAGCCGGGCGGATCTTGGAACATGGGGGCAGGGGCGTCGCCGAAGAAGGTGGTGACGATGGCCGGCCGGCCGCCGAACACCATCGCGTCGTCGTTCCAGATCGTGGCGAAGGTCTCGATGGCGTTCTGGACCTCAGGCGAGGCGAAGGGCAGCGTTCCGGCCACCCAGCCGTCGTAGTTCTCCAACGAGGTGGTGCGCAGCATGAAGTCCTCGGTCCAGTCGGTGGCTGGCCAGCCGGTGGCCGCGCCCGACTCGATGCCGACGCACCAGGGGGTGTCGCCGTCAGCTACGATCTGATCCTGCAGGGCCTGCAGCTCTTCCCAGCTTGTCGGCACGGCGTAGCCCGCCGCCTCGAAGGCCGCCTTGGGGTACCACACCAACGACTTGGCGTTGAAGCGGTGCCAGACGCCATACTGTTCTGACGTGCCGCCCGGGCCAGCCATGGTCGCCATGTCGAGCCAGGATTCCAGATAGTTTTGGGCCAACCAGCTCTCCGGCACCAGGTCGGTGACAGGGATGACCTTGCCCTGGCTGGCGAAGGTGCCCAACAGGCCAGGCTGGGGGAAGTCCACGATGTCGGGCGCATCGTTGCCCTGCACGCGGACGGTGATGCTGGCCTCGAACTCCTTGGATCCCTCGTACTGGATGTCGATGCCGGTGGCCTTCTCGAACTCGGCGATGGAGTTGTTGAAGATCACCGCGTCGGCCTCGGTGAAGGGGCCGGTCATGGTGACGACCGTGCCCTTGTAGTCGCCGTTGTAGGCGTTGGCCAGCTCGGTCAGGCCTTTGGCGGCCGCGGCCGCGGCCTGCTCGTTGGTCGCGGCCGCCGGCTCTGCGGGCGCGGCCGGCTCGGCAGGAGCTGCCGGCGCTTCGGTGGCTACCGGCTCGGCCGGTGCGGTGGTAGGCTGAACAGCGCCGCCGCAGGCGGCCACAATCATGCTGAACAGCAGAACGACGGTGAGAAGCACGAACAGTTGTCGCTTCATCATGTTAGGATTCTCCTCCTGAAAGTTGAGATACGAAACGGTTGATTGTCAACATGGGACCCGAGTGTCCCGGCATGGCGAGATCGTTGCGTCTTCTGAATACATCACGTCCTTTCTATGGTCTTCGCTCCGGCGTTGCCGGCGCCTGCTGGCAACGCCGGCGAATTGCGCGGCATCAGGCGCGCCGGCAGTCCCTGGCAGGCCGGCAGCGTGGTGGTTCAGCACTGGTGCGATGGCGTCGACGCCCACATTCGGTTGGTTGGCTACGCTGTAGTATGGTATCCGGCGCGGGGACGTTCGCCGCTGAACAAGATGCCGGTGCTTTTCGGTCTGGAACCAGTTCAGTCTAACACGAAACTCATGGTTCGGTCAAATTTCGACAGGGTTTGAGAAATGCTGTAAGCTATCTGCATGACAGAAAAGCTTACCATAACAACAGAACGAGTGGATGACATTCCTGTGTTGCTCAGCCAAGCTAAGAA
>Ga0209200_1000598_pt1 | contig 40284 bp, 37 predicted proteins | sample AD_UKC033_MetaG_FD_184406 | JGI IMG/M metagenome (GOLD analysis project Ga0209200, IMG submission 184406) | Active sludge microbial communities of municipal wastewater-treating anaerobic digesters from USA - AD_UKC033_MetaG (SPAdes) (version 2) | ecosystem: Engineered > Bioreactor > Anaerobic >... | reverse complement strand
TTTAGGATCTTTCATGAAATAGATCACAATATTTAGAATTATTGCCAAAGCGCGAATTTCAGTTGGCCCTAATTCACCAAAGGATATTTGAAAAACATTATTGGTATATGTGGATAGATAAGTATAAATTGAAAGTAGCAGATATCCAATCAATGCAATCAAAGCCAATTCCATACTTAAATAGGGTGAGAACCCTAATCCCAAAAAAATCAATAAAATACTGATGGCGTCAATTATATGGTCGATAAAGAACCCATATAAAGGTCGCTCAATCTTACGTTTGCGTGCCAGGGTTCCATCCAGGCTATCTCCAAACCAGTTCAGCAAAAACCCGAAACTCGCGAGCCAAAGAAAATTTATATTTATATTCGTTGCACAATAGGATATAAAAATTAGAAAGGATGCAAACAATCCCAGACCAGTCAAATGGTCAGGGGTGACCCAGGCAGGTAAATGTTCCGCAAGCCAATTTAGTGCGGGGCGTTCCAAAGGTCCAAGGATTGTGTTGTTAATGCGGATGTGATTCTTCTTTTCCATTTTTTCTCCGATTTAGTAAGGATCAAGAATCTTAAAGCGTAAAAGAAATTTAGAAGGCAGATTCCTTTTGTTTATGTAGAAGTGCACGAAATGCGGCCATTCCCAAAAAAAATGGAACCCAAAAAGTGATCGCTCGAAATGCAAGAGTGAGAATGGCGGCAGATTCGAGTTCAACTCCCAAAGAATTTAGCGCCAGGGTCATCATGCCTTCCATGACCCCAATCCCAGAGGGGGTAGGTGAGATAATCGTAAATAGGTAACCCAAAGTAAAGCCACTTACTACAACTCCCAGATCAAATTTGAGTCCAAATGCAAGAAAAAGTAAGGAAAGTATAGAGATCAGAATTACTTTATTCACAAACGCAAGACCGAGTGGCAGAAACAACAGCCGAATATTATTATGGATCGTTTGGGCTCCAATATGAATTTCTTCTGAGAAATGGATGATCTGTTCATCGCTTATACTGATCTTTTTGAAAAAAATACGAATAATCCGGTTAAGCATCTGAAAGATTACGCCCAGGATTTTTTTCAATAAATCAATGTGTTTACTACTTAAGAATATTATCAAAATTAATCCACTGATGATCCCTCCCAACAGGCATGTGGCAGCTATTTCAAACCAGGTTAGCGGTTGGTGCGCCCGCAAAATAAGAAGACCAACAAGAGAAGTAATAAACAACGCAAGGTCATCAAACAAGAGATAAAGCATGCTAGCAAATGTTACCCGTGCGCTTGAAATGCCCTTTTCTTTTGCATCCGATATGAACAGCAATAGCGTAGAAATTCCTGCTGAAGGGGTAATGATCCTCACAAAGTTTACTGCAGCAGAACTTAATGTAACCATATGCAAATAGGATTCCTTGATACCAACAAGTCCGTAGATCACACAATATGAAAATCCCATTGTAGCCATCCACAAAAGTACAAGGATGAAAGCAATGAAAATGTATAAAGATTCCGCCTGACCTAAAATCTTTTTCATCTCCGAAACTTCAGAAATTTGAGTCAGGACAAATAACACGGCAATAAAAAGAATTAGCGTGATAAGAAATCTCTTTATAGTATCTTTCCCTTCGTAAGGATCGTAATCTTTAAACCATTTTCATTAGAAATCCGATGTAAAAATCATCAGTACACCCAGGCAAGCAAATACACCGCTGACTATTTTTTCGAGCGTTTTCTCACTCACCTTATTCGCCAATTTGGATGTAAGCAAACCACCTATAATCGATCCGACCGCGACGATTAATCCTGATAGGAAATTTACATTCCCATGAAGAGCATACCCAACCGTTCCTGATGCAGCGGTTAAGGCCATAATCAGTGATGAAGTACCAATGGCCTTGTGTATGGGGTACTTAAGAACAAGGATGAGAACAAGCAGAAATGCCATCCCGCCCCCGGCCCCTACCATACCACTCATCCCGCCAAGTAGTAGCCCAATCCCAATCGAAGCCAATATTTTTTTGGGATTAAGCGGCTGTATATTCTCAACATCTAGCCTGGCTTTAGAGGGAAGCATTGATTTTCTCCACATGGCGATGGCCATGATGAAAATCATCACGATAAACCCGACTCCCATTTGGCCGCCAGATAGAGATTGATTTGCGAGTAAGGAACCTATTTGAGCCCCTATAATGGCACCAAGAGCGAGCCATAAGCCCGATTTTATATTCACATTCCCGTTTTTATAATAGGACCAGGCGACAAATAGAGGTGTGATGACATCGACAAACAAGCTGGTCCCGATTGCTGTGTGCATGGAGAAGCCCGATAAAACAGTCAAGAGCGGAACAACCACCACCACGCCGCTTGCGCCGGTTAAGCCAACAACACTTCCCGTCAGCAATCCAATGCCAATCAAACCAATCAATTGTGTAATTAAGGACATACCTAATTGACCTTTTCAATTTTATTCTGCTGTATAAAAAACCAATCCCAATGTACCAGGTCCTGCATGGACGCCGATGACTGGTCCCATATCGGAGGTAATCATTTCGATACAATTGAATTGATCTCTGATTGAATGCTCAAATTGTTGTGCTTCATCGGGAATGTTACCATGCAGGATTGCTACATGGACGGGTTGATCACCAACTTTTTCCTTCATCAACTCTATTAACCGGGAAAGCGAGCGATTACGCGTACGCTGTTTCTCTAAGGGCTCTATCCTTCCGTTACTAAGGTACAAAATGGGTTTGATATCGAGGGCTGATCCTAAAAATGCCGTACCTCCCCCAATTCTTCCGCCTTTATGTAAGTATTCCAGCGTTTTTACCGTGAAAATTACATTTAGACGCTTTTTAATGTCGTCAACCAACTTTAAAATGCTTTGGGCATCCTGACCCTGTCCCGCCGCTCTGGCAGCAGCAAGCGATATCATTCCCAGCCCCAGGGAGACCGATTCAGAATTAACAAGATGAACGGGAATTTTATTAAATTGTTCGTTGGCCATTTCAGCGGATTGAATGGTCGCACTCATATGATGAGAAATCACGATGGTAATAATTTCATCAACCTCATCAGCGAGCTTATTATAAATATTGACGAAATCAGAGGCAGTCGGTTGGGCAGTAGTGGGTAATTTTTTGCTGGCAGCAAGAAGTTTATAAAATTCAGTATCCTCCAAATCAATTCCGGCGCGGTAGGTTTTGTCACCAAATGTGACATAAACAGGTGCAATATGAATTCCTAATTCCTCTCCGCGTGCCGGCGATAAAGAACATGCCCCATCTGTGACAATTGCAACTTTCTGGTTTTTCATGATTTAATCCTTTCTCAAATAGAGTTACTTGATCTTTCTTGACCGCCAGCTTACGCCGCGTTCGTTACCATTCTTTAATCGGGCTAAGTTCGGAAGTAAGGCCAGAACCAATAAACCCGTGCTCAAAACCCCATACACAATATACTGCCAGGAGGATAAACCCAGCAGATATTGAATAACCGATAAAAGTAAAGTACTCACTCCAATACTGAGGGTAGCGAGCGATGCATACCCGACAGCAAAAAACATGATAAGGGCAATAGCGCTGATAATTGGGAAGGCAGATGGCATGAGAGCGAACACGCCCCCAAGAGCTGTTGCTCCACCAGCTCCCCCTTTGAAAACCAATTTGCCAGTAGTGTCTTTTTCCACAAGAAAAACCGAATAATTATGCCCAACGATAGCAAAAATTGGTGCCATAATTTCCAATCCAACCATTCCTGGCGCGATGTACCTGGCGAACCAAACACTAGCCACCCCTTTAAAACCGTCCAAAAACAGAGTGAGTAATGCAATCGGATACCCACTTGCGCGCATTGTGTTGGTCGTTCCTGTTCTTCCACTGCCCATTTTCCGGATATCCACTCCTTTTACCAGTTTCGAGAAGATCCAGCCAAAAGGGATGGCGCCCAGGAAATATGAAAAAAACAAACTAAAGACAAATTTCAATTTTCCAATAACTCCTTTTTTTCAAACGTGTACCAGTTTTCTCCATACAAGATAACTGAATCGATTCGAGGGATTAATTCATTCGGATTCGCTTCAGTCCCATCAAGATCGTAATGAATTGGGAGGATATAAGGTGCTGCCATTTTCTTAGCCATATCAATAACTACGGATTTATATTTATTGGGTCCTATCGGCGAAGTACGCCAGGGCAGGCATAAAATATCCGGATGAATTTCTGGCGGAAATTGATGGGCGTCGCCAATATGCAATAAGTCGGCATCATCATGGATCAAGAATGAGAGTGGTGTTCCTCCAGGATCAGGGATCTTAAAACGAAAAAGTAAGCTGACGATGAAATAGACCGGGTCTTTAACCACACTAAAGCCTGGCAAAATTTCAATGTTTTCGATACGTTCTCCAGTGGTCAACGGTTGAAGACGAGAAGAAGGCACTCCCATTTTTAATGCAATATCGCACACGTCTCGAGAAGCCACTACAATACCAGTTGGAATCTGAGCCACCTTACCTATATGGTCCTTGTGGGCATGCGAAACACAAATATACTCAACATCCGGCAAAGGATCTAGTGTGAAATCCGGATCGATCAAGATATGATGCTTTCCAACAATTTCTACACACGAGTGTCCAAGAAAACGAATTTTCATTAAATCTCCTATTTATAAAGGTTATTTTTTCTTTTTTTTGATCATTATTTGCAGGACTGAAACGAAAGCCAGACCCAATCCGAGCAAATAGACTGGCCAGTTAAATTGGGTTGGCCTTAAATCGTTTAGTGCGGCAGTGGATGCGGGTAACATCTGAATTGCATCTGCCATGAAAGAATAAAGCATTAATAAAATGCCCAAGGAGAGTGAAACCCAAAATGATAGCGGAAAATGGACAGGGATATCATTCTCGTTTTCCCTAAGCACTGCCACGCCCCCCGTTATCATCAATATCGAAATTAAAACAGGAGAGAGTACTGGACCCCACCAGGGCAGAGGAATTAAGAACAATAAGTCGGGATCCAAAAGGCTTTTAGGCCAGCCGATGAAAACGTTTAACCAGAGGTAATAAAAAATATCCCAAACACCAAATGCGATGAGCGTATAGCTCAAACGAGATTGAATATTATGCCCTGCGATCCATCCAATTGCCAGGAGCATAATTAAGGTTGCCAGCTCTCTTCCTAATTCGATGACAGCGATTTGCTGGTCAAAAAGTGGAACCTGAAGAATCAAGTCGCCAATACCGAATAATCGTCGTAAATATACAACGATGGCAGCTTCCAGGTACGCCATGGCGATTGAAAAAATGGAGATCCAGATTATCTTTGAAACCAGTCGGTTCATGCTTCTGGCTCCAAAAATTGCTCTGCCACCTTGTCGAAAAAATGATTTGCTTCTGCGTAAATTCCTTTTGCAGAAACAGCTACAGACCCATCCGGTAATAAAATTTCACCAAGCGCAAGTATGCGCCTTTCGGTCTTACCGCTCATTACCGCTTGTATTTTTACTGGTTTTCCCAATGGTATTGGTTTGCGATAATCAATCGACAGGTTTGCAGTGACAACCTTGTAGCCGGAATGGAAAACGGCCAATCCCATGGCTTCGTCCATAACTGCTGCCGAAGCGCCTCCGTGTACAAATCCTGGTGGTCCTTGTTGAAAATCACTAAACTCGAAGGAGGCAAAAATATGGTTTCCCGCCATTAGTTGCCAGGCAATCCCAATACTCTTGGGATTCGACTTCCCACAAACAAAACAAGATCCATGGTCAGGTAAAAAATCCATTCAAGTCTCCTCTAAAAATCTCGTGGTTCTCTGCGAATCCATGCCTGGTGGTCCTGGATATCACGATCCAAAAATATTCGCCGGAGGATTACTTTACGCCGTTCGGTTTGATTGGTTGGTAGTGGCCGTTGATTGGCTTCCAACCTTTTGATCATAGTAATTAACACCATAAGAATAGAACACCAAAAAACGATGGAAGGGCCGCCCATCCAGGCGGCAAAGATTGGCAGGAGAATTACGACAAACAAGGGGATGGCTGCGGAATGAAAAAGATTACCTAATCCCAAACCAGCCAAAACAATTAAAACCCCCCAGGGGAAAAGAACCAGCAATTCACCCAAAAAAGGACTAAAACCACGCCCGCCATGAAAATTTAAGTAAATAGGCCAGTTATGACCAATCATTGCAGAAAAACCTGCCAGCATCGCAACCACTTCCCCCATCCCCAGGCGTAAACCAAGCCAGGTGGGAATTGCGCCTTTGAATATATCAAATAGCCCGACCGGAATTATCGCCCATTTTGCTACATGCTCCCAGACCATGGAGGCACTGACTGTTCCGCTGCCGTATTGCCTTAAATCTATTCCTTTGAGCCATTTTCCGGCCAGATAGCCGCTTGGTATCGAACCGAAAAGATACCCAAAAATCATGAGAAATATAGTCGTCACTACCGGTATGGTTTGCGCAAAGTTAACAATCATAAGCAACCTCTTTGACGATTTTTACTCTTCTACTCATACAGATAACCTAATCCAATCAATCCTGGTCCGGCATGCGCTCCCATGACTGGAGTGAACTCGCTGATAGGAATCTCCAATGATGGATAAAGGTGATTCAGCGATAGGCGCAATGCTTCAGCCTGTTGAATGGCATCTGCATGCATCACCGATAAATCCAATTTCGTGAATCCGACGGTTTGTTGGGCCAGAATAGAGATAATCGAAGGAATAATGTTTCCTTTTTTACGGATAATCGTGGAAGGCATAACGATTCCTTCATCGTCAATGGTGAGAATTGGTATGATCTGAAGCGCACTGCCAACCAGGTATGCTGCTTTTCCAATCCGACCACCTTGGGCGAGATAGTCCAATGAGTCCAACGCAGCGATCAATCCCGACCTATGTCTGGCGTCCATTAAATATTGGACTACGTCTTCAATTGTTTCGCCCGCTCGCAACCGCTTTGCTGCTTCAACCGCCAGCAACCCTTGTGGAGCTGCAGCCCTTAAACTATCAATGACGGTCACTTTGTTCCTGGGATTTTCACCCGATAGCATTTTGGCTGCATCAACTGCAGCGGTGTAATCAGAGCTTAATTTCCCCGAAAGGGAAATACAAAGCACATCGCTTTCCTGTTGGTCAATAATTCTCTTAAAGCACGCATAGTATTGTCCGACGTTGGGCGCAGCGGTCTTTATTTCAATCTTTTGCGTGCGCATTTTCTGGTATAGCTCACCCGGAAAGAGATCAATACCATCCAGATATTCTTTCCCTTCAACTATGATGACCAACGGAAGAATTACAATGCCTAATTGCCTGGCAATTTCTGGCGGCACCTGGGCTGCGCTGCCCGTTACAACAACTGGCGTGTTTTGAGGTTTCATTTTCCGATAAAAATGACGTCCGCGGGCATGCCGGGTTTCAACTCAAGATTTGTATTGGGCACAGTGATCTTCACTGCGTAAACGGTCGTTTTCCGCCCGTCAACGGTTTGAACGTTTCGAGGCGTAAATTCAGCCTGGTCCGAGATGTAAGAAACAGTCCCAGTGAATTTTTCTCCTGGGAACGAATCAACTGCAATCGAGACGATATCACCCAACTTGATTTTTCCGTATTCCGTTTCAGGAATGTAAACCGTAAGACTCACTTCATCAAGTTGTCCAATGGTTAACGCAACGCTTCCTGGAACAAGCATTTCACCTTCTTCCAGATTTCGGGTCAGAACAATTCCATCAGTCGGGGAGGAGATGATTGTCTTTTCCATTTGGATATCAATCAGAGCCAGGGCTGCTTGCGCCTGCGCAAAAACGGCTTCTGCTTGCTGCACGCCTGAATCCGCTGCCTGGACCATTAAAGATTGGTCGCCACTTTCCAGGGAGGTTAAATAATCCACCACTCGATCCATCCGTTCTTGTGCAACGCGGACACGTGCCCGCGCTTCAAGAACTTCTGTCGCTGCCTGAGTAGTTAATAGGCGATTGTAGTCTGTTTGAGCAGAACTTAGCTCTGTTTTTGCCGTGTCATAAAGATCATTCGCATAATTGGAAATATCTTCTTTGTCCTGTGCATCATTAGCCTGCGTTAGCACCTGATCAGCAATTAAGAATGCAGCTTGTGCGTCTGCTAATCGTTTCTCGGCTGACAAAAAATCTCGGGAGGTATTATCAGCCAGGACTTTTTTAAGATTTTCTTTTTCTATATCCAAATCTGCAGCAGCTGCATCTACTTCTGACTTGGCAGAGTTGATTTTTTCCTCTTTGTCAAAATACCACACCGGAAGATCAAATTCCTCGGGTTGAGGGATATTCCAACTATTGATACGATTTTGTTGATCTTGTAACCGGGCGTTATTCACCGCAATATCATATTGAATCCTGGCTGAATTTACAGCCTTTTCCGCTACGGTTACTGCGGCAGAAGCCTGGTCCCGTTGCGCTTGAAGTAACGCATCATCCAACTGGAAAAGTACATCGCCTTTTTTAACCTGGGAGCCTTCATTCACATCGACAGAGACAACTGTGCCACCAATCTGAGAAGCAATGTTGATCTCGGTAGCTGAAATAATCCCTGACGCCTTGAGCTCATTGGTGCCATTTCCGTTGATCCCCTGGCAACCGGTCAATGAAATTGCAAGGACAAGAAAGCAGGATGCAAAGTTTAAAACGTGTTTTTTCATTCGATAACTCCTTTATGAGCTTTTTAGTAGCGTTTGAAAACTTACAGCCTTTTTTGGAACAGTAAAACGCTGGCAAAGAAGACGACAATGCTAAATACTGCCATAGGCCAAATCCATACCCACAATGAGGCAAACTCGGCGCCTTTTAGAATAATCCCGCGAACGATTTCGAGAAAGTAAGTCACAGGTAACAGGTAACCTGCATAATAAGCCAGCCAGGGCATGTTTTCCCGGGGGAAAAGTAAACCTGCCAATATGAACGATGGCATCATGATGAAGGATGCCATATACATGGCTTGCATTTGGGTTTTCGATATGTTCGAAATAAAAACGCCCAGGCCCAGCGATCCCAATAAAAAGATCAGACTCAAAATGCCCAGGAGTGTAATACTGCCTGCGACTTCCACGCCAAACCAGATCGCCCCAACCGTAACTGTCATGACTACATTTACAAAGGCAACCACAACAAAGGGTAGGATCTTGCCGAGCATTAATTCCCATGAGCGAACAGGAGTCACGATTAGCTGTTCTAGGGTTCCCTGCTCACGTTCCCGCACGATGGCAAAAGCGGTGAGCAATAGGGTTTGTATTTGCAGGATGATGGCAACCAGACCAGGGATCATGAAGTTCATACGCTTCATATCCGGGTTATATAAATATCGTAAACGGGCATCGACCGGTAGATTTAGTTGCATTCCGGAACCGCTTCGTTCAAGGCGGTTAATTAGGATTTCCTGAGACATGGACTGACTGATTGTCTCGGCAGCCAATTGCGCGGTTTGGGCAACGGTTGGATTCGATCCGTCAATGTAAAATTGTATGGTTCCAGTCCCCCCCGTGCTGAGGTTTCTGCCGAAATTTTCCGGGATGTACAGACCAACCTTTACGGTGCCTTCATCCAGCAGCTTTAAAATTTCATTTTCGCTTTGGGCTGAATATGTGTATTTGAAAAATCCGCTTACAGTCAACTTATCAACCAGGGTGCGACTGTTTTCAGTTTGAGATAAATCAGCAACAACCATCGGTATATCCGTTACATCGTTTGCTACAGCATAACCCAATAAAAAAAGCATCATAACGGGCATGATAATCACAAGCCCAAGAGTTCGGGGGTCTCGGATAATATGAAGCCATTCTTTTCGAACGATTGTGAACATTCTCCGGAAACTTTGTCTCACATGAACCTCCTTATTCAATATCCGTCCGTACCTGCTGGCGATTCTCTTGATCAACTAAAGAAACAAACACATCTTCCAGAGATGGAAGTACTCTTTCGATTCGGTGAACTTGGATTTGATTTTCAGACAATATCTTGAGGATCAGTTCCTTTTCATTTTCATTCGATAAGAGTAAATGCAAGAGCACACCATGAGCCGCGACATCCTCCACCTCTGCCAGGGATTTCAAAATATGTTCAGCCTTTCCTGGGGCATTACAATCCACCTCGTATAAATATCCCCGCATATTGTTCTTTAGCGTATCAGGGTCATTTAAGGCGATCAGTCGAGAACGATACATCATGCCAATCACATTACAGAATTCGGCTTCATCCATGTAATGGGTAGTAGCCAACACACTTACCCCCTTACCAGCCATGGTGTAAATCATTTCCCAAAATTCACGCCGGGATACAGGGTCAACACCGGCAGTGGGTTCATCTAAAAACAACATAGGGGGTTCATGAACAATAGCGCAGGCTAAGGCCAGCCGCTGTCGCCAGGCACCTGAAAGGTTATGAGTCAATTGTTTTTCATGGCCGCGCAATCCGGCCATTTCAATCAAATCGTCAATTCGTTGTTTTATTCGATCATTTTGGATGCCGTAAAGGTTTGCATAAAACCAAAGGTTTTCGTACACTGTCAGGTCGTTATATAAGGAGAATTTTTGCGACATATAGCCAATATTGCGTTTGACTTGTTCTGATTGGCCTGCCACATCAAAGCCCAGCACTCTAGCCTCTCCTCCAGTCGGTTTTAACAGGCCACAAAGCATTCGGATGGTCGTTGTCTTTCCAGCCCCGTTCGGGCCAAGTAATCCAAAAATCTCACCTTTGGGTATTTCAAAACTGATGTGGTCCACAGCCGTAAAATCTCCAAAATTACGTGTTAGCTGATGAACTTCGACAGAATTATCTCGTTTCATACAGGATGCTCCTGTGATTCAACCAGGTAAATGAATACATCTTCCATTGTGATTCGTGCTTCACGTAAAATTGTGATTTCTGCTCCTGCCTTTTTTAATGCGTCTTTCAAATATTCTTGGACGGCCATCGAATTGTTCACCGAAAGACGTAAACGATCACCAACCGCCCGCCATTGGATCACTCCATCGATACTATCCGCCACCTGTCGCAGAGTTCCTCTCGGTCTTGCTTTGACCTCAATAATCTTGAAGGGCATCTGTTGTTCCATATCCACTGGCGACCCCGAAATTAAACTTTTTCCCTGGTAGATAACGCTGACAACGTCACACCGCTCTGCTTCATCCATATAGGGCGTGCTAACAACGATAGTGACTCCTCTTTCGATTACTTTTGCTAAAAGTTGCCATAATTCCCGACGTGAAACCGGATCTACTCCCGTTGTTGGTTCATCCAGAAGTAAAATTTCGGGTTCATGGATCATCGCGCAAGCCAGAGCCAATTTTTTGCGCATGCCGCCGGAAAGATTTTCACTTCGCCGAGATGCAAACTCAGTCAATCGAGCAAATTCTAATAATTCTGCGATCCGGTTTTTTTGTTTTTCGCGGGAAACGCCATTCATATCCGCAAAAAAGCGAAGGTTTTCTAAAACGCTTAGGTCTGGATATAAACTAAATGCTTGAGGCATATATCCAATTCGAGATCGAACTTGCTCGGATTGTTTAATGACATCAAAACCTTCTATTTGGGCAGATCCTGAGGTAGGGGTTAACACAGTTGATAAAATCCGAAGCAGTGTGGTTTTACCCGCCCCATCTGGTCCTACAATGCCATAGAGTTGACCAGCTTCTACATGCAGGTCGTAATTGTCCAAAGCAGAACGGCTCTCTTTTGACTGGGAAGGATATCGCTTGGTTAGATTAAACGTTTCGATTGAGGTTGTCATAAGAAAATTTCCAAAAAGACCAAAATATTATCCACAAAAATTATGCTTTAAGCACCGAAGAAAACATGTCATAGATGTTGTTGGCTAAACGGTTTGCCAATCGAGGTTCCATTTCTGAGACCAGAGACTGGTACCTTTGGACATACTCAAGAATTGGCTGGTCTCTTTCCAAAATTAACGAATTGTCTGATGCCAACAAGCCTAAAATAAAACCTCCTAGAATGATGAGCCCTGATTTTGAAAAGGATTCTTTCCATCCAAACATTTGGGGCATTCTCTCAAGGAGAACTTTTCGTCCCGTATTTTTGCCGAGACGTAAAATTAGCAAAGTTATCACTTCAAAGCAATACCGAAGTGTCTCAGGCGCATCTGGCGGTATCCTTGCAATTAATTCGTCGGCTAGGTCGCGGTCACGAATATCGCCTGCGAGAATTCTCTTCATAATTTGGGATTTTACGTTTTCCCAGTTGTCTAGATCAGCACCATTTGCTAATTCTGCAAACCGGTTATAGGTTAATTGTGTTGGAAGAAATACAATTTCAGATCTACCAACCGTACTTTTACCAGCTTCAATACGATATTCAGAAGTTACAAACCCCTTTTCTTCAAGAAGGCGAAGCATGTCATAAGCAGTAAAAGGGCTTACTCCAATTCTCTCGGCTAGGGTTGAATAATGAATTGGCCCCTTATACTCACGGCACAAGTCCAGTAGACGGCGGATAAAAGTTTCTTGACGGTGTGTAAGCTTCATAAATTTCCAAAATAACCAAAGAATTGTTATATATTATTGTCGAATTTGGGAATTGTCAAGGCACTTGCTATTGTTGACACATAATTTACGTTAAAAATGATGAAAACATGACTTGACGAACCCACGTTAAACAGATACTATACGAATATCGATTAGCTACCGCAGCGTGCCCGGCAAGCGTGTACCAGAGTTCGTCAGGTCGGCTGATTTGCAGAGCCCGCCGCACAAATGGCACGGATTCAGGATTTTGACTCATAACCCGGAGGTCAGTGGTTCGAATCCACTCCCCGCTACTAACGAGAACCGTAGTCCCTGGGGCTACGGTTTTTTGATAGGCCTGAGGGTCGATGGTTACGAAAAATCACTTTTAGGAGGATTTTTCGATGAACCGTAATCCCTCAGGCCTGTTATTTTCTCTTTGTATTGACGGGTTCGTCAAATACAAAACCGCCGAAGGCTTAAGCCAACGAACGGTTGATTCGTATGAGTGGGTGCTGCGTAAGTGGATGGAAAAGATAGGCGATCAACCGGTCGGTAAGATCACCTCTGCCGATGTGCTCGATTACATGACCTATCTGCGTACCGAGTATGTTCCCCACACTTTCGCCAAACCGAATCCTGCGCATGAGGCACCAACGCGCAAACTCTCCCCCAAAACACTGCGAAACCATTGGATCACTTTCAAAGCTTTCTTCGGCTGGGCAGTCGCAGAGTTCAAAATCAAGAACCCCATGGAAGGCATCCCGGGACCACGCTACAAAGAAGCGCCCGTGGCTGCTTTTACTCAGGAAGATCTTGCAGCACTGCTTAAAGCCTGCGTCTACTCCCGTGAGTACAATCCAATCAATCGCCATAATTTTGTCACCCGGCGACCATCGGCCAAACGAGATGAAGCCATGATCATGTTCATGTTGGATACCGGTTTGCGTGCTTCCGAGCTTTGCAGTTTGAAAATCGGCGAACTGGATTTGCGCACCGGTAAAGTTGTCATCAAGCATGGAGACGAAGGTGGGGCAAAAGGCGGCAAAGGGCGCACGGTGTTCATCGGAAAGAGCACCCGCCGGGCTGTATGGCGCTATCTGGCTGACCGCGAAGATCGCGATGACCCAGAATCGCCAGTATTTATTAACCGTGGCAATCATCCGTTTAACTCCAATAGCCTGCGACATTTAATCGTGCGCCTGGCTGATAAAGCGGGTGTCAAAGGAGCTCATCCACATAAATTCCGGCATACTTTTGCAATCACTTACCTCCGTTCAGGTGGGGATGTTTTTACCCTGCAAGCCCTGCTAGGTCACAGCTCGTTGGATATGGTCCGTCATTATGCTCAAATCGCTGAAATGGACATCGAGCGTGTTCACCGCAAAGCCAGCCCAGTTGATAACTTGAGGTTCTAAAAACGATCATTTTCTCTTTGCTCCAGAGCTGGAGGAAGGTTTTATTGGATCCCTTCCTCCAGCCATTCAGGTTATTTCCGTTTTTGGGCTTGGCAGGGAAGTTTGCACGTTGGCCGGAGCGACGGCGAATCGCAGCATTCCTTGCGCACCAAAATGATTGAACCATTTGCCATGACTTCATAATCCAGGCAATCACCAGGTTGTAAATCCAACAGGTTACGAACCTTTTTGGGGATTGTGATGGCGTTGGTCGTGGTAATGATAATCGGTCGTTTTTTCAAATAATCACCTCCTTTCCTTCCGAGATTGCTGAAATTTTCATAATCCAGCTCAGCCGGATATTTTGAAACTCAACCGGGAACATGGCTTTCATCCACAAGAGGAAACGCTGGTTGGTATCCAAGATTCTCTGTAATTCAGCCTGATCCAATCCTTTTTCGACTTTCTGAAAAAGAAAATCAGGGAGACTGGTGTTGATAGTCGGCACCGATCCAAACGATTGTGAGCCAGCCCAGAAAAGCAGGGCTTTAAGATGCTCGAAATCGTTAGAGATCTGAAGCGATGAACGGCCATGAACTTCCCGTGAAAATTTCAGGAACAACTTAACCTTGAGATAATTCTGACGATCCAGCATTCCAAATCCCCCGATTAACAATCCCGCCGCAGATGGGACATTTTCCTTTCAAATGGCTCAGGTGGCCTTTGACAGGGTGAATTTCCCCATTTTGGATTGTGACGATCGTATTGCAATGCATACAAAAACCTTCCCCCGCTTGAAGCTGATAGGTTGGTTTCTTTCTGGCGTTCCGTTGGTTATCAACCCAGGCGGCAAATTGCTTACCGTCGATCCAAATATGGTTGGATTCATCCCGACTGTGTGGCGCGCCATGATTGAGCCAATCTCGCAAGGTGGTTTCAGGAACGTCCAGGTCTTCAGCGATTTCACGCGGTGTGTAGAGCATGGGCAGCAAACCAGGTGCTTTGATCAAGACATTCCTGGAAATGCGGCAATTTGAAGTATTTTGGTTTTCTGACATTCTTCTCCTTTGCTATTTTTTAGACTTTGCATGAAACAAATATACGCCAGCCATGCCAACCCCTTAAGGGAATGGCGTGGCTGGCGTATCCTCTTCCCACTGATAGGTGTTGAAAGATCCTCGTTTTGTAACTCTGATACACGGATCATTGTTGAGTTTTGAAAATGCCCGGTCTATCGTCCTGGCGCTGCTATTGATTTGGAGTGCTGAGATGAGATCATTCTTCTTGAATTCCTGCGCCGGTACTCTTTGCAGATATTCCAGGATATCCGCAAAGATCAATTCTGCCTGACCAGGCATACGCACCAGTTCGGAAGCATTCGCTTCAGTAAAGCGGAGTGCGATGCTCTCTTCGGTCGATTCGATTTGAAACTGCAATTGCGCAGGTGGCAGGGATTCACGCACCTTTTGTGGAATGATCGTTCGCATCGAGTGTGCTGAATGCTGGTTTTCGTGCGCAACCACAATGGCGGTATCGACAGACCCCAAAATATCGGAGGAACCCCGGACACGATAGGAAAGATCGGGGTTTCCACCCTTATTGAGGTGATGAATCAGAATGAAAGTCGTACCAGTCTGGTTGGCGATTTCACGCAGGGTGTTCATCATCGGTGATATTTCCGCCACAGAATTTTCATCAGCGCCAGGCATAAACTTGGCCATAACATCAAAAATGACAACAGCGGCATCCAACCGGTGAATGCGTTGACGTAAGGCCAGCACTTCGGAAGTGACTTTCAGGTTAAGCGGAGAAAAGTCGAAAATTAAGTTCGTTGGCGGTTGAATTCCCCGTGCATGGCACAATTTGAGAACGCGCGAGCGCATACCCCGGTAGCTGCCATCCAGGAAGTGATACAGCACTTTGCCCTGGGTTACCGGTTGGTTATCCCACGCCAGTCCAGAAGAAGCCATGCCAATCGCCAGGTCCAGCGCGAGAAAACTCTTTCCGGCTGCCGGCATACCGGCGATCAAGTTGATTCCCCCTGCCATAATCCAGTCTTTGAGAATCCAGGTTAAGTCACCCATCTCCGACAAACACAATTTCTCTGCGGTCATAACCATTCGCTCCGTGACTCCCGACAAGGCTGATGAGCTGACAAAGAATTGTTCCATCTGATGCAGAGCTTCAGAAATCGGTTTATCTTGAATAGCATTTTGTGCAAGGTTTGTAGCGACCTCCAACGCTTTTCGCTTAAATGCTTTTTCACGCACGATCTTCGCGTAAGACTCGGCGTGCATGGAAGTTGGAGTTGCATTGAGCAAACCTGTGATATACGCCGGCCCACCAATTTCCTTTAGTTTTCCGCTGGTATTCAAAGCATTACACAAGGTGACATAATCGATCTGTTGCTCAGATTCCAACAGGTGATTCATCGCTTCCCAGATCCAGCGGTGTGAGTTGCGATAAAAATATTCCGCTCTCACGATGGTGACCAAATCCTCAAATAAATAAGGTGCAATCATGATCGAACCGAGCAAGGCCTGTTCGGCATCAATATCTCTGGGCGGAATGGGATCTGGCATCAAAGGCTCCAAATGGTTTGATATTTACTCCTTACAACAACACAAAAGTCATCTGAGAAAACGAAAAGCGACCGGCATAACAAATAACTTAGTTATGCGGCCGCACCTACGATTTGGTGGATGTCCAAGGAGATCAGCGACCCGAAACGATTACATTTTTATTCTACAAATAAATCAGGCATGATCCAAGGTGGTCATGTCAATTCTTTTGTTCAGTGATTTGGACAGGTCGGAACTGACAACCATACGCGGCAGGTTTGCCCAGCATCGTCCAGGATAATCGCTCAACCGTTTTCCACCAGATATTCGGGATTTCGTACCAGGCTGCGCCGGCAACATCCCGCGCAATATCCGGGTCCGGAGCGGTTCCCTTGGCCAATGCACTATCTGGATTGACCGCAACCGTTGTGTACACTACTGAATAGATTGGCCCAAGTGCAGCCAGTGACAGCATCATTCCCCATCCGCATTGAGACGGTTTGACCGTTTTCGCAGCACCGATCCGATCTGCCATGAATTCGAAATAGGTCATACCTTGTGGTGCCTGGGGAACGCTCATCGGCTGATTGCCTCGATAAGCGATAAACAGAATGGTTACCATCACCAACAGAAGCAAAGCGTTTTTGAAAATCTTGAAGACTAAATGAAATCCCTTCAACAGAAACATACCTTCCTCCAGAAAATTGATTAGCCAAAAACCAGACCCTGGATGGTCAGGTCAAGATCATCCGTGATTGGGGCGGATCCGGCTTTAAGTGAAACACCCCCCGCTCGTAAAGCTGCTTTCAAGGCTGCAGCTCGCCTCCGTTCGGGAATGTCGGAAAAGAAGAAGAGCAGATCATCATCTTCTCCTTCTCGCAGGCTCAATGTGAAACGAATCTGATGAACCTTGCAATCCAGCTTTGGGCGACCGCGCTTTGAACCCACGTTTAGTTTTTTCGATTGTGGTTCTGAAATAGCGATAGTTTCCATAAACCCCTCGCAATCGATTGAACGGGATCATCTGTCAGGATGCCTTTACCATTGAAGAAATAAGGCAATGAGTTCTTGAGTAGGATCGCCCCACCACCCACCAGGATCACAGCCGTGAAACGCCGCCAGGCTTTGCCCCACCGCTTTTCAATCTCTCCAGTGACCTCACGCTCCCAGATTGGTAGTGCCTGCGAAATGTCGAGTTTATTGGCGCGCAGGAGCGTGTCCAATTCACCCAGGGAGTAAAGCTGCTGACCGTTGACCAGCTCCAAAAGCCGGCGTACACCAGTGGTTGAAGCACCCGTAAAGCGTTGAACAGGAACTTTTTCGCGCACCACCAGCAATTCGGTGGTGTTCATGCCGATGGATACAATCCCGACCTCCTGGGTGTATGCGCTGCGTCGCTCAGGAACGATCTTGCCTTCATCATCCAGCACATAATCAAACAGTGCACCAGCGGGCTGAGATGTAACCCGAACCTCGGTCACATTCAGGTGATGTTCCTGGTCATTTGCTTTCCAGATGTGATCTGCCTTCATCCAACGCTGAATGCTCTCCACCGTGGTTCGTGCTTCCTCTCCGGAGAGGGTATCCAACGGTAAACCACATGTGATGCTGACCGGCTGAGAAAAGAGATCCGACCGCTGAATCAGGCGGGTGAATGCCCCATAGAAAAGCGCCAGCATTTCTGGTGAACCGGCAAAACGGTCCATACTCAGATTCTCAACTGGCCGTCCACTGTCGTGTGCGCCACTATCGACAAAGAACGTGCTTCCCGATGGCAAAGCAATCCGCAGTGGAAGGCGTGAACTACCCAAGCCCAGCATGCGCCCTACCAGCGGGCCATTATTGACCGCGACCTGAGAGATCAATTGAATGCTTTGCTGATTCCCATGCAGCTTGAGCGCTCCCATTCCCAGATCGAGTCCAAAACTTATTGTTTCTGTCATGCAATCTCCTTTATTCTACAAGATATTATATAACTTGGAGTGATACGAGGTAAAAAAATCAACCTCATCGGTTGAATTTATTGTAGCATATTACTCCATGTTAATCAATATCTTGTAGTGTTTATTGGGGAGATTACTTTTTATATGGACGACCTGAATCATCAAACGCCCATTTGCCCTGGCCACTGTTTTGGCGATAGACTCTGGCGCAGTAAGCCACGTCCGCTTCATCCAGCAGTGTCTTTCGACCCTCTTTGCCCAATTGGTGGATCAGCCCTCGCTGCATCCAGCGCGTGAGCGTGGAGGTGTTGAGCTTGTATTTCCGGCCGGCTTCATTGATGCTGATCGGAACGCCTTTCAAACCGGCATTGAGCTGATACTCAGGTAAGGCTTCCTTGGGCAGCAGATTATTCACGCTGATTTGACTGATGCCAATACTTCCATCCGTCATCACGGCTGCCTGAAGTTTTCCCTCATCTGCCAATTGATATATGGAATCCAAATCCAACCCAAGCTGTTTGGCGGCCTGTTCGGGAGTGATGTAATATTCCAATCGGGATTGATCAAGATTCACGGACTACTCACAGAATGCGATTTACTACAAGTTAATCATACAGTGAAAGTGAAGGATCGTCCAGCAATGAAAGCGATCCTATTAATTTTCTTTACTTGTTATCAAAATAAGCGTATAATGATAACAATAATTTCCTTATTATCACTTGTGAGAAGATAGAATGAACTCTGAAGATTTCCAGGAAAACACAAGCGGACATTTAATCTCCATCCCCGAGGGGGGATTTGCCTATGTGCCGAATCCCCTTCCGCCGATGAATCTAACCTGGGATTCCGAATTGATCGAAGTGCTCTCGCTTGCTGACCGCACTTTAGGGGAATTGGCTGGTATTGGCAGATCATTACCCAATCCACATTTGTTAGTGCGCCCGTTCCTTAGGCGTGAGGCCGTCCTATCATCCCGGATTGAAGGTACGCAGGCATCGCTTGCGGATGTGCTGGCATATGAAGCAGTCCAATTGCCGCTTTTTGGCGCCCCGGATGATGTGAGTGAAGTACATAATTATGTGCGCGCTTTGGAATATGGTCTCGAGCGGATGAGCAGCTTACCCGTAAGTTTACGTCTGATCCGTGAATTGCACGATATCCTTCTGGAAGGGGTGCGTGGGGAACAGTTCCGAGCGGGTGAATTCAGACAAGTCCAGAATTTTATTGGTCCTCCAGGGAGCAGCCTTGCCACTGCCACCTATGTTCCGCCTCCACCCAAAGAAATGATGGAGGCATTGCAACAATTGGAGTTGTACATCAATGAGTCATCCAATCTTCCTCCACTGCTCCGTTTGGGCTTAATCCATTATCAATTTGAAGCCATCCATCCTTTTCCGGATGGTAATGGACGATTGGGCCGGCTGTTGATTTCTATACTGTTGTGCGCCTGGAATTTGCTACCTCAGCCTTTATTATATTTGAGCGCTTTTTTTGAAACCAACCGGCCTGATTATTATGCCAATCTGCGTGGCGTTTCCGAGAAAGGGAATTGGAATTCTTGGTTGAGCTTTTTCTTGAATGGTGTTTCCTCTCAAGCAATCGATGCGGCAGCGCGTGTTAAACGTATCAACGATCTGAGAGAGAATTATCGCCAGCGCTTCCAGCAAGGGCGCTCTGCAGCTCGTTTACTCCAGGTTGTGGATCTGCTTTTTGCCCGGCCACTTATTTCTGTACGCACGGTTGAAGAGGAGCTGGCCTTGCCTTATCCAACTGCTGAACGTTATATTGATGAATTGGTAAAGCAGGGGATTCTAGAGGGCACTGGCAAGGCACGTAATCGAGTTTTTAGAGCGAATGAGATTTTACAGGTAATTGAAAAGAGTGTCTAAAGCTAACAAAATGCCAAGCTGACCTATAATAAATGGAGTAAATACTTCTATGGTCTCCGACAAAACCAAACATTATGACATATAACGAAGAAGACACAAAACTACATCTCATAACACCCACTTTAAAAAGGTCGGTTGGGTTGGGCCAAGGAACACGATGGAATAGCCGATCACTGCTGAGCAAACAGTTCTTAGGTTGATGAGCAAATTAGTGTGCATCTAAATTAGGTATCCCTATCGGAACATGGTATGTTAATTATTAAATAATATGATTTTATAACTGAAATCAAAAACGGATAAATTGGTAAAAAAATATAGGGGGGGATATAATGAGTTGTAGAAATGCAATTATAAGTTTTAATCCATTAGTTTAATTATACGCGCCCCTCAAAAGCAAACTCTTGTTGGCTAGTGGAAGTACTGACTATTTTTATTCTATTTTTGCTTGCCAATTTAAAGCAAAGTATTTTTAGAATGGCAATATAGGATACGATATGATCTTAGGGTATTTGAAAATAAAGGAATATCTGGAAAATGTGGGTGGGCTTGTAACTGGAAGCGTCATTACAGATGCAAAAGACCGCCAATACCGGCAATCTTATTCATTCGAAGAAAGAGACGACCATCTTTTAGTTCGAAGATCCGATGGTTACGGTGACGCGATCGTTACACCAAAAATTATCGAATTAGACGAAGCGTTAATTGCTTTTTTTGGTCTTTATAGCGGTGATGGTGCAAAAGGAACTGAAGAAAGATATGATACAGGAAGAATCATTCCTAAAATTTCCTTCTCGCAAAAAGAAAAACATCTTGTTCGGTTTGCTGTTGACCAATTTAGGAGGCTCTTTCCTGGCAACATTCGTTTCAATTTTGCTCTCGGTGAAGATAGCGCATATTTTATGGCGGGTATAGGTAAAGATAAACTAAACAACTATTATAATGAAACCATAGGGAATGAAATTCCAGCGACAATGCCATTAAATTCAATTCGTCACTCCCTAAATGATATGGACAATCAATACTTGAGAGAAATTCGTCCAGATGTTCAAACTAGTAATGAAGAACATCTCGCTTTTTACTACCAGCATAAAGAAGCAATGGAAGCTATATTCATTGCTGAGAAAACTAATGAACTTGCTTCCGTAGACATTAATTTGGCTTCAGATATTAGTGTTACGGCCTCTCTCCGACGTCCATTTAAAAAGGGTGCACGTGAACCTGGTGGTTCTAGCCGTTCCGATGAAATTCATATCGGAGGATTAAATGGGATAGGAGAGTTATTTCTAAAGATGATGCACGAAATTGAAGATACCGTTCTCAACGACTTAAGAGTATCAACGAGTGGATTGGTTGAATGGATTGATCGACCGTCACATGTGGGTCAAAATTTGGATTTGTTCGACTTTTTTATGCATAATCCATATGGTCAAATTAACAATGAGCACCCAACAGCCCTCAATGTAATTGGAAATCAAATCATTGGCAGGTGGCGCCGCTCTAGTGAGACCATTATTAACCGCAATATCATAATTGATCCATTATGGTGTTATGTTGCGGGACTATATCTTGCAGAAGGCTCGACTCCAAAAGAAGCCCTGTTTCGAATGTTTTCATCTAATATTGGCTCAGTTGCTCTAGGTTTCACTTCATCAGAGGGCACAAGTTTAGAACTTATGCTTCGAACCCTCCGGAAGCTCTTTCCCAAAGAGGATTGTCTTGACGCTTGGAAAGTAAAGGTTGGCTCGCAGTACTTTCCCGAATTGGTTGTTTCAGGTTTGAAACATGGCGTTCCAATGTTGCGAGGTGGGGCAAGCGGTGATGGTAAACTTAGGACGATGGAAATCTCATTAGCTATTAAGGAATGGGCGCTAAATATTGCTGATTTACCATTAAACGGGAGAATAAGTATTTTACGACAAGATTACGCAGACCGCTATTCGCATGTGGAACCGACAGGTGCCGGAGTCGCTCGTATTGATTTTTGGGCTTCGTCAACGCTTTGCAGATGGTATTTTCCACTACTTATGTTCACGGTATTTAATGGCATCATAACCGATCCAACACAGGCATTTTATCAATGACCCATCACCTTTTTCTCCCAGAAATTGCACTTGAGCAAGGGCTCATTAATCCTGCATATATCCAATATTTAAAAGACTGGCGCGAGGTTGCCATACAACATGCCGATAATGGTGATGTTGCTGCATCTGTATGCCATCAAGCGGTTTTAATTGATTTAGTTTTATTTGGAAAATTACGCCATGATTGGATTGGAATCATGGATGAATTTTTAATGAAGAGTGAAATTCCAGTCGCTTATTCAGATATATTTGGCAAACGCCTATATGGTTTTGAAAGCCAAACAAATCAATCAACAATTCACGCTATCCATACAAGATGGTGGATTGAGTGCCTTCAACAATCAAGAACGGTCGATCATAATTTTTTTGCTAACTTAATCCTTGGAAAACGACAGACTGACGGACTAATATACGATCGTGACGTTAGCCCAACAATTCTAAGGCATCGTATGAAGACAGAATTAACTATGTCAATGGCAATGGCGGCTGAAATACTGCAAGCCGCAGGAAAATTAACCAATGGGCACTTCGTTGAACTTGCTACTAACATTACTTGTCCAACGAAGTGCCCAACATTGGGATATATGAGCATGGAATATTTTCGTCTCAAAGCTCTTCAAATACTTAATTACGAAAATCTATTTCCTATCGGAATTGAGACGCATTTAGAGTCTTGTGCACATGATTTAGAGGTCGGTTGGTGCGATTTTGCTATGGAATCGAAAATTGATGCTTATATGGGTACAGCAAAAAGAACACAAAGAGACAAACCGATACACTCACCAGTTATTGCAGTCCAAATTGCTGCATTGGTAGGAAAAGTTCGTGATAATACAAAAAAAACACAATTCGTTCAAAGGCTAAATGCTTATTCGTGCTACCTAAAAACTAACCCTTTTGATATTCCGTCCTTTCAAATGCGCGATATTCCAATTCGGTTTGGAGTCGATATTACACCTATCGAGGCAATCTGTGCGTCTTATCTGGGTAATCAATGTTAAATCAAGTAACTCCTATCAAATTTAAAAATGAAATCCAACAGCGCTTATCTTCTTCGATACCGTTATTTCTCGCGGCTTATACAGACTATATTAAGCTTGAACTAAAACCCTATCTTCAACCTTTCGAGCGCGAATTGGCAAGACGTGAACTTAGAGCTATTATCAATCCTGATGATCATTTTTTTGAAAATAATGGTTATTTTCTTGTTTCAACTGATATATCTGAAGAAATCATTCGAGGGCATCTTACTTATTGGCAGAGAGTTGGTCGCTCGTACTTGCAACCCACTGTACAGGAATTGCTTGAATTTACTCAAAATGGCATCACAAGTACACTTGAGAAAAGAGAACTCCATAACGCCAGGAGATTGCGTTATGGTCCCCATGATCTACATGAATACCGCGGAAAATTTTTTCCGCAACTTGTTCGGAGTCTAATTAATATATCTGGTGTTCCGGAAAATGCTCGTATACTAGATCCCATGTGCGGCAGTGGTACAACGCCTTGTGAGGCTTTAGCATTAGGTAGATCTGCAATAGGGGCTGACTTAAATCCTCTTTCCTTCTTAATATCTAATGTTAAATCAGCCATCGTTCTTGAAAACCCATCAAGTTTTTTTGAAATAGTATCTACTAATTTAAATAATTTCCAATTTAAAGAAATTGACCCAGAAAAAGTTTGGTCCTATGACGATCTCAGATATTTACAACTTTGGTTTGATGCTACAGCTATCAATGATTTAGCTTCAATTTTGTCTGAAATTAATGATGTTCAAAGAGTTTTATATCAGGATTTTTTCAAGGTATGCTTAAGTAATATTATTCGATCCGTTTCTTGGCAAAAGGATACCGATCTTCGGGTTCGAAAGGAAATCAAACCATATAAACCGGGAACAGCTATTTCGAAATTTTGCGATGAGGTTATTGGACAACTTGACAGAATTTATCCTTATCTTTGTATGTTACCAAACCACACTCCACAACCTGATTTGCTGATTCGCAATGGTAATGCGGTAACTATTTCAGATTTGTTTCCTGAATTTATAGGGAAAATAGATCTTTTGGTAACTTCACCACCATATGCAACAGCTTTGCCATATTTAGATACAGATAGGCTAAGCCTTATTGTTCTTGGTTTACTTTCACGAACTAACCACAAAGATACGGAAAGGAAGATGGTTGGGACACGAGAGGTCTCAGAGCGCCAGAGGCAAGAAATGTGGAGTTATTACTTGACTCGCAAAAATGAGTTGCCAATGCGGGTGACTAAACTGATCGACCAAGTTGCAGAACACAATCACAACAGTATGGTCGGATTTAGAAGGCGGAACTTACCTGCCTTGCTAGGAAAATATTTTTTGGATATGCTTGATGCAATGCGTTCAGCACATTCGCTAATGCGTCCTGGAGCATTCGGTTATTATGTTGTTGGGAATAATAGTTCAATAGTCGCAGGTAAGAAAATTGAAATCCCAACAAATGATTTTCTTTTTGAAATTGGTGTGACTGCAGGCTGGCAGAAAATTGAATTAATCCCAATGGAATTATTGGCTTCCAGAGATATTTTTAAAGAAAACAGAGGGTCATCAGAAACAATTCTTTGTTTCAGAGCATAACGCGATGTTAAGAAAAGCTATTTACACTACTGAAGACGAACAATATCTCATCGAGATTGGTAAAGAATGGAATTTCCATACTGAAAATACTCAGGAACCATTACATTCTTTACATCCTTATCCTGCCAAATTTATCCCACAAATTCCTCGTAAAGCGATAGAAAATTGGTCAAAGGAAGGTGAACTGGTTTACGATCCTTTTGTTGGTTGCGGGACAACCCTACTCGAGGCAAGTCTACTCGGGCGGAATTCAATTGGCACTGATAATAACTCTGTAGCCATTCTTGTAAGCAAGGCAAAGACAGCTTTTTATAATTCATCCGAGTTTGATGCTCTTTGTAATTTTTCATCAGAGATTGACTTAATTCTTCCAAATATTAAACCTAGGCCCGACTTAATACCACAAAACAAAAATTTTCTTTATTGGTTTAGCCCTGAAGTTATAGATCGACTTTCAGCACTGAAACAAATGATTTTGGAGAAGTCTGAGCCAGTCCAATCCATGCTTTTTGCAATTTTCTCTTCAATATTAGTAAAGGTATCATTCCAGGATAGTGATACCAGGTATGCCAAAGTAGATAGGACTGTAAGACCTACTGATATTGATAGAGTATTTAAGGTAAAACTTGCCCAAGTAATAAATCAGTTACCAGAAATCATGGTTCCAAATCGCTCACCTGTTTCTGTTTATCAAGCTGATGCACGGAATATTCCATTTATAAAAACAAATAGCGTTTCTTTGATTGTCACATCTCCACCATATCTTAATGCTTACGATTACCATAAATATCACCGACAACGGCTCCATTGGATTGATGGAAACATTGAATTTGCTCGTAACATTGAAATTGGAAGCCACGATGAATTTACAAAACCAAATGCTAAGCCGGACCAATATTTTGTCGATATGGACGCATGTTTTGCAGAATGGGTAAGGGTCTTGGAAAATAATGGTCATTGTGTTGTGGTTGTAGGCGATGCCATTGTCAATAAAGAGCCTATTCCTGTTGGAGATATGTTCGTAAAGTTAATGAAAAATCGCGGTGTTGAATTGGAGAAACGTTGGATAAGAACCCTTCATGCCACAAAAAGAGCATTTAATATTCAGAACAGTCGTATTACTCATGAACATGTATTGTTATTCAGAAAGTGATACATAGGCATTCTACTGACAAAAATCCTTTATGTAATTGGGCACATCTATCTTGAAAAAAAGTGGGGTTCAGTGATTCTGAATGACACTACGGGAACGACCGGCCAGGTCGTTCCCAGTATTCCTTAGAATAGGATAAAATCGAAATTTGAGATTATTATTAAAGAATGACTCCCGACAACACCCTCACCATTACCCAAAATACCTGGATTATATCCGACACGCATTTCTTCCACGAGAACATCGGAAGATACTGCAATCGCCCCGAAAACTGGCAGGAGCTGATCATCAAAAACTGGAATGACTTGATTTCTCCCGATGAATCTGTCCTGCACCTGGGTGATTTTGCTTTGGGAAAGAAAAGCAATTTTGAGCTGTTGACCGGCAGTTTGAATGGCAGATTGTTCTTAATCCAGGGCAACCACGATCGGTTGAGCCAGTCCTTTTGTGAAGCCCATGGAGTGACCCTGATTAAAAATTCATTCATGGTTGAATTAGAAAATCAAATGAAGCTGATCTTTTCACACCGTCCGATTGTTCCTTTGGAAGACGGATGGGTTAATCTTCACGGACATATTCATAATGTTCCGCCACCTCCTGAAGGTTCTAATCTGGGACCCAACCATATCAATATGAGCGTTGAGGTCAGGGAGTATCGTCCCTGGCGGTTGGGTGATATTCTCAAAACCAGCAGGGACCATCCAACAGAGAACGATGTGTCACTCCATTGACCCGTTCCCCCTTAAGACTCTAGGGGATCGAAGTGGCAAGAACGAAGTGCCACACCGTTCCCCCCTGTTATAGAGATATTTGTTACACAAAAAAAGCGGGGGATTTGTTTGTACCAAAAAACAGCCAGTTTACAACCGCTCGATCGAAAGATTTGATCCAGAATAACGCAGAATTTTTGCAGTTGCCCTCGGCAAAAAGTGACCATTTTCCCGCGTTTCTTCTTCAGTTGATATTTCCTACCCCCTCCATCAGAAGGACCACTTTAGAAACCGTCCAGTTGAATCAACGTCAGCAGCAGGGTCTGCGTCAACGTCTGCGGCGTGTCAGCAAGGCGTCTGCGTCACGTCAGCTTGGACGCAGACGGTGACTTTTACCGATAATTAATTTATTATATTTTCCCGGATCGGGAGCGAAAATGAAAATCATCAGCTCATAGAAAGAATTATGTCTTGTGGAGATGACGGGGCCTACTAAAGAAATTTGGATTATGATAATAAGGATTTCACTTTTAAATTCACCTAAGATGCGCTTCGTTTAGGACAATCAGAATATTCACCATACGAATTTTCAATTTTCATTCGATCGAAGTATGAACGTTTTTTGTTGGGCTGCCAGTAGGCTCCTTGCAAGCATATACAATTGCACAGCTCATTTTTTCTCTGCTACACTTGTAAGAAATAAAAATAACTGAATTTTTGTTAGAAATAAAACAATCTCTATCATCAAGAAAATTGGGCTTCAAATTTTTAGTCACTTTTAAGGATAATTCTTATTCATACTATTTTTTTAGATTCAGCATTTTATTACAACTTATAATGGTGGAAGATAAATAGCAACTTCCCGTACATTGATGAAGTCCTCGTGTCCGCAATCAGACGAGATGTGTCCATCCTCGTGCACACCATAAACTCTACCACACAGATCAGTAAGCTGTTTCATCGCTTTTTCATCGATTTGCTTGTTCTGATACAAGGCGATAAGCAAGTCTGCAGCTGCCTGGCGGGTTGATTGACCTATCCACCCATCACACATTATCTTATAGGCACCTTCGAATGTGCGGGGATCAGGATTGTTTTTCAAAGTAATGAGCAGTGCACGCTTTTCATCTTCGGAATTCTCATGATTCAAAAAACGTTGGATAAGATACTCAAAAACATCTCTTCCGCCAATTTGATCCAGTGAAATGATCGCATCATATTTTAAATCTGAATGTTGGTCGTCGATGATGGTAATTAGAGGTTGTATGGCACGTTTTGATTCAAGGCAACCCAGGATTTTGATGGCACTTCGGCGGACAATTAAATCATTTTGCTTCAGCAAAGATAAGTATGGTTCATGGTCATCTGGCTTGAGGGTGCAGATGGCCCAGATGATATCCTCAGCAAAAGGCTCATGAGGGCTGCTTAGCCATGATAATAATTGTTCGAGCGCACGTTGGTCTTTCATATAGGCCAGCAATCGGGCAGAGATGACTCTCGCATTAAGCTCTTGGGTGGAATCAAACAAAATCTCGAGCAGGGGCATGGCAATACGTTCATCTGCCAGACTCAGCATGAGTCTGGCAATCTTTGTTATTTCTTGCTCACCGAATAATCCTCTATCTACTTGAATAACATATGTCGTCAAAAACTTGAATAAATCATCCTTGAACTCGACAGTTGTTGTGTCAATGGGACGACGATAATGGGGAAGAAAGTTTTAAAGCAACGGCATTAGTGCTTGTGCCCCAATCTTGGCGCAAAGTTCATACTCTTTTTTTGCTGCCCAGTAATAAGCCCCTGTTTCATCCGCTGTGGGCTGCCAACCTAGATGATCAAGGGCAATGGCAGCCTGTTTGCGCGATCTTATAGCATCATTTGTGAGCCAGCTGATTAAAAGGGGTATATGGCTTTTATCCCCACAGTGGTTGATTGCCTGCGCAGCCAGATACGGCATATCTCTGCATATCTCAAGAGATTCCAGGAATACGGACAAAAAATGCGGATCATAGGTGAATTTCTCCAAAGCTTCACGTGCATCAACAGCACAATGATCATTGTGTGATTTCCAGCAGTTCACAAGCGGAATAAAGGCGCGCACATCTCGCAATTCGCCAAGTGCTTTCATGGCGCGGCGGCGTACATCATTGTCCCTTTTATTATCATTTATGATGGCGATTAAGGGGTCCACTGCCTGAAGGGGAGCCAATCTCATCAGAGCTTCGATAGCATCGTAGTGAACCTTCCATGCTGATTTGCCAGAATAACGTAAGGCTTTGATCAAGCCACGAACATTGCCTTTCTTTTCAAGTTTATTGACGTCCGGTGGGCCAAAGATACTCATTGAATGCTCCTTGATATGGTTTATATGGGAAAATCAAGACCGATTTTGCCATTATCGGTATGGCCGCAGTCGGATGACGAATAATGGTCATTGTGTTCACTTTGGATGGTCTCACGAAGGGGAGTCAGCATCTTTATCGCATTATCGTCGAGTTGATTATCCTGATGCAGTGCAATGAGCAATTCCGCGGCAGCCAGTCGGGTTGAGTGATCAGCCGCCGAATCACACAATATTCGATAGGCAGGTTCAAAGGCGCGGGGATCAGGTTTGTTTTTGAGTGCAATCAGCAGTGCGCGATGGATGGCCTCCGGTCCATTCCCTTTCGATAAGCGCTGGAGCAGGTTCTCAAAAACATCGGTGTCACCGATGTGTCCAAGTGTGATAATAGCTTCATACTTTATATTATCAAGATATCGGTTGTTATCGAGCAGTGCGATGAGGGGATTGATAGAAAGCTCGGATCCGAGTCGGTCCAACAAGTGGATAGTACTCATGCAGATATCTCGATTCTCATGATTCAGCAGGGATAAATATGGTTCTATATCCGATGGCCTGAGGGTGCTGATAGCCCAGATTATTTCTTCAGCGTAAGGATGATGAGGACTGCTTAACAAGGAAAACAACGGTTCAAGGGCGCGTTGGTCATTCATATACGACAGCAATCGGGCAGCATTTACTTTCGCGCCAAGATCTTCGTTAGGGTCATGCATTATCTCGAGCAATGGGGCAGAAATGCATTCGTCGGCCATGATAAGCGCGAGGATGCTATTGTTTTCAACTTGTCTTATCACAATAGCTGTTGTACCTGTATCTATCTTGAACGACTTGTAACACAGTTTAGGGATCAGCCAACGGCTGAACTCGGCGGTGGTCATACCAATGGGTTTATATTGGTTGCTGAATACGAGCATTGGCATAAGCGCTCGTGGACCGATCTTTGCGCAACATTCATACTCATCTCTTGCCAGCCAGTAATATGCCCCAGATTCATCATTGGTGGGCTGCCAACCCAGCTGATCAAGGGCAATGGCGGCCTGTTCACGTGTTTTTTTATTCTCATTAGCAAGCCAGCTTATTAACAAGGGAATATGACTTTTCTCCCCATAGCGGGCCATCGCCTGTGCAGCCAGAGGTGGTATTTCATATGATTTTTCGTGAGAAGCCAGCAGAGCGGGGAGCAAGCGCGGGTCATCGAATTTAATCAAAGCCCTGGCTGATGCGCCACAAATGAAATAGTCTCCTGATTTAAGACAGTTTACAAGCGGTAAAAATGCACGTGTATCTCGCAGTTCTCCAAGGGCTTCAATGGCTTTACTACGTACGAATTCGTCCCTTCGGAGATCTTGGATAAAGGCAATCAAGGGATCCACAGCCTGAAGCGGTGCTAATCTCAACAAGGCTTGGATGGCATCTGCGTTAATCTGATCATCAGACCTGCCAGTATAACGCAAGGCTTTGATCAGACCGCGCACATCGCCTTTTTTTTCAAGTTCACTGATATTTGGAGGGCCGAAGAGACTCATTTACACCTGCCTTGGATAGATTACAAAGGAAAACTCAATCCAATACCACTATCGGTATGTCTGGAACAATCAGAAGAAATATATTGATCTTCATGCTTCGTCTGGATGACCGTCCGTTGGGCCAGAGCCATCTGCTTTTCTTGCTCGCTAAGCTGACCGGATTGATAGATTTCAATGAGCGCCTGCGCTGCAGCTTTTCGCAACGAATAATCGGCGCTCTTTAAGCTGTCGAGGTAAGCCGGTATGGCTCCCGGCTTATTGAGCCGCCTCAATGAATCAACCATCTTCAGCGCGGTGTTAAGGTCGTATGTACGCTTCAGGAGGAAAGAAACCAGCGGCTCGACTGCAAAATCGCCAAGAGCAAAGATGCCATCAAAATTATTATTCGCAATCAGGTAAGCAACCTGATCAGCAGGGGTGGTTGGTTGCCAGCCTAAGGCTTGCAGTGAATGTGCAACCGCACTGCACAAATGGAGATCACTGCCGGCCAGGTTCTGCAACAAAACCGGAATAGCCCGCGGATCTCCCTGCACGGCAAGCGCATCTGCGGCTGCCCGGCGAGCATCGCGCTCCCGAAATGGCAATCCATCGAGGGTCACGATGCTTTCGTCAAAGACGCTCATGAAAAACTCGACGGCCAGTGGATGCTTGAAATCGGAAAGAAAAGGAATCAACGCTGATTTATAATTAGCTGGGATCCTTTGATAACTGCTGAGCAGTTGTTCAAAAGCACTTGGATCACCCAGCTTAGCGAGAACGAGACACGCCTCGCCAAGCACGTCATCTTGCCAGGACTTAAGATAATGTAACAGCGGCTCTACAGCCCGACTATCGGCAATATCATCCAGAGCCTCAAGCAATCTCATTTGAACTTCACGGTCAGGCGTCCCAAGATTCTCGAGCACCGGCTCAACGGCTGGAGTACCAATCTCTTGAAGTGCCCTGACGAGGGCGTTGGAGTGGCCATACACGCCCTGGTTGATATGATCATCTGGTTGGTACAGCATCGCTACCAACTGACGGGCTGCAGGTTCTCCCATCTGAGCCAGCCGGTCAAAATCACTCTTTAACAAGGAATAGGTGATTGCCGTGGATTCATCCATGGGCTGCCAATTAAGAGAAGAGAGCACAGAAGTAAGCCTTTTTTGGATTCCAATCGAAGGGGCACTTCCAAATGCTTTTGCCAAAGGCTCCACCGCATTTGGGCCAAAACCAATCAAGACTTCCTTCAGTTTATTTTCTGATGGGGGTGATTCATCCAACAGCAGATCAACCATCGGCTCAATGGCTCTGGGGTCATGAATCCGTCCAAGAATGGTGATGACATGACGACATATGGTTGAATTGTTATGACGCAACGCGAGCAAAAGCAAAGGCACCGCAGGACTGCCGACTTGAACCAATGCTTCGATTGCCGCTTGGTGTTGCTCTTCATTGACAGATCTGGACATGTTTTCAACAGGAGCCAGGGATTCGATAATTACCTGGAAAGCCCTGGGGTCTTCGATCTTTGCCAATACTTTTATGGCATTTATTCGGTCGCTGTAATACCTTGATTTAGCAATGTTGACCAGTGCTTCCACCGCTGGCGCACCGATCAAGGCGCATTTTGCATAATCGTCTAAGGCAATCCAGTAATTCGCGCCAGCTTCATCTTTGGAAGGCTTCCAGCCAAGAGATTTCAGGGCGGTTGCGGCTGCTTTACGGACGGTTGGCTCAGCGTCATTGAGGCACTGAACGAACGCTTCTACTGTCTCAACCGAATGGAAGGCGGCTAGCGCTTCGATGGCATTCTCACGCACATTTGGAACGCTGTCATTTAAGGATGCGATGAGGGGTTGAATCGCGCGAACGTCGTTCATTTTGCCAAGAATCTTGGCAGCGTATTTACGAAGGTTGGACTGTGGATTTGTAAGCAATGCGACCATTGCATCAAATGCCGGAGCACCGATCTTGGCAAGAACCGAGGAAGCTTCGGATATCTTTCTATCCAATTTCAAGACTTCGATAAGCGGATCAACAGCCTGGGCACCGAATCGCACCAGACAATCATCTACGAATTTGGAGGAACCCCACTTACCCAAATGGAATATTAAGCGATTGATAGCCGGAGCACCAATGTTAAGCAAAGCATCCTGCAAAGGCTCGTGGACACTATAGCCACAATAAGTGCCTAGTTGGATGATTGGTTCGATCGCTTCAATCACACGTAATCGTCCTAAAGCGGAACCAGCAGCGACGCGGATTTGTTTATCCATCTTTCCATCGCCAAGAATCTTGAGTAGTTCTTGAATATTTCCTTTTTCTTCAAGCTTCTTAATGTTCGGCGGGCCAAAGAGTCCCATTCTTTACCTCCAATTCAAGGTCGGTGTGTAGGTCATCGGCGGGAGCAATACCGCCAAAACCAGCTTCTTGCCATTTTTCTAAGCTGATGTTGAGCTGTTGTAATGAGGATAACAACAGTTTGGTTGCACGCCGGTAAAGGTGATCGCAATTTTGTGGTGCGTCATCGAGAGATGGCTCGTAATTTATTTCCTCATTGTTCCATGCCCGGCAAGAACCGCCACACAGATAGCGCAATACACAATTTTTACACTTCTGGTTGGTATCGACCGTATGGCGACGCAGATCAGTGAAGGCGTCGGATTGAAGCAAGGCAGTAAGCCCTCCATCTGCATCCAGGCTGCCCAGTAACGCGGCAGGTCGGCGCCAGGCGTAGCATGGGTAGACACAACCATCAGGTTCAATATAAAGGTTCTGTCCAATGCCGCAGGTATTGACGAGGTGGAAATTTCCACGAGTTGATTCATCCAGATCAAAGTAATCCCAGATGGCTTGTGGAGTGGGACGTTGTGCGTCCTGCACGGCGCGTCCGATGGGTAAAACCGGCCGAAAGCGCACGTTGGTAATACCAAGTTCAGCTGCCAAATGACGCAGAGCTTGTCCAGGGTCTCCGCTGGCTTCTTCGAAAGCCAAAGCGGCTGCCAGCGTAAGTCTTGCTGTGCAGCCTGAGTCAAGCAGCCGGTGTAAATTGGCGACCACCCGGTCATAGCTGCCTGCCCCACGGCGGTTGTCGTGGGTGGTACGGTCACCATCGAGGCTGATGACGATTTCATCGGTACTGCGACCTACCCTTGCAATCAAATTGTCATCCATTTCAAAGGCCAAACTGGTTCGCAGCACCGTGAGAGAGGGTTTTATTCCACTACGCATAACCGATAAGTTGTCAAGCAAAACCTCACTCTCCGGGTGGATGAGCGGTTCGCCGCCGGTGATCACCACCTGGCGAAACCCTGCCGAAGCGGCCTGGAGGCAGGTCTCCAGAATACGTTCCACTGGCATGAACTCATGCTGGGATTCTCCAGCCGAAGCATAACAATGAGAGCAGCGCGATGGACAGTCAAATGTAATGTGCAAATAACAGTTATTGAGAGCACGATTGGGAGTCGATAGATGTGTATGCAATGCTCGAAGTTTTGTGAGGGTGCGATTGGGGCGGGTAGCCAGGCCTAATCGAGAAAAGCCATCGGCTGCGACTTCGGGTGAGTTGGTGGTTGCCAATGCAATGGCGGCAAGAACCATTCGGGCGCGGCCAGCAGTGGTGTGTGGGTGGGTTTTCTCGCTCATCAGCGAAAGCAGGCGTCCCTTGCGAAGCAGCCCGCGCTCGGAGTTAGGTTGCCTAACGACCTCAGACAGATTTTCTGGGGAGAAAATTTCTTCAGCTGCCCGATGGCTGATCGAAGTAAATATCTTTTTATAGGACTCACAATGGGGATCACGTAGTGAATTAAAGTTGCCATTCCCTGCAGCCAACGCATTGTAAGGACATCCCCCTTTGCAGGCAGAAAAGAATCTGCAATCGCCACATTCTTCTGCAACATGCTTTTCACGATGCAAAAATAATTGCCAAAGTGGTGTTGTCTGCATGGCATGCAGACTGGTTTCATCATTGACATTGGCAAGCACGAACTCAGCTTTTCCAGCAAAACGCTGGCATGGATAAATTGCACCATCGGGGCCGACTGCCAGAAACTTACCTAGACAATCATCAAAGGTGCAGATACTCCCTTGCCCATAAACCACGTTGCGACAAAGAGAATCAAGTGTGCCAATGCGAATTTTGTCGGCTTGTTCGAGGTAGAGGTCAAGCATGTCGCTGAGAAGAGCGCCATGTTCAGAGGGTGACAGGCTCCATGTATCTGGAAAAGGATTAAATTTGGATGTTAATGCAGGAAGGGCAGCATGGATTGACAGGTTGAGTCCTTCTTGAATGAAGAAGGAAAGAATTTTTTCCCTTTGAGGCAAGGATTGGCGAGTGAAGGTGCATATACAGGCCACATCCAGACCGTGTGCCTGGGCCAATTCAATGCCCGCCATCGTGCGGCGAAAATAGCCATCGCCACGCTGGGCATCGGTAATCTGTTCAGGGCCATCCAGGCTGGTGCCAAGTGAAAGTCCATATTCTTTAAAAATTGCGGCCGTGTCTTCGGTGAGTAGCCATAAATTGCTCTGCATTGAGAAATGCACCCGTCGCGGTGCTAAACCATCACGAAGTAATGGTAGAGCCATTCGATAGAAATCTAGTCCAGCAACGAGGGGTTCACCGCCGTGAAAGGTAATGTTTAGCGAATCATCTGATTGCACAGAACCTTGCCAACGGATCACAGACTCGATGACACCTTGATTCATTTGAGTGTTGCCCTGATGTGGTCCGAAGCAATATGAACAACTTGCTGGGCAAGCCAGGGAAGGCACAATCATGATGTTACGTTGCATGTAGTTCCTCGATCTTTCAATATTGCAATCTAACTGCCCATCAAGAAAACTATTTTTTTGATCAAAACAGAGTTTTAATGATCCTTATTGCAGAAAAAATTCCAACCATACCATAAGCAAAATCAATCAGATGGAAATCACAAGAACTCCATGATGAAAAGCTTTTTGCTTGTCAAATCTATATCGACTCATCAAATAGTTTTTATCTTAGTGCACGAATTCGTTCCATTATTTTGTCTAAAGTAGATTGTGCGTCTATTGACTTGATTGGATACTAAGATTGCCATAACTGCATAAAGTCACTATCTCAAAATTCATTACCGGGGAACAAATCGCATTGGAATGGTATTTTCTCTTTGTTTGATCCAATCCAGCACTGTTTCTCTGCGAAACCGCCAGTGCTTTCCCACCTTGAAACCGGGTAACACTTTATCCTGGGCGAGCTTATAGATGGTCGATTGCGGAATGCGCAAGTACGCTGAGACTTCTTCTGCCGTCCAGAACTCATCTGTGTCGGCCATTGCTCACCTCGCTTATAAAAAATGAGATTATCACAGTTACTCTAATGATTATAGCATCGGGAAAGAAAAAGCAAAATCAAATAGGAGGACAGTTTCATCCCCAATCTATTTTTGAGTAGACTTCAGTTTACAAATTGTATTATTTGTGCTATTATGTAAACTGAAAGGGAAAAGGAGGAGGCCATGACCATTGGAGGACGTATCAAACAGGCTCGGAAAGCGGGCAATTTTTCTTTGCGAAAATTGGCGGATGAAATTGGGGTCAGCGCCATGGCGATCTCAAAATATGAAAGAGACCAGGATGTCCCCAGTTCAGGCGTTTTGCTGCGGCTGTCTCAGGCTTTAAAGGTCAAGGTGGATTTCTTCTTTCGCCCGAGTACGGTCTCCGTTCATCTTCAGGCCTACCGAAAACACGCTGTACTTGGCGTCAAAGAGCAGGAAGCCATTCAGATGCGCATCCAGGATTGGGTGGAGCGTTATCTCGAGGTTGAAAGTCTTTTCCCGGAAGAACAACATGCGGCAAACCTTCCCCTACGCATAGTGACCTCACTGGATGAAATTGAAACCGCAGCTCTCGAATTACGTGACCACTGGAGCCTGGGTTATGATGCAATTGAAAACCTGGTCCAGTTGCTGGAGGACCGGGGAATCAAAGTGGGGATCATCTCCGGTTTTGAGCATTTTGATGCTTGCACTTTTACTTACAGTACACAGTCGTGCAAGGCGGATGGCGATCCGGTCATTGTAACTAAAGGCGAATTATCAGGCGACCGGCAGCGATTCAATTTAGGTCATGAACTGGGACACCTAATCCTGGATGTTCAGGGCAACATCAAACCAGAACAGGCGGCCAATCGGTTTGTTGGGGCTTTCCTTGTGCCGGCTGCAACGGCTCGCTTTGAACTCGGTGCCAACCGGACGGACCTCAACATCAACGAGTTGCACATGCTTAAGCATAAATACGGCTTAAGTATGCAAGCCTGGATTTACCGCGCCAAGGATCTTTCCATTATTTCTGAAAACACCGCGGCGCGTTTATTCCAGCAATTTCGGGTCAATGATTTCCATCGTCAGGAACCAGGAAAACCTTATCCACCTGAAACGCCCACGCGGATGGAACGGTTAATTTATCGCGCTTTGGCTGAGGATTTGATCTCACGGTCCAGAGCACAGGAATTGCTAGGCAAGCCATTACAACTAGGGTGGGAGATGGAGGCACTACAGCACAATGATCTTGCCATCCGTTCTGGTAACTGACACGAATATTTGGATCGACCTCGAGAACGGCAAGATATTAGCCAATGTTTTCCGTCTTCCATACCAATTCTTTACCACCGATTTTGCGGTCGGAGAGTTTGTACATCCTGGGTGGGCACACCTTCACGATCTGGGATTGCAAACACATGGTCTTGAACCTGAATATGTTCTCGAATTAGTCCGGTTAAGGCAAATCCATCGTCAATTATCAGCCATCGATCTGGCTGCATTATTGCTTGCCAGGGCATTGGATGCAAGTTTAGTAACCGGCGACAGAAGACTTAATGAACTTGCCAAAGCGCAGGGGGTACCGGTTCACGGGGTGCTATGGATATTGGATGAAATGGTGATCCACCATGTTCTTACAGAAAATCAGGCAGCTATTGCCCTCCGGGAAATGCTCAATCAAGGGGCAAGGCTGCCAGATGGTGAATGTCAAAAGCGTTTTGATCGTTGGTCATTTTGACCAGAAAGGATATTTATATGGGTAAACCCAAAGGTACAATGCATAAGCCGGGTCAAAAGGCCCCGGAATCTGGACAATACGGCATAGTTGGTCCAAAAGGTGGGAAAACCGGGACTGAAGTCACCGTTACCAAAGGCGAAACCTTGCCGCCAACGCCAAAACCCGGCCAGGGATTTATCCTGGTGGACAAGACCAAACACAAAGATGACAAATGATTTTGCCAAGGATGACGCCAGCCAAGGCTTATTACGGATGAGTACCTTTGATGTTGTCTTCAGGCAGCGGCTATTTTCATAAATGAGAACACATCCAATGTTATTATCATTTCAGTCTGAAAATGATAATAACAAAGCGCTTACTGCGACTGCCAGGAAGTTTGCTAGAATAGCCCCGTAATGGTTAATCTGGTTATAATTAAAACCAACAGTACCCACCACGCCTCTGCAATGCAAGCGCACCGAGGTGGGTCATTTTTTTATCAAACCCAAATGTCAACATGTGATGTCCTTCGAATTGCACAGCTTAACGTGTGATCAGGTGGTTAGTGTAAAATACAAAGGGGAACAAAATTCTCATAATTTATAGGACAAAAGGATGTCCACTTGTTAGCCCACCTTCACAGTTGTCACTCATAATAATATAAAGGATTACTTACGATGATGAAGCCTCATAATATACTGATGACCGTTTTGCTGACAATAATCCTTACAGCCTGTAGCACGTCCGCTGTGACGACGACCTCATCAAACCCGGCTGTGGAGGTCACGACGACCTCGTCTCTAGTTGAGACATCGGTACCCGGCGTCGTAACATTTGCTGATCCAGTGCTGGAAGCGATGATACGCGGCGCGATGGGCAAACCTGAAGGCGAAATCACCCTGGCTGAGGCACAGGCGGTGACGAGGATGAATTTCTGCAATGAATTACAAAGCTACATTTCAGAAGTGACACCGATCAAGGATCTCAGCGGACTTGAGAACTTCACCAGCCTTGAAACCCTCGACCTGTCCAATCATGCTGTCGCCGATATTTCGCCGCTGGCTGGGCTGACCAAACTCACTGTCTTGTCATTATCTGGCAACCCCATTGCGGATATTTCACCACTTGCAGGGCTGACCAAGCTTAAGGTGCTGATGCTTTCAGGGAGCAAAGCGCAGGATTACAGCGCGCTCTCGAACCTGGTCAATTTACAAGTTCTCATGCTCGAAAACTCATCCATATCAGATGTTTCGCCGCTGGCTTCGCTGACGAACCTCCAGACCCTTTACCTCGACAAAAGCAGCGTCGAAGACTTTTCATCCCTCGAAAACATCTACACCACCCTCGCCAACAAAGATTTCATCATTCCTACCACACTTAAAGACCTTGGATTCAACCTTGATCCCAACAATCACGAAGCTTACTTCGAAAGCGAGTTAGCCAATTTCACCGTTACCCATGACAACTGGGGGCCGCCATCCAGGGAAGACAACCAGAATATCATCCGCATCACCCTCTACCTGAATGATGAATACAAAACCTCTATCGGTTACTATGGCGTACACAAGGTTTACCTCTGCCAAATGGATAAGGAAGGCCAGCCGCCCGTGAACTACCTCTACGACATCGCCACTGGCGAATATTCCATCGATGGGCAGGATCGGGCGAACTCAGAACAGATGATCCGTGCCGCCTTGGAAGTTGAAAATGGCGAAGATCCATTGTATGCGCCTGTCCGCTTCTTTAATGAAACCATTCAGAACGCCTTCAAAATGACCCCCGAAAAATTGTTCACATTGCCGTATGAACCACCGACCCTTAAGAGTCTGGGCTTTGTCCCAGACGAGACCCCCGGGATTTACATGTATGAGCAGCACGAAGGCATCTATACCAACATCCGCATCGACCACAACGAAAAAGAAAATAAGGAATATGATGTCGTATTTTTTCAACCGATTACTGACGTTTACCGCGTAAACTTGTTCTATCACACAACCGACAACAAACTTTTTGTTGGTGCCGACGATAATTACAACGGTGGTGCAAGTTTTTACTATTATTTGGATACCGGCGAACACATCGATGAATGGTGCAGCGATCCTGACAAGACCGTGGAAGAATACTTCATCAAAGCTTACAACGATCCCGCGATCGAGGATGTTTACCAGCATTCCATGAATTTAATGGTGCAATACATTCGTGATACCTTTGGTATGACGATCGAGGAGCTGTATTCTCTGCCGACAGGTGAATAAGGATTAAAGGGTGTCAACGAGACCCGTAAGGCAAGATGACATTAGGTCAAGTACAAATGGGTAATCTTGAAAATTGATGACACTTGTTCGGTTCAGTTTCTGTCTTTCGAGTTCAAACAAACCTGGTTTTTGGGATTATTGTTAAATTCCTAAATTGTCAATTTTTCCACAATTTGACGATTTAGGAAGTGGTTTATTGAATGACGATTGACACACATCCATTTTTTGCAACGATTGACCTTTTGTGACAACGAAAAACTTGAATTACCTTAACAAATCGCACATGAACGATAGAACGAAAAGTTCGTGATTTTTGGACGTTCGTTCACTAATTCG
>Ga0209200_1000592_pt1 | contig 40585 bp, 30 predicted proteins | sample AD_UKC033_MetaG_FD_184406 | JGI IMG/M metagenome (GOLD analysis project Ga0209200, IMG submission 184406) | Active sludge microbial communities of municipal wastewater-treating anaerobic digesters from USA - AD_UKC033_MetaG (SPAdes) (version 2) | ecosystem: Engineered > Bioreactor > Anaerobic >... | reverse complement strand
GTTTCATACCCGCGAGCGTTGTGCGTCAGCTTAAAAGACAAGACCCCGATAATGGAAATACCACCTTAATATAAAAGAAGTGATTATGAAGGGTGGAACTTTTCAGGGACAACTTTCAGCATTTCAATAAAACAATCTTCCCATTGACTTGGAGATAGATTCACGATTTTTAAGTTCAAATTAATTCCAAATTTTTCGGAAATCTCATTAACCTGACTTTTTCTGAATATTAATTTTAAAGCCGTTCTGACAGGTAAATTAGGTTTTTGTAACAGAAAGGATAGAAAATTTAAATATTTGACTTTCTGATTAAAATCAATATGTAAAGGTTTTCGTTCAATTTTAAGAAAAGCAGACTTAACAGTTGGAGGAGGTATAAAACTATTAGGATTTATTTCGTAAACTATCTTCAAACTATAAAATGTATGATATAGGATAGTGTAAGGATTAAAGATTTTGTCTACAAATAACTTTTTAGCAGGTTCTAATTGCAGGAAAATTGAACCGCCCTGAAAACTTTCCATATTTTCAAACATCAATATTTTTAAAATTTCTGATGTTATACCAAATGGTATGTTAGAAACAACCTTAAACGAAAAATTAGGAATTTTATAATTCCTGAAATCACATCCAAAAACTTGAATGTTTTGAGTTTGTTTAAATTTGTGTTTTAGATGCGTTATTAACTCAAAATCATTCTCAATCGCAATGACTAATTTTGCCTTTTGTAGTAGATGTACAGTTAGAAATCCTTTTCCTGCACCAATATCTAAGACCGTATCGTTTTGATTAATTCTTGATTGTTTTATTGCATCTTCAATTAGCACTTTGTCAATTGTAAAGTGCTGACCTGTAAATCTTACAGGCAATTTATTTTTATTCATGCTGTTTGTCTTGCCAAAAAGATTATGGGAAATTTATTTGGGACTGTCTATCACTTAGATAGTCGTCCAAGGTCTGCTGTAATACATAATGAAAAAAATCTAAATAATTGAATGCAAAATTAGTAACTTTGCTTCAATTTACAATAAGAAAATGAAATAAATAAAAGCCGAACGCACAACAAAGTGTATATGCCATAAGGGTTTCAGTGGGTATTCAAGCATTGTAGCCCGCTCAAACTTTCGTGTCGGTGGACAGGGAACTACTCCGCAATCCCTTACGGCACATACACTCGACCGTTGGCAACAAGTGTAAAAAGACAGACGACCAGACTGAAACGATAGTGATAATTAAAAATGAAAGAAAAAATTTAGCTTTATGACAGGACAGTGCAAATTTGATGGAAATTTATTTTGTTTTTTTCTTCCCCCCGCAAAAAAAGAAGAAGGAAACCCCACCCACATTGCACACATTGGCAAAGCCTCACAAGCTAACGCTGAAACCAAAGCTTAACCAAAGAGTGCAATCTTGCTGACGCACCCGTGCTAAATTGTTACTTTTGAGCTTTAATGAAAAATTGAATTAATAAAAAACACAAGAATATTAAATGGCAAAAAAAGCAAAAGAAACGGTTGAAGAACCTTTAGAGAAAAAACTTTGGAAAGCGGCTGACAAGCTCCGTAAAAATATGGATGCAGCCGAATATAAACATGTAGCGTTGGGATTGATTTTTCTCAAATATATTTCAGATGCTTTTGAAGAACTTTTTAGTAAACTAAAAGAAGGCAAAGGAGAATACGAAGGAGCCGACCCCGAAGACAAAAATGAATATGTAGCTGAGAAAGTTTTTTATGTTCCACCTTCTGCCCGTTGGACTTGGCTGCAAGGCAGAGCAAAACTGCCGACAATAGGCAAAGACATTGATGAAGCAATGGACGCCATTGAAAAGGACAATCCTTCTCTGAAAGGTGTTTTGCCAAAAGTTTATGCACAAGAGAAATTAGATAAAGGTAGTTTGGGCGGACTGGTTGACTTGGTAAGCACCGCTACATTGGGTACAAAAGAAGCTCAAAGCAAAGACATATTGGGAAGGGTGTTTGAATACTTTTTGGGCGAATTTGCTTTAGCAGAAGGCAAGAAAGGCGGACAATTCTACACACCTGAAAGTGTAGTGCGACTTTTAGTTGAAATGCTTGAACCATACGAAGGCAGAGTTTTTGACCCTTGCTGCGGTAGCGGTGGAATGTTTGTACAAAGTGAAAAATTTATTAAGCATCACCAAGATTATTACAAGAAAAATAACGGTAAAAAACTTTCTTTAAACCCTGCCGACTATATTTCTATTTATGGACAGGAAAGCAATCAAACAACATGGCGACTGGCCAAGATGAACCTTGCCATTAGAAGCATTGACAGCAGTAATGTGAAATGGAACAACGAAGGAAGTTTTTTGAATGATGCCCATAAAGACCTGAAGGCCGATTACATTATTGCTAATCCTCCTTTTAATGACAGTGACTGGAGTGGTGACCTATTACAAAAAGATGCCAGATGGATTTATGGTGTGCCACCAGCAGGAAATGCGAACTTTGCATGGGTTCAACACTTTCTTTATCACTTGAAAGAAAGCGGTTTTGCTGGATTTGTATTAGGTAATTCATCTCTATCGGCTACAAATAGCGGTGATGGAGAAATAAGAAAAAAGATACTTGAAGAGGATTTGGTTGATTGTGTTGTAGCAATGCCAAACAGGCTATTTTATAATACATCAATTCCCGCTTGCCTTTGGTTTTTAACTCGAAATAAACATGAACAGAAAGGATATAGAAAAAGGGAGAAAGAAGTATTGTTAATTGATGCAAGAAAAAAGGGAACATTAATTGACAAAAACCAAAGAATTTTAACACAAGATGATTTAGATTTCATTTCCGGGACATATCACAACTGGAAATCACTAAAATCAACCTTTAAAGATGTTCCTGGCTTTTGCAAATCAGTAACACTCTCAGAAATTTCAAATAAGGACTTTAATTTATCCCCAAACAAATACATAGAATTAGAGACTGATTTAAAAATTCGTGTCGACTTCAAGGAAAACATGACCGCAATACTTGAGAACATCAAGATAGATGAAGAGATGCGAATCTCTTTAGAGAAAGAAATACAAAATGAATTTTACAAAATTGGATATAAGGAACTATCAACAACAAAGTTCTCAAATCTTAATATCAGTAATTTATTGGAGTTAAGTCGAACACTTTTTCACTATTGGTTTATAGATTTTGAGTTTCCAAATAAGAATCTAAAGCCATATAAATCCGATAATGGACTTTTTGAAAATTCAATTCATGGTCAGATTCCTAAGGGATGGCGTTTTGAAACTTTGCAAAATGCAACCACTGTAGTTGATTGTTTACATAGTAAAAAACCTGATGCAAATACCGAAGATACAGGTAATCTTTTACTACAAGTTTATAATATTGCTGATGATGGAATCCTTGATTTAACAGAGAAGTATTTTATAAGTCAGGAAGAATATAATTTTTGGACTAGGAACATTGAAGCTATTGAAGGTGATTGTGTAATTACGAACACTGGAAGGGTTGGTGCAGTAGCTCAAATACCATTCTACGGCAGGTTTGCAGTAGGTAGAAATATCACTGCTGTTCGACCAAACAAAGGAATAGTTACTCCGGCATATCTAATCAATTACTTGCTAAGTGCTTATATGCAAATTGAAACTTATAGAGAAACTGACATTGGAACTATCTTAGATAGCCTCAATGTAAAAGGAATTAAGAAAGTAAATATTCTTGTTCCCCCACCAGAAACTATTAAAATGTATGAATCTTTCGCAAGACCAATTAGAAAGCTCATTGAGATAAATAGTGCAGCAGCATTAACCAGAAAAAAAATAAACATTGAAGAAATAGAAGAAGAATAATGCAAGAAAAAGAACTACTACTCAAACTTGGTGAAGAAACCATTTATTCTGCTAAAGGTCATTTCAAAGCGTGTGACCTTAGAAGGCAGTTAATCACATACACTATTTGGTGTTGTGCGGTTTTAAATGTAGTTGGCATAATTGGTATTCATCCAATTGCTGATAAATGGTTTTCGGCTGTTGGTTTATTCGGCACTATTGCACTTTTAATTTGGAACGAAGGCGAAGGCAAGAATTACAGAGCAAAACACAAGGAAGCAGCAGAAAATTATTTGGCATTGCACAAAGAAATTCGAAGCTGCTATTTTTTAAGTGAGTGTGATAAATCACAAGTAGAACAATTAAGTAAAAATGTGAGCCAGTTTGATAAAACCGAAAAACCAGAAATTCCGGGCTTTGCAAGAAAGTGGGCAAAAAAGGCAATTGAAAGGAAAGACCCTGAAACTGACAACTGGTTTTTAAAAGAAATAGAAAAATGAGTATAAACAGCAAACTTGTAGCCTTTGCCCAAAATGAATTGGTGCTTTCTCAAAACGATACTGAACGAGATAAAATAAAGGCATCGTTAGGTCAATTAGAAAAGGTATTAAAAGATAAACTTGGTAGCAATATCAAAGAGTTTATTCGTTTTGGTTCGTTTACTCGAAATACAATTTTACCAAGAAAGTACGACCCCAATTCTGATGTAGATTTGATGGTTGTATTTAACACATCAACAGCCAAATACACACCCGGAACTTACCGCAAATGGTTACTAGATGTGGTTTCAGTTGCATATCCAAATTCAGTTTCTAAAAAGGATTTTCCTGTAATAAAGCTTGAACTCAACCACATAATGTTTGATATAGTTCCGGCCTATACTGAGGAATTTATTTGGAAAACTTATTACATTCCCGGTTCTGGCGATACATGGAGAAGCACTACCCCAAACGACATAAACGAAAGTTTAGCATCAAAAAACACACAATACGGTAATAATGTAATTCGCAATACAATTCGTTTGTGCAAACATTGGAATGCTTTTGCTGGCTACCCTCTTGAATCCTATCTAATGGAAAAAGATATTATCAATTTGGTTTATTGGGGAAATGAAGATACTTATGAAAGGTTTTTGAAAACCTTGAACAGTATTGCAGGCAACAGACCTGGAGTTAGACAAGCATTAGATTATATACAACAATACAAAGGCAGTTGGAGTCAACCAGCAAATGAAGCAAAGCAATTTGAATGGTTGCAAAAATTATTGCCGGGATTAAAATAAAAAGCTATGAATATATTCGCATTAAGAGGCAGAGGTAATTCAGGCAAATCAACCACAATTAGGTTGCTTCATGGATTGCTAATACAAAATGGTTATCAAATTGTAAGTACAACTTTTAACCCCCAAGGTGGTGATTTTAGAACCGTATTTACAAAAAAAGGAAAACTAATAGGGATTACAAGTTCAGGTGACACATTTGATTTAGTCCATGACAATTTAGAAGCATTGATTAATGACGGTTGTACAATTTGCGTTTGTGCTTGCAGAACTTATGACCGTTCAGGTCAGGGAACAAATGCGGCAATTGATTCTTTCACGAATTTTCAAAAACAATATATCAACAAAACAGTTGCAGCTTCAGCAGTTCAGGAACAGCAAGCTAACCAAGCTGATGCTCAAATTTTATTCAATACAGTTGATGCTTTAGTTTAATGAAACCCATCACAGAAAATATCATCGAACAGTCAGCGATTGAAATATTACAATCGCAAGGATGGGAATATGCCAACGGCAAAGAAATTTCACCCGAAGGGCTTTTTTGTGAAAGAGAAAGTTTCAGTCAGGTTGTTTTACTCAGTCGATTAAGAACCGCCATTGCCAAAATAAATCCGACCATTCCATTAGATGCACAGGAAGCAGCCGTTCAAAAAGTATTGCGGATTGCTTCGCCGGATTTGCTTCACAATAATGAAGAATTTCATCGCTTGTTAGTTGAAAAAGTAAAAATTCCTTATCAACAGAAAGGTTACGAACGAAGCCACGAAGTGGCTTTGATAGATTTTGAAAATCCTACCAACAATCAATTTTTGGTTGTAAATCAATACACCATCATTGAAAACAATCAGAATAAACGCCCTGATGTGTTGCTGTTTGTAAACGGATTGCCTTTGGTTGTTATAGAGTTGAAAAATGCTGCCAGTGAAAATGCAGACATCAAAAGTGCTTATCAGCAAATACAAACTTACAAAGCCATTATTCCTAGTTTGTTTACATACAACGCCATCTGCATTTTATCAGATGGTTTGGAATGTAAAGCGGGAAGTGTTTCAGCAGATTTAAGTCGTTACATGACTTGGAAAACGGCAGACGGCATCAAAGAAGCATCTCGATTTAAACCACAATTAGAAACCTTACTGAAAGGTATGTTGCAACCTGCAACACTTTTGGATTTGGTTCGCAACTTCATTGTGTTTGAGAAATCGAAAAAGGAAGATACAAAAACAGGATTAATACAAATTCAAACCGTAAAGAAATTAGCTGCATATCATCAATTCTTTGCAGTAAATAAAGCCGTTCAATCAACTATTAACGCATCAGGCGAAAACGGAGACAAACGAGGCGGTGTCGTTTGGCATACGCAAGGTTCTGGCAAAAGTTTGAGTATGGTTTTCTATTCAGGAAAACTAATTACTTCTCCCGAAATGAAAAATCCAACCATTGTGGTAATTACAGACCGTAATGATTTGGACGACCAGTTGTTTGACACTTTCGCTTCATCCGTTCAGTTGCTAAGACAAGAACCCGTTCAGGCAGAAAACAGAGAGCATTTGAAAGAATTGTTGAAAGTGGCAAGCGGTGGAATAGTATTTACAACCATTCAGAAGTTTTTACCCGAAAACAACAAATCAGTTTACGACCAACTTTCCGACCGTAAAAATGTGGTGGTGATTGCCGATGAAGCACACAGAACACAATACGGTTTTGAAGCAAAATTGATTGATGAGAAAGACAAAGAAACTAAAGAAGTAATTGGAAAACGCATTGCGTATGGTTTTGCAAAATATATGCGGGATGCTTTGCCCAATGCAACCTACATTGGTTTTACAGGAACGCCCATTGAAGGCACAGATGTAAACACGCCACAGGTTTTTGGAAACTATATTGACCGCTACGACATTAAAGATGCCGTTGATGACGGAGCAACGGTAAAAATCTTCTATGAAAGTCGTTTGGCAAAAGTGAATCTGGACGAAGAAGGCAGACGATTAATTGAAGAATTTGATAAAGAATTAGAGCAAGACGAAGAACTCACAGAAAAACAAAAAGCAAAAGCTAAGTGGACAAAGTTAGAAGCCATTGTTGGGCATCACGACCGAGTGAAAAATTTAGCAAAAGACATTGTATTACATTTTGAAAAACGACAAACTGTATTTGAAGGCAAAGCAATGATTGTAGCAATGAGTCGCAGAATTGCAGCCGACCTATACAAAGAAATTATTGCTATTCGCCCCGATTGGCACAATGACGATTTGACCAAAGGAGCTATAAAAGTGGTAATGACAACCAACAGTGCGGATGGTCCTGAAATATCAAAACATCACACTACAAAGCAACAGCGTAGAGATTTATCTGAAAGAATAAAAGACCCTGCTGATGAATTGAAATTGGTAATTGTTCGGGATATGTGGTTGACTGGTTTTGATGCTCCTTGCTTGAATACCATGTATGTTGACAAGCCAATGAGAGGCCACAACCTGATGCAAGCAATTGCAAGAGTAAACCGTGTTTTCAAAGACAAGCCAGGTGGTTTGATTGTGGACTATTTGGGCATTGGAACAGATTTGAAAAAAGCACTCTCTTTTTATGGAGAAGCAGGCGGAAAAGGCGACCCGGCAGAAAACATTGAAAAGGCATTTGAGATTTTCAAAGAGAAATTGGAAGTCGTTCAGCAAATGTTCAATGAGGACAGCATCACCCGCAATGATATTTTGGTGGAAGAACCTGAAGCATATTATGAAGGCAGTTTCAAATTCAATTACCGCAGATTCTTTGTTGTAGATGCACAGGAAAAACTCTCCATCATTCTGCAAGCAGAAGAACACATATTGGGTTTACAGGACGGCAAAGAAAGGTTTATCAGAGAAGTAAGTTTATTAAGTCAGGCACTTTCGCTTTGCATCACCAAAGAAGAAGTACAACCGCATTTGCCCGAAGTTGCGTTTTTCCAAGCAATGAAAGCAAGGTTGGCAAAATTTGATGCTCCAACAGGCGGCGGTAGAACAGATGTAGAAATTGAAACAGCCATTAAACAAATTGTTGATGAAGCTTTGAGCAGCGACAAGGTGATTGACATTTTTGATGCCGCAGGAATCGACAAGCCCGAAATTTCAGGACTGGAGATTTTATCAGATGAATTTCTTTTGGAAGTTCAGGGAATGCAACACAAGAATTTAGCAATTGAATTGCTGAAAAAGATTCTGAATAACGAACTTAAAGTAAGAGCTAAAACAAACCTTGTAAAGAGCAAGAAACTTTTAGAAATGTTGGAAGGTGCAATTAAACGCTACCAAAACAACTTGCTGACAACGGCTGAAATCATTCAGGAACTCATTAACATTGCAAAACAAATTAAAGAAGCAGACAAGGAAGGAGAAAAACTCGGACTGAATAATGATGAAGTTGCTTTTTACAATGCACTTGAAGTAAATGACAGTGCAGTAAATGTTTTAGGAGACGAGACTTTAAAAGAAATTGCGAAAGAAATAGCTGACAAAGTGAGAGCAAACGCAACAATAGACTGGACAATTAGAGAAAGTGCACGGGCGAAACTTATGGTTCTTGTAAGGCGGACATTAAACAAATATGGTTATCCACCAGACAAACAGCAAAAAGCAATTGATACGGTACTAAAACAAGCTGAGTTATTAGCTGATAATTTGACAAGAGAATGAAAAGCCGTCCCACAGTCGTAAGCACATTTGCAAGCCCACACAAGCCAACGCTTAAACCAAAGGCTTGCAAAAGAGCTTCCGCCTTTACAACGCACTTTGGCAAAGCCATTTTGTCTAACGCTCAAAAAAACAAAATAAATTTGTGCTTCGTGGATAGGTTGGTGCAGATTGACAATGACTTGAAAATAAAAGCTAAATTAATGACAAACAGACAGATATGAATGAACACCAGTTGCCAACACGCGGTATAGTTAATTGCCGGCGCAGTGGGTATTCGAGCGACATAGCTCGTATCAAAAGTAGTTGTAACTTGATAGGAAAGTGCTTCGAAATCGGCAACTAACCTTACCGCCGCCCGTTAGCCACAAGGCAAGAAAAAAAAGATTATAAGAAAATTTACTGATTTTTTTATTGTTGAAAATTTTATTACTTTTGCTATTGTAACTTTAAAACTATTTTTTATGGCAGTAACAATTACAATTACGATCGTTGTTGGAAGAAAAAAATACGATTGTACAGGATTCGGATGGTGTAAAGGCAGCATTGATATTTCTTTGGGAGAAAGAGCAAAACTTACATTAGATGAAAAATGTGAGAAAATGGAAATTGAATTCATTGAAAGGCCAAGGAAATATGGAGATGTTTTCTTTGTTGACGAAGAAAGCGAACTTCCAAAAGAGGCAGCCGCCGCCTTAGGTTTTGACTCTGTTACCATTTTAAGAGGAGAGTATAAAATGGATTACATTCGATCCATTTGGGGAAAGACGACTGTATTGGTAAAACTTGGAAAAAAAGTTGAAACACCATCTGAACCATGCTGAGGTTTTTAAATAACGATAAAAGGAAGAATATCATTCTTCCTTTTATCGTTATATTTTTCGGTTTTTCATTCTTTAGCTGTAAGACTATTCTTTTGAAATTTTATGGTTATCATCAACCAAGAATAGAAGATAAAGAATCTATAATTAATTTTTGCAAAAAAAAAGGATTAATCCAAGACAACATATATTGCCTTGATGAAAATGACTGGTATTGGGCTATTAAAGAAAAAAAAATCGCAAAGGATATTCCAGAAATATTAGTTTTTGACAAATCTGGGAAATTGATAAAATATAGAGAAGATAATCAATGCAATGCGAAAGCATTTTCATTTATTTCTTTACTTTCTACTGATAGCAAAAATAATTACGACAGCTTATTAATGTTTAATGACTTATCTGAAAAACTTAAGGATTTAAATGGTGATAATGTAAATATTCAAATTGAAGACTCTACTGATTACTATATTTTCATATTTTGGACTTTATGGACAGGTAGGTTAAACAAAGACCATGTAAAAGTGTGGGAAAATGATGCTATAAATAATAAAAATTGTAATATCCGTGTTTATAAAGTTAATATGGATATGCAAAAATGGTGGTACAATAATAAAATTGAATGAAACATTGCCCAGTGGCTAACAGCAAACAAGCGTAACTGCCTGACAAAGTTGCACCTTGACAATAATGTTGAAAGTTGGCAGCATACGCCTGTTTGCAAACCGTTAGCACACATTGTCTCGGCTAAATTTCAAGTGGTGCTTTTAATTTTGTTTTTAGTGAGTCTTTTCAAATAAAAAGAGTGCTAAAAATGAATATGGATTCTCTTGTAATTTTAATAGTGCATGGGAAGTTCTCTTTGCCGTAGTTTGTCATAAAATTTTGCCTGTTTTGCCAACGCTCTTAGGGGAGAACAAATATGGTGCATAACGAGTTTTTCGTATTAAAAAATTCTGTGGATTCTGTTTTAAGAAAAGGAAGTCTGTAAAACATAATGAGGCAATATTTGTAAAAATATAGGAGAAAAAGCCAACGCAGAACGCAAATTTATATGCCAAACTACTAACGAGTATTTTAGCCGATACAACGATGATGCTAACAGCACCTATATATTAGGCTTAGTTTGAAGGAACTTTGAAAAGTAATTTCAATTCCGAACATCCGCAAAACCGCTTTTTGAAAAATTTTATCTATATTTGTAACAGAAAAATTATTATTAAAATTTAATATATCAGCGGTTTTGCTAAGTGCGTAAAAGATAATGAAATCTGTATTATGCGCCCAATACATAGCTGCGATACGTTATGGGCAAGGCTGAGATTTGCTTAAAAAAACTTAATAATTAAACAACAAAATTTATTTTATTTCGTTTAAATAAAAACAATAATTTAAAACTCATAAAACTATGGAAGAAATTTTTTTTAATAACAAGGACTTAATTAGTAGATTAAACAAAACAGCTATGGCATACATGCCTGCACTTGAACTTGATAATGAAATCAATTTATTAAGTAATGTTTATTATTCCTCTGTAATGTCTATTCTTCATTTTGGACAAGCTGAATTAAATTTCAGAAAAGGAGAAAAGTATAAAGCATTAAAATTATCTTCACAGGTAGTTTCGTATAGTAATGCACAGTTAAAGGAATGGAATGAAAGAGGTGTTTCCTCAATAGAGATTTCAATTGCAACAATTGAAAAGTTTATAAAAACAGGCATTTTAAGTAATAAACCTGTAAGCAAAAAAGAATTTGAAGATTTTCGTTTAAGAGTTGCACAATTGTTGGCAGAGTCAACTCTAAAAAAAGATGATATTTTAAGTTTAATGGATGCTTTAGATGAAGTAATTGAACAGGCTACACTTAATGGAGAATTAGGTGTGATTACTCTGATGCAAAAAAAACTTATTGAATTAAAAGATGTTCGTTTGTCTTCAACAAGAGGGAATAGTGCAAAGGCGGTAATTCCTGTATGGAAATTGATAGGTGCAATAATTATTTTTGGTTTTCCTGTATATAAGTCATTACGCTGTATTCTTAGTGGCAAATGTTGTAATACTGTTAGTGGTCTCGAAGGTGCCATTGTTTTCATCGCATCAGTTGCATGGAAATTATGCTAAAATTTAAATATAATTGTGTAAATATGAAATCATATGTTCTAATTTTTATAGTCATTTTTTTATTTGTTAATATTGGAAATACTTATTCACAAAATGACGACACTAATAACGATCAAGAGTTCGTATTATTTGCCAGTTTTGGAATCCAGTTTCCAGAGTATAGTGTATTAAATGACAGGCTTATAGAAAACGGATATTCAAAATTTGGTCAAATAAATTATTCAACGAGTGGTGGATTCTATTTGTGCTATCCAAAATCAAAATTATCAATACTTGGAAATGTTTCTGGTTTTAGCCAAACAATAACTGACCAAAATATTAGTACAAGTTTTAAAAGTACTGGAATAGGTGTTTCGCTTGGATATACTTTTTTTAGCAATAAGAAATTACAGCTAATTCCTTACTTAGGGACAGAATTTTCATGGTTAAACCTTAATATAATAAATGATGTTTCTCCTAATTCGACATTTATTAACTATCTTTCTGGAACTACAAACCAATATGAAATGTCTGCAACAAATTTATTAGCTAATATTGGAATAGTTAGTAAAAAATCTTTTTTTATTGATGAGAAATCATTCAATAAGCTTGTTATTGGAATAAGAACAGGCTATTCAACACCTGTTCTCAAAACAATTTGGACAGTTAGTGAAACTGAATTAAATGATGGTCCCATTATAAATACTGGAGGGTTTTATGCAGGGATCATTATTGGTCTTGAATTATAGTATGTTGATAGAGATAATCGAGTAGGTAAGGGGGAGTTTCACCCCCAAACCTCTCACAGAACCGTACGTGAACCTCTCGATTCATACGGCTCTTCCAGATAAGATACCGGATTGTGGTTGCTCGTTATGGCAGAAATCCATGTTCCCAATGATAGAACATTGTAGGATAACTTTTGCTGATGTTAATCAACTGTTTGTAACTGAAAAACGAGTGTTTCTTCCTAAAACGTCGGTATTTGTTGCGAATGTATCGGGCTAACCGTTTGTTAAGTATTCGGAAAATTTTCCGCAGTTCCGACTTCCTGAATTTACCAAAGTAGTTAATCCAGCCTCTGAGTTTCGGTTCTAATATTAACGCGATATCACTCAAATGAAGATGCACCATTCTATGAATTTTGAGCTTGTAAAGCTCTTTCGCTATTTTGGTTTGTTTCTTCTGACTGATGCCTGGGGAGAATCCTAATTTGATTTTCCCACGCTCTTTAATAACTCTTGGCTTAAATGTGAAACCCAAAAAGTCAAACTTCTGGTATTTCACTTTAAACGGAGGTTGTCGCTTTTGATTGCTTCGACAATAAACGATTTTACTTTTCTGTTGGTTTAATTCTAACTTACATTCGTTCATTCGTTTGTTGATGTTCTCTAACATCCTCAAAGATTCCTTGATGTTATGACAATGAATTACTATATCATCGGCATATCGCTCAAATGGTGCTTCGGGATAGTTTTTCTCCATCCACTTGTCGAATACAACATGCAGAAAAATGTTCGCCAAAACTGGACTAATGACACCTCCTTGCGGAGTGCCTTTGTCGTGGTTTTGTACAATTGTTCCGTCTTCCATTTGGATAGGAGCTTCGAGCCAACGTTTCACATACAGCAAGATATGTTTCTTGCTTGTGTAGTGAGACACGGCTTTCATTAGCAATTCGTGATTGATATTATCGAAAAATCCGCTTATGTCTAAATCAATTACCCAGCTATATTTCATGCAGTTTATTCTGCATTGCTCTACAGCTTGGTGTGCACTCTTATTGGGACGATACCCAAAAGAATTGACACTAAATTGTTTATCAACAATTGCTTCGAGTTCGCTCGCAATCACTTGTTGTGCTACTCTATCTACTACGGTTGGAATACCCAATGGTCGCTTCTTTTTACCATCGTCTTTGGGTATCATCACTCGTCTTACTGCCTTTGGGTAATAGCTTCCGCTTGCTAATCTGTTCCAAAGTGGGTACAGATACTTGCGTTTGTTGGAGTTTACTTCGTTGATGCTTACGCCGTCAACGCCTTTCGCTCCGCCATTGGCTTTTACCTTTTTAAAGGCTTCCGTAACTTGCAACCTACTTATCGGTTGACTCTTTTGTTCTTCTTTAAAAATCATCCTTAAACGAATTTAAGTTGTTATACAAAAAAATGAACTATCTGGTGAAGTCCTTCGCTCGTAGGGGCATTACTCCTACTCTCTTGGGTATGTTCGCTACTACGACTTCATCTGCCACTACTCCATAGCTTCGGTACTTTCAGGCTCTTCCGCTTTGCGGATTTTTACCTTTTTCCCTTTGCATCTATGGGTAGCTTCTCCTGTTCCGTAATCAAGCCCGAGTAAAGCTCTCGCTGTCTTAATGCCGTAAGTCCTGTACACACTAATCAGGTTTTGTTGTACAGTCTATCTCTCGCAGCCGCCAACCGCTCGATTTTGACTTAGTAAAGGTTATTTTCGACACTTCTATAACAGTTTACTTTCATTCGACTTCTTTACTCACACCATACATAAACTAATCATACAAACGACCATTTATGCGTTGACCTTGTCGCTCAATACCAACCCGTGAAAGGTAAGCACCACAAGGCGGTTTGCAAAATATGCCTGAACATCTTATGCGGTAGAACATCTTGGTAAACACACTGTTTTGTGAGACTTCCAAATTTGCCCTTTATATTCGGGGTTTGGCTCGTTTCCTTAGTAGTTTATCCAACCTACCATCTTGATTACAGTTCTGTTGCTATTTCAAAGAACGTTTACCCTCTTTGTACCCTGTAGCAACGCAGGACACACAACCCAGCCCATAACAACACCTATATGTAATGCGAAAAGCGGCTGTAACCGTTCGTGAGTCACGCTTCCGTTCATCGCCAAATTTTTTGATTTGGCTTTTGCTATAAAATTTAAAAACAAAATAAAAAAATCTGGCTCAGTGGGAACTTGATAAGGAATTTCTATTCCTTTTTCGCACTCCACATAGCTGCAACCGTTAGCGTGCAGTGGTAGAAAAAAAATGACAGTCATTTTCTGAAAAGTGAAAGCAGGAAATTTTATTGAATCGCTACCTTGAAAACTTATTGAAAAGCCGGAAAATCGAGTCATAAGAATCTTGGAAATCACATTACTCGCAAATTGGTGTGACAAATTGAGTTTTGGCTGACACGCATTCAAAACTCGGCATTCTGAAAGAAAATAAATCATTTAATTGAAAAAAAAGGAATTAGTTTTGAAGGTTCTACTTCCTGGACAGTCGGAAAATTTTGTGAAACGCTTTTCCGTAAAATCGGACTGAATTTTAATGACAGCGAACCTGAAAACTAATTAGAAATGCGAAAGTGCATAGCGTAAACGGAAATGAAGGAATGAAAAAAATGAAATTAACTGATTTTAGGGGAATGCCGACGCAAAAACTCAATTTGAAAGGCATTTCGTAAAATGAAAACTGAATTTTAAAATGAAAATTTGCTTGAAAATGCTCGTAAAATTTATTTATAAGGTAGCGAACATATCGGAGCGATCGAAAATAGTAACGAAATGAAAAATTTGACTTAATATTCCTGCTTTAGCGCATTGACAGACTAGTCGGACAATGCTGAAAAACCACCGACACGCTAACAGCACCTATATTTCATGCGGGGTTTGGGAGCTAAACTGGACGGGAGTCGCAGTTTCGAAAATTTATAGTAAATTTGAAAAGTAAATATTAACCAAACCCGCACAAAACATAGCTGCAGCCGTTACCAGCAAGCGTAAAACGACAGACCAGACAGCTAAAATTGAAAGTAAACCATTGTGAAAAGACAGGAAAGAAATGAAATATTGACAAGACATAGAATCAGCCGACACCCTTTGCCGACCCTTCTTTATTTTTTATTTTCCCCACCGCACATTTTTAATTTTTCTGCTAACCCGCATTTGGCACATTGTCAAGCCGCACAAGCCAACGCTGAAACCAAAGCTTGCCAAAGAGCCAAATTTTCCTTCGCGCATAAAACCGGAAACAAAATTATTTGTATCTTTGACAAAATTGTCCAAACAGATTAGTCAAATGACAAAAGAAACTTTTGGTGAATATATCAGACGATTAAGAGAAGAAAGAAATCTTCCACTTAGAAAAGTTGCAGCCCAACTTGACGTTGATACTTCTACTCTTAGCAAGGTTGAACGTGGAGAAAGACCAATGTCAATTGATTATTTGAAGCCACTAAGCCAAATTCTGAAAATCGATTACAAAGAACTTCAAGTTCGGTTCTTAGCAGACAGTATAAATGCAAATTATGGAAAATTAGAATATTTAGAGGATGGTTTGGACGAAGTCATTAATCAAATAAAAAAGAACAAGAAGTAATGCCAACTAAATTTTTTACAAATCAAAACGATAATAGTTTACTCAAAAAGTTTGAGGGTGTATTTACAAATATTGAAAGTATCAGACATTTTGATGCTTTAGTTGGCTATTTCAGGACTTCTGGTTATTTTAAAGTACGTGCTTTCCTCGACAGAATTCCTAAAATCAGAATCCTTGTTGGTATCAATGTTGACCAGTTAATAAAAAAATATCACGACAAAGGACAACTCTATCTTGAAAATCCCGATGAAACAAAAGCCGACTTTCTTCAAGAAATCATAAAGAATATTCAGGAAGCCAACTATGATGAAGTTACAGAAAAAGGAATCCTACAATTCATTGATGATTTAGTTAGCGGAAAAATTGAACTTAGGGCACATCCTAAAAAGACAATTCATGCAAAAGTTTATATTTTCAGACCAGCAACTTTTAATGAATATGCACCTTGCGAAGTTATTACAGGCTCTTCTAATTTGACCGATGCCGGACTTGGTGCAAATCCTGAATCAAATTATGAGTTTAATGTTAGTTTGCGTGAGTATGAAGATGTAAAATTCGCAACCGAAGAATTTGAAAGGCTTTGGGCTGAATCTGTTCCCATTTTACAGGCAGAAGCAGAAAGAATCAAGAACCAGACTTATTTGCGTGATGACTTTTCTCCGTTTGAGTTATATATCAAAATGTTAATTGAATATTTTGGCAAACGGGTAGATTACGACCCGTACAATATTGACCTGCTTTTACCACCAAAATACATTCGATTAAAATACCAGTCTGATGCTGCCAATCAGGGCTATGCAATCATGATGAAGCATAATGGTTTTGTTTTGGCTGATGTGGTTGGTTTAGGAAAAACGATTATTGCCTGTATGATTATTAAAAAGTTCATTTATGAAAATGGTACTCATACAAAGGTTTTGGTTGTTGTTCCCCCTGCAATTGAAGATAGCTGGAGACGGACAGTTAAGGATTTTGAACTTGATAATCATTTTACTTTTATTACTCTTGGTAGCTTACATAAAATACTCGACCGAAACAACTATTCATATCCTAATCCTGAGGAAATAGATTTAATTGCCGTTGATGAATCCCATAAATTCAGAAATGATTACACCGAAATGTATTTGGCTTTGCAGGAAATATGCAAAATGCCACGTTCAAGGGCTGCTGAAAATGGAGATTCACGAAAGAAAGTAATTTTAATTTCTGCAACGCCTTTGAATAACCGACCACAGGATATTGAAAACCAACTTTATCTCTTTCAGGACAGACGAAACAGCACACTCGAAAACATCCGAAATTTACAGGAATATTTCAGACCAATTAATGAGCAGTATAAAAAACTGGCTTACGAGAAAAAACTGAATATAAAAAAACTGAAAGCCTTATTCCAGAAATTGCGTGATGATGTAGTGGAACCGCTTGTAATACGCAGAACAAGAACAGATATTGAAAGCAACAAGGAATATTTAGAGGATTTAGAGGTTCAGGGAATTAAATTTCCAAAAGTTGGCGACCCCATTGCACTTTATTATGAATTGGATGGAAAGCTAAGTGAACTATTTTTCGATACAGTTTCGCTCATTACCAACCTCGATGAAGAAGGTAATAAAATTGATGGTTTAGGATATTACCGTTACCGTGCCATTGAGTTTCTTTCTAAAGAGGAAGACAAGAAAATGTACGGAAATGTGGAATCCATATCAGGCAGGTTATCTGCAATTATGAAAACCCTTTTGGTGAAACGCCTTGAAAGTAGTTTTTATGCTTTTACTCAATCATTATCGAGATTTCAGAAAGCCATTGATAATATGCTGGCAATGTTTGATGATAACAGGGTATTTATTGCACCTGATTTAGACATCAACAAATTGCTGGAAGAAGGTTTAAGTTATGATGAGATTGAAGCAAAAATCAACGAAAAAGGCGGAAATAATAAGGAGTACAAAAAAGATGCTTTCGACAAAAAATTTGTTGACTTGCTCAAGCAGGATAAAGAAAAAGTGGATGATTTAATTGAACGCTGGAGCAAAGTAAAGAAAGACCCAAAACTGATTGAGTTTGCAAAACAAATTCAGGAGGAATTTTTTAAACCAAACCAGAATATTAGTGGCAAACTGATAATCTTTTCCGAGTCAAAAGAAACGGCAGAAGAATTAACAGTAAAACTTTCAAAGATTACAAAGAAAAAAGTTCTTACTGTAAGTGCCGAAAATAGAAAATATGTCGAGAATACTATTCGTGACAATTTTGATGCAAATCTTGAAGAGGAAAAATGGCAGACGGATTACGATATTATCATTACAACGGAAGTACTGGCAGAAGGAATTAACCTACATAGAAGTAATGTAATAGTAAATTATGATGTTCCCTGGAACTCCACACGATTAATGCAGCGTATAGGACGTGTTAACCGTATTGGCTCAAGAGCCGATAGAATTTTCGTGTATAACTATTATCCTTCTGCTCATGGTGATGCTCAAATTCATCTTGTAAACAATGCCTTGCGTAAACTTCAGGCATTTCATACTGCTTTTGGTGAGGATAACAAGGTGTTTTCAATTCTCGAGGAAAAAGGAGAAGGTGCATTATTCGGAAATAAAATTCAAAAAGAGGAAAGCGAGATTCTAAAGTATTTGAATGAATTGAGAGATTTCAGAAAAAAACATCCGAAGATTTTTAATGAAATAGCTAAAATACCAAATAAAGCACGGTGCGGAAGAAAAGTTCCCGAAGGTAGGCAACTGACATTATTGGATACTGAAAGCGGTGAAATAAATTACCCCTTGCAGATTACATCACTGACATATCTGAAAAGTGAAAATCATCCCGGTATTTTCTGTCTGATTACACCGGAAATGAATATTATAGAAATGAATTTCTTACAAGCAGTCAAATTATTTATGGCACCAGATTCAGAAAAGGCAATTGCTTTACATGAACTGCACCATAAACAAACACTTGCTGGTCTTGAATATTTTAAGTCGGAAAAAAATCAGGAAAATGTTCAGACAGTTTCTCGTAGAAATCTTAGTCCGGCAGAAAATAAAGCCATTTCGAACATTAACGCAGTAGTAAAAATTGCACCAACAGAACAAAAACGAATGGCATTACTTCGGGCTTTGGATATTATAAAAAAAGGAACTTTTGCATCTAAAGGATTGCCAAAATCCATCAACGATTTTTTTACTTCAAATGCAGGATTGCTCAAAGAGCCGGATAAGTTTATTGAACAACTTTTTATCACCGTTCTTGACCGCTACGACCTTTCTCCCAGTTCGGAGGAAATGCCTCAATCAGACAAAGCGCATAGGGGTATTGTAAATCCTCAGATTGTAATCACTCAAAGTTATAGTTAAATATGGCAGCCAACAGAATTCAGTTACAAAACGAATTACATAAGCCTTACGACAGGGTTTTGTTTTCCCGTGAAGTTTTAAGTCCGGTTTTTGGTTCAGGATTTACGCTTAATTCCTCATTGGTTCCGGCATCGGTTACTCCCAATAAATCAGAATCGGCTGCTATTGCCAACGTTTGGATATACGGAAAAATTCAATTAGACGATAGCACCGAAATTACCTGCTACGAAGTACTGTTACAACCCAAAGTACGCATCGACCAAAGCAAGGTCGCTATTCAGCAATATGTTCGAAAATTGCTTACATCCGGACAAGCGGCTTTAATCAATTTTGTTGCACATACTAATAAAAATGTCTGGCGACTTACATTAGTTGCTAAAGACAGTGTGCTGACCGAAAAAGGGGTGAAAGAAAAAACCACCAACGCTAAACGATACACTTTTTTATTAGGCCCTTCGGAAACCTGCAAAACAGCTGCCGAACGTTTTGAAGTACTGAGCATCGAAAAGGAAATTTCGTTTCAAACCCTTGTCAATGCCTTCTCTGTTGAAAAACTTAGCAAAGCATTCTTTGATGAATACACCCTGCATTATCAAAATTTTTGTAATTATCTGCAGGAATCAAACTACCGTAAATCCGTTTTCAATATTTCCTTCCCTACCAATGCCACACAGCAGGAAAAGGATAAAGCCAGTAAACCCATCCGCGATTTTGTAAAGAAATTGCTCGGGCGTATTGTGTTTTTATACTTCGTTCAGAAAAAAGGATGGTTGGGTGCAAGCGATATCAATTACTCCGATGGTCTGGGCGATTTTATCAAACAACTCTTTAACAAATCGGGAGGAAACGATATTTTTTACAGCAACTGGTTAACGGTGCTTTTCTTTGATACTTTAAACAAGGAAAGGGCAAACGATGATTTTAAAATGCCCGATGGAAAAACCATGAAAGTTCCTTTCCTAAATGGTGGCTTGTTCGACAAAGAAGAGTTTGACGAACATTTGCTTACTTTTAAATCAAAACTTTTCCATAACCCCTATTTTGAAGATACCATACTCACTAAAAACAACAAAGGGAATGCCCGTGGTTTTCTCGACTTTCTGGATGCCTTTAACTTCACCATTTACGAAGACAGTCCCGATGATCATACCATAGCTGTTGACCCCGAAATGCTGGGACATATATTCGAAAACCTGCTCGAAGACAACAAAGACAAAGGCGCTTTTTATACGCCCAAGGAAATTGTCCATTATATGTGCCAGGAAAGTTTAACTGAATACTTGTGTACCACTTTGCAGATTAAAGATGAAGTTGCCGAAAGAGAAGCTGTAAATCACTTGTTGAAACACAAGGTGGTTGACGAAGTTCTGAAACCCGAACTGGCAGAACTTGAAAAAGCCCTCGACAATGTAAAAATATGCGACCCGGCAATCGGTTCCGGTGCGTTTCCTATGGGATTGTTACAGGAAATTTTCAGTGTTAAAGAACTTATTGCTTACGAAACAGGCAAGCCGTGGAAGCCTGCCGAAACCAAGCTGAACATTATTCAAAACTCTATTTACGGGGTGGACATTGAAAAAGGTGCGGTGGATATTGCCCGTTTGCGTTTCTGGCTGAGTTTGGTGGTGGACGAAGAAAAGCCCAAAGCCCTGCCCAACCTCGATTACAAAATTGTGGTGGGTAATAGCCTGATTAGCAAATTTGATGGTGAGATAGTGGAGATTGACTGGGAACGCAAGCAAAGCATAGGGAAAGCTGACGAGTATGTAAAGAATGTACAGCGTTTGCTGGTTGAATTGGCTGACAAGCAAAAGCACTACTTTAACCCCAACAACAAAAACAAGAAAAAACTACAGGTAGAAATTCGCAACCTGAAAATTGAATTGCTCATAAACCAACTCTCGTTTAACAAAGAATTGTACATAAGCAAAACCGAGCAAAAAGGTGGCTTTATGCCTACGGCTGCCGATATAAAGCACAATACCGAACGGGAGTTGCAAATAGCTGGTTTTAACAATTTAATCAGCAAACTGAAACACCTGCTTCAACATTCCGATGAACCGTTTAATCATTTCGACTGGAAACTGGACTTCCCGGAAGTACTTAATCCATATTTGGTGAATGGGAAGGGAGGATTTGATATTGTGATTGGTAATCCACCTTATGATGTATATCAAGGAAGTAAAAAGGAAGAAATTGAAGACATCCTAAATTTTGAAATATATCAAAAATGTAAGGGAGGAAAAATAAACTCTTTTGAGTTATTCTTGGCTAAAACACATGAACTTCTTCAAGAAAATGGGATTAATTGCCAGATTTTTCAAAATTCATTCCTTGCTGATAATTCATCTCGAAACCTAAGAGAGTTCTATTTCAGGAATGAAAGAATTATATCAATAGACTCTTTCCCAGAAAGAGATAATCCCAAAAAAAGAGTATTCGAAAGTGTTAAAATGAGCGTTTGCATTTTACTATCGAAAAGACATGCAATTAATGGAAATGATTATGAATTTGTTGTCAGATTTTGGGATGATAAAACTATGTTAAAAGGATATTTGACAAAGTTTTCAATTGAAGAAATCATACTTTTCGACCCAAAACAATTAATAATTCTTAACCTGAGAATAGAAGAGAAAAAAATTTATCATTATTATTATCAAAACGTGACAAAATATTCTGATTATTTTGATTGTCTTGAAGGTGAACTAAATATGACCTTTCATAAAAAATACATGATAAATAATCCTTCTAACCCATTAATTGTTAAAGGTGCTCAAATCCAGAGATACTTCACCACATCAACTCCAAGCCAAGGGGATATTGAATATGTTGATGAGCCCAAATATTTAAAAGATTATTCAAAAAGCAAAAAATCGCATCATCATAATATTAATAGAATTGCTTTGCAAGGCATTTCTGGAGCAAATGATAAGATAAGAATAATTAGTACATTAATTCCTCAAAACATCTACTGTGCTAATTCTTGTAATTATATAATTCCTGTAGAGGGAAATAACGCAATCTCAATATTAAGCCTTTTGGGTATTTTCAATTCAACCCTTACAAATTGGATTTTCAGGAAATCAAGTACCAATAGCAATGTTAACTGCTATGAGGTTAATAATCTAAGAATACCAGATATTCAGCATAAATCAAATGCTTTAAACTATATAGAATATCTTGTTCAATATGTTTTGTATCTTAAACAGGAGATATTTAATGAAAATGAATCACAACTCATATATCACTATTTCGAGCAAATCATAGACGGCATGGTGTACGAGTTATATTTTCCTGAATTGCTCAAAAAACACAACCGTGAAATCATCAAGCATTTGGGCGAGTTGCCAGAGTTTACAGACAGTATGAGTGATGAGCAAAAAATGAAGATTTGCAAAAAGGTATTTGACCGCTTGAATGACAAAGAGCATCCAGTTAGAGTTAACCTGTTTTATATGAATTCCATACCGGAGATTGCCATAATAGAAGGGAAAAATGAGAATAACTGATATTAACATAAAAAATTACCGTGCTTTTTACGGTGAGCACCATATTTGCCTTGATAAAGATGGCAAAAACTTGATGGTGTATGGCGAAAACGGCAGTGGTAAAAGTTCATTATTCACTGCCCTTGAGGATTTTCTGAAATCTTCGGTTGGTAAAATTGATGTTGAAGAAAACATCTTTGTTCCTGCTTCACAAAAAAATACAGCCAGCATAAAGGTTGATATTAAAGAATCACCCGAAACTTCAAAGACCACCACTTTTGAACTTAAATTAACCGATAAGGAAATAATCAGTGCAGATAAAACGCTTATTGCCGATGCCAATAAAATAAAAGGTTTCTTTGACTACCGGAGCTTATTGCGTACTCACATGGGGCATAAGGATAAAGTGGATTTATTCGATTTGTTAATTGGAAAAGTTGAGTATTCCTTTGGGGGCAGTTTGATTTCAAATGACTCCGGCATTCTTCAAAACTCAATTAATGAATTTTCAACTAAGGAATTAGGGCGTGAGTGGTTCAATATTTACAAAGACACTTTTACAAAACGGCAAGACAAGAAACAACAAGAAGCGACCAAAAATTACTTGTCAACAAAATTCAATCCTGGGCTGAAAAAGCTACTTAAAGATATAGAACAGGACACCAATACTTTTATGAAATATTTTGGTGCAAATGTTAAGATTTCGCTGGAATTTGACAAAGTGGAATACCAAGGCAGAAGAAAACTATCAGGAAACAGCATCAATTTAAAAATTGATTTCTTCGAAAAATCAATACCAAAACATCAGCTTTTTCTGAATGAAGCCCGGTTGTCGGCACTTGCAATAAGTTTGTATTTGGCATCCATAAAAGTAAATCCGCTTACAGGAGCATTAAAAATCCTTGTTCTTGATGATTTACTCATTGGTTTGGATATGAGCAACCGTTTACCCTTACTTGATATTTTGAAAAAACATTTCATTGAAGTTGACAATGACAAGCAGTTTCAGGTAATAATGACCACTTACGATAAAGTTTGGTATGAATTGGTGCGAAATTATTTCGGAGTTGAGAAGTGGAAATATACTGAGATTTATACGAAATCATTAAAAGATGACGATTTTGAAATTCCGGTAATCTTTAATGAAAACGGCTATCTGGAAAGAGCTAAACATTATCTGACTGAAAAGGACTATAAAGCATCAGCCGTTTATCTGAGAACAGAATTTGAAAGAATTGTAAAGACCATTTGTGATAAGCAGAAAATCCCTGTATGCTATCACAAAAACCAAAAAGAGACAACAAGCGAAGACTTTTGGACAGCCATAGAATCCCAAACAGACCTTGACCCTACATTAATTCATGAAATTACAATTCATCGTGGCGTTATAATGAATCCATTCAGCCATTACGACCTTGAAAAACCGGAGTTTGAAGCGGAATTAAAAGCAACTATAACCGCTGTTGAAAAACTGAAAGATGAAATGAAAAATGTGAAGAAGAACAAAACAATTGATAAACTTGAAAAAGAAATAGCAAGACTGAATACAGAAATTGCAGGAAAAGATAAATTGATTGGAGAATTAGGAGCAAAACTGAAAGCAAAGTAATTAATTGTACAATGCAAACACTCGACTGGAAACCAAAAGAACATACACCAAGGGCTTTACTAATCGGCCACGACCCTCGTTTGCAAATTTCAGACACACAGGCAGAATATGTTTTGTTTGCAAATTATTTTTTCGACAATACAATCAAGGACAGGGCATTTAAAAGTAAATATGGTTTGGCTGCATCGGCTTATAGTCAGATAACCCATATCACAAACGGAAAAATCAAACCGGAAGAAATATACATTACAAATCTTTGCAATTTTGCTTTACCCCATGCTCCCCAAAGCAAAACTGTTTACATCCCCGAAGACAAGGCAATTGCAGGAGTTGAGAATATAAAAAGGATAATTGAGGAGAACCAAAGTATTGAATACATTTTTCCGATGTCGCTTCAGGTGAATTACTGGTTGCAGAAGTTAGGTTTATATTATTCAAACGATGAATTTATTGAAAAATCGACACCAAAAACAATAGGAGTTCAAAATAAACCGCCTTATTACGAACCAAATGGAAAAAGTCCTTTTCTGTTGATTTGTGGAAATAGGTATCGGGTTACCGGAGGAACACAAGATGTAATCCCAATTCTTCACGCAAAATGTTTTCCTCTGAATAAACAATTTAAAGCGTATGAACCAGCATACGAGAATATACGAAATTATTTTAGAATCTGAATTGACGAAATATTAAAAGAAAACTTGGATAAAAAATAATATGAGCCAACGCAGCAGTCACACACATTGTCAAAGCCCCACAAGCCAGCGCTTAAACCAAAGCTTTGCCAAAGAGTGTGCCTGCCCTACCCAAGTAGAAAAATTAAAAATTTCCTCCCCTTTAGAAAATAAAAAATACCCAAACGCACAAGCCGACACAAGACATATAAGCAACTTGACAATGACACGAAAAATCAATAATGACAATGGTTTACAAGGACAGAAGACAGAACGCCAGCTGGTAACAGGCGGTATATTTTATTGCCGAGATAGTGTGTATTTCAGCGTTTCTGCATCTAATAAACTTTCGTGTAACTTGACAGGACAGTGCTACGAAATCGGCAACAAAAACATACCGCAAACCGTTAGCGTTCATTGTAAAAAGACAAAACAGACGACATAATGACAAAGAATTTTTTGCTACATAAAGACGAAAAAGAAAACGGAATTCCAACGCACATTCAGGCACATTTGGCTGCCCAAACGCACGGGCGACTGCTTCGCAACCAAAAGAGCCTTCATTTTGCCAACCCTCAGAGAAAATAACGATATTTACAAATTAAAAGGATTAAGAATTAGGACATAAAATATATGAGATTTATAGATTTATTTGCAGGGTTAGGAGGATTTCATAAGGCTTTACATGCACTTGGTCATGAATGTGTCTTTGCTAGTGAGCTAGACCCAACATTAAGACAGATTTATCAAGAAAACTGGGGAACTGAGGCTAAAGGAGATATTAGAAAAATTGTAGAAAAAGATATTGAATCTATACCAGAACACGACATTTTATGTGCAGGATTTCCTTGTCAACCATTTTCAAAAGCTGGAAAACAGCTTGGACGTGAAGATGATAGAGGGACTTTATTTGATGAAATTGTAAAAATATTAAGATTCCGAAGACCTAAATATTTTATACTTGAAAATGTTCCTTTCATAGCAAAACATGACAATGAAGAAACATGGCGTGCAATGAAAAATGACTTAGAACTTCTTGGTTATACCGTTGACCAAGAATTGTATTCACCGCAAGATTTTGGAATACCCCAGCATAGACTCAGAATTTTTATCGTAGGCTCTTTAGACGGCTTACAGCATTTTAGTTTTTCTGAAATTGACAAACAAAAAACTGATTTTTTGAATATTAGGAATTTCATAGAATCAAATCCTGTAAACGCAAAATCGCTTCCACAGGCAAATAAAGATTGTTTAAATCTTTGGCAGGAATTTATCAATAATATTCCATTAGATGTTAAACTTCCTGGTTTCCCTGTTTGGGGTATGGAATTTGGGGCTACTTATCCATTTGAAGATGTATATCCTTTTGTTCTTTCTGATGTTGAACTTTCTGAATTTAAAGGAAATTTTGGGAAGAGTTTAAAAGGGATGACAAAAGAAGAGCAATTTGCAAATCTTCCAAGTTATGCAAGAGTTGAAGAAAAGTTTCCAGATTGGAAACAAAGGTATATAAGATATAACAGACAATTTTATAAGGATAATAAACGGTATATTAATGATGTAGTAAAGCGGATTGGAAGACTTCCTTCTCAAAGTTGGCAAAAACTAGAATGGAATGTTGGAGAGAGTAATCGAGTAATTACCGACTATATACTTCAATTCCGAGCGTCTGGTATTAGAGTTAAAAAAGTTGATTTTTTTCCTTCACTTGTTTGTACTAATACACAAATTCCGATTATTGCTTGGCAAGAACGATATTTAACAAAAGAGGAAGGAATGAAATTACAATCGTTAGAAGGTATAAAATTACCTCAAAATGATAATGCAGCATTCAAAGCACTTGGAAACGCAGTAAATTCTCATATAGTTGAATTAATTGCAAAGCAATTAATAATAGTTCCAGCTAACAATCTACCGACAGAAAAGGCAATTAAAATTAATGGTACGAAAGTAATACAATCTTTAACAGTATGAGTGAGAACAAAATAAATATTCGACCAAATGTTTCTATGCTTTCTGTTCTTAAATTCTTGGAATATGAAACTTGGTTTGCTTTGGCTGAGTTTGTAGATAATGCAATTGCAAGCTATTTGAATAAGGAAAAAGAATTAAAACAACTTCACGGAGATAATTTTCAGTTAGAAGTAATTATAGAAATTAACGACCCTGAAAATAAAATAACAATTCGAGATAATGCAGGAGGAATAGAACAAGAAAACTATAGCCGAGCTTTCAGAGCTGCCGAAATTCCAGCCGACACTTCTGGTTTGTCTGAATTTGGAATGGGAATGAAGTCTGCATCTTGTTGGTTTTCTGATTACTGGATAGTAAGAACAAAAGCATTAAATGAAACGATAGAAAAAACTGTGAAATTTGACATGAATAAAATCTTTGAAGACAAACTTGAAGAGTTGGAATTTACATCAAAAACAACAGATAAAAATTATCATTACACAATTATCGAATTACTGAATGTTAACAAAATGCCAAGACGAAAAGGACTTGGGAAAGTAAAATCACATTTAGCAAGTATTTACAGAGAATTTATTCGCAAAGGAATTTTGAAATTAATTGTTGATAATACAGAACTACAGTTTGCTGAACCAAACATTCTCATTGCACCCAAATATGACGACCCAAACGGAGAAAAAATAAAATGGAAAAGAGAAATTAATTTTGGATTAGAAGATGGGTTATCAGTTAATGGTTTTGTAGGAATTAGAGAAACAGGTTCAACATCCGAAGCTGGTTTTGCTCTGTTTAGAAGAGGGAGAGTAATAGAAGGAAGTTTTGATAATGGTTTTAGACCAGAATTCATTTTTGGTGCACCTAATAGTTATCGTTTTCAGAGGGTTTTTGGTGAACTTCATTTGGAAGGATTTGATGTTTCTTTCACAAAAAAAGGAATACAATGGGATGAAAATCTTGATGTTTTTTTGCAATGTTTAAAAGACGAGCTATCACATGAAAATTTCCCATTATTAACACAAGCGGAGAAATTTAGAGCTAGAGCAAACGATACTGATTATAGAAATTCCGGTATCAAAGCTTTAAGTCAAACAGTATCTGATTTTGAACAAAAAGCTCCAGAAGCAATAAAAGAAACATTTGAAAATCCCTCAATTGAAAGTGATATTGAAATTGAATTGCCTAAAACCGAAAAAAGAATTTACAAATCCTTTAAAGTAAACTTTAATAAAATTAATTGGCTTATTTCAATTGAACTTTCTTATGACACTTCTTTAAATGACTTGCTCGAAGTAGGTCCACATTTAATAAAAGAACAATCAACAGAACCAAATGTTAAACAAATTGGAATTCGCCTTTCCCTTACCCACCCTTTTATGATTGAGTATGCAGGAACTGAAAATGGAAAAATTGAGCCAATTTTAAAAATGGCAGCAGCAATGGGTTTGGCGGAAATTATAGCAAAAGAAAGCGGAGCAAAAACCCAAGGAGAAATACGTAGAAATTTCAATCAACTAATTACAAAAATCTCACAAAGTTAGTTATGGCAGAAATAATAGAAATCACAGGAAACACAAATCCAAACAACTCAAAATGGCAGCCCTATCAAGGAGAGGAAATAGAAGGGTTACTTAAACATAAAGGTTTTACAGATAGTTCTGGAAACATAAATACTACAGGCGAACGTGTAATTGATGAAACCTTTAAGATTTTGGAAATGTGTGGTAATCCAAACGAACATCAAAATATTGAAACGGGTTTGGTTATCGGATATGTTCAAAGTGGCAAAACCCTTTCTTTTACTTCTGTTGCAGCTTTAGCTAACGACAACCAATATCAAATTGTAATAATCATTGCAGGTACTTCAATTCCACTTTCCGAACAGTCCTTTGAAAGAATGAAAAAGGACTTGCGTGTGGAAACAAGATTTGACCGTAAATGGACAATTATCAAAAATGCAGGAACGCAAGAAGATAGAGATACAATTGAAATGAAATTGGAACAATGGGCAGACCAGACTTTTCCGAGAGAAAATTGCTCAACCTTGTTGATTACCGTTATGAAAAATGGCAGTCGTTTAAGAAACCTTACAAATCTTTTAGCAGACTTAAATCTTAATGGTGTACCAACTTTAATTATAGATGATGAAAGCGACCAAGCAAGTTTAAATACAAGAGCAAGAGCCAATGCAAATGCTGGAGAAGCTGTAAATGAAGGAGAGGTTTCAACAATTTACAGAAGAATTAATGAATTAAGAAATATTTTTCCTCATCACACTTTTTTACAATATACAGCAACACCACAGGCAAATCTATTCATAAACATTATGGATAGGCTTTCTCCTAATTTTATAAAGTTGTTAACACCAGGTAATGGATATACTGGTGGTAACGCCTTTTTTGTTCAAAATCCACATCTAGTTAGAAGAATACCAGATAATGAAATTCCTTCTAATCATAATCCTGTTCACGAGCCACCTGAAAGTTTACTTTTTGCTTTGAAAATATTCTTTTTGGGTGTTGTTGCAGGTGAAATGAAGCGAGACCAACGTAATCGTTCTATGATGGTTCACCCATCAAGATTAACAAACTCTCAAAATATTTTCTTCACTTGGATTAGAAATGTTTGCGAAAGTTGGAAAACACTTTTACAAAGCTCTTCACTTGCTGATATAGAAGAAAAAAACGAATTATTGAGAGAATTTAAGGAAGCTTATAACGACTTAAACTTAACAGTAAACGACTTGCCCGCTTTTGAAGAACTTACAAACACAAGACTACTTCATTCCATTAAGAATACAAGAATTATGGAAATAAATGCTAGTCGAGGAAGAACGCCTGAAATTCGTTGGAGTGATTTTTATTCTCATATTTTAGTTGGCGGTCAAGCAATGGACAGAGGTTTTACCGTTGAAGGATTAACAGTTTCGTATATGCCAAGACCTTTGGCTACAGGACAAGTTGATACAACTTTACAAAGAGCAAGATTTTTTGGGTATAAAGGTTCTTATTTAGGTTTTTGCAGAGTTTGGTTAGACAATCCAAATATTGAGGCCTTTAGAGCAATCATAGAACACGAAGAAGATGTTAGACAACGTTTAGAGGAATTTGATGTAAACAATAAACATTTAAACGAATGGGACAGAGAAACTGTTTTAGACCAAATATTAAGACTTACACGACCAAATATTTTATACAATGATATTGATAGAGATTATTTTGGACAAGAATGGTTTATTGTTGGAGCACCGCACGATACAGAAACTTTAATCCCTCATAACAAGAGCGTTGTTGCTGAATTTACTAACAATCATATTATTAGTTTTGCAACCAATCAAGGTCATGCAGAAAGAACCGATTTGCAAAAACATTTAGAGGCAGAATTACCACTTGAGGAAAGTTTAAAACATCTCTTGAACAGATTAAAGTTTACAAGAGAAACTGACAGCCAAACATATTCAAGTTTAAGAGGATTATTAAATTCTTACTTACAAGAAAACCCAAGTGAAACTTGCTTAATTTATTTGATGAGTTCAAAACTTGAGAATAATACAATCGCCCAAACAATTAGACAACGTAGATTAAACCAAAACGACAATATTCAGCAACTTTTTCAAGGGGAACAACCTACCACAAACGGGAGATTAAGAAAAGGCGAAGTTTATATTGGAGATAGAAATATAAAATGTCAAGATAAGGTTACAATACAAATTCACAGGTTAAATCTTACTGATGTAAGCGGTAATCCAATTTTAGATGAAAATGGAAATGAGGTTTACAATGATTTGGTAAGTCTTGCTATTTGGATACCTGAAACAATTGGTAAAGACATCATTAGACAACCCGACAATATATGAATTTGATAGATGTTTTTTTAGAAATAGAAATACCGCAAACGGAAAATTCAAAATTATTCAATGCTACGGCATTGTCTGATTTCACATTTGCCAAACTTGGTGTAAATTATCTTGGATTTCCAGTAGTATTAATTTCATCAAAATTAGACCAAACCTATTTATCGCAAAAAAACATAAAGTTAAAATATATTGAGCTTACACATAATCTTGAATGTAAGGTTTTTGGAAATGGTAAGTCCGAAATTGGCAATTATTCTGTTATTATATTTAAAAGCAATGAAAAAACATTACAAAACTATTTTCTTGGTATTACACAATCACTATTAAACGCTCTTTCAAAAAATCCAACTCAGAAGGAAGTATTTGAAACATTTAAAAATTTCGTTGAAATTTTTAGGTCATTAACAGAAACTCCAACTAAAACAATTCAAGGGCTTTGGGCTGAACTTATCTTAATAGAACAAAGTAAAAGCCCTGAAACATTAATTAATTATTGGCATAATATACCAGAAGAAAAATTTGACTTTAATGCAGACAGAGAAAAGATAGAAGTTAAAAGCAGTAGTAATTTAGAAAGGATTCACATTTTTACCGCAGAACAATTAAATCCTTCAAATGAAAGCCAAGTTATCATTGCTTCAATATTTACTAAACAAGTTTCAAATGGCCTGAATATACTAGACTTGTTAGACATAATCGACAAGCGAATTGTAGAAATTGAATTGAAAGAAAAGATTTATAGAATTGTTGCAAAAACACTTGGTAACACTTTTGAACAAACAACGAAAATTAAATATGATTATGATTTAGCAAAAAACTCATTAAGGTTTTTCAGACATCAAGACATTTCAAAAGTTGAAAGAATTAATATTCCTGAAAGAGTTTCAGAAGTTAAATTCAAATCAGACTTGACAAACATTAAAGCAATTGATTTAACAAAAATATTTACTAGTGGACAATTGTTTAAAGCCATATAAGCCAACGCTTCGTAGTCAAGCACATTTGCAGGTCGCACCAGCCTCCGCTATGACCAAAATCTGCAAAAGAGCTTGCCTACCCCTACGCACGGTAGACTAAAAATATGTAGCAAAAATGAAAGAAAAATAAAGAGAAAATGAACAACGAAACGCTAACAAGCGGTATAAAACATTGGGGTTTATGTGTTTATTCGAGCGTTCTGCCCCGCATCAAGTTCGGTGTAACTCGACAGGAAAGTAGCCCGCAAACCCCAACGATTTCATACCGCCAGCCGTTAGCGTTCATTGTAAAAAGACAAACCAGACGACAGAATGACAAAGGAATTTTTGCTGCATAAGGACAAAGAAAAGGAAAACCCACCGCACATTCAGGCACATTTGTCTTTGCCCGACACAAAAGCCAACGCTTCGCAAAGCCAAAAGAGCCTTCATTTTCCCAACGCACAGACAGACCGTTGAAAATTCAAACATTTTTTATAATGAAATTTGATATAAAAACTCTATTTTTGCAGACTGACTTTTTAAAAAATGAATAGAATTAAAGAAGTACTTGAAGAAAAGGGAATAAAACAAACTTGGTTGGCAGAAAGACTGGGTAAAAGCTACAATGTTGTAAACGGATATGTGCAAAATAGACAACAGCCAAGACTTGAAGTTTTGTATGAAATTGCTGAAATACTCAACGTGGAAGTTAAAGACCTATTAATTGAACGAAAAGAAAATAAATAATTATGGAATATCACAGCAAACACATTGATACTTATCTTTCTTTGGCAAATAGCCTAAGATTTAAACTATGGGCTATTGTTGGAAAAAACAATGATAAGAAAGAGAATATTATTAAATATTTACAAGAAAAGGAATATCAATTAATTGACGTTGCAAAAGAATTAGATTTCTTATACAAGGAATTGGATGATGAAAATGAACCAAGCCATGACATTGGTCAGAAAATTAAAGAGTGGTTTCTTACTAAGCCTGATAAAATTATATTGACAAATGCGAGTATTTTATATCATAAATCATTTACAAGAATTTCGCCTGTTGGTGCTTTCAAATACAATTCAAGGAATAAAAGCAGTGTATTATTTCTCGAAGATGAGCAAGTAATAAGCAATCGTGTTTCTTACGGACAAGCAGGAACGGAAGAGCATTACGATAAAGACATTAACGATATTCTTCTTACCAACATAAAGGATATTGAAGAAAACTATAAAAGTGTTGTAAATGATTCATTTGGGAAATATCTTAAGCCTGAAGATTTGCCCGACAATGCAATTGGTAAACTTTTTAATTATACTGAAATAAAGGATGTAGTTGATATTGATACTGATTTACAGCAAGGAGAACTGCAAAAAGAATTGGTTTCAAGTTATATCATTTCTGAAGGACTTGAACAACAAATAATTGATTTTTTTGATAATCTAAAAAAGCCAAACCATAAAGCAGTGAAAATCATTGGTAATTATGGAAGTGGTAAATCTCACTTAATTGCCTTTTTAGTAAGTGTAATAAATAATCCTGAATTACGCCCATTAATTAAAAATCAAACTGTTCAAAAAGCGACAGATAAAATAGCTCGAAAATTCTTCACGGTTCAGTTTGAATTACAGCCTGTAGATGTTGATTTATCTTATTTCTTTTTTCGGGAAGTTGAAAAACAAATCAAGAAAAACTATGGTTTAGAAATTCCAAAATACACTAAGGATGAAACTTTAAATTTTAAAGACCATCTTGCTGATATAATTTCATATTTAAAAGAAAAAGACCCATCAAAAGGATTATTAGTTGTAGTTGATGAAGTTTCGGACTTTTTACAAGCAAAACAAAGTTTTCAGATTAAAAGAGATTTTCAGTTTTTAAGAGTTGTAGCACAAGTATGTCAGGACCAGGATTTACTATTGGCTATTTCTATGCAGGAGGATATTTATTCAAGTCCAAAACTAAAGGAAATTGCAGGAGATGAAGCTCGAATAAGCGAAAGATTCCAAAATATTATTATCCGAAGAGAAGCGGTTAAGAAAGTTATTTCTCAAAGAATTGTACCAAAAACTAAAGAACAGGAAATTGAAATTGGTAGTAAATTAAAACCTTTTATTGACAAAATAGAAGATGTTGCCAATAAACAAGACGAATACATTGAATTATTTCCTTTTACTCCGGGTTTATTAAACCTATTTCATGAACTACCATATTTTGAAAAAAGGGGTATTATTCAGTTTGCACAAACTGAATTAAAATATGTGATAGACAGACCATTCCCTTACTTTTTCACTTTCGACAGAATTTATGATATTCTCGCAAATAATCCCAATAACAGAAACCTTGAAGGCATTTACGATTTAGTTAAAACTGTAAATATTGTTGTTCAAAAAATATCAGCAAATCTTGAAGAAAAACTACATATTGATGCTATTAAATTAATTAAAGGACTTGCTGTTTATTCACTTTGGAGCAAAGGACAAAACGGTGCTACAGCAAAAGAACTTGCAGAACAATTATTGATAATACCTGAAAACAATGCTTTTGAGGCATTCATGCAAGTTGCAATGATTATTAAAAAGATAAAAAATATTACCGATGGTTTTTACATAAAAGTTGTAAAAGACGAAGCCACAGGTAATGACTATTTTAAATTTGACCCTGCAATTGATGGACAAGACCCCGATGAGCGTATTGAAAATGAAATTGTTGCAGTTGGAGGCGATGAAGACAAACAGGAAACTGTTTTGTTTGAACAGATAAAGGAGATTCTTGATAGCGAGCATTATAAGAACAGTCCAAATATTTTTATTGATGAAGCCACTTGGATGTCTGTTAAATCTTACCGTAAAGGTTTAATTGTTTTTCAACGAAAAGGTCAAGAAATATTATCTATTGAAAAAGCTGATTATGTTATCAACTTCATTTCGCCATTTAGTAGCAAAAAGCCTTTAAAATATGCTGATAATCAACTCAACATTAAATTAAATATTGGTAAGCAAGAGAATGTTGAAGTCATAAAAAAAATTGTTGCAATAAAATCGCTCATTGGTAAAAACATGTTGGTTTCTGCTATGAGCAAAAGACTAAGCGATACGGTTAACGGGTTTAGAAATCCAGCAGGTGTTGTTGTTCCAGGAATTAAGTATCGCATTGCAATGTGGGTGCAAAATATTGCAGAAGCAGATTTAAATGGCGAAAAAATATCAATAAAATCAACACTTGGCAAAGATTTTAATAACCTTTCCGAAATAATTTCAGAATTAAAAGAAAAATTATTTGACAAACTTTTTAATGCAGAGTTTCCAGAGCATCCAAAATATGCTGAAACATTATCATCTAACAATATTGTTTCAACATTAACGCACATTAGTCAGGAAGTATCAAACGGTAATTTTAGAGCTTTATCACTTCGAAGTAAAAACTTTTTGAATACTCTTAATTTATTAAATGAAAATGGCGACCCTGATGTAAGTTCAAATAAAATTACACAACTCATTTTAACTACCGTTAATGCTAAAAACGGAAAAGTGGTTGACATTAATAAAGAGATTGTTGCTGAGTTAAATAAAACACCTTACGGTCTTGAACCTGAAATTGTTTATTTTTTATTGATTGTGCTTACAACTTTAGGGAAAGTAACACTAAAGGGACGTGGTGGAGATGAAATTGACATTTCGAACATCAAAGAAAAATTCAAAAGTATCGGGCAATTCGAGAACATTGTTTATGTTGTAAAAAAAGATGATTTATCCTATGACTTTGCTCAAAATCTTTTAAATGCTTTGGGTTTGAATGGCGCTAAGATGTTACAGGAAAAATACCGCAACGAAGCTTTTGTAGAATATAAAACCAAAGTGAAAGAAATTACCGATAATATTACTTCGGTTGATTTCCTTATCTCTAAACTTGAAAGCAAATCTTCATTATATCTTAATATCGACAGTGCAAAATTAATTTTAAATGAAGTAAAATCAATTGATTGGCATGTACTCGATATTTCAAATCATGCTAAATTTAATAGTTTGGAATATCTAAAAAATGATTTGCCAAAAATCACTAAACTGCTTGCTTCATTAGATAACCTTAAAACTACTTTACTGGAGTATAATTCTAATATTCATAAGGGACTTGAATATATGAATGATGCACTGGAAATTTTAAGAGCAAACAAAGAATTTGTTACAGACGAACAAATTGAAAACAAATTAGAACATTTTTATGCTGATACTCTTGCTATTGTTAAAGACTTCAACAAGTTTATTCAGTTAAGTGAACGTTTTCCTATTTCGGGGAAGATTGATGCCTTCAAAAAATTGTATGTTACAGAATTTTATTATCCTGCACTACAAAATACGATTGGAAATAAAGTAAATTGGAAAGTTTTTGAAAATTACAAACAGCATCCTTTATTTGTAAAAACGGAGTTACTTTCTAATGCAAATTGCAATATCAAACAGAAATTGCAATCCAAAATAAACTTATGGAATTCTTTGTTGGATTTGCGGGCTGTAAAAGTTGACGTTGAAAGACTTTACGATGTTCCTTTTGATACAAATAGCAACTTCATGAAAGTGGAACGGAATTACAAAGAAATAGCAACTGAGAGTAAAAAGATAGATAAAACCATCGAGAATATTTTTAATGAATATGCGGAAACTACTATTGCTGAAGTAAAGAAAAAATCAGAGCAATTGGAGTTAGTGAAAATTGCTGATGAACATAAAACCGCTATTAAAAAGATTATTGAAAAATCTCAATTACCCGATACTATTACATCTCAACTAATTGAAGCAATAAATAAACTGTTTGTTGATATTAAAATTGTCAAGCTTAGCAAAGAGAAACTTACAAACGAACTGTTTAAGCAAAACGAATTATTGACTTTTGAGCAAATCCGAAAAGCATTTTTTGATGTGCTTAACGATTTGGAAAAACAAAAATCAGACGAAACCAGATTTAAAATTGACTAAAAAACCACTATTACTTTATGGATAAAAATATTGATTACAAAAAAGACCTTGCCGAAAAGCTTGAAGAACTAAAAAAAATCGAAGGTTTTCCTATTGGTACAGATGAAGATATTTTGGCACTATCACAGCCACCATATTACACAGTCTGCCCCAATCCATATATCAACGATTTTATTAAAGTGGCTGGAAAACCATATAACGAAGGAAAGGATAATTACCAACGGGAACCATTTGTCGGAGATGTGAGTGAAGGGAAAAACGACCCAATTTATAACGCCCATAGTTACCATACAAAAGTGCCGCATAAAGCAATTATGAAATATATTGAACATTATACGAATGAAGGTGATATTGTACTTGATGGATTTTGTGGGACTGGAATGACTGGTGTTGCAGCTCAATTACTTAATAGGAAAGCAATTTTATCTGACCTATCTCCAGTGGCTACATTTATAGCTTATAATTATAATAATCCTATTAATATTTTGGATTTCAGGCAAAATTCTACTAACATATTAAATCAAGTAAAAAATAAATTTGATTGGATATATAAGACAAATCATACTGAAAATATCAAAGGTGAAATTGATTATGTTGCATATAGTGATGTTTATTTGTGTCCATTTTGTAAAAATGAATACGTTTTCTATAATTGTGCAGTAAACAATAAAAATAAGGTAAATAAAATATATCAATGTCCAACTTGTAAAGCAGATATAACCAAATCACAAAGCGAAATTGTGTTTGAAACTTCTAATGATGAATATCTTAATACTGAGGTAAGTCAAAAGAAACAAGTTCCTGTTTTGATTTCTTATAAAGTTGGAAGGAAAAAATTTATAAAGAAACCTGATAAAACAGATGAAAAGGTATTTAAAAGAATTAATGAATTTAATATTTCTGAATGGTTTCCTACTTATAGAATGCCAGAAGGTGATGAGGGCAGAAGAAATGATAGAACTGGGTTAACACATGTTCATCATTTATTTACAAAACGCACCTTGATTGTATTGTCAGAATTATTTGCAAAATGCACAAATAATAGTGAAATACTTTTGTTTACATCTCAATTGGTAAATCTTAGTAAATTAAATCGTTACAGACCTGATGTTTCTTTCCCATATAACCCATTAAGTGGAACTTTATACATATCATCTTTAACAAATGAGGCAAATGTTTTTGTCGCTTATGAAAATAAATTAAAGAAATTGTTAGCTGCATTTAAACAATTGTCGTCACCTGCATTTGTTCAAGTTACTTCATGTGATAATCTTTCTATTGAATCTGACACAATAGATTATATCTTCACGGACCCGCCTTTTGGTGATAATTTAATGTATTCAAATTTGAATTTTATTTGGGAAAGTTGGTTGAAGATTTTTACAAATAATCAATCAGAGGCAATAATATCAAGAGTGTTAGATAAAAAATTAATTGACTATCATAACTTAATGTTAAAGTCGTTCAGAGAATATTATCGAGTTTTAAAGCCAAATAGATGGATAACCGTAGAATTTCATAACTCAAAATCATCGGTTTGGAATGCGATTCAAGAAGCAATGGCTAAAGCTGGTTTTATAATTTCTCAAGTTACAGTTTTGGATAAACAACAGGGTAGTTTTAAGCAGGTCACATCAGCAGGCGCTGTAAAAAATGATTTGGTAATTTCTGCTTTTAAGCCAAGCAACAATTTTTCTGAAAATTTTATAAAACAAGCAGGGGAAGGTTTAGAAATAACTTTCATCAAAGAGTTTTTAAGTAATTTGCCCAAAAAACCTACTATTGAACGGACAGATAAAATGCTTTATTCAAAGATGTTGGCGTATTATATTCAAAGAGGTTATGAAATCAGATATGATGCAAAATCTTTTTATAGATTATTAAAAGAAAACTTTGTTATTGAAGATGGCTTTTGGTTTACAACACACCAGATAGAAGCTTTTTTAGAATATAAAAAGCAAATAAAATTAGAAGGTCTGGACGAAATAAAATCAGGTAGTTCGTTGCTTTTTGTAAACGATGAAAAATCAGCATTAGTTTGGTTGTACAATTTCATGTCAGAACCTAAATCATTTTCGGATATATCAATAACCTTTAATCCATTAGCAACAAATATTGAAGGGGATGAAGTGCCGGAATTAAAAGAAATGTTAGAACAAAGTTTTATTTCAGAAGATGGTAAATTCCGCAGACCACAAAGTGAAACAGAGCATAATTTCATAACCGAGAAACGACAAAAAAAATTGAAACGTGAATTTGAAACACTTTTGGTAGAAGTTCAAACTCAAAAAGGAAAAATAAAATTAGTACGTAAAGAAGCCATCGCCTATGGTTTTGAGTTGTGCTATAAAGAAAAACGCTTTGCAGATATTTTAAGCATTGCCAAAAAGTTAGATAGTTCTATACTCGAAAATAGTGGAGAATTAAACGACTTTGTTGAAGCTGCCGAAATAATGATTGAAGGAATACAATAAACTATGGACTGGCAAGATTTTATAGACATAAAACTGAACTACCAAAACAATTTACCTCGTTTGGTTACCGACCAAACCGGGATTTTGTATTCCGATGTTTTCTTGTCATGGCTTGCTGCTAAAAGTGTTGAAGTTAATTTTACAGATGATTTTGCAAAAATTCGTCCATTGGTTGATTACAATAAACAAGTACTTATAATCACCACAAAACAAGATATTCCTGCTTTTATTCAAAATAAAGTAGAGCACATTGTTTTTACACATAAAGATTTGCCATTAAACGGCAATATTCATAAGGCATTGAGAAATACGGAGCCAATTCAGATTATTGAGATACTGGATTATGTTTTTTCCACCAATCAACATCAGGTTTTGTCTTCAAATGATTTTGAAGCAATTCTAAAAAAGGCACAGCAATATACATCGGTAAAATATTTATCTATTCTTTCAGCTAAAATCAAGACATTAATCGAGAAAGAGCCAAACACAAATAATATTTTAGAATTAGCAGAACTTTGGGGAGAATTAATTTATCAATCCTTTAAAACCAACAATGCCGATTATCAAAGATTAATTCCGCAAATAGATGCGTTTTCAGATGCGTTTATCAACTCAAATGGTATGGAGCAAGCATTCTATGCTTCAACCGATAAACAGCCCAAAACCGTTGATAAAATTTTTGCTAATATTAAAGTTGCCAGCCAAAACAAAGTTGCACTAATTTGTTTCGATTGCATGGGTTATGCAGAATGGAATTTGCTAAAAGAGTATTTGTCAAAACATGGTTTTAACTTTGAAGAAACTCCAATATTTTCGCTGCTACCATCTTTGACATCAATTTCTCGTTCGGCAATATTTCAGGGAAATACAGATGTGTATAATTTGAAATATCCAGGCAGAAAAACAGAAGAAAAAGAGTTTGCCAATTTTTTCAGTAGCAAACAAACCAAGTATTACGTTGAAGGAGATGGGATTTCTTCTAATACGCTTCTAGGGTACGAATACATCAGTATTTTGTATGGTTTCTTTGATGACTTAAGCCACTCGGCACAGTTTCCACCAAATACCGAAAGCAAGGAAATCTATTTTCAATCGGTATTGGCATATCTTGAAAAATCGACTGTAGTTAAAGATTTTCAAACTTTAATTGAAAGCGATTTTCAAATTTATATCTGCTCAGACCACGGT
>Ga0209200_1000590_pt1 | contig 40617 bp, 32 predicted proteins | sample AD_UKC033_MetaG_FD_184406 | JGI IMG/M metagenome (GOLD analysis project Ga0209200, IMG submission 184406) | Active sludge microbial communities of municipal wastewater-treating anaerobic digesters from USA - AD_UKC033_MetaG (SPAdes) (version 2) | ecosystem: Engineered > Bioreactor > Anaerobic >... | reverse complement strand
GGAGGAAATTATTGTCAACCCAATGGTCCTTCCGTGGAAGTGTATATCTCAGTGGCAGGAGGCTTGCCTCCCTATTCCTTTTCATGGGCTATAGATGGGATTGTTCAGCCTGGTGTTAGTGGATATAGTGGTCCATGGCCTTATGTGATTCAAACTACCCAAGCAGGTATTTATACTCTGCAGAGCATCTCGGGTTCTGACTGTCCGGGAACTGCCTTCGGTACTGCCACGGTAACCACTTCCATGCAACCCAATGTAATTTTACAGGATACCTTGGTTTGTGAAGGAACTGCAGTAGTTTTGGATGCAGGCTCGGGTTTCGTATCCTATCTTTGGAATACGGGAGAACAAACTCAAACTATTACTGCAAATAATGCAGGAACCTATTTCGTAACGGTAACGGATACCAATGGTTGTGAAGGCAGTGGTCAGGCAACGGTTTCCTATCTCCCACGTCCTACACCTAAACCCATAAAACACGATTGATTCGATTAAAACATTATTTAACACAGAACAAGTTCTCAACCTACTTTATACCGATTTTAGGTTTATTATCAAATTTTACAAAAGTTGTGAGCCATTGCTATAAATTTTCTTATCAAGCCAATGAAACTCGTGTTTAAGTGATTCTTGAACTATATATCCCTTATAACGAGATCAATGTTTATATAGCTTTCACAATAAAAAACCTCTCTTATTGGAAAAACTTTTCTGTAACTTTTAATAAAACAATTCAAATCTCGATTATAATTGAATTTCTTGTTCAATAGAGCTTTATTTTAAAAAGGAACGACATATTTGCAATAAGAAATTTTGGATATAAATGCCAATGCATTAGATTTGCTAAACAATTTCAACCCTAAACCATTTGCTGATATGGGTGTTAAAAATTTCATATTCAGAAACAAAACCATTTACATGCTTGGACTTTTGAGTATAATAACCGGATTTGAACCTCAACAAGAGACCCACTATAAAACGGACAATTATGATCAATTTCCTTATTATGAAGGGAATGATTTAGAGATGACTTATAGTCAGGAAGGAACATTTTTCAGGGTATGGGCGCCTACGGCCGAACAAGTGCAGGTAAGAATCTATAAAGATTATGATGACAAGGAATGTCTGATGGCAGTGAATATGGAACAAGATGTTGGAGGGACTTGGAAAAAATATGTTGAAGGAGATTTTCATCATCGATATTATACTTTTCGTATTCAATATCAAGGTGACTGGCTGGATGAGACGCCTGGTATTTATGTAAAGGCAACAGGTGTAAACGGCAAGCGGGGTTTCATTTGCAATCCATCGGAAGCCAATCCAGAAGGATGGCAAGATGATAAGGGGCCAATATTGACATCTTCGGTAGATGCCGTGATTTATGAGCTACATTTGCGAGACATAAGTATTCATCCCAATTCGGGGATAAAAAACCGCGGGAAATATCTTGGCCTTATTGAAAAAGGGACTAAAAATATATGGGGGCAATCCACAGGTTTGGATCACTTGAAAGAATTAGGTATCACACACGTTCATTTGCTTCCGGTTGCCGATTTTCTTTCGATTGACGAAAGCAAAACAAACTCGCGACAATACAACTGGGGTTACGATCCTCAGAATTATAATGTTCCAGAAGGTTCTTATGCTACAAATCCATATGATCCCTTGAACCGCATCGGTGAATTGAAGCAAATGGTGAAAGCCTTGCATGAGGCAGGCATTGGGGTTATCATGGATGTGGTTTATAATCACACGGGAGAAATACAAAAATCGAACTTCAACCTGATAGTTCCGGGATATTACTATCGCCACACGGCCAAGGGAGAATGGTCAAACGCAAGTGGGTGCGGCAATGAAACTGCCAGCGAAAGACCCATGATGCGTCGTTTTATCGTTGAATCGGTAAAATATTGGGCTAGCGAATATCACATCGATGGCTTTCGGTTCGATTTGATGGGCATCCATGACATAGAAACCATGAATTTGGTCAGACAAACATTATATGAAATCAATCCAAATATTATTATTTATGGAGAAGGATGGACGGCTGGTGATAGTCCTTTCCCAGCCGAAAGAAGAGCACTGAAGACAAATATTGCACAAATGCCAGGGATAGCGGTTTTTTCGGATGAATTGCGTGATGGTGTAAAAGGACCATGGTACAATAGTACGGAATCCGGTTTTATAGGCGGAGTAACCGGACTGGAAGAAAGTATCAAGTTTGGTATTGTGGCGGCTACAAAACACCCCCAAATAGACTATCAGAAGGTAAATTATTCCAAAGCTCCTTATGCGGCTCAACCCGATCAGTGTATCAATTATGTATCTTGCCACGATAATCATACACTCTGGGATAAAATACGCTTAACGGTAAAAAATGCTTCCGAAGAAGAACTCGTAAAAATGAACATGACTGCCAGTGCCATAGTGCTCACTTCACAGGGAATACCCTTTTTGCATAATGGCATAGAAATGATGCGTTCGAAAAAAGGAGTTGAAAACTCATTTAATTCGCCCGATAGCATCAACCAAATCGACTGGAACTGGAAATATCTTTACAGCCGTGCAGTAAAATTCCATCAACAGCTCATCGAACTTAGAAAACAGCATCCTGCATTTAGAATGAAAACCTCGAATGAAATCTCGGAAAATCTCCATTTCTTGTCCATTCCGAAACCATGCATAATAGCTTATACCTTGAATGGAAAAGCAGTAGGCGATAGTTGGCGTAAAATTCTGGTCATCTTCAATGGAAATCGCCATCCCGAAAATATTACCATACCCGATGAACATTGGAAAATAATCGTAAATGGCGACAGATTTTTATCCTCTCCTGTACCCTATACCGAAAAAGGACCTCTTACTATACCCGCATCTTCAGTCATTATACTTGCAGTTACTGAATAATACTCTTTATTTCTCTATGGAATACAAAAAATTAAAGATAGTCAAAGAAGACCCTTGGTTGGAGCCAGTCGAAAAAGAGGTTTTCGATCGTTATCAACGTTATATAAATCGTTTGAACGAAATAACTAGCCAGTGGGGCAGCCTTCTGAAATTTGCCAATGCACACAATTATCTGGGCATTCAATACAGCAAAAAGGACAAGGGGTGGTATTACCGAGAATGGGCTCCACGTGCATTCGATCTTTATTTAATGGGCGACTTCAATAATTGGGACAGGTTTTCGCATCATTTGGAGAAAAAAGACAATGGGATATGGGAAATTTTTCTCCCTTACGATTTATATAAAGATAAATTCATTCATGGCAGTAAGGTGAAAGTTCTGGTTCATGGAAGAAATGGCTGGCATGAGCGTATTCCGGTTTATATCAGGCGAGTCGTTCAAGATCCCAATACCAAAGATTTTACAGGACAGTTATGGTTCCCCGCCCATCCTTATGATTGGGAAGGTGATAATTACAGAATTTCGGGCAAGGAAGCTCCATATATTTACGAATGTCATATCGGTATGGCTCAGGAAGAACCTCGAATAGGAACCTATCGTGAATTTGCCGATAATATACTTCCGCACATCAAGACCTGTGGATATAACATGATACAAATCATGGCCATAGCCGAACATCCTTATTATGGTTCGTTTGGTTACCATGTGAGCAATTTCTTTGCACCCTCCTCACGTTTTGGTACACCAGAAGACCTGAAATATTTGATTCATAAGGCTCATTTAATGGGTTTAGGAGTTATTATGGATATAGTGCACTCACATACAGTGAAAAATTATAATGAAGGTTTGAACGATTTCGACGGTGATGAAGGTTTATATACTCATATTGGCCCCAGAGGCGATCACCCAGCATGGGACTCCAAACTGTTCGATTATGGAAAGACAGAAGTATTGCAATTCTTGCTTTCCAATATTGCCTACTGGATGAAAGAGTTCCACTTCGATGGTTTTCGTTTTGATGGAGTAACCTCCATGATGTATTTTCATCATGGGTTTGTGGGTAACTGGACTCGTGAACTTTATTTTTTGGATGGAGTGGAATGGGATGCCATTACCTACCTTCAATTGGCTAACACTCTCGTACACAAAATCAGACCCGATAGTCTCACCATAGCTGAAGATGTGAGCGGAATGCCAGGACTTTGCAGCCCTATCTCTCATGGCGGAATAGGATTTGACTACCGTTTGGGAATGGGAATTCCCGATTATTGGATTAAAATATTAAACGAAAGAAAAGACGAAGACTGGGACATGGATGAACTTTATCATGCCATGCTTAATCGCAAGTTTGGGGTAAAAACCGTAGCCTATTGTGAATCGCACGATCAGGCACTGGTGGGTGATAAAACCATTGCATTCAGGTTGATGGATCAGGAAATGTATTGGCACATGAGAATAGATGACGCAAATCTCGTTATTGATCGAGGAATTGCTCTGCATAAGTTGATACGTATTTTTTCACTTTCTCTGGGTGGTGAGGCTTGGTTAAACTTCATGGGCAATGAGTTTGGGCATCCCGAATGGATAGACTTCCCCAGAGAAGGTAACTGCTGGAGTTATTGGTATGCGCGTCGGCAATGGTCACTGGCTTATGATCCCAACCTAAAATACAAGTTTTTGCTGGCTTTCGACAAAGCCATGATACATTTAGCAAAGACCTCTGATATTATGCGCTCGCCTTATCCCAATTTGTTGAACATCGACCAGCATCATAAAACCATTGTTTTCGAACGCGCTGGACTAATCTTTATCTTTAATTGGCATCCCACCTTAAGCATTCCCGATTATGCCTTTCCAGTTCCCGAACCGGGTGTTTATCGCATCATACTTTGTAGCGATGACGGACAATTTGGTGGACATCAAAGAGTAAATACACATCTCGATTATTTGGCCATTCCCGGCCCCGAAGGTACTGGTGTAGCAAGAATTTACAATATCAACCGCGCTCTTATTGTACTTCAAAAAGTTTGATGAAAAACAGTCATCCATTATCGAATTCTGGACTTTCGGAAGAGAATTTCAAGGCTATTTTCTTGGAGGAATTTTCTAATCTTAAAGCCTATGCACAATCCATAGTAAAAGAGAATGAAACCTCCTCAGACATTGTTCAGGAGGCTTTCATGGCACTATGGGAAAACCGCAAGATTTTTGAAAATAAACGCGATCCCAAACCTTATTTAGCTACTATTATTCGAAACAAATCACTTAACTATTTACGTAATAATAAAAAATATCATCCCGATCTCGAAGCTGCTGAAGGCTGGGAGCAACATCTGGGCATATCATGCAATGATCAATTCACTCAAAAACAATTAAAAGCGAAAATACAAGAAACCCTTGACCACCTCCCTCCAAAATGTCGTGAAATCTTTCTGATGAACAGACAGGAAGGATTAAAATATAAAGATATTGCCTTCAGATTGGGAATTTCCATTAAAACTGTCGAAGCTCAAATGGCCAAGGCTTTAAAAGCTTTCCATGATAATCTCGACCAGTTTATCCTATTAACATTAATATTCTTAATGAATATTTTCTTTTAATTTAACATAAGGGTAAATGAATGATAGAGTGTTTTATATAAAGGAGGAATAGACCATGGACGTTCCAGAAGATATTCTTGAATTGATTACTAGCTACTTTTCAGGCGAACTGAATGAAGAAGGAATTCAGCAGCTCATTGACTGGTTAAATAAATCAAGCGAAAACAGGAAACTATTTTTAGATTACAAAAAAGCATGGGAACTGCAGGCAAGCATCTTGAAACAACCAGTGAATCCAGAAGAAGAATGGGAAAAGTTCAGAAAAAAGAATTTATCTACCTTTACGAAAAAAGAAATAAAGGAAGAAAGAGTAAAAAAATTGATGATAAATCGGTCGTATTGGCGTATAGCAGCTTTACTGGCCTTGATCATTATTTCGACTTTTGCGGCCATTTATCTTTTTAGGAATGAGGAAGTAGAAATTTTACTCACCCAAAAAACAAAAGAGACCTTTACTTTGCCTGATGGATCAACAATTACGCTGGCACCTGAAAGTAAGGCAATTTATGATAAGACGTATGGCAAAAAAGAAAGAAAAATTATCGTTACAGGTTGGGTTTATTTAGAAGTTGCAAAAAACGAAAGACTTCCATTTAGGGTATGGGCTGGAAATTTAGAAATTTTAGTTACAGGAACATCATTCTATATTCATTCTTCTGCTACTGAACAAGATGCCTCTGTTATACTCGAGAGCGGAAAAGTGAAAGCCTATCCCAAAGGAAAGCCTTCCGAAGCCATTGAACTTAAGCCAGGTCAGGCAGCTTCTTATGTCTCAAGCAAAGACATTATTACTATTACCTCTCCTGAACCGAATTATGCAGCATGGAATACTCATAAATTTCAATTTAATAATACATCTCTTGATGAAATCATTGCTCTAATTGAAAGCGTTTATAGTATTCATATAGACCTTTCATCTCCTGAATTGGGCAGTTGCAAACTAACCGCAACATTTGAAAACCAAAGCCCTGAATCCATACTTCAGGTGATTGCATCTGCACTTCATCTGAAACTTGGAGGTGATGATACATCATTCATCCTAAGCGGTATGCCCTGTCAATCAAATAAATAATGGCAAAAAGGTGCAGTATATTTGTTTTCTTCTTCCTTATTTGGAATTATCAAGCCTATTTACAAGAAAATATATCTACATATACATACCGAGCTCGACAAATTCCACTTCAACAAGTCATTCATGATTTGGAAATCATAACGGGTTTACCTTTTGCATACAGCCCCGAGCGCATTCCTTTAACCAAAAAAATTTCTTGCAAGGTCAAAACAAACCATTTGACAACATTTCTTGATGAGGTTTTTGAAAGAAATGGGATACAGTGGGAAAACATCAATGGACAAATCGTACTCACGGGGACAATTGAACCATTAAAAAAACAAAAAATAGTTATAAGTGGAATAATTTCTGATTCTACCAGTGGAGCCCTTATTCCTGGAGTTTTGCTTACAACGGAATCGGGCAAAGAACTTGCCTTTAGTAATTCGTATGGATATTTTTCCGTTGAAATACCCATAGAAACAAAAAGTTTGTTTGTAAGTTGTGTTGGATACAAAACTCAAACGGTGAAGCTGAATTATCCCAATATAGATTTATTATGGATAAAACTCAATCCTTTAGTGATAGAAATGAAGGCCATAGAGATTAAAGCTACATATAAAAACGAGGACAAAGCGAGTTTTGGGGTCAATATCGATCAATCTATTTGGGGAATGGGAGGGCAAAATGATATCATACAAGTTTTGAATAGCGTTCCCGGTTTTCATTTATTTGGAGATGGCAGTACAAGATTTTTTGTGCGAGGTGGGGAAAGTAATCAGAATCTAATCCTTATTGATGAATCTCCTATTTATAATCCTTCTCATCTTTTTGGATTTTTCAATGCTTTAGCTCCAGAGGCTATCAGCCAAGTAAATGCTTGGAAGGGAGATGCTCCAGCACGATATGGAGGAGGATTGGCATCTATCATTGACGTCCACGTTCGTGAAGGAAACATGTATAAAAATATAATTAGCGGAAATTTAGGGCCTTATGCTTCCTCACTCACTCTTGAAGGACCCATCATCAAAGAAAAATTAAGTTATCTTATTTCAGCACGCAGATCGAATATGGAATGGCTAAAACCCTCAAACTATACTCCAAATTCCTTCAATTTCTATTTTTATGATATCAATCTGAAAATTAATAGTATACTGAATACCCGAAACAGATTGTACCTCAGTTTCTATAGAGGTGAGGACAATATTTCACAACTTACCGAATCATCCATAAAAACTTTTGGTATGAGATGGAACAATTTAACTGGCAACTTCCGCTGGAATTATATCCCAACTAATAAGATATTCCTTAATACTACCTTGGCTTTCAACAAGTACAGCTATTTTTTATTTCTTGATGCCCGACATAATTCTTACTGGAAGTCGTCAATTGAGGGACTGCATTTAAAATCTGACCTTACATGGTATGTAAATGCTGACAATACCTTACGCACAGGGATTTTCATCGAAAACCTCATTGCAGATCAAGGAAATATTTATCCATCGAGAATTGACAGCTTAAACTATACAAAATCTTTTCCTTTTTACCGATCTCTTTCTTCCCAGCTATATATCGAGCATCAAGCTGCCTTACTTGACAAAAGGCTGGTAATTAACTATGGATTTCGTATGCCCATTTGGAGCGACTATGGTCCCTTTTATGTTCATTATTATAATCCCGAGTATGAACCATTTTATACGGATACTATTGGGAAAGATAGAATCTATTATACTTACATTGGTTTTGAACCCCGCATCCATTTAAGTTTTGATGTTCAACCTCATTGGAAAATTAAATTAAATTATAACAGAACATTGCAGTTTTTTCAATCACTTTCCAATTCTATCAGTCCTTTTTCCACCATTGAAAACTGGGCACCTGCAGGTCCCAATATTTCTCCACAAATAGGAGATTTATTTTCTATTGGTAGCGAGAACTATTTTCTTCAAAATACCTATTCATTATTATTGGAAGCATACTTGAGATTTGCCCATAACCAGATTGATTATAAAGAACATGCTAATTTACTGTATAATGCATATCAAGAAGGTGAATTACGTTTCGGAAAGGCAAAAGCATATGGAATAGAGATGTGGTTGAAGAAGAATACGGGTAAACTTTCAGGATGGTTAGGTTATACCTACAGTAAGGTAAGCCGTGAAACAAAAGATATTAATGATAATCAGCCTTACTACCCTTATTACGATCGGCCACATCAAATTCAGATTCGACTTAATTACCATCCATCCCAGCGCATCAGTCTTTATGCTTCTTGGTACTACATGACTGGAGGTAAAACCACTATTCCGTCTGGATTTTATGATAATAATAACTTTATTATTCCTATTTATGAAGAAAAAAATAACGCACGTTTACCTGATTATCACAGAATGGATATTGCAGCCGAATTTCAATTAAATAAAAAAGACGCCCGTTTTCGACAAACTCTAAGTGTGAGCATCTACAACATTTATAACCGAAACAATCCTTTTTTAGTCAGTTTTAATAAAATTATGGATGATAAAGGGAATTTTGTGGTTCCAGCAAATTTCTACCAAAAACAAATCATTATCCCCACTCAATTATCGGTAGCCGGAATTATTCCTACTATCATTTATAAATTCAGTCTTTGAAATGAAAAAATGTATAGTCTATTTTATTGTTGTAATTTTTTTATATGGTTGTGAAAAAGAATTTGCACCTGATTTATCTTCTGAAGTAAACAAGAAAGTAGTGATTAATGCGCTATTTACCGATGAAGCGAATGAGAATGAGGTTGAAATAAGATGGTCAGTTCGTCAGCCGAATGATGTCCCATCTCCTATTAATGAAGCTCAGGTAATATTAAGTTCAATTGATGAAGTTATCATATTTAAGTTAGACAGTTTAAAGCCGGGAATATACAGAGCAAAAATGAATTTAAAATCCAACCAGGAATATACTCTTACGGTGAGTGTGGAAGGACAGGTTTTTTCGGCGAGAGCCGAGCTTGCTGAGGGCAAAGCCTTTAACCCCCCCACTTTTTCATTTTCTAATGATGAGAAATTATATTATTTGGATAAAGTAGCCATTCCTTTCGATCCATCCAGTCCCGCCATATATCAAATAACAGCCGACTGGTCAGAGGTATCGGGATATACTCAGCTTCCTTCTGAACAAACTCATGCTGTAATATATTTTTTTAGTTTGTCAACCTTAGACGTTAGCCAACTTTTGCCTCCAGCTTCTGAAAAGATTGGGTTTCCGGCAGGTACAATCATGGATGTAAAACGTTTTGCATTGACTCAGAGTCATGCAGAATATTGGCGACAGGTATTGCTCGAAACAAGCTGGGCTGGAGGATTATTTGCCACGGAACCTGCAAATATCATTTCAAATTTTAGCAATGATGCCTTAGGTTGGTTCGGATTATGCGGCACTACACAGCTTTCGGTCATTGTTGGAGAAAAATAATCGATCCTACATAAGGGTAAATCTTAGTTCATGTGTATTTTTTATAGAAAACATTATAAAAATTCTTACCATGGAAAAACATCTATTATCACGATACCTTCTGCCATTTGTGATTGGCGTATGCCTTGCCGGATGCGACAAAAATAACGAAACAGAACCAGAAGTAGATACATCCGATGCGCAGCAGCTTATCCAAGAAGACAACCTTTTTAGGGCCAACGTCAATGAAATTACGCTTGAAGCTGCCCTCCTCTCTCTTGAATCAAATTCAAAATTGGGGAATATTGATTATTTATGCAATGTAAATATCGACTCCATAACTCTGGCAGGTGATAGTACCCTTATTTATGTGACATTTAAGGGAGAAAATTGCAGCGGTACACGCTCACGCTACGGAAAGATGATTATTCACCGCAAAACTTCTACCTATTGGATTCAGGCAGGAACAAGCATCATCATAGAAGTAAAGGACTATTCCATTACCAACCTTACCTCCAATAAAACCATGGTATTAAACGGAAAAATTATTACACAGAATGTCAGCGGCGGCAACATCGTTTTACTCGGTTTGCAGCAACAATCAATAATCCATCGAAGTCAAGGATACATGCACACCCTTTTCCCCGATGGAAGCACAAGATTATGGCATCATGCGCGCCAGACTATATTTACGCACTCTTTTAATAACCTCATCATTACAGAAGATGGAATGGGGAATATAGATGGTTATGAAAAGTTAATCTGCTGGGGAACTTTACGTAATGGGCAAAAATTTTATAATCAGATTTCGGAACCCGTTACTCGAAAGCGAGAATGCAATTTCCTACCTTATGCTGGAATTCAAAAACATATTATACCCCAAAATAATATGACGGTTACTACAACTTTTGGTTTTAATAGCAATAATAAGCCAATAAATGTTGGGAAATGCCCATCAAGACTACGCTTTCAATGGCAAAAACAAAATAAATCTGGAATATTGTTCCTACCCCTCGAATAATTTTAAATATTAAAAAATAAATCATATATAACCCTAAAATTTAAATGAAATGAAAACACAAAAATTGATTTTCGGAATTTTTACGACAGTTGTATTTGCGAGTTTGCTCTCTTTAACGAGTTGCAACAAGGATGAAGATAAATCTGCAAATAATGATAATGAAACGAGTGCCACATTCGTTACTCTAAGTCAGGACGAAAACTACTTCGAGGAAGAAATCGACCGCATAGACGACGATGCTAATCTCTTTATGATGGGGGGACAGCTAAAGTCGAGCGAAGCAGGACCTTGCAATGCTACCCTCGATTCTGTCAGAATTATTAACGACACCATCGTTTATTACATATCCTACGATGGATTGAACTGTAATGGGAAGGTTCATCGCACGGGAAATTTAGAAATCAGAATAAAGCAAGGTATTTTTTGGGTACAGCCCGGAGCCAGTATCAAGGTAAAGATCATTAATTACACCGTAACCAGGCCAAAAATGGGTAAAACAACCATTTTGAACGGAGAAAAAATTCTAACTAATGTAACCGGTGGTCATGTTGGGCTTTTAGGAATTACTTATGATACGATAATTCATGAAATGACAGGTTCTTTCCAGATGACTTTCGATGACAATACTACCCGCACATGGAATATTGCCCGCAGAAAAACCTTTACGGGAACGGCCACCAACATGGATATATCCATTGAAGGCTTGGCAACATCAGGAGAATACACATCACTTGTATGCTGGGGACAAAATCGGAAGGGAGATGATTTTTATACCCAAATTATCCAACCTGTGATATTAAAACAAAGCTGTGATTTCGACCCTATTTTGGGACAGAAGAAACATTCTATTCCCTCCAAATCGGCTACTTCAACGGTTACTTTTGGATATAACGATAACAATCAACCTATTGGTGAAGGTGAATGCCCAACCAAATATCGTCTGGATTGGGAACATAATGGAAATTCCGGCACCGTTTATCTTTTTCTGCATTGAGTAGTGGTTAATAAACAAGCACGGAAATAATGGGGTACTTCGTATCCCATTATTTTTTTACATAAAGCACTATAATATATTATCCTTAAATGTTTTATCGAATTTTATATTATTTATCCAAATAAAATAGCTTTTCAATATTTTAGCATCTAAGGTATGAGAAAGATTATACCCTTATTAATAGTACCTTTATTCTTGAATTTCTTTATTTTTTAAATTAAAAACTAAAAATCTCGAAATTCATTGATTTTTTATTGTAGGTCAAACAATAAAATTTATTAGGTAAAACTTCGTACAGAATGGCTTCTGAATAATTGCCCTCGGGCTGTTCGATACAGGAAATCTTTATGAATTTATCTTTATTCAAATCATACTGGCACAAATAAACTCGATGAGAGCTCAAAATAGTACAATAAATGTCTTTCCCATCTGAGTACATATCAGAAATCCGATAAGGCAATACTTGAGCCAGCCATTTAGAATATTTTTTGGATGAAGAGTTGAAATCGGGGATGTTTTTATATGGAATATCAGGAGTAAATAAGGTGATTTCCTGAATTTTATTATCATAATTATCATAAATATGGATTCTTCCCGAATAGCCATCGGTTATCAAATAGCCATCCTTATATGTCTTATATATTTGTTCGCAACGGCTATACCCGCATTTTATTCTTCTGAACAAGGGATCGAGATTTCCGATAAAACGTAAGGGTTTGCCATCGAGACTCATTTCCATGAAAAGAGGAGTAAAATTGTAAAATTCATCACATTTTGGATCGATGTCGCAACCAATTGAATCAGGAATGTATCCGCCCTTTGAATAATATGCATTTCTCTCGGCAGGAAGTATATAAGTATTATGATTACTAATACGACATCGCAAATGTGAAACCCCAACATCACTTCTACCACTAAGCTCCGTCAAAGAATCTCTCCGGCCTATAACTTCTATTGAAATGAATTTTCCTTCTGGAAAAGTTTTAATAACCAAACATGCCATATTAAAATAGGTTAGTGTAGAATCGATAAAGGAAAGATAAGGCAACGAAGCGGGTATGTATAAATAACTATTGTGTAAAAAAGGAGAAAAATACATCACCCTCGTAATGGATAAATTTAGCAAATATTCTTTCAATTGCTGTGGAATATTATTTGCAAAAAAATAAGTTCTTTCGAAATCGGAGGGTCCAATTTTTTTGAATTTTAATGCCTTATTGTCTGATAATCGGAATTCTACCACGGAATTAGTCATGTGGTCATTACCAAAAATAATGGAATCATGAATGTTGATGTTGTATAATTCCGATAGAGTAAATCTATCATCGGCAGTATCGATTAGATGGCGATGGTATAGCTGGGGTGATTTGGCACTTTTAAACAAAGGAGGTTCTATTCCAGAAATAATTTTTGATTCCACTTCATAGTCAGAATCATATTTATTATTTTTATCGCAAATCAATTCAATGTTTTTGGTAAATGAATCCTTAATATCAACTACCATCTTCTCATCTAATGATGAACCCAAAATCGATGCCGAATAAGTTATTGTTTTCTTCGAAAAATTTACTCCGGCAATAAATGGAACTTGAATTATTTCAGCAGTAGAAGAATTAAAATACTCATGGAATTTCTCCTGTGACATGAAGAAATAAGAATTTTTGTTATCTATATCCCAGACCTTGTTCTCCGTGAGATATTCCTTGGCAGCAACAATTTCATCAGTAATAAAAATAGCATATCTGTTCACCTCGATGACATTTTGTGCCAGGCTCAGATTAAAGGTGTGGATAAGCGCATCACACCTTGGACAATTAGAAGGAGGAACAATAAATAGAATGGCATTGCCCTCGCTTTGACCCGTTGTTTTGCTCAATAAATCAAAAAAATCATTTGCCTTATTCTGTTTGAGACAGATTTGATGAAGCATTTCACTTTGAGCATGTATAAAGAAAACTGTTAAAATAAAAATAAGAGAAAGAGAAATTTTTTTCATAACAAATTTTATAATTTATTGTAAATTTAATTCTTTATTCAATAAAGGGGGCATTTCTGCCCCCATAAAAGTTTCAGTAAATTGAAAAATTAATAACATTAGAGGGGATAACCAGTGTATCATTATCAATTGAAATGGAACCATTGAATCCGTAAATTGTTATTGAACAACTGGTTGTTGTCTGATCGTCGTTGTAAACAGTAACCGATGCATTTAATGGAAGATATTGATCAATAGTTGATTGAAAATTATCACCCCAAATAAGATTCCATAACTCTCGTATGGTTATAGTACCAGATGCACATTTATGAAAAGAAAATTGAGGACAAATTTGAGGATTATGTCCTGGTTCATAGACTAAGCCCCCCTTGCCAAGAATAATAAAAGGAATATTTACAGCTTGCGAAGCATTTTCCCTTTTATTATCACTAGGTGGCGTTTTAACTGTTTCAGCACTCATATAAATTATAGGTAATATGAGCCATATTAATATAACCCTTTTCATAATTCGACAGTTATACTATTACCTATATAATTGTATTCATCAACAGAGGCAAAGTTGTCTATGTTTAGAATTGAACCTGTAAATATGGAACCATCGTTAAGATAAATATTACTTGGGGTCCCAATTAAATCCTGTTCGTTTAAGCTTTCACCATCTTTTAATTCCAAAGTTACAGTTAATTCAGCACATTTACTTGGATCGGTTATAGGACATACGGTGAGCGTTGTTCCATTCGTAGTACTACCTCCTTTCCCATAAATTGTCAAATGAATAGTAATGGGTTTAGACGAAAGCATTGTTGGAATTATACAAATTATTGTCACCATTAAAATAATACGAGTTAATTTGTTCATAGTATTGTTTTTAAGTTTTGTTAATTATTAATTTTGTAAATTTTAAAGATAAAAGAGGAAATATATTAATCCTCTATAAGTTAATATGCATCTAATGTTTTTAGTCCTCATAAAATTTATGAGGACTAAAATCGAATGAATTTATTTTTCCCAAGAATAAATATATTAATAAATAAATAGATAATATATATATATATATATATATATATATATATTATCCAAAACAAATTCTAAACTTTCTTTTATTTCGTTTTTCTTTTTCTCGCACCTTTTAAAATTGAAGGGATACATCTTTATTAGATTTTTCGATACAAAGATAAGGCATTTTTTTCAAAAGTCAACACCTTTTCAAAAATTTAACAAAATTTAATATGAGAAACTTTAATATTGGGTTGTTAAGATTCTTTTCGGATGAAACGCAATGGAAGCAGAAAATCATTTCCCAGGCTTTTTGGCAAATAAGATTTCTGATATTGAACCTGATATTGAAGATGAGCAATTTTTTTTTATTTTTGCAATAAATGATGTAACCATGAACTATTATTTTACCAAAACTTTGAATTGTACTTTTGAAGAAGCCGAATCGCGTGTTCGTGAAGGGCTATCGAAAGTAGGCATGGGTATAGTGATGGAAATAGATTTTCGTGAAAAATTCAAGGAAAAACTCAATGTCGATTTCAGGCCTTATAAGGTCTTAGGAGCTTGTTCACCCGGTCATGCTTACAGATCTATCCTCAAGGAAGACAAACTGGGTGTTTTGCTGCCCTGCAATGTTCTTATTCAACAAATTGGGGATAAGCTGACCGAAGTTTCGGTCATGGACCCTGAAGGAGCCATGATGGCCGTGAATAACCCCGAAGTAAAATGCATTACCGACGAAGTGAGGATAAAGCTGCAACATTTCATCGAAGAGCTTTAGATAGAAAATAGTTTGTCTCGAGTCCTCGAAATGTCGAGCGAAAAGGAGATTTTTTATAACTTCTTCATAATCACTTAAATTAACATTTTTTAACGACTTATTTAACACTATTTAACCCAATGAAAGTTGTTCAGCCCGAAAGAGGCTGCTAATTTTGCCACATCAAAATATAAAATGATATGCAAAGCATAGATATAAGAGAACTTAACGAGCGTATTCAGCAGGAAAGTGCGTTTGTCGATATCATCCGAATGGAAATGGGAAAGGTCATTGTAGGTCAGAAGCAAATGGTAGAGCGATTATTAATTGGATTGCTCAGTAACGGGCACATTCTTCTGGAAGGTGTTCCTGGACTTGCGAAGACATTGGCCATCAAATCTCTGGCAAACATTATTGATGCGAAATACAGCCGCATTCAATTTACGCCCGATTTATTACCTGCCGACCTTACCGGTACGTTGATTTACAGTCAGAAAAGCGAAGAATTTCTTGTCCGTAAAGGACCCATTTTTGCCCACTTCATACTGGCCGATGAAATTAATCGTTCGCCAGCCAAGGTACAGAGTGCGCTGCTCGAAGCCATGCAAGAACGTCAGGTTACTATAGGGGAACATACTTTCAAGCTCGAAGAACCCTTTATGGTATTAGCTACTCAGAATCCCATCGAACAGGAAGGTACATATCCTTTGCCCGAAGCACAAGTTGATCGTTTCATGCTAAAGGTAGTGATTACTTATCCCGACAAGGAAGAAGAAAAACTCATCTTAAGGCAAAACATTCGCAACGAGGAGGTTTTCACCGAAACACGGCTCAAACCCGAGGACATCATCAAGGCACGTAGCTTAGTAAGAGAAGTCTATCTGGACGAGAAAATCGAAAACTACATTACTGACATCGTGTTTGCCACACGTTTTCCCGAACATTACAAAATAGATAGTTTCAAAGGCCTGATCTCTTATGGGGCCTCCCCACGTGCAAGTATTAATCTGGCTCTTGCATCAAAAGCCTTTGCATTCATTAGAAGACGTGGCTATGTTATTCCAGAAGATGTTCGCGCCGTTGCTCACGAGGTGATGCGTCATCGCATTGGACTAACCTACGAAGCCGAAGCCGAAAACATCACTACCGAAGAAATTATTAGCCAGATACTGAATACCGTCGAAGTACCCTGATAATTGAATCTATCATTTTCTTATCACATTTTAATTTTTTTACGATGGATACTTCTGAAATCTTCAAAAAAGTCAGAAAAATAGAAATAAAAAGCCGTGGCCTTTCCAATCAGATTTTCTCTGGAGAATATCATAGTTCATTCAAGGGGAAAGGAATGGAATTTAGCGAAGTTCGTGAATATCAATATGGCGATGATATCCGTAATATCGATTGGAATGTTACCGCCCGATTGAATCACCCTTTCGTAAAGGTTTATGAAGAAGAAAGAGAACTTACTGTGATATTGCTCATCGATGTAAGTGGTTCAAATGAATTTGGTTCGCGGCAAAGGTTCAAACAGGAACTTATGACAGAGATTGCTGCAGTCCTAGCTTTTTCGGCTATCAGTAACAACGATAAGGTAGGGGTGATATTCTTCAGCCAGGGTATTGAAAAATTTATTCCACCCAAGAAAGGAACCACGCATATATTGCGCATTATACGGGAATTGATAGATTTTAAACCCAAACATTCTAATACCAATATAGCCGAAGCTTTGAGGTTTTTTACCAATGCTATTAAAAAACGCAGCATTGCATTTTTAATCTCCGATTTTGAAGACCAAGGATTTGATAAAGCATTGGAAGTAGCCTCACGCAAGCACGACGTTGTGGCTCTGCGGGTGTATGATGAAAGAGAAGACCAACTGCCCAATATTGGCTTGGTTGAAGCTAAAGACCCTGAAACGGGGGAAATTACATGGATAGACACCTCCAATTCTCAGATTAGAGAAAGGTACGCCAATATGCGCAAACACCACCAGCGCTATCTGCGAGATGTGTTTACCCGCTGCGGAATAGACAACATTAGCATACATACTGCTCAAGATTATGTCCCTCCTCTTATTCGCCTTTTCCAAATAAGAGAAAGAAGGAAATAAATGAAAGTAAAAGTCCATCAAATCTTTTAAGAAACTAATCCAGAAAAAGACATTGGAGATGTCAAAAAAAATTCAGTCGTTATATTCAGCAACCAACTTGTTGAGATGAACAAAAAAATACCTTTCAAGGAAATAATTATTCTAACATTATCGCTCTTGCTTGCTGGGATACAATTAAGAGCTCAAACAGGCGAGGCCAAAGCAACTGTCCAAATTGATTCAACTCGCTTGATGATTGGCCAACAGGTGAGAATGAATATCAGTTTTACCCATCCACCTAAGGCTAAGATAGGATGGGGAATTAGAGGAGATACACTAAGTCGCCAAATCGAAATTATTAAAAAATCTGCTATTGATTCGACAGTTACACCCGATGGAATGGTTAAAAGAAGCCAGAATCTTGTCATTACATCTTTTGATACGGGATACATTGTAGTACAACCCATTAGATTCTACTGGCAACTTCCCCAGGACACAATTACGCAAATAGCCGAAACCGAACCAATTTTGCTGGAGGTAATGGCTATGCCAGTCGATACGACTCAAGACATCCGCGACATTAAAGGCATACAGAAAATCGGATATAGTTGGAAAGAAATCTTGCCATGGATAGGGTATGCCCTCTTGATTGCTATTGTGGCATTTCTAATTTACCGCTATGTTCAGTACCGAAGAGGCAAGCGAAAATATTTCCTCATTGCTCCTAAGCCCAAAATTCCGGCTTGGCAAATTGCGCTGGAAGCATTAGATACGCTCAGAAACAAACAATTATGGCAGTCAGGTCATTATAAGCAATTCTATTCTGAACTTACAGATATCTTTAGGGATTATCTGGACAATCAATTTCAAATAAATGCTCCCGAAATGGTTAGCGAAGAAATTATCATAGCTTTAGAAAATGCGGGCTTTGATACGAAATTGATCAGTGATTGCCGAAGAATGTTGCAAACCGCTGATCTGGTAAAATTTGCACGTTACATACCTTTACCCGATGAGAATTCATTTTCATTTGATGTTTGTCGAAGGTTTGTGGAAGAAACCATGCCCAAACCTGAAAATGCTTCGGAACCCCATCCTTCTTCTCCATCTGAAATGCAACAATAAACCACTATGATTGGATTCATTCATAATATCACTTTTGCGCATCCGTGGTTGTTACTCTTATTATTGACTATTCCCCTACTTGTGGGCTGGTACATTTACAGAGGGAAAAAGCTTCATCCTACATTATCATTTCCTCAAACAGGTTATTTTAGCAAGCTACCTCATACACCCAGACAGCGCTTTCGTCATATTCCCTTTATTTTACGAATTTTATCTCTTATTTTCATCATAATTGCCTTAGCAAGGCCGCAGAGCAGTATTAGCCGACAAGATGTAAGCATAGAAGGAATTGATATTACCATAGCACTCGATATTTCGAGCAGTATGCTTGCCGAAGACTTCTCGCCCAACCGCCTCGAAGCAGCAAAAATTGTAGCTTCAGAATTTGTGGAAGGTAGGCCTAATGACAGAATAGGACTGGTTGCATTTTCGGGAGAAGCGTTTACCCAGTGCCCGCTAACAACCGACAAAACTGTTTTATTGGAACTTTTTCGTGAATTAAAGAGTGGAATGATAGAAGATGGCACAGCTATTGGCGATGGATTGGCTACAGCTATCAATCGCCTGCGTGAAAGCACTACAGTGAGCAAAGTAATTATTTTGCTTACCGACGGTGAAAACAACCGTGGAAATATCGATCCTATATCGGCTGCTGAAATCGCAAAAAAATATGGAATTCGCATTTACACCATTGGCGTCGGAAGCCGTGGTATGGCTCCTTATCCTTTCCAAACACCCTATGGGATTCAATATCAAAATGTAGAGGTTAAAATAGATGAAAATCTTTTGCAGCAAATAGCTCAAATGACAGGAGGAAAATACTTTAGAGCTACTAACAATGCTACTTTGCGTGAAATTTATCATGAAATCGACCAGATGGAAAAATCGAAAATAGATGTTTCGGAATTTCATAAAAAAACCGATGAATTTCGCCCCTTCGTTTTAGTGGCTATAATCCTCCTCATCATTGAATTCATCTTGTCGCATACTTTTTTAAGGGTTTATCCTTAAAGTTATTTTTAAAATTTTGAATAATATGTTCAGATTTGAAAATCCAGAATATTTTTATTTTTTATTGATAATTCCAATTTCGGTGGCTCTTTTTGTGGTAGGAAGAATCATACGCGAAAAGATGCTAGCGCGGTTTGGAGAGAAAAGCCTTTTGAGCCGGTTGATGCCTGATTATTCGAATGTGCGTCCTATTTTAAAACTTATTTTATGGAATATAGCCATGATTATATTGACCATAGCTATGGCCAACCCTCAAATAGGAACAAAACTTGTAAAAGCCAAACAGAAGGGCATCGACATGATGATTTGCTTGGATGTTTCGAACAGTATGCTTGCCGAAGACGTAAAACCTAATCGGCTGGAGAATGCCAAACTGGCCATACGCAAATTAGTCGAACAATTGCAGGGCGATAGGATAGGTATTATTGTCTTTGCAGGCAAGGCTTATATTCAGTTGCCCATCACTAGTGATTATGCTGCCGCAGAAATGTTTATCAACAACATCAACACACGACTGATTCCTACTCAAGGAACGGCTCTTGCTCAAGCCATTAGCATGGCAAAGGCTTCATTACAATCAGAAACACGTAGCAAAGCCATTATATTGATTACTGACGGCGAAGACCATGAGGGAGATGTTTTGACAGAAGCCGAAAAAGCAGCTGCTGAAGGCATTCGTATTTACACCATTGGAATTGGTACACCTGAAGGTTCACCTATCCCAATCGTCAATGAAAAAGGAGAAATAACTGGGTACAAGAAAGATGCTCAGGGCAATACGATTATTACACGGCTCGATGAAATTACACTTCAAAAAGTAGCATCGACCGGACAAGGCATTTATATCAGGGCACAAAATACCAATCAAGCCTTAAGAAAAATTTTCGAGGAAATTAACAAGCTCGAAAAAACCGAATTCGATACTCAGTTATTTTCGGAATATGAAAGCTGGTATCCTTACTTTTTATGGATTGCGTTTGTGCTTTTAGTTCTGGAAATGTTGATTCCAGCACGAAAAAGCCATTGGGCAAAACGGATAAATCTTTTTGGACAATAAACTATTTATAGTGATGGAAAAAAGATATTTATGTTTGTTAGTTTTATTATTAATTCACTTCAGCACTGTTGAAGCGCAGCGGGAGAATCGTTTTATACGTAAAGGAACAAAAGAGTACGAGTCGAACAAATATAATGAAGCCGAAATAGCCTTTCGTAAGGCTCTTGAAAAAAATCCTTCTTCTGCCGTATCTCAGTATAATCTTGGCAATTCACTTTATAAGCAGAACAATCTCGAGGAATCAGTAAAAGCATGGAGCAGTCTTGCCAATCGTAGTGACCTTTCATCCCAGAATTCGGCTCATGTTTGGCATAATATAGGAAATGCATTTCTAAAATCAAAAAAATATAATGAAGCCATAGAGGCTTATAAAAATGCTCTGCGGCTCAATCCTAAAGATGAGGACACGCGCTATAACCTGTCGTATGCGCTCAGAATGGCAAAGAAACAAGATCAGCAGAAGCAAAAAGATCAGCAGAAGCAAGATCAACAAAAGCAAGATCAACAAAAAGATCAGCAGAAGCAAGATCAGCAACAAGCCCAACAGCAGCCTCAACAAGGTCAACCACAAGAAATTTCGAAACAAGATGCCGAACGTATGCTCGAAGCCATGAAAAATGCCGAACAAAAAACTTTAGAAAAACTTAAAAAAGAAAAGAAAGCTATAGTTACCGAAAAACCAGAAAAAGATTGGTAAAGGCATAAATTTTGTGCCACCGTTTCCGGCTGAATTACTTACGTTTGTGATATAATTTTATTAAAAATAGAAAGCTCGACCCAAACATGAAAAGAATAAAAACTCTGATATTCATTTTGTCTATCATTGTTCCGGTTTTTTCGCTAAAAAGTCAGAATGTTGAATTTACGGCTTCGGCTCCTTCTGCCGTAAGCCAAGGTGAAACGTTTCAGGTTACTTACAAAGTCAACGCTAAAGGGGAAAAGTTCAACGGCCCTGATTTCAAAGGATTTGATGTAGTTTCGGGCCCGAATGTCTCACAGAGTTCAAGTTTTCAGTTCATCAATGGTAAAATGAGTCAATCGAACGAACAAATTTATACTTATCTCATTCATGCTTCCGAAGTAGGAACTTTTGATATAAAGCCAGCAAGCATTGTAGTGGAAGGAAAGACTTACTATTCGAATACACTGCGAATTACGGTAGAAAAATCTTCGAGTGGGAGCACTTCAAAAAGTCCATCTAAACCGCGCACAACACCTGGCAGGCCTACCGAACCCATTCAAAGCATTGACGACCTCTCACAAGAGGATATCTTCGTAAAGGCTTATGTTAGCAAATCTAATCCTTATGTTGGCGAACAGGTAATTATTACTTATAAACTTTATACCAAAGTTCCTCTTGCTAATATTCGCATCAATAATTTGGGAACCTTTCCTGGATTTTGGTCACAGGATCTTATTAAAAGCGACCAATTGCAGCAATCTACCGAAATTATCAATGGGCAGGAATATGTTACCGCAGAAATTAAAAAGAGTGCTCTTTTCCCTTTAAAATCAGGAACTTTTAATATACCTCCACTCGAAATGGAGGCGACTGCTACCTTAATTAAACAGCGCAAACGGTTTTCTACAGGCGATCCTTTTTTTGACCAATTTTTCAACGATGCTTTTTTCAATACAGGCTATGAACGCGTCAATAAGAAAGTTTACAGTAATGCCATTACCATCACTGCTAAGCCTTTACCCACAAGCGGTAAACCTTCCGAATTTAGTTCAGCTGTGGGTAACTTCAAATTTTCGGCTCAGGTCGATCGTACTCAGTTAAAAACCAATGAAGCGCTCAATCTCAAGGTTACTATTAGTGGCAGTGGGAATCTTGACATGATAGAGGCTCCCAATATCAAATTCCCTACCGAATTCGATACTTACGATCCAAAGGTTAATTCCAACATCTCTACTTCTTCTTCGGGGTTTTCGGGTAGCAAAACCTTCGAATACCTCATTATACCACGAACACCTGGAAAATATACTATAAAACCTTTCACCTTTAGCTATTTTAATCCTTCGACAGGAAGATATTATACCGAAACCTCGCCTGAATTTACCATAGAAGTGCTCAAAGGCGCAGAACAGCCTGCAGGAATCACCTATAGTGGAGTAAATCAGCAAGATATTAAATATATTGGAACCGATATTCGTTATATCAAATTACCTCCCTTTCATCTGCGACCTGTTGGAGTAACTTTCTTCGCTTCCAAACTCTATTATGGAATATTAATTGGCTTAATAGTATTGTTTGGCCTCTTGATATTTGGGATAAAAACCATGCGAAAGCGCAGAGGGGATGCCGGGTTGATGCGTTTGCGCAAAGCTACTAGTGTGGCTACCAAGCGGTTGAAGACGGCTCATACCTATCTCAAAAATCAGCAGGAAGCCCAGTTCTACAATGAGATATCCGCTGCCTTGTGGGGCTATATCTCCGACAAATTCAACATTCCTATGGCAGAACTTTCGATGGAAAATGTTGAAAATAAACTTCTTCAGAAGAATGTCGATCCTCAAACTATAAAAGCTTTCATCGATACGCTCAATAATTGTGAATTTGCCCGTTTTGCTCCTGGAAACAAATCCGAGAACATGGAACAGGTTTACAAAGAAGCTCTTTCCACTATCTCACGTATTGAGCAGGAATTAAAATAAAGTTCATAATAAATTAGATAGACCATTTTATGAAAACATATTTTAAATATTTATTTCCAATCATTTTACTTGGATTTATTTTTCCGACTGGAATCTTGAGAGGACATAGCAATCCACAGGCATTGCTTGATTCAGCCACTTCGTCTTATACAAAAGGCTTTTATTCCGATGCGGTGGTTTATTACGAGAAAGTTCTATCCATGGGTTTTGAATCGGCCGAGGTTTACTATAATTTAGGGAATGCTTATTTTAAATTGAATGAATTGGCGCCTGCCATTTACAATTATGAAAAGGCTTTGATGTTAAAGCCGGGCGATGAAGATATTCTCTTCAATCTTAAGATTGCCAACAGCCGGATTACCGATAAGATAGATGTGGTTCCGGAATTTTTTTTCCAGAGGTGGTGGGAATCATTTTATAATTTTTTCCCGACTGATACATGGGCTATACTCAGTCTTGTTTTTTTAGGACTTTTTTTATTAGCTCTTGGCATTTTTCTCCTCAGCAAAAGGATAAGTTATCGAAAGATAGGTTTATGGTCAGCAGTTGTACTCATTGTTTTCGCATCATTTAGTTTTGCTTTTGCATGGAAAGGGCAACAACGTCAAAGTGAAAAACAAAATGGAATTATCTTTGAGCCTGCTGTGGTGGTGAAAAGTTCGCCTGATAATGCCAGTGTAGATTTATTTGTTTTACACGAAGGCACTAAAGTTGAGATACAGGATAAATTGGACAATTGGGTTAAGATTAAGATTGCTAATGGGAATATAGGATGGCTCCCCGCTTCTACGTTGAGAGAATATTAATCTTAGTGTTGATCATTTGAAATTAGAATAGCAAAAACCTGAAAAGTCCCTTGATGATAGGAAAGGTTATTATTATGGAATTTGGCGCAAAAGAATTACTCCATGCGAAGGTATTTTCATTCCCATCCCTTTGATAAAATGCCCTAAATTTTCATTTTTCCAGACATTGCGTAGATACATTTGTTGAGGCAGGCCTGTTTTGGCAAAATCAAAATGATAGCCGTGGGTTTTATCGCCCAGATTGAAAATTCCTATGGCAAATGTGCCATCTGAAAGTTTTTTAATCCAAACCTGAATATCTCCCTCCACGAGTATTTGTTTTGCCTGATAACCCAAAGCATCTTGATTGATAGCTAAAACTTCGTCATTGGTCAAAAGATTTAGGGTAAATGGATCGAGCTGCTGAAGGTCGCAGCCTAGCAATAAGGGAGCGGAAAGAAGGCACCACAACGAGATATGGGTGTACTGCTCATCAGGTGTTAGCCTGGTCGGATGAAGATTTGGTCCCCATCCTACCCATCCCACTACGAGCATATCTGGATCATTCCAATGCCCTGGCCCTGCATAAGGTTGATTCTCGACCTGAGAGAATCCAATTGATTTCAGGCTTCCCCATGTGTCGGTAATATCGCCTGTCGTACGCCATAAATTTCCCCCTACTTCTGCCCCCCAACGCCATACCTTACTCATACCATACTGGCATAAACTGTACGCGATATCCCTATTCACCTGATTTAGTGCTTCTTTCATTACGTGATATGGTTTTTTACGTTCAACAAGTGAAGTATCGCGTGCAATCTGATCATATGAACACCAGTCATATTTCAAATAATCCACTCCCCATGAGGCATAACTTTGGGCATCTTTTTGTTCGAATTGGTAGCTTCCTGTGTATTGACCACAGGTATAAGGTCCCGGCGAACTGTAAATTCCCATTTTCAAGCCCAAAGAATGGATTGCATCGCCCAAACCTTTCATATCGGGAAATTTTTCGTTGGGAAGAATATTACCCAAGTCATCACGCTTGGGTTCTGCATCTTTATGTATATTCCATCCATCGTCGATGTTCACATAAGTCCAGCCATGATCACGTAAACCTTCATTGACAAAGGCATTGGCAGCGTCTGCAATCTTTTCCTGATCGACGGCCAGGCCCCAACAATTCCAGCTATTCCATCCCATGGGCGGAGTGAGGCAAATGTCAGGTCCAATTTTGACAATCATTTCCCTAAAATCCGATCCCAAAGCGTTGCTAACTTTAATACTCAAGCGATATTCGCCGGGTTCTTCGACCATTCCAGAAATAATCCCGCTGGTATTGTTCAGAACAAGGCCATTTGGCAAGCCTTTCACTTCAAAATTTAAGGGTTTTTCCCCGGTAACTGGGATAGTAAATAAAAAAGGATGATGCGGCCTGGCACCCGTGATATAAGGACCGTTTATCTGAGGAGTATCTTTTACCGGAGGTGTCAAGATATAGGGAGTTTCGTCACGATAGATTTTGTCGGATCCTTCACTTTTTATGGAATAACGATAAGTTACCACCTGAGAATGGTCCATTTGAGGGAGCTCGAGATGAAAGTCGAAAACATCGGCAGGCCTGAGTTTTACCTTCAATGACTGATGAAAAGTTTCATGACCCGTAAGTTTATTTATAGCTATGATTTCTAATTTACCCCTGATAAAGTATGCGGATGAAACATTTCGGATTTTGATCTGCTTTGAAAGGGTATTTCCGTTGAAGTGATAAGGAGTACCGTTACATTCGAGAGAAATATAATCGGAGAAACAGGTTAGACGAATAAATTGATCGCCTGTGTACATGCCACCCTGTCCGCCTTCGTCGTATACCCTCACTGCAATAATATTTTCTTTATCCCATCGGATTAAAGAATCATTCAAAGCGAGCTTATAAGCTCTTGGTCGGTCCCAATAATTGGTAGGAGCCTTAATGAAGGAAAGATCATCTTTCTGGCTGTCAGTAACTTTAAAGCCATTCACACCAATCAAATGTCCATTTAGATAAGTCTGATCAAAATTGTTGATCTTGCCAAGATAGATGAATAAGCTATCTTGTAAAATAGCCTTAGTTTTTAATTCGGATGGAATAACCATATGCAAACGATACCAACAAAATCCATCCAGCGGGTCATAACCTTGTTCTTCCCAAATTTTATTTACCTCGATGGATTTCATGTTAGCATCATCATAATCAGGTAAAAAAACTTGTGGATGATCTCCTGGGATAAATTTCCATCCTTTATCGATCATCAAAACTCGATTGTCCTGGGCACTCAGACCGATAATGGAAAATGCTGCAAATAGAAAAGAAATAAAACGTTTCATTATTTAAAGAATTGAAAATTGAATATTTATTTCCTCGAGAATTAAGAAGATTTGATTAATTATTCAAAAACGATCATTCACATATAGCTCGATGAGGTTCAAAATGTATGAATTTATCTAACAAATCAGTTTTGGTAACAAATTTTTCCTTTGGAATTATTTTATCATCGGTATCAATATGAATCAATCCAAAATAATCAATAAATCTGTCGAAAGTTCTAGTAGAATAACATCGCTCAGGTTCATTTTTTAAAGAAAGATAGTGGGTCTCGAAAGAATCCAATAACTTGGGAAATGCCTTAAAATATTTGTTTGCATAAAAATTATCAAGTTGTTTAGAATTTCCATACTTGGAGAGTAAGAACAAGGAGAAAGCAAATCCCATTTGGCCAGTTTCCGTTTCATATAAATCAAAATAGCCCCAATTAAATTTTTGAGTAAAAGTTTTGAAAATTAATTTCAACAATTCATCGTTATTCGATAAAAGTCGATTCCCCTTTAGGGTGAGGCTTAATTGATTATTTCTTTTTTTTGTAATTCCAGAAAGTTGTAATATTATTCTGGTAAGATGAATACCTTTAATTTTTTCTTCATAATAAGGTTTCGATAAACCACTCTCGATAAAATAATCTTGGATAAAACCCTGGTCGTATAATTCGCTTACAATTTTTTTAGGTAAATTTCCCTTTTGCGTCAGCTTGAGTTCACCTTCGGAAGCAATTCGATTTGCAAGGTATTTCACCAGATTGAATAATGGGATTTGTTTATAATCCGATTCATCAAGCTTTTGCAATTTCATTGGAGATTTATCATCGTATGGATTACGAAAAAGATACGTCATTTCCGTAGGTGAATAACCCTCAAAATTAGGTTGGGGAGTTTGGTTGTATTGTTGAAAATATTTGGCAGCATACCTATTAAGTTCATCTAAGTCTTTAAAGTGCATGTGCTCCAAAGAGTTCAGGAAGTTTTCCAAATCATCGGCATTCATAGTTTTATAATTTTTAATTAATTTCTAATTCATTAATAAACAATATGTTCGGAAAAGAGAAGAGTTACAACAATGGCATGTTTTGGAATTTTTTTGTCATAATGATGAACTTCAATCTCAATGAGTAAAATTAAAACATTTCACCAAATGTGAAATTCAATTCAAGCATTTTTTGAATAGGAGAAAAACAGGTCGTCTCGATATGCCTTGATATGCTATTGGTGAGTGATAAATAAATCTGGGTGTTGTGGAGCTCCGCTCCACAACACCCAGATAATAATTTTTCTTCCCTATTTTTCAACTTTTCCTAACTTCGACTTTTAGAGCATTATATTGAGAAAACATGCTCCCATACTCTCAATTTAATCCTTTTTTATGAAAAAGATAATAACCGAAGTTGACCGTAAAACTCCATGGGCTAGTTTCTCCGCCGAAATAATTCAGATTCAAGCTAAAAGGGCCTAAAAATGTATGTGCTACCAGAGCTGAAGTCGTGGTATAGGTATGGTGACTTAACCAGGGGCCAAAGTAAGCGCCTTGCTTACTGTTTTGAAAAATTTTCCTGAATTGCTGAAAATAATATCCTTCTATTCGTAGATGAATAGCATCGCTGAATGAATATAAAATTTTCAATCCACCGGCAAGGTACGACTGGCTGCGCAAATTCTCGAGAAAACGAACGTTGGCATCGGGGAAAGGACTAAACTGTGGCATGAGAATCATTGTAGAAGTATAGTTGCGGAATCGAGGCAGGGTTGTAAACACGAATTCGGAGAGCATGCCAAAGGTGAATGGTCCTGATTTTGCGAAATAATTATCGTAAGTAAATTTTACGTCCATAAACGAGTGATAGAACTCCGCTTTTTGTTTTGCGAAGGAAGTAGTTCCAGGTGTGTGGTATTCGGTTCCGCCGCCAAAATTGAGGCAGGCATCCAATCTCGAGCCAGCTGTAGCATATTGCCGTTGATTCAGGGTATTGAAGTCGAGCTCGGCTCCTAATTTAAAATATTCCAGAGAGGTCTTATCCTGAACATCCGTTCTTTTCACTGCGTTGGTATGGTAGTAACGTGTTTCCCAATCTCCTAATATTCCATTGATTTTGAAGACGCCTTTATTGGTAACAGGCCATCCTATTATACCCGTGACATTATAATCGTAACGTGACAGATTAGACGATAAAACATCATCTAGAAAAATCAATCCACTGGGAAAATAATGATATCGAGATGAAACCAAATCCATTTCGATAAAATAGGGATTTTTGATGGGGAAATCGAAACGTGCTCGCAGGCGGCCACCCAGATAAAAACGTCCAAAATATCCATTCAGCGAAATATTCAAGGCATTTTCACCCAAAAGGTAATATGTTCCCTGTAAATACCCTTCGGTATTGGGTGATGAAGTAATTACTCCACCAAACTGCAGTTCGAAGGGTGTAGCTCTTTCCACTTCGAGCGTCAAATCATAATAACCACTTTCGGGGTTAAATTTCAGTCGCGGAAATACACTTCGGAATCTGCTATCCGTTATCAACCGGTAATAATCTTCTTTCATTTCGGGGAAAAGGCGCTGTCTGGGCTGATGAACGATCAATTTGCGTATATAATCGGCCTGAGCAGGATTGACACCCGTTACAATAACCTGATCGATGAACATATCGGGTTTTCTATTGTTGAAGGCCTGCCGTTTCATTATCCTCTCTTCCTTGCTTTCTCGCCGGCCGATATTTCTCCTTATGCTGTCCATCAAAGCCGTAGTTGCTACATATCCACTGTCGATAAAAGCTTTGGCCTGACTAAAGTCATTCACTTCAACCTTGATGAGCTGAGGTGCTACCATGATTCCATTCACTCCTTCGGGAATTTGATAGGGCACTTTATTCATGACGAGACCTTCGATTTGCGAAACGATATCATCGGGATTAGGGATGGAATAATCGCCGGCAGCCTTTGAACCTATGATGTAATCGGGTTTGAAATCCTCCAGTACCACATCTACCGGAAAATTATTGAAAATTCCTCCATCAAACATAAGATGGCCATCAATAGTAATCGGTTTGAAATATAATGGAAAGGTCATGGAAGCCCGAATGGCATTTTCGAGATTTCCACTGCGCGCAATATAGGGCTGATTAGCAGTAATATCGGCAGCTACACAACGAAAGGGAACAAAGAGACTGTCAAAATTGTAATTTGCTGCTGCCCCGGCATCGGCAAAAATCCTTATAAACTGAAAATCCATTTCGTAAGGTGAAACCAGATTGGTGGGTAGTTTGGGTTTAAATTTCTTAGGACTAATTTCCACAGGCACTGAAACCCATGAAGGATCATTGGGATCTTTCTTGTAGTAATACATATATTCAGTATCGATAACTCCTTTTGCCCACTTCTTGAATTCTTCGGATGTCATAAGGACTTCCATTTCTTCGGGAGAATAGCCCGCTGCATATAACCCGGCTACTATGGCTCCCATGCTGGTTCCGGCAATATAATCAATGGGAATGTCATTTTCTTCCAAAGCCTTGAGCAATCCTACATGACATGCTCCTTTTGCTCCACCTCCACTTAATACCACGGCCACTTTCTGGGCATAAACCTCAGAAAAACTAAATAGGGATAAAAGAAAAACCATAAAGGCCTTATATGTCAAATTTCGCATCGAAAAAAATTCTTTTCCAAAATTAGGCTATATAGTTGATATGATGATGCAGAGCAGTTACACAAAACTATATGATGCTTTTCAAAAAACACGAATTGAATGTCCGCTCGAAATTCATGAAAAATTCTCATCTTCAAGAGCCATCGAGGGATGAAGTTTCGAAGAAGATGGGGAATTCAAATTAAATCGAGAGCCTGAGAGAGATCGGCCACAATATCTTCTGCTTCTTCTATTCCAACCGAAAGACGAATCAGGCCATCACTGATTCCGGCTTGATGTCGAGCCTCGGGGCTCATTTTTGAATGAGTCATGCTGGCGGGGTGCTGAATAAGCGTTTCTATTCCGCCCAAACTCACTGCCAATAAGGCAAGTTTTACATTATCCATCACGATTTTACCGGCGGGTAGGCCTCCTTTTACCTCGAAACTAATCATTGCTCCAGGACCTCTCATTTGTTTACAAGCCAATTCATATTGTGGATGAGATTTCAAACCTGGATATTTCACCCAAGCTACTTTGGGGTGATTTTCCAGAAATTCGGCCACTTTCATGGCATTGGCCTGAGAACGTTCCATGCGTAAGGCTAAAGTTTTCAAACCTCTTCTGATCAGCCAGGCTTGATGAGGATCCATGTTGGGCCCCATGTTGGTCATCACAATGCGTAAAGCTTTGTAATCGGCTTCGGTTTTGGTAATTATCATTCCTCCTACGGCATCGGCATGTCCATTGATAAATTTGGTCAGACTATGCAAAACGACATCGGCACCTAATTCGAGAGGATTTTGCAGATAAGGGCTGCAAAAAGTGTTATCCACGCAAACTTTGATGTTTCTGGCATGAGCCATCTGGCTTATTGCGGCAATATCTACAATGGTCATTGTTGGATTGGCCGGGGTTTCCAAATAAATAAGTTTTGTATTAGGCCGTATATGTTTTTCTACAGATTCCAGATCAGAAGTGTCGATCCAGTCGCTTTCGACGCCAAAACGTTTGAAAATGGTTTCGGCAATCAAGCGCGATGAACCATAAACGGCCTCATGACCGACCATGTGCTCGCCCGCACCGAGTAAACCTGCGTAAATTGTACTTACAGCACCCATGCCCGAAGCCGTGGCAATACCTCCATATCCTTTCTCGAGTATGGCTAAGGTTTTTTCCAAATCGGTAATGGTGGGGTTACCCAAACGGGTATAGATATACCCCGATTCTTCCCCCGCAAAACATGCTGCCCCATGATCGGCATTCTCGAAAGTAAATGTGGAAGTTTGATATATAGGCGTAATAGCACTATTCATTCCATTTTCAACTCCTCCGGCATGAACCAAAAGAGAATTGAAACCTAATTCCTTATTATCCATAAATTATCGAATTTTGCTGCAAAGGTAAGGATTTCATCCCGTATAACTATTCATTGTCAATTTAACTTAATGAAACGGAAGAGGATGATATTCGCCTTATTAAGAATTCTCATGTGATCTACTCAATATAGGATTATGTGAATATTGACATTTCTCCGTCTCCTTGACTTTTCGTCTCAAGCCTCTTCCATTTTCCATTTCTCGTAGGCAGTTTTCTATCCGCCATTCTCCATGTCTCACCTCGCACTTCGATATTTTTTGGCCTTTTCGAAAACAAGACCAATGCATTGTTTTGTTATTTTTTAGGGTGAATGCCATTAAGGCGGATTATAGTATCCACTAAGGCTGTAACAATAGAAAGAGCAATTTCTTCGGGAGTCTCGGCGGCTATGGGTACACCAATCGGAAGATCGATTTTTATGATGAGTTCTTTATCCAGATAATATTTTTCTTGTAAGGTTTTTCGTGCCTCCCGGCTTTTCGATTTCGAACCTGTCATGCCAATATAGGCTGGTCGTAAAGTGGCGATGGCTGCTGTGAGAGAAATATCGAGGGCATGTTCATGAGTAACTACTACTACAAAGTCATTTGTATTGATATCTAATTTTGTGATGATCTCGCTGTAATTTCCCTCGATGCAATGAAAATTTTGCTGGTCGGATTCGGAGAAAATATTTGGTCTTTCATCGATTAGGAATATTTGGAAGTCGAAGAGGAAGCGAGTCGTGCAGTGGCTTTTCCAACATGGCCTGCTCCGAAGATGAATAGACGGGTGCCTGCATCAAGACGTTCGAGATAGATTTTCATTTCTCCACCGTAGAACAGTCCTCGGTCGGGATGAAGGTTGAAATGAAGTAAGAGGGGAGGGTCGCCTGGCTTAATGGCAAGTGCTTTCTCGATGACTTGATATTCTGTTTTTTCCACCTCCTATGGTTCCTATGACTTTTCCGTCGGGCATCACAACCATTTTGCTATCGGTCTTGCGAGGCGTCGAACCTTTGGTTTCGATTACAAGACATAATACAGCCGGAAAATGATTTTCAACTATTTGAGCCAAAGATTGATAAAAAAACTTCATGGCATTTTTTATCAAAAATAAGCAATATCAGGGCTCGTGATTTATTCTTAGGACAAGCCTTAAATACAGGAAATTTCTGGTTACTGGATTCTTTTTTCGGAAAATAAAGGAAGATTGTTATTTAAAGGTACAGGATCCATGCGATGGACTGGATAAGATTTGTTCATTAAGGCTAATGTAGTCGGGGTGAGTGGATTCGAACCACCGACCCCCTGGTCCCAAACCAGGTGCGCTAACCAGACTGCGCTACACCCCGAAAGCCCTTAAAATTTTGATGGATGAATCCAACTGCGGTGAGGGGGGGATTCGAACCCCCGGTACGGCTACCCGTACGGCAGTTTAGCAAACTGCTGGTTTAAGCCTCTCACCCACCTCACCGGATTTTTTTGGCTTATTGATGTTCAAGTTTCAAAACCCGAATCTTTCAGACTTCATTCATCAAAAGAACGCTTCCCCTTCTCCTTGTATTTTTAGAAAGACCACGTTTCTGATTGAAGCTGCAAAAGTATAAAAAATTTCATTTATATCAAAAGCTTCAGTGAATTTCATATTTTCTTTTCGTCTCAGATAAAGACTCATTCAACTCTTTTGCCGGTTATAATTCTGGGAAGGTTTGTAATTTTGTGCCGGGAGTTATATGAAAAACAAAATTCTCATATCTATTTGAAAAAATCATATTTATTTTATACTCTTTTGGTTATAATTGCCATGGTGAGTGTATGGCTGGCAAACCATCAACATAATTTCGCAGCTAATTTCAATGGATTTACGGTAGTTTTCTGCATGCTGTTTCTCGATTTTATCCTCTGGTTGCATTTTTTCGGTGTCATTCGAAAATATAGCAAGAAGAAGAAATGTATCCTGTGCGTTCTTTTCTGGCTTCCTTTTATGCTGTTCGTTTTCGGCGCAGTTTATTCATTCCTGCAACCTTTCGGGTTATGGCCGCCAACGCTGCAAACATGGTATCTAGGATCGATTTTCATTGTTTATAGTGCAAAAGTATTGCCGGTTTTCATTTATGTAATTTCTGACATCATACACTGGATTACCGGATTAAAAAAGTTAGGCAAACAAAAGGAGAAAGCTTTTTTAGATGCTTTGCTCGATATGATTTCATCGCCCTTATGGGTAAAGTTTATTGCACGATCCGGTTTTTCGGTTGTTTTTATCGTTTTGATGTTTGGGGCCATCGTCTGGCCATATCGAGTCGAAATAAAAAAACTGAATTTTCCCCTTAAAGATTTACCTGCCTCATTCAATGGATTTCGCATCGTACAGATTTCGGACCTGCATCTGGGCAGTTGGCCTTCAAAGAAATCATTGAAAAAAATAGTAAGCAAGACGAATGACTTGAATCCTGATCTCATCGTATTTACGGGTGATCTGGTTACCTTCACAACTAAAGAAGCCTATCCTTTCCGTGAAATTTTGGGAAAACTCCATTCAGAAGAAGGCGTAATAACCATTTTAGGCAATCATGATTACGGTGGATATGTGAAATGGGCTTCACCTAATGCAAAGAATAAAAATCTGGAAGATTTATTCCGTTTATATCAAGAAATGGGCTGGAAACTGCTTCTTAATGAATCTTTGGTCATTAATAAGAATGGGGAACAGATTGCAATTTTGGGAGTAGAAAACTGGGGCAGTCAGAAAAGATTTCCCCAAAGAGCCAACCTTGAGAAGACTTTGGCTCAAGTTGAAAATATTCCTGTTAAGATTCTTCTTTCACACGATCCAACTTATTGGGAAAAAATAGTGAATCAGAGAGATATATCTATTCTTCTTACGCTTTCCGGACATACTCATGGAATGCAAATTGGTATCGAAACCGGAAATTTCCGCTGGAGCCCTGCAAAATTTATTTACACATATTGGTCGGGTTTATATAAAGATAGTAAAACCCCGCAATATCTCTATGTTAATCAAGGTTTGGGATGTATTGGTTATCCCGGGAGGATGGGGATATGGCCTGAAATCACTTTAATTGAATTGAAAGTTAAGTAAGCATTTAAATATCTAATTTATTTTAGCCATTTTGAGTAGTGTTATTCTTCTATTTTGAATCTCCATATTTGATACTCACCTTTTTTAGCGCCACGGTCGGAGCTAAAATAAATATATCCATCACTTGACCAGAAAGGAGAGAAATCGTCAGCAGGGTTATTAGTATGTTGTTTTAAATTTTCACCATTTACATCTATGGTATAAATGTCGGAGTCGGTTTTGTTTTTCTTGGTGAGTTGGAAGACAATTTGCGTTCCATCGGGGCTCCATTTAGGCCGAATAGCATATCCCAAATCTGAAGTAGTAAGCTGGCGAGGAGAATCTCCATCAATAGTCATGATCCACAAAGTTCCCACTTCTGCATTCTTTTGTTTGTTCAAATCGTATTTAATGAATGCAATCATGTTTCCATCGGGTGATATTGAAGGGAAACTTCCTTCACCTATCATTTTCAATTCTCCTGTTACGAGATTTTTAAGCCAAATCTGGTTTTTTGTAACAGTAACCAAGTTATAAATGGCAGCTTTATTATTCTTTTCAGATACTGCTATAAAAGAACGTGGTTGTGCCCCCTTTTCAAAAATAATGATTGTACCTTCAGGATTCCACGAAGGATTGTACTCATTTTCATCAGTATAGGTAACCTGCGTAATGGCTTTGCCTTTATAAGCATCTACATAGTAAATATCGAAATTATTCTTATCGTAGTACTGAAAAGCTATTTTCCCTTTAGCTACACAAACTGCTGGCGATACGTTTAGGTTTGTTCCGTAAGTTTTTTGAATGGTGGCTCTCGACAAAACATTATCTTTCATGTAAATGTTATAAGAACCATCCTTTTCTCTAACGGTAAAAACCAAATTAGTTCCTTCACTTCCCCCGTCAGAATCAAAACAGGGGTTTTCGTTGTCAGTGATTTTCGTCAGGGCATTGAAAGATTCTCCTTCGCTAACGATTAAATAGGTTGTAGTGGTACATCCATAAGCAATAATTATCAGGAGAAAAGCAGAAACAACGATTTTAGTAAAAAAGTTTGTTTTCATGGCTTGGGGTAATGTTTTTGGTGAATTGATTTTAGAAACAAATTTATAACAATATTGGAGAGTATTATCATCATAAAGTAATTTGTAGTAAAAATTTAATAATCCCTAAATCTTTGTTTTATAAGTTTCTCAATTTTAATCGTAAAAAGCTGATTTTGAATTATAAATCGAAAAAATTATTTCTGAGATAGTTCTTTTGTTGACGTTTCAGTGAGGGATTAAAGTACCTCCAAAATTATTATCAGGTCATTGGGCTGAAGTAAACCGAATTTCTTTCTTTCCTTAAAGAGAGAAATTTGCGAATCTTAATCATTCTCTAAAGATTCGGCTCATATTTAAGGGGTTTTGAAAATTTTGTTTTTACTGAATTACAATTAGGCTTGGATTCTAAAATCTATTCTTTCACAATCCAGTTTACTTTGATTTATTTTTGCAGCCTTAAACGACGTATTTAACTTTATTATGGAAGATTATCGCCAACCAAAACCTGAATGGATAAAAGTTCATATCAAAAAGGATCAGAAATATCGCCAAACTGCTTCCTTGTTGAAATCTTACTCACTTAATACCATTTGTAGCAGCGGAAACTGTCCCAACATTAAAGAATGCTGGAAATACGGGACAGCTACTTTTATGATTTTGGGGGAAATTTGTACGAGGGCCTGTAAATTTTGCAACACGGCGACGGGTAAACCCATGCCCCCAGATCCCGATGAACCCCAGCGATTAGCTAAGGCTGCCGTAGAGATGGGTTTACGCTATATCGTCGTCACCTCTGTTGACAGGGATGACCTCGAAGACTTGGGAGCAGATCATTGGGTTAGGACGATTGTTGCCATACGCGAATGCCTACCCCAGGCACAAATAGAAGTATTGATCCCGGATTTTCAAGGCAGGGAGAACCTGATTCAAAGAATTATTAAAGGAAAACCCGATGTCGTCGGTCATAATCTTGAAACTATAGAGCGGCTTACTCCTATGATTCGAAGCCGTGCTCGATATAATGTAAGCCTCGAGGTAATCCGTCAGTTAGCCAAAAGTGGCATACCGGCCAAATCGGGAATTATGGTGGGTCTCGGCGAATCTTTCGAAGAAATATTACAAACTATGGACGATCTCCTCGATGCGGGTTGTTCTATAATGACCATCGGCCAATATCTGAGACCTTCTCCTCGGCATTATCCTGTGATGGAATATATTCAACCTGAGATTTTTAGTGAGCTAAAAAAAATTGCTCTCGAAAAGGGATTCAAGGCTGCTGAATGTGGACCTTTGGTGCGTTCATCCTATCATGCATCTGAGTATAAAATTTGAAATGACACTGCATCACAAAACACTTTGTATCGATCTGGGATTGGCTGAATATAAACAAAGCTGGGACTATCAGGAACAATTGTGCCGCCAATTGCAAAAGGCTGTTTTAAATGGTTCGTATGCCAATGCTTGCAATTACTTGCTGTTTGTTGAACATCCCCATGTTTATACACTCGGGAAAAATGGAAAACCAGGCAATTTGCTGGTAAATAGTAAATTTTTAAACAAAATCGGAGCAAGTTTTTGTATGACCAATAGGGGAGGAGATATTACATATCATGGACCGGGTCAAATTGTGGTTTACCCTTTATTTTACCTCGAAGCCTTTCGGATGGGTGTGAGGCAGTATATCGAAAATCTCGAAGAAGCCGTGATCCGTATGCTGAATGATTACCAAATAAAAGCCATGCTTATGCCTGGAGCTATTGGTGTATGGCTGGATGCTGATACACCCGCTGCACGTAAAATCTGTGCAATAGGGGTTAGGGTTAGCAGAGGAATTAGCATGCATGGGCTGGCACTTAATGTAAATACTCGACTCGAATATTTTAACTACATTCATCCTTGCGGATTTGTAGATAAGGGTGTGACCTCCATGGAAAAAGAACTCCATTCCAATCTTAATATCCACGAAGTGAAAGAAAATATAAGAGGAAAACTTGCCAATGCCTTTGACCTGGAATTTGTTTGAAGTTTCTTTATTACTCGAAAATTTTAAACTTACCGCGATATAGTGGAAGTTTTTTAGCTCGAACCTTGTCTGCTTGTGTCGCTCGATCGAATGACGATTGATCGGATTATTTTATCAGGAGTAAACAAATCGAAATGAAGTATTTTATTGGTTTTGAAATATTTATGCTAAAATAAATGGATTTGAAGTCTTTCTGTGAACAAGCAGTTGTTCTTTTAAATTCGTGTTGCTAAAAATTTGCATAAAATTGCAAAATGATTACCGAATATTATTTTATTATAAATCAATAAGTTATGAATAAGCATCTTTTATTAATTTTTATATGCTTAATAGCTTTGGCATCTAATGCCCAAACTTCCGACCTCGTTTTTTTGATACCGGCTGGAGAGAAATATGAGGGGCAAGATGTACTTAAGGAGATGGAGCGCATAGACCCTGATTATTTTAAAGCATATAATCAATTGATGAGAGGTTTCATGGCCGAGAGTTTTTCTCTTTACGATCTGATGCAGAATTATCGGGTTCATCAAGGAAAAATTTCAGAAAAAGAACCTTTATACATTGCTTTTACGCAGCACGGGATTAATCAGGCATGTAGGGGATTCGTTCTGCAAACGGAGAATGGAATAATTAAGAAGGATGAAACTTATTACATTGATTTCGATCGCGATATTCTGGATGAGAATCCGGCAAAGGCGGGATCAATTACTCAGGTTTTGCCTCAGGAGATTGGTCGGATAATTTTATCCCAGCTCTCGGGAAGAGTGAGTCAGATAGTGCCCAAGGAGCATTATTTTTGTACGCAAACCGATAGGGCTACGGCATTTTATGAAGGATTTGCCGAACATTTCAGATTTATTTCGGTTCAATCCGAACCCGATGAAAGAATCAAGAGAACCATTCAAGAAGATTTAAGGGAAATTGGTGTTTGGCTTCCTAAATATATCCATGGATTCAGGAGGGATTACAACCTGAAAGGGCGTTTTGGTGTGTTTCGTGCAAGTGCGCCGGTGTGGTATCCAAAACTCGAGATCATGCGGAACCACACATTTATTGAGGGCAGGTTGATTCAGCGTCCACCTCAATTAAGCCGAAACGACGATCCCTGGTTACAAATTTTATACAAGGATGCCAGCGTATGGCCCGATATCACTCGTTATAGAACAATGAACAATGCAGTGGCTACCGAAGGTGTCATCGCCACTTTCTTCTCCTATTTGATTGCATCCAACGGCAAGAAAAATTATTATCCTCCTTTGTATTACAGAGATTTTTTACCCGATGACTCGACTTTTATTTTTGAACGCCAGATATTTCCCTTGCGCAACGAGTATTTGAAAATTTTTACGGTTTTGGCAAAATATGTGCGAATGGATGTATTGGATTCGAGAACTCAAATTATCGATTTCATCGAAGGATATTCCAAAGAATTTCCTGACGAAGCCGGATTGGTAAAGGGGATATGGAGGGCTGCTTCAGGCATAGATTATCAACCTGATTTACCTGAACCTCTTTGGGTTGTAAATAATAATGCTCATTTTACTCCATGGGTTCTCTCACAATTTGGACCTAAATTAAAAACTTATCCTTTCGATATAAATAATTGCGATTCAGTTGAACTCATAGCCGTGAAAGGAGTTACACCAACGGATGCTGTAGAATTGATTCAATACAGAAATCAAAAGGGCGGTTTTCAATCACTCGCTCAGATGGCTTCCATCCCAAAACTCAGTCCTTCGGCCCGAGAGGGGCTTGCACAATTACAACCTTATCAAAAAGAAAAAATTAGCACTAAAAATCCTTCGCCAAGCTGGTTCTATACCTATACGCTCTGGGCTTTTCTCAAAACAGCATTTCTTTATTTCATTGTCATTGGTTTGATCTATTTTGGCGTGGCTCAGCTTCTTCATTATCATCCCAAACCTGTACAATATCTTTGGAATTTTCTTCAGTTCTTTTTGCTTTCGCTATTGGGAATAGTTTGTACGGCCATAACTACAAGAAACATCATGTTGTTTATGGGTTTTGTGTTGGTAATTCTTGCGATTCAATATGTCTTTCGTCGAAAACAGGGTATGGCATGTTGGTTCGAGATGGGAACCACCTTATTCATGAGTTTGTTGCTCGTTTACTCACTGTATTGAAGTTATAGAAGTTATATTTTATTGAAATTTGAACAAAAAGTATTAGGATGTTTAAAAGGCCTGTAAGACCTGTGAGCTCTTATTACTTTTTCGTTCGTTCCTTTGAGATCTAACAGGTCTCCAAGACCTGTTAAGTCTTTTCCCAATTTAAATATCATCCATTTTATCTTCCAGGTACACTTTATTCAAATCGTGCCAATACTCAAAATTAGCAGTATCACCAAACAAGCTCATCACGTATTCGCCGCTTAACCCAACTTGAGAGCCTTAGGGATGCAATTTCCTTTTATACAGCAACTTGAATCTTTAACTTTCAACTTTCGGGAAACACAAATTTTTTCCTGTAAAATGGTATCATTTCATATCCCATTGCTTTATAAATTTTTTGTACTTCCATCCTTGGTTTACTGCATATGCGAATATGCACTTTTTTGCCTTCCCTTTGCTTCATGCTTATGGTACCTGTCTTTTGCGTGTTCA
>Ga0209200_1000588_pt1 | contig 40665 bp, 33 predicted proteins | sample AD_UKC033_MetaG_FD_184406 | JGI IMG/M metagenome (GOLD analysis project Ga0209200, IMG submission 184406) | Active sludge microbial communities of municipal wastewater-treating anaerobic digesters from USA - AD_UKC033_MetaG (SPAdes) (version 2) | ecosystem: Engineered > Bioreactor > Anaerobic >... | reverse complement strand
CGGTTCCCCCTCTGAGTGATGTGATGCGGATATCCTACTGCGACGACCCTTGCCAATCTTGCCATGCCTTGATTCTATTCTTCCGGGACACACTTGTCAAGAATTAAGTATTGTGTCCCCTGATATCCCGACTCCGTAATTCAAGCATCAAGAGACGAGCTTCCATCGCCCGTTACAATTGAATCCACTGTTCGCCTATGATTTTTCCTATAACTTCACTTTCTTCAGTAGTCAGTTTCTTTGGTTCGTCATGGTAGTCAGGAGCAAATAACTCAAAAGTAAATACAAAACCAAGCAACGCCATCTCTCCATTATTAGGACATTTTAGTACCCAGTATTCATGAAGGTCAGCCTTTGGACTCCATTCCTTAATTTGAGAGGCTTCCTCCCATTTCTTTTGGGAAATAGACTTTTCAAGTTCTTTATGAATTTCACTTCCTTGAATTGAAGTCGCCAATTTAAACAAAAAATGGCGACTGGGCCTTCCTTCGCATAATGGACATCGACGTACAGCGGCCAACTCATACCCACTTTTTGTCTTGCTCTTTGTTGCTCGCACAGCATACCTGAGATCAGATAATTCGCGAATTTTTATCTTAATCTTTTCAATAATTTCCATTTTCAACTCCGGTTACTGTGGTGTCGTGGCATCATAAACATTTTCACCAGCTTTTTCACCCACCAACGCGCCTATTATCCCCCCACCAACACCACCAATAACTGCGCCAATAGCTGCGCCAGCAGGAGTGAAAAATGCGCCAATCAATGCTCCACCTTTTGCGCCTTCTGCACCGAAAGCAATAGCTCCAAGCCAAGCCCCGGACTCTTTTGCCATGGTTTTACATTTTTGTCCTTCAGGCGCTTTTGCCACATTTATCGCAGAGATTGCAGCGCCTGCTCCGAGCATGAGAGGTCCCGCTTTACCCGCAACTCCCATTGCGGCATTGACTTCCGCATTGGTCTTGGTAACAGTGCCAGTCAGGTTAGAACCAAGCGTTGAACTGGGTTTCATCGTTTCTGCTATAGCTGCCCCAGCCGGTGTTGTCATATTTCTTGCACTTGTCACTAAAGCATCTCTCGCGGCGTTGCCACCTTCCGGAAGCTTGGATACAGCCTCTTTATAGCCTGTTCTAACGATAGCATCACTCGTTGCCTGTGCACCCAGACTTACTGCAGCTCCTTGTAAAGGTTTTTCTTCTTTTCCTGTATCTCCTTGCGGGCTCGGACTGCCTTCAGTGTCTGGACCCTTTGGGCCAGCCACTTTCCTTAAATCGCTCATAAACTGACCCAAATCTCCCGTATGTCCTGTGGGATCATTAAAGCTTACCGGATTGCCAGTAACATAAGCGTAGAGATTAAAACTTTGAGGATTTGTCAACTTTCCTCTGACATTATCCGGCTTCATGAAGCGACCTATATTGCTTCCATAGTATCTGAAATGCATGTAATCATACCCGGTTGCCTTGTCCCTCTCATGGCCGGTGTACTGGTGTGTGTTCTTGACTGTATCTTCATCCCCGGTGGGATATGGCGCTATCTCCACGCCGAAGGGTTCGTAGTCATGGCGACTTACAACCCCGGTTGGGTTTGCCGCAGTGGGGGTGGTCGTAATCAGCCTCGTTGTTCCGAGATGATCCCAGTGGTAGAAGAGGTATTCGGGGGCGGAGGCTTCTGTGCGGGATGAAGGCTGAAGGCTTAAGGCTGAAGGATTGTCTTTATCCGCTGTCGCGTTCATATCACCATTGTCGGCCTGTCTGCCCTTGTTGTCAATTCCCTTGAGCCGGTTAAGCTCCCTCAGGATGCTTTTCTTCTCCTCGCTCTTCTCCGTTTCCGAGAAGATCCTGCATTCGAAGTTCACTTCCTTGTTTCCGCAGAAGACCACCACCATCTCGAGCCCCGTTTCGGCAAAGCAGTTCTCCTCCGTAGACACCCTGTAAAACCCGTTCTCCAGCATCGCGAACTGGTACCTTCCCGAACTGTCCGTCGTCGTGCTCGCGATGAGGCCCGTATCGCCGACTATACTTTCCTTAAGATTTACCACGACTCCGGATAGCGGCACATCCCCGCCTGCCGTCACCACGCCGTAGATGGCGTACGTCAGGCGCCTCGCCGTGAAGTTCACCTCCATGACATCCGCTCCCGCTATCGTCACCTCCGTTTGCGTCGGAGTAAAGCCGTACTCGCAAGGATAGCTCGGCGCGAGAGTGAATGTGTCCCCCGCCGGATATCGGGGGACACAATACTTAATTCCCAAGATCATTCGCCGGCCTGCCTTTGCTCAATTCCATTTCTGCTCCTTTTCATCATTTCGTTTGCGGATATTCCCAGTAAAGGGATCATCTGACGAATACCTTCACAGAATCGCTTTTCCCGTCCGAATCCCTGGCTTCGATCCTGTGCTCTCCCCTTGTGAAGGGCCAGAAGGTTTTCGCGCCGCTTTTGGCTTTCCTGAACGGCTTTCCGTCTATCACCCATGAGACTTCTCCTTTTCCGTTCATCGATTCGAGATAGACTCCCTGGTAGGGAGCTTTCAGCGTCGGATCGAAGAGGAACACTGCTGACGGAAGAGGAGACGATATGGCGAATTCCTTTTTTTCTTCGCGCGACGCGCCTGCGAGGGCGTCTTCCGGGATCTCCCTGTAGAGCCCCATCGATCTCGCCCATTCATCGAAGGGCTGGGGATATCTCGCATATGTCCTTCCCTTGTGCCTGATGTGCCATTCGCACACCTCTGGGATCTTGTCCTGCGGAAGCTCCTCGATGATCATTGACGGACAGGCTTCTCCCGCGAGTCCCCCGGAAAGCGAGCAGAGCTCGACTTTCTTCAGCGAACCCGGGTCCTGAAGGATCCTTTCCTCCGGCGGAGGCTCCATTCCCCTGGTCCTCAGGACGGCTTCCTCCATTATCTCGTGGAAGATCGGCCCGGCCCCGGAAACACCGCTCGAATACTTGAGCGGCCTCCTGTCGAAGTTGCCCACCCAGACGCCCACTGTGATGTCCCGGTCGTACCCGAAAGCCCAGTTGTCCCTGTAGCCTTCGGAGGTCCCGGTCTTGGCGGCGACCGCGTATGGAAAATCAAGCACGCTGTTCCTTCCGAAGGCGAACTCCCTGGCCCTCGGGTCGGAGAGCACATCGGCAACTAGATAACACGACTCGTAGGAGAACAGCCTCCTCGCCTCCTCCCTCTGTTTTCCCGCGAGCTTGACGGGCTTGATAAAGCTGCCTCCCCTTGCCAGCGCTGAATAGAGGGCGGCAAGTTCGTCCAGCCTGACCTCCGCGTTGCCGAGGGCCAGACCGTATCCGTAATAATCCGCCGACTTGTCGATCGTCGTGATCCCTCCGCTTTTCAGCCGTTCGATGAAAGCGTCGACCCCTATCCTGCTCAGGAGATAAACCGCCGGGACATTCACGGACCCCGCCAGCGATCTCCTCGCGGAGAGCGGCCCCCTGAACTTGTTGTCGTAATTCCTCGGCTTGTAATAAGCCCCTTCTTTCTGCGTTCCGTACGCCTGCGGAATGTCCGGCAGTATCGAAGCGGAAGTGAGATCGCCCTCGAACGCCATCGCGTAGAGGAAAGGCTTCAGCGCCGAGCCGGGCTGTCTCGGAGCGACGACTCCGTCGATCGAGCCTCCCGTTTCACCTGAACCATAGCATCCCGAACCTTCCCACGCGAGCCATTCGCCGCTCCTGTTGTCGAGTATCACCACGGCGGCGCTTCCCGCGCCTATCTTCTCGAGAAGCTTCCTGTTCGAATTGATGATCCTCTGGACATCTCCCTGGAGGTTGATATCAAGAGTCGTGACGCAGTTCCCCTTGAATCCTTTCGGGAGCTCGTCCCTCACCCTTTCGACGAAGTGGGGGGCGGAGAACGGTTCCGGGGCCCTTGATACCGTTATCCTCTCGCCGACAGCCCGCGCATAGCTTTCCTCCGAGACAAAACCAAGCTCCCTCATCCTTTTCAGGACGCGCTCCTGGCGCTTCTTCAAACCTTCGGGGTTCTTCGACGGGTCGAGCCTGGTCGGCGCCTTCGGGAGCGAGGCGAGGTAGGCGCACTGCGCGGCCGTGAGCTTTTCGGGAGATGTCCTGAAATAGGCCTCCGCCGCTTTCCTGATGCCTTCGCAGTTCTTTCCGTAAGGCGCCAGGTTGAGGTAGAGGGCCATGATCTCTTTCTTGGTGAGCCTGCTCTCGAGCCTCAGGGCGTAGACCGCTTCTTTCAGTTTTCCGAATATGCCGCTTCCCCTCCTGTTGATGAGCCTTTTCGCGGTCTGCTGTGTGAGCGTCGAGCCGCCTTCCCTGAGCGAGAAGGACCTGATGTCCACGGCCGCCGCCCTCGCCACCGCCACCGGGTCTATGCCGTTGTGGCTGTAGAACCTGTGGTCCTCGGCGGCCATCGTCGCGCCCTCGACGAGCGGAGGGATGGAGGCCGGCTCCAGCCAGTTGCTCCTAACTTCCCTGCCCGAAAGAGTTTCGTAAAGAAGGATGCCGTTCCTGTCGAAGATCCTCAAAGATTCGGACCTGCCGGACGGTTCCGCGCCCGCGGGGAGCGGCCCTAGCACCAGCCAGAGCGATATCGCGAGCGCTGCCGCGAGAGCCGCGACAAGAACTGCCGTGGCTCTCATCACGCGACGCTTCCCTTGATGCCTTCGGTCACTTCCTTCCCTGGCCGTCGGAGACCTTCACGAGCACCCCCTGTCCCCTGCCGTTCACTCCCGCGTCGTACATCTCCTCGGCGGAGGGTGATGCCGCCTGGAACTCTCCCGATGTTGTCGCCCTCGCGAGGTAAGTGAACTGGTGCTTCCCCGGCGACAGGTAATCCGCGAACATCACGACCCTGTCGTCGTGCTTCTCGATCTGCCTGAAGCCGCTTATCCACCACCAGTCGTAATATTCCCATTCGTAGTATCCGTAGTAATCCTCATCTTCGCCCCGGCTGTCGTTCGGCTTCATGCTCTTCAGCTTCTTCGCAGTGGTGGCGAAGGCGCCGTCGAGGATCTCGAAACCTGCAGGGAGCGGGTCTGTCACCACCACGTTGTAGCTCTTGTCGGGGACGGTCACTTCGAGGTGCACCTCGACCATCTCTCCCGCTGTGAAGGACGTCTTCTCCTCCTTCGAGCCCGAAGCGGTGTATGTCCTCTTTACGGCTATGCCCCTGACCAGCGGCGAGAGCATGACTCCTCTCGGCGCGTACCTCAGCCTCACGGAATAATGAAGCTTGTCGCCGGTTCCCGAAGCGAGCTTGAGCGCGAATTTCCCCCGGACCGATTTCGCAAGCTCTTCCATCGGGACCGCCCTCGTGAGCTCTGGGCCGTTCTTGTCGCCGAGGACAGCATCGAACAGGGTCTTGCCGTTTAGCGTGACGGTCACCGGGCACCTGGCGGACATTTCCGCCTGTTTCTTCGCGTACGCGGCGAGCGCTTCGTAGATCATGGCGTTGCGGTGAGTGTTCCATTCGTCCTGGACCCTTCCCCTTTCGACCAGGAACTTTGCGAGCCTGAACTGCATGTCCGTGTCGTTGGTGTTGGTGATGAAGCTCTTCAGGGCGGCCGCTGTCGCTATCTCGTCGGAAGCCCAGTAGTAGTAGTAATAGGTGTCCCTGTTCTCCTTCAGGTAACCCTTCTGCCCTGACATGACCAGGCGGGACCTTACCGCGTTCTCCAGCGTCCTGGCCGCCGAGGCTTTTCCGGATTTTACGGCCGCGTCCCACAGGTGGCAGAGCGAGATCGTCGGAACGGAAGCGACCTTCTCAAGCATCAGGTTGAGGATCTGGTCGGAGTTCCTTCCCCCTTCGGCTATGACCTTTGCGGCGAAGGAGCTCTCCTCGTACCAGCAGTAATAGTATTCGGGCGTTATCTTCCTGTCCTTCGTCATGAGCCCTTCCAGGTAGTTCACGCACTCCGTCAGCATCTCTTCGTCGGGAAGAAGCCCTTCCTCCTTCGCCCTCTGCAGGAGGTGGCAGATGTAGGCCGACAGGTACGGCTGGGAAACGCCGTCTCCAACCCAGAGGCCGAAGCCTCCGTCGCTTCTCTGGAAAGGCCCGAGCCCCTTGATCCCGTCGATGATGACCTTCTTGGCTTTCTCGCCCTTGTCGCCGGTCTTCCCGAGGAGCCTGCCCAGCGCGTAGCTGTTGAGAAGGACGATGATCCTGGAAGACCGCTGTTCCGCGCATCCGTAAGGGTATTCTATGACGAAGTTGAACCCGTCCTTTATCTCCGCCATCAGGTTCTGCGATACCGTGACCTCCAGCCCTCCGATCGTGGTGAATATGTCCCCGGGGACCTCTCCTTCGAGGAGGACTTCCCCGCTGAACTCTCCCGCCTGCACCTTCGTGACCTTCTCCAGCGGGTAGTTGACCGGGATGTCCAGTTCGAACGCGTCGTTCTCGTCGAGGAGAGACGCCCTGACGCGAACCCTCGCTGTCCCGGGCAGAAGCCCCTTCATCTTCCACCTGAACTCCGATTTGCCTTTCGCTGCTATCTCGGCGCTCTTCTCGGAGGCTTCGACGGAAAGCAACGCGGGCGTCAGGCTCTCGATGTTGACCTTTCCCGTCCCGCCCTTCGACAGGCGGGAGTTAAGGAGCACGCCCGCGTAGGCCTCGTCGCCCGCTGTGAGGAAGCGCGGGAAGGCGGGAGTGAGAAGCAGCTTCTGCGAGACGATGAACTCCTTCTCCCCCGAGCCGAACCTGCTGAGCCTGTCGTGCGCGACCGCCATAATCCTGAAGGCGGTCAGGGATTCCGGCAGGAGGAACTCTCCCTCGAACGAGCCGTCGGCGCCCGTCATCGCGGACCCGACCCAGAAGGCGAGGACCCTGAAATCCTTCCTTATCTGCGAGGCCTGGCCGTATTCCATGCCTCCTCCGCCCCCCTCGTCCTCGCCCTTCGGAATGCTGACCCTCGCGGAGATAAGTTTCTCGCGGGAATCGGCGTTGAAGACCGAAAGAGGCCTTTCGACCCAGAACGATTTCGACGGGTCCGGGGTCTTGTAATTGGTAAGGTTCAGGACGCCCACATCCACGGCCCAGAGGGTTACTTCGGCGCCCTGCACGGGAGCTCCCGCGATGTCCCTGACGGTCGCCTTCACCTTCGCCTTGTCGGCGGGGCGGTATTCCTCCCTGTCGCTGGAGACGGACACCCTGAGGTTCTTCGTCTCGTTCTCGACGGAGATCTTCGCGTAGCCGATCCTGAAGGCGGGCTTGTCGTTCTCGTCCTCTCCGCTCCTGCCCTTGAGCAGTATCACCGAGACATAAATGTTGGGGATGTCGTCCTCCGTCAGCTTTATCTCCACCATCTGCTGGGTCGACGTCAGGTCGAGCGTCCTGCAGCTCCTGACCGTCTCCCTCTCTGTAGTGAGTAGGATCCGCCCCGTTTCCCACGGGGACTTGATGAATATCCTGGCGGTGTCGCCGGGCTTGTATTTCGGCTTCTCCACCATCACCTCGATCTTGTTGTCGGTGCGCCTTTCCCAGGGCGTGTAGCCTCCGCCGTAGAACCACCACGACGAGCTGACCTCCCGGGTCATGCCTCCGATGTCCGCCTTGGCCCTCACGATGTACTCCCCGCCGGAGGGCACCTGGAAAGCCAGGTCTACGGGTGCTTCGGCGCTCCTCACCTTTCGCGTCTCGACGATCTCGAAGTCCCAGTTCGACTCCCATTCGTAGTATGAATCGCCCGTCGCGGAATTGGAGCTTCTCCAGACCATCTTCGAAAGTTCGACCTCGACGTCGATCCCAGGGACCGCCTTTCCGTCGCTGCTCAGGACCACCATCCTGGTCTTTATTCCTTCCTTGTAATCCCTGAAGGCCCATTCGCCCTCGAACAGGCCGATGAAATGATCGGGGTAGAGGACGGTCGTCCCGCTCGAGGAGATGCTCTGCCTCGTCACGTCCGTCACCTCGGTCTCGACCGAGTATTCCATCGGGACGGGCTGCGGCGTTATCGGGAAGGACATCTTCAGCTCGCCGTCGGCGTCGAGCTTCGCCTCTCCCTCCTGCACCGTATCCCTGTCTTTCATCTTTCTTTCGTCCCACCAGCAGAGCCTGTAGTTCCAGTTCTCGCCCGGGAAGACCTCAGTCACCTCCTCGGGAAGGCTGTAGGAGGGCCTTCCCTGGAAATGGTACTTGACGTCTCCCGCGGAAAGTGGCGCGCCGAAAAGATACGAAGCCGAGAGCTTCCCCTCGAGCGAGGTTTCGCCCTGCTTCCCGGAAATGTCCACGCTTACGCGGAAATCGGGCTTCCTGTAAGCGGCCACCAGGAAGCTCCCGTAGATCCTCTGCTCCTCGCCGAAGGATATGGCGATCTCGTAGCGCCCGAGCGCCGCCTCCTTCGGAATGCTGAAGACACCGTCGGAGCTTGACATCGAGGAGAGGGTCACGGTCCTGCTTTCCCTCACCTTCCCCTTGGGGTCGGTCAGTTCTATCACGACGGAAGAGCCGGGGTCGAAAAGGGCGAAAACGCCCTTGACCTTGTTCCTGAGGATGGCCTTGTAATGGACTTCCTCGCCCAGCTTGTAAACTCCCCTGTCGGTGAAAATGATCCCCGCCTTCTTCCGGGTCACTCCGAGGTTCCAGCTGTAAGGGATGTCGAACCGCCACGGCTCCATCCCATCCGCCCAGTCGTTGACGATGTAAGCGGTGTCGCCGTCCTTCCTGGCGATCACGGCGAAGAGCCTGTTGTAATAGGAGGCGTATTCGCCCTCGGGGACCGAAAAAGGCGCCTTGTCGATGGCCGCTATCCCGCGCTCGTCGGTGACCGCGGCTGCGATCACGCGGTTGTCCATGCTCCTGATCTCCACCTGGCATCCCGCCACCGGTCTGGCGCTTGACAGGGAGGTCACGTGGACGAGACATTCCTCGGGGCTGTACTTGAGGGTGAGTCCGAGGTCGGTCACCTGGATCAGCGCGGTCTTCGAGCCGTCGTACCAATGGCTCGATACGGGAGCGTCCTTGTAAGCCTGCTTCAGCGCTATGGAGGCCCATACTATCCCCTTGCCCCCCGCGTTCAGGAAAGGCTTCAGTTCGAGGCCCGCGTTGAACACCTTGTCCTGCCTGAAGCCCTTGATCTCCCTGGTCTCCTTGACCATCTTCCCGGTGTTGACTAGCGAAAGCATTTCTCCTTCGCCGCTATATCCGCTGTTGAGTATCGGGACCAGTTCCTCGACCGGGACTGGAGCCATCTTCTGCTCGACGGTCACGACGTTCCTGGCGTAGAAGGGCACCATCGTCCCTCGCGCGCTCTCCCAGACGCCCTCTCCTTCCCCGAAGGAGACGTATGCCCGGCTCAGCGTGAACTCGAAAGAAGCGTAGGCGGGATACCCGAGCTGCTCGCCGTCGACGGACTTCATGTTCTCGTCCACCCTGAAAAGATAGTGATGGCCGGCCTCGGGCTTGAATCCCAGCATTCCGAGCGAGAGATATGATGTCTGCGTGCCCTCCGGCTCCTTCAGCTCTATCTCGGTCCCTTCGGTCATGTCGTAGCCTTTCAGGTTCCGGTAAAGCTCCTTGTAATCGACCGCCTTGGAAAAATCGATGGTGGGATGGCCGTCAACTGTAAAAGTGGGCTTGGGCCTTCCTCCGTAATGGTCGACCAGGAACAGCGCGCTGAACCCCGTCAGCGGGTATTCGATGCCGTTCTTCGGCGACACGCCGCCCTCGAGCGCTTTCGTCTGGGAGTCGAACTTCAGCACGAGGTCCGCATGGAGCGGAGGGGCTGACACCGTCTCGACGACCATGATGTTGCTGTCGCCTGAATTTCTCATGTACCACCCGAAATGGCTCTTCACGAAGGAATCGACCTGTTCGGTCCTCTTTTCGGCGACCCGGAACACAAGTTGCCTTCTATTTTTAACCTCGTCATAGACCCTCTCGAGCTTGGCGTAGAGCCTATCCCGCGCGCCGGGCTCTCTCCGGTCCATTTCCCTGAACCCCTCGGGGGTGAGGACGTTCGAGGAAAGCTGCTTCTCGCGCGTCGTTATGGCAAGGTGCCTGGCGATCCCTTGAGGATCGACGGGCTGGTTGAAAAGGACGGCTATGACCGCCGGAGAATCGAGATCCTCGCGGTTCCTCATCATCGCCGCGCTGATTATCTTCAGAGTGGGGGTGGTGAAGCTGAAGGAGTAATCCTGTCCGAGGACGCTTCCCGAAATGCTCGACGCGCCCTTTTTGACCGTCACGACGAACCTGGTCGAGTACGGCACCTTCTCCTTCTCTCCCGGGACTATCTTCAGCAGGCGGTCCGAACCCCAGTAGGCGCGCCACCCTGTAGTGGGAGTTATGGTGATGTAAGATGGAAGCCGGTTGGCCTCGTCAGGGGTCTCCAGCGTGTTCACCATCGACTCGGAGAAAAGAATCTGGATGCTCTCGAACCTGTCCCGTTCGAGATTCTGAAGCTCTCCCTGCGGGTTGGCCGAAAGCACCTCGAGATCCCCTGCGAAGGCGGCGATGACGCACACCGACAGGAACAACGAGACCGTTAGAACGCGGATTCTGCCCACTTTGCACCTCCTGGGGCTAGGATATTCTTCCGTTTTTCTTTTTTCAAGGGGTTGTTCGTGGAAGGCCGATCGGTCAGGGGTTCAGGGTTTCCCGAGCTCCTCCGCGAGGAACTTCTCGAGGTTCCCGTACCTGAAGAGGTATCCGGCCTTTTCCAGCCTGGCGGGCTTCGCCCTGACGCCTCCGAGAAGCAGCTCGTCGGCCATCGGGCCGAACGCGGCCTTCAGGGCGAAAGCGGGGACCGTGAGGAAAGCCTTTTTGTGAAGTGCCTCCGCGAGATATTTCGTGAACTCGGCGTTGGAAACGCCGTTCGGAGAGGTCACGTTGACAGCGCCCTCCAGGCTTTCTTTCCTCATCATAAAATCGAAAACGAAAGGAAGCTCCCTCGAAGCCACCCACGACACGGGCTGGCTCCCCCCGCCGAGCTTTCCTCCGAGGTTCATCCTGAAGAGCGGCAGCATCTTCTTCAGGACGCCGCCGCCTTTGCCGAGAACGACGCCGAGCCTCGCCGCGACGACACGGGTCCCCTTCTCCTTCAACGGCAGGGACGCCTTCTCCCATTTTTCGCAGACCTCGGCGAGGAACCCCTCGCCTTTTGGAGTATCTTCATCGGCGGCCGGGCCGTCGTAGCCGTAATATCCGACTGCGGAAGCGCTCACGAGCAGGGCCGGAGGTTTATCCATCCCGATTATCGTGTCCGTGAGAAATCCGGCGGTTCCGACCCTCGAACTTATGATCTCAGCTCTTTTCCGCTTCGTCCACCTCGCAGAAATCGAAGCGCCCGAGAGGTTCACTATCACGCTCACGGAGTCGAGGGCTTTTCTGTCGAGTATCCCGTGCTCTGGATTCCAGTAAAATTCGTCGGCGGAGAGAGGTTTCCTGCGTACGAGGGTGGAGACCTGGCAGCCCAAAGCCTTCAGCCCCGGGACCAGCACGCTCCCGACGAATCCTCCGGCGCCCGAGATCAGGACCCTCGCGGACATGACCCTGCTAGTGCGCCCGGTTGTTCTTCTTGAGAAGTTCGATACCCTCGAGCGGGAGGGCTTTCCCGAAATAGTGGCCCTGGAAGTGGTCGCATTCCGCGTCCTTGAGCAGGCGGTACTGCCCCTCAGTCTCAACGCCTTCCGCCACCACCTCGAGCCCGAGGCCGTGCGCCATCGTGATTATGGCCTTGATGATCGCCAGGTCCTTGGGGTCCCTTTCCATGTCCCTGATGAAGGACATGTCTATCTTCAGGCAGTGTATGGGGAACCTCTTGAGATATGTCATGGAAGAATAGCCGGCCCCGAAATCGTCGATCGCGAGCCTGATGCCTCTCCTGCTGAGAGCGTAGAGCATGGCCGTGGTACTGTCGAGGTCCATGACGGCCGTCCTCTCGGTTATCTCCAGCTCGAGGTACTGGGGGTTCAGGTCAACCCTTTCCAGGACCCTTTCGAGGACGTCAAGGAGGTCCCTCCTGTGGAACTGCCTGGCCGAAAGGTTGACCGCCATCTTCAGGTTCGGGAACCCCTCGGCGTGGAGGTTCTTGAGGTTGCTGCACGCCACGTTGAGGACCCATTCCCCCAGCGGCACGATGAGCCCGCTTTCCTCGGCGATCGGAATGAACTTCTCCGGGGATACCATGCCGTACTTGGGGTCTATCCATCTGAGCAGGGCTTCGAGCCCCACGATCCCCTGGCCCTTCTCGACTATGGGCTGGAAGTAGAGCGCGAGCTCGTTCCTGTCGATCGCCCCGTGCAGGCGGTTCCTCAGGTCGATCCTTTCCTTCGCCTCCTCGCTCATTTCCATCCTGTAGAACTGGTACGCCGCCCCGCCTTCCGCCTTCGCCCTGAACATGGCTATGTCGGCGTTCTTCAGCAGAGCCTCGAGGTCCTCGCCGTCCTCGGGAAAGACGCAGATGCCTATCGACAGGGAGATGTGGAATTCCTTGCCCGAGAAGCTGAACGGTTCTTCGAAGGCGAGAAGTATCTTCTTGGCCATCGCCTCCGCATCCTCGGCTCCCGCGTTCTTGAGGATCACGGTGAACTCGTCGCTCCCGATCCTGCCGAGGCCCGCGCTGTCCTCTATGGTGGAAGCCAGCCTCGAAGCGGCGGCCCTCAATATCTTGTCGCCCAGTATGTGCCCTTCCGTGTCGTTGAGCTCCTTGAATCGGTCGAGGTCGAGGAACAACAATGCCACGTTCTTGTTCTTCTCTCCCGCCTCCTCCATAGCCTTCAGCAGGTTCTCGTGAAAAGCCCACCTGTTCTCGAGCCCCGTGAGGAAATCGTGGTGGGCGAGGTACTTGAGGTTCTCCTGCGCCTGGACGATGCCGGTGATGTCGAAAGCGGTCGCGACGATGGCCTCCTCGCCGTCGAGCTGCGTCGCTCCCCCCGTGAATGCGACCCACTTCTCCTCTCCCCTCTTGGTCAGTATCCTGAGCTGCTTGAAGGAGAGGTCCTTACCCTTTTTCATCTGCTTGGCGAACTCTTCGTGGGTCTGAACGAAATCGTCGGGATGGACCAGGTCCCAGAGCTGGAGGGCAAGCAACTCTTTCCTGGTGTAGCTTGTCAACATCTCGGCCGCGGCGTTGACGTAAACGATCCACTGGCCCCTGAAGATGAAAATCGAGGCGCTGGTGGTCTCGGCGAGCGTCCTGAACCTCTCCTCCGATTCCTTCAGCGAGAACTCCGCCTTCTTCCTGTCCGAGATGTCGAAAGCGGTCACCAGCGTCGAGGTCCTGCCTTCGAACTGTATCAGCGCGACGTTCAGCTGGAGCCAGATCTCCCTGCCTTCCTTGGTAAGCGCCACCACTTCGTAGTTCGACGGGACGTCCTCTCCCCTGACTCGGGCGGAGGCCCTCTCTTTCACCCAGGTCTGATAATCGCTCCGGAGGAACTCCCAGAATTTCTTCTGGTAGACCTCGCTGTCCTTGTAGCCGAGCATCTTGAGGCCAGAGGGGTTGATGTACTTGGTGGAATCGCCGTCGAATATCAGGATGCCGGCGCTGGTTGTTTCCGCCAGGACCCTCAGCCTCGCTTCGCCTTCCTTCAGCGCGTCGCCCGTCTTGCGCCTTTCGACGGCCATCGCTATCTGCCCCGAAACGAAAGTTAGCAGGTCGACTTCCCTCTTTCCGTAACGGAGGCCGGCCGTGTAGCTCTGGACCACGATCACGCCTATGGTGAGCTTGTTGACCACGAGCGGGACCCCCAGCCAGTCTATGCTCGGAGCGCCGTCCGTGACCACCTCGCCTTTCTTCAGGAGATCGGCGAAATTGTCGGGGTCCACGAGGAGCGGCTTGCCGGTCTTTATCACGTAGGAAGTGAGGTTCTTTCCGAGAGGCTCCGGCTTGGGAGCCTCGTCGAACTCGTCCACGAAATAGGGGAAATCGAGCAGTCCTGTCTTCTGGTCGTAGAGGGCGATGTAGAAATTCCGGGCGGCGATCAGTTCCTCGACTATCTTGTGTATGTGCGCGAAGAGTTCGGGAAGGGTGTTCGTGAACGACGCCGCCGACGCTATCCTGTATGTGGCGTTCTGGAGCTTCTCCGCCGTCTTCCTTGCTGTTATGTCCCTCTCGAAGAGGATGACCCTCTTTTCGCCCTCTTCGTACTGGAAGGTGGTTGCGGTCGTCTCCACCGCGAACGAGCCTCCCGTGGATACCTGCAGGTGCTCGATCTCGCAGAAGCTCTTTTCTTCCGACCCTACCCTGGCGAGCAGCTTGTCGAAAAGATGGAGGTCGTTATGCTTCGCGAGAAAATTCCTGTAATCAGCCCCGACCGCTTTTCCGGCGTCGATCCTGTGCATCTTCATCCACTGTGAGTTCGCGAAGACGATCCTGCTGTTGTCGTCCAGGAGGACGATGCCGTCCTTCATGGTCTCGCTAAGAGGACCGAGCATTTTCTTGAAGTTCTCGGCGTTCAGACGATAATTATTCAACGCACCCCCTGAACCGCAGCTTCCGATCCTTCCTGGAAATCGACCCGCTTTCCGGTTTGAACAACGATCTCGTTCTTTCCCCGGAAGCATCTCCTATCACGGGCAACGCCCGCAACGAGGATTTTTAATGATTCGACCGCTTTTTTCAACGAAAACGAGGTAGCCCCCGAGAACCTCATCCTTTTTTTCTCGCGAAGCTCATCTCGATCTCGTTCAGCATGGATTCGACATTTCTCTGTTTGACCGCGTCCTGATCCCTATCCGGCGGTGATGAAACGCCGTTCTTCGGGACATCCGGGGGGGAGGCGGCTTCATCTTCGTCGTGGCCCTGTTCGCCCGCGGCTCCCTTTCCTCCTGCTATCTCTTCCGCCCTCTTCAGGAGAAGCTCCTTCTGATCCCTTAAAAGGATCGGGCAGAGGATGCTGTTCCTGATCTCCCTCACTCGGCTCTTCAACTTCTGGCCGCTCATGCTTCCTTTTTTAAACTTTATCTCTTCCATCCGTCGGGAGAGCTCTTCGAACTTCTCTTCCGCGCCCTTCTCGAGGAACTTCGCCGCCTTTTTTTTCAGTTTCGAGCATAGCCGTTTTATCTCGGAATTCTCCTTTTCCGAAGCTTTGCGGCCGCTCTTCATCGAAACGAGAGCCGCGTCTGGCGTGTCGGGATACCCCTGCCACCCCGGCTCGGACATCAGCTTCAGGGAATCCTGCAGGAAGAGGATCTGTTCGATGTCGGAGTCATCCTTTGAAGGTTTTTCGAGCAGTTCCTCGAGTTCCTCCATGCAGCCCTCGACGGCCTCTTTTCTCTTATAAAACAGCCATTGTTGGTACTTCCGTTCCTCGTCCTGCTTTTCCCTCACTGCTTCCCTGGCAAGGGAAAAAGCCTCCCACAGCCTGGCCCTGTCGTTCTTCCTCAGAGGGGTTATCCGCCTGAATATGTCATGTATCCTGTCCGAGTGGAGCCAGAAAGCCTTGAAGTCCCAGCGGCCGCCTTCATAATGCGACCCCAGTTCCGCGATCTCCTTCTCCAGAGCTTCCGCGTTCGCGGCCTCGAGTTGCGTCCGTTCCTCCCTGCTAAGTTTGACCTCTTCGCTCATTCCTGTTCTCCTACGATGGAGCTCCCCCAACAAACCGGATTAGTCTACCACAGTTTTCCCGTTGGAGCCTCCTCCGCCCTCCGAAGAGTTGCATTTTACCCGAAATCTGTTCAAACTATGCCTTGTCTGAACGGAGGGCAGAAATTGAAAACCCGGGCAATCCTCCTGTTGTTGATGCTTATGCTCGCTTCTTCCTGCTGCGTGGATTTCGGCGGAAAGGAAAAGCGCTACAAGAAAATGATGCTTTGCGCCAGGAGGGTCAACAACGACAACTCCATCATGATCCTGAAAAAAGGTTCCTTCTGCTGCCCCCGCCTTCCGTCGCACGTGAACGACATCTCTTCTGCGAGGCGTTTTTATTACATGAAGGCCGCCGAGATATTCCCGGAAAGGGACGAAGCGTTCGAGGCCGTCGGCAGGACCTTCTGGGAAGAGGGGCGGCACGCGGAGGCTCTGGAGTACTATGAAAAAGCGCTGGGCCTGTCCCCGGGCAACATCAACGACCTGGTTGCGGTCGCGACTCTTCGAAGGACCTGCGGCAAGCTCGACGAAGCCCTGGAGACCCTATCTCTCCTCGAAAAGACCGAATTCCGGGAGAAAAGCAAGAGCCTGGCATACCTGAGGGGCAAGGTCGTCTACGAGCAGGGCGATACAAGGAAAGCGAAAGAGCTCTTCGAGAACGCTCTGGGCGATATCGAGAAAGGCGGGGGATCTTTCTATATCGGGCCGACGCCCTACACGATGAAGGACATCTATTTCTACCTGGCGCAGATCGAGCTAAAGCAGAATGAACCGCAGAAAGCCCACGAGCTTTTCCTGAAGTACCTTGCCGAGGAAGGACATCCCGATTTCGTAAGCACATACCAGGAGTGCCTCAGGCAGAGCGCCGGCGAACAGGAATTCCTTTACGGGCTGGTGGAGGAGAGATGGGCCCGGACGCACCAGTAGCCCCGTTTTGACATGAAACGCCTTTGTGAGATACTTCTATTTATAGTACCCCGAAGGGGGGGTAGACGGAGGAAAAATGGTAGTCAATAAAGAACCTGTTCTCGTCTGGCGTTATTTCGAAGAACTTTCAGCGATCCCCCGCCCGAGCGGCCATGAAAAGGCCGCCGCGGACTGGATAGCGAAGACCGCGAAGGAGCACGGCCTTCCATTCAAAAAGGACAAGGTAGGGAACGTGATGATCTCGATACCGGGCACGGCTTCCTTTGAAAAAGCGCCCGCCGTCGTTCTGCAGGGACACCTCGACATGGTCCCAGAGAAGAACCACGATTCGAAGCACGATTTCCTCAAGGACCCGATCGGCCTGAAAGTGGAAGGAGACTGGCTGAAGGCCAGGGGCACCACTCTGGGCGCCGACAACGGGATAGGGGTGGCGATGGCTCTCGCGCTCCTGGACGACAAGAAAGCACAGCACGGGCCGCTGGAACTCCTTTTCACGATCGACGAGGAGAGGGGCCTGAAGGGGGCGAACTCCCTCTCGAAGGACTTCGTCAAGGGCCGGAGGCTCATCAACGTTGATACAGAAGAGGAAGGCGCCATATACATCGGCTGCGCGGGAGGGGTTGATACCGCCCTCGAATTCAAGGTTTCCAGGGAGAAAAAAGGATTCTCCTCGATTCACACGCTCATGGTGACGGGATTGAGGGGAGGACATTCCGGGTCGGAGATACACGAGGGAAGGGGCAACGCCAACCAGCTCCTGGCAAGGATCCTGCTGGAGCTTGAAAAGCATGGTATCGAATACTTCCTCCACGAGATATCGGGAGGCTCGAAGAGGAACGCCATACCCAGGGAAGCCTTCGCGAAGATATCGGTCAAGCCCTCTTCCAAGGACAAGCTGAAGAAGCTCCTGAAAAAACTGACCGCCGAGTTCAGGTTCGAACTGCGGGGAATCGACGAGAAGGTTTCGGTCTCCCTGAAGGACGAAAAATCGGTCCCGGTGGGGCCTATCAGCAAGAAATCCAGGACCCGCCTTCTCTGGTTCCTTTCGGCGATACCCCACGGTCCCCTGGCTTTCGACAGGGAGATCCCGGGACTGGTGGAGACGTCTGCCAACTTCGCGATCGTGGAGACATCCGCGAAATCCGTGAAGGTCCACACTTCCCAGAGGTCGAGCGTCTGGTCCAAGCTCCAGTACGCGGCGGAGACGGTCAGGAACCTCGGGCTTGTTGCCGGGGCGAAAGCCGAAAGCTCGGGCATGTACCACGGTTGGACGCCTAATCTATCTTCCGCCCTGCTGCTCCAGGCGAAAAAGACCTACAAGAGGATCTCGGGAAAGGATGCGGAAGACAAAGCCATCCACGCGGGGCTGGAATGCGGCATCCTGGGAGAACGCTACCCCGGAATGGACATGATCTCGATGGGACCGGACATCCGCAACGCACACTCCCCGGACGAGATGGTATCGATACCGTCTGTGGAGAGGACGTACCTCTTCCTCAAGGAACTTCTGAAGGATCTGGCCGAGGCAAGGTAGCGCCGGCCCGGATCTTTTCTCGAGAAAAATCCCATGGGGGGTTGACCACCCCCCTTTTTTTTGCTAACATTGTGACCTTAATATAGTTAGCGGAGCGAAATGAAACTGAAAAGATACCATGTGATAGTTTTGAGAGAGGACGGCAAGCAGTATCAGAACCGTATCCTCGATTTTCTTTATGTCAGGAAGAGGATGGTCATCCTCGGGTTCCTTGCCGCCCTTCTTCTCATCGGGAACCTCGCCTTTCTCTTTCTGGCTGCCAGGCAGGGGTTCCTGATCGCCGAAACCCGCAAGGCCAAGGCTGACCTGACCGTTGCAAAGGAAAGCCTTTCAAGGGTCAAGGACGATCTATCAGTCGTCGAACGCCAGCTTCAGGGCACCGAGGAAAAGCTTTACCGCCTCGAGCACCTTGCGAAAGAACAGAACCTGAGCCTGCCCCAGTTAAGCCTCGCCGGGACCGGAGGCGGGATGAGCAGGAACATCGTCCCGAAGGGTTCATGGGATTTCGAAGATCCCGAGCTCAGGTCCATCTACCAGAAAATAGAGGACACGAAATCTTACTGCAACGCCCTGGTCCGCGAGACCGAGAATCTCGATTCCGTCCTCAACCCTCATCTTGTATCGCTTTCCCGCAAACCTTCCATATGGCCGGTCAAGGGATTCCTCTCTTCTCCGTACGGAGGAAGGCCTGATCCTATTCACGGAGCGCCTTCCTGGCATCAGGGGATTGACATATCGGCTCCTCGCGGTACCCCGGTCGTCGCGACCGCCGAAGGAATAGTCGCCTCGGCCGGCTGGATGACAGGGATGGGGAGCACGGTCGTTATCCAGCACGGCAACGGGATGGTGACCCTCTACGGTCATTTATGTGAGATAAAAGTTTCTCCCGGCCAAAAGGTCAAGAGATGGGACGTCGTAGGTAGCGTCGGCGCGACCGGCAGGGCGACCGGGAACCACTGCCATTATGAGGTCCACGTCAACGGCAGGCCGACGAATCCCGCCCATTTCATGAACTATTAAGAGGGCTTGACATTCAGCGCGACTAATATTATAATCCGCTCTCTTGATGGTTCGTCCATCAGGAAGGTTTGAGGAAAAAATAGAAAAGTGGATTATATATCGGATGTGATTAGGAAAGGAGAAAGTAAGATGAGAAAAGCTCTGTACGCAATGATGGTAGTTGCTTTACTTGGACTGATCGCCTGCGCGAAGCCGCCGCAGGCTGAGATCGACGCCGCCAAGGCCGCCCTCCAGGCTGCCAAGGCCGCCGAAGCAGCAATTTACGCCCCCGAGTCGCTGAAGGCCGTGACCGACAAGGAAGCCGCCCTCGACACGGAACTCGCCACCCAGCAGAACAAGTTCTTCAAGAGCTACAAGGTCGCCACCCAGCTCACCAGCGAACTTAAGCAGCTCGCCGAGAAGGCCAAGGCTGACGCGGCCGCCGGCAAAGAAAAAGCCAAGGGCGAAGCAGAAGCCGCCATCGTGGCCGCCGAGACCGGCATCCAGATGGCAGTCGAAACCCTGAAGCTGGCCCCCAAGGGCAAAGGCAGCCAGGCCGACATCGCAGCCATGCAGGGTGACATCGACGCCGCCACCACCGCCATCGGCGAAGCCAAGGCCGACATGACCGCCGAGAAGTACCTCGACGCCAAGTCGAAGGCCGAGAACGTCAAAGCCCAGGCCGAAAAGGTCTGCTCCGACGTCAAGGCCGCCTGGGAACTCAAGTTCCCCGGCAAGACCTTCCCCGAAGTGAAGCTTCCCGAAGCTCCCGCTCCGGCAGCCGAAACGAAGTAAACCAGTTCGAAAAATGATCCACGAAAGAGGGGGTGAAAAACCCCCTCTTTTTTTAAAGTGGATTCTCTTGAAAATGAGAGCGGTAAGATATAATATATAAACTTGTGGGAAAGAGATTTATGAAAGGTTTCTTATTACGCATACCGATCTACTTGGCCATCCTCCTTCTGGGGATTTATGCCGCCGAGACCGTGGTCCCGGAACTTGACGGCCGCAAAGACCTTCCCGTGGGAAGCGACGCGGTCAACGCAAGGAACATGCTGTATAAATCACTGAAGCACGGGGCCAAAGATTATTTTCCCCTGGAATACGACGACGCCGAGTACGTGCTCGACCAGGCGCGCAAGGCGGTCAACGCGGAACTCGCCCAGAACTGGTTCGTCAGGGATTTCACCTACTCCTCCGGGAAACTGTCCGAGGCCGAGGACAAGGTCTCTTCCCTTCTCTTGAAAACGGCGCGCCGCGAGAACGGCGACAGGATAGAAAGCGAAGCGAAGCTCAGGCAGCTTGAAGCCATCCTGAGGGAAGGCCGGGCTCTTCTCGAACACACCTCCATCAGCACCCTCGCGAGGCAGAGGTACACGACCGCGGACCTCCATTACAAGAACGCCAGGGACGCCTTCGCACGCAATAAGTACGGCACATCCCTCAAGCAGGCTCACGCGGGGATCAAGAGCGCCTCCATGGCCATGGAAACGAGCAGGTCGCTGCTGTCTCGCTATTCAGACCCCGCCCTTCTCGCCAAGTGGAAATCGTGGAAGAACAGGGCGATCGAATCGAGCAGGATCTCGGGAGTCGCCATCGTAGTAACGAAGGAGAAGCACAGGCTCGACCTTTACAGGAACGGGTCCCTTTCGAGAAGCTTCGACGCCGAGCTGGGAGCGAACTCGATCAATCAGAAGATGTACGCAGGAGATAGAGCGACCCCCGAGGGGTATTATTCGATAATCCAGAAAAAAGGCCACGGGCAGAGCAAATACAACTGCGCCCTTCTTATCAATTACCCGAACGGGGACGACCGTCACAGGTTCAACACACTGAAATCTAGGCACGAGCTCGGAAGAGGTTCAAAGATCGGCGGACTGATAGAGATCCACGGCGAAGGCGGAAAAGGGTTCGACTGGACAGACGGATGCGTCGCGCTGACGGACAGGGAAATGGAGTGGCTTTTCAAGGCAACACCAGTGGGCACCGCCGTGGCGATAATCGGATCTGATGGCAACGGGGGGCCGATCAGTTCGGCTTTGAACGGCTCCGGCGGGAATAGATGACGGGGACGGGGAACGCCACGCTTTACGACGTCACCAACGACGACCTCGCGGCAAAAAAGATGCCCCGTGTCTTGGTCGTAGTTCTCGTTCTCCTTTCCATCCTGCTCCTTGGGTCATCCCTGTTCCTGGCCGTTTTTCTCGGAACGGGATACGATTCCAGAATCATAACGGAGGAACTCCTTGTCTCTGGGAGGCAGGCTCCTTCCCATTCGGAGCGATCCGATCCCCAAACAGCCCTGGCGGAAGCTGAAAAGATCACGGAGGGGCTGCTCCCCAAGAAATATTTCATAGTTATCGACAGGGTCCACAACCGCCTCTGGCTGAGGGAAGGAGAACGCACCGACCTCGAAGCTCTCATATCGGCGGGGGCCGGTTCCGTTCTGAAGGACCCCAAGGGAGACAGGGAGTGGGTCTTCGATACTCCCATGGGAAGGTTCAAGGTCAAGGGAAGGCGTGAGAAACCGCTCTGGACCGCGCCCGATTGGGATTACATCGAAGCCAACGAACCTTTCCCGAAGAATTACGCGGACAGGGTCGAGGAAGGCTCCCTCGGCGAATACGCCCTGGACCTTGACGTCCCGGGCTACATGATCCACGGCACTCTTTACACGAGACTGATTGGAAGAAATGTCAGCCACGGCTGCATAAGGGTTGGTAGAGATGACCTACGCGTCCTTTGGAAAAAGAGCCCGGTCGGCAGCGCCGTTTTCATTTTTTAAGGCGTTCGCCGTCGCTCTATCGCTGTTCCTCCTGAACTCCTGCGGAGGCCCGCCCACGCCCTCGCTGGGCGATGAGGCCGCGCTCTCGCCTCCGGAGGCGGCCCATCTTGCGGCACTGAAAGCGGACCTCGCCGCATCCAAGAACTTCTACGCCGAACTCTCGCTAAGGGACGGAGAGCTGAGGCTCTGCCATTCAGGGACCTTCCTCAGGAAATACAAGCTCTCGGGAGCTTCGGTCCAGCACCGGAGGCTTCTCTTCTTCAGTTCCGGCAAGCTGGACGAGTGGAACAACAGGATCTGGAGGAACGGGGAGCTTTCCCCCCCCCGGGTCATAGAAAGGGTCAGGATAATCCCCGGCGACGAGTCCACCCGCCCGACCCCCGGCAAACCTGGAATCCTCCCTCCGACGATGGAAGAGATAATATCCGTCCCTTCTTCGTTCAACCTCGAGTTCCCTGAAGGGCTTACCGTCAGAGTGGAACTGAGGGGCGAGATCCCGGGCAAGAAACTGGAGCTCAAGAAAAAGAACCTTCTCTGGAACGATTTCCTCTGCGGTCTCGGTTTGAGGAAAGGCCCCGCAGTGAGATTGAACCTCGAGATGGAAGGAAAAGAAGGGGCGGCCTTCTTCAGGTCGCTCCCCGAGAACTCCCCTCTCCTCATACTGCCGTGATTAAAAGGGAAACGATCCGCTTCTGCGTGGAGACCGCCGCCGTGTCCCTATTGTCCGTCGCGTTGTTCCTCACGGCCCTCCAGTTCTTCGCCAAGCCCTTCAGGGTCGAAGGCATGAGCATGGAACCGCTTCTCCACGACGGAGATCTCATCCTGGTCAGGAGATGTTATTCCCCTCCCGTGGTGAAAAGAGGCGAGGTCGTGATAATAAGGGCGCCCGGCGGAGGCTTCGCGGTCAAGCGAGTCGCGGCTGTTGCGGGGGACGAGATATCCGTTTCCGGAGGGCGGCTTTTTGTAAATGGCAAAAGTGAGAGTAAAATGGCTTTTTCGGATGGAGGCCCGGATGCAGAGCACGCCAAAACAACACTCGGAAAAGGCTGCGTTTACCTGCTCGGGGACAACCGCGGGAAAAGCCTCGACTCGAGGGCCTGGGGGGCGGTCCCGGTGGATACCATCTACGGGAAACCCCTCTTCCTCGACGGAGCGGTCGTGACGGGAAGAACGGCTTTGAAGGGATCCCGATGATCGACGAGAGGGCCGGAAACACTCCGCTGCACGGAACGCTGGAAGAGCTCGGCCTTCCGGAGATACTAGATTTCCTCTCGACGATGGCCAAGACGGGCGTCCTGCTTCTCCGCAACGGGAACGTGACAAAGACCCTTCACATCAAGAGAGGAATCGTCGTCTTCGCCACGTCGAACATTCCCGAAGAGCGTTTCGGGGAAATGCTCCTGAAGGAAGGGAAGATAACCCCCGACCTTTTCACCGAAGCGTCAAGGCAGATCACGAGGGGCAAGAGGCTGGGAAAGATCCTCGTCGAGATGCAGGCGATAAGCCCTAAAGAACTCTGGAGCGAAGTGCGGCACCAGGTCCAGGAGATCGCTTTCGGCCTGCTCTCCTGGGATTCCGGCACATTCCAGTTCTTCGAGGGAGAGGAGAGGACCGGCGAGAACATCACCACTTCGCTCACTGTGCAGGAGATCCTCCTCGAGGGGCTGAGACGGATCAGGAACAAAGCCCTCCTCGAAAAAGCCTTCCCGAGCAAGGACATCGTTTTCGAAAGGGTCCTTCCCACGCACCGTCCGACGAACCTTCATTTCGAAGAATACGAGAAGCACGTGTTCAAGCTGGTCGATTCCGGCAGGACCGTGTCCGAGATATGCGACCTTTCCGAGATCGGCGAGTTCGAAACTCTGAAGACCCTCTTCATTTTCTTCTCGATCGGCTTCCTGCACGTCAAGAAAAGGAAGGACCGGTTCGCCGAGGAACAGAAGGAGCTGCAGGACGCGAGGCAGCTCATAAGGAACTACAACGAGATGTTCTCCTTCCTCTACCACTACTTCCTCAGGGAAGTTGGCCCGATCGCCGAGAACATCCTCGAGAAGTACCTCAACCGCCTGAAGACCGACCAGCCAGAGCTTTTCCAGCGGGTGACGATGAGAAGCAACGGCACGCTGGCCGAAGAGAGGATCCTCGAGAACCTGAAGGCCGTGCCGAGGGACAGAATGCTGTTCCTCGTGAGGGGATTGAACGAGTTCCTCTACTCCACTCTTTTCGTGATCAGGAAGACCCTGGGAGAAGAGCACGAGAAGAACGTGCTCGACACCCTGAAGAGGACGAGGCCGGACCTTTTCGAGAAGTATGGCGGAAAACCCTGACCTGAAAGCCTTATCCGGCAAGATCCTGGCGGTCCTGGGGCCGACCGGCTGCGGGAAATCAGCTTTCTCTATAGAACTCGCCCTATCCATTCCGTCCGAGATCATTTCTTCCGACAGCATGGCAGTTTACCGGGGCGTGGAGATAGGGACGGACAAGGTCCCGGCCGCTTCCAGGCGGGGCATACCCCATCATCTCTACGACGTGGCCGAACCCGGGACGTTCTTCTCCGCAGGCCTTTTCCGCGCCATGGCGACGGACGTCATAGAAGGGATCCGCTCGCGGAACAGGCTCCCGATCCTCGTTGGCGGAACCGGGCTCTACGCCCGATCTCTCCTTGAAGGGATCGCGTCCGCTCCGTCGCGGGACGAAGCCCTGCGCGCCAGGCTGAAGGAAAGGTCCATGAGAAAGGGGCTTCCGTCCCTGTACCGGATCCTTCGGAGGCTGGACGGACGGAGAGCCCTCGATGTTAGCCCCAACGACGAGATCAGGATAGTGAGGTCTCTCGAGATCAGGATACTTACCGGCAAACCCTTCTCCCTCGTCATGGAGGAAGGCAGGAATCCAGCGGCCCAGGACGCGTTCAAGATCTGCCTTACCCTCCCCCGCCCCCTGCTCTACAGGCGCATTGAAGAGAGGGTCGACAGGATGGTCTCCCTCGGCCTCGTGGAAGAGGCCAGGTCGCTCTGGATGAGCGACAGGCTTTCAGGGCCGATAGCAAAGGCGATAGGCTACAAGGAGCTTGTCCCCCATTTCGAAGGACGCGCGAGTCTCGCAGATTCGATAGAAGAGATAAAGAAGAATTCGAGGAACCTCGCGAAGAGGCAGTTGACTTGGTTTAGAAAAGAAAATGGGCTAGAATGGGTTAGGATGGAAGACGAGCATGAACGACTCGGCATCAGGGAAAAAGTGACAAGATGGTTGAAGGGAGAGAGATATGACAGGTGAGGTCAGTATCCAGAACCAGCTCCTGAACCTCGTCAGGAGGGAGCATTCCCTGATCACCGTTTTCCTGGTCTCGGGGAAGAAATTCGTCGGTTACGTGATCGGCTTCGACCGCTACACTGTGCATCTCCGGTGCAGGGATTTCGACCAGATAGTCTTCAAGCACGCGATCACCAACATATCCGTACCCAGGGCGATCATGCAGAGGCTTCCGATCGCCGAAGGGGCTGACCACGCCGAGGTTTTTCAGAACGGCCCGGAGCACGAAGAGATGATCGGAGAGCCCGAATCCAGGGAGGAGAGCTGATATGCAGGACCTCGAGCTGCTGAAAAAAGTCCCTCTCTTCCAGAACCTGAGCCCCCGCGAACTGATGGCGGTCAAGGACAGCGCCAACATCTTGAAGCTTCCCAAGCAGAACATCCTTTTCTGCGAAGGCGACAAGGGAGACGCGCTCTTCCTGATCCTCAAGGGCAAAGTAAAGGCTTTCCTTCTCGCGGAGGACGGCCGCGAGGTCATCCTGTCTTTCATGGGACAGGGGGAGATCGTGGGGGAAATGGCGATCTTCGACCTGGAGGAGAGGCGCTCCGCGACGGTGGAAACCATCGAGGACTGCGAATTCCTGACGATCACCGGAGACAAGTTCATAAAGGTGCTGGAAGGCAACCCCCAGATCTCGCTCAACGTGCTCAAAACGCTCTCCTCGAGGCTGAGGGAGACCTCTTCCAGGATCAGGAGCCTGATCTTCCTCGACACTTACAGCAGGGTCGGCAGGTACCTCCTGGACAGGGCGAAGACCGACGGCCGCGAGCTTGCGGACGGCTCGGTGCTCGTCACGAGGCCCACTCACGAGGACATAGCCAATTTCATAGGTACATCGAGGGAAACCGTTTCCCGCTCCCTCAAGGAGCTGGAGAGCCAGGGGCTCCTCCGGAACGTCGGGAGAAAAGTGATCCTTTACAAGATACGAAAAGTCTAACAATCCAACTTCAATTTTATCGGGGGACAAAATGACTGTTATTATCGACGGAACCAACCTGACCATCGAGAACGTTCTTCAAGTGGCAAGATTCAGCGAGAAGATAGAACTCCACCCTTCCTCGCTGGAAAAGATCAAGGCTTCGAGGGCATTCATCGAAAGGAAGATAAAGGCCAAGGAGATCATGTACGGCGTCAACACGGGCATAGGCGAACTGGCGTCGATCGTCCTTGACGAGAACCAGACGAAGGAGTTCCAGAAGTACCTCATCTACAACCACGCGGCAGGCATCGGAGAACCCGCTCCGATCGAACACGTGAGGGCCGCCATGCTGAGCAGGGTCAACGTGCACGCCAAGGGATACAGCGGCTGCCGCCCCGAGATCACACTAACCTACATCGACATGCTGAACAAGGGCGTCATCCCGGTCGTCTGCGAAAAAGGCAGCGTAGGAGCCTGCGGGGACCTCTCCCCCATGAGCCAGTGCGCTCTCTCCCTGATGGGCGAGGGCGAGGCTTTTTACCAGGGCAAGAGGATGCCGACCAGGGACGCCATGGAGAAGGCGGGCATACCCATCCCCGGCCTTCAGGCCCGCGACGGTCTCGCCGCGATCAACGGGTCGAACCTGATAACCGGCATCGGCTGCATCCTCCTCAACGACATCGAAGCGTGGACCAAGCACGCCGAGATCGCCGCCGCGATGACCCTGGAGGCCCTGCTCGCCAACATGAAGCCCTACAACACCCGCATACACGAACTGCGCGGTTTCCAGGGCGCCGTGAAGTCAGCCGCGAACCTCCGCGCCGTGATGAACGAATCCGACCTGATGACCGGAAAGATGAAGGTCAAGGTCCAGGACGCGTATTCGATGCGCTCGACGCCGCAGGTGATAGGCGCGCTGCGCGACCAGCTCGCCCACGCCAGGAAACAGCTCGAGATCGAGCTCAACGGAGTCGCCGACAACCCGATCTTCGTTGGCGAAGAGGACATCGTCCTGACCGGGGCCAATTTCCAGGGGACGCCCATCAGCCTGCCTCTCGACGTCGTCGGCGCGGCGGTAACGATGGTTTGCGTCCTATCGGAAAGAAGGCTCAACAGGCTTCTTAACCCCGCCTGCAGCGTGGGGCTCCCCTCCTTCCTGACCAAGGGCGCCGGAATGTTCTCCGGCATGATGCTGAGCCAGTACACGGCGGACATGCTCATCAGCGAGGCGCGCATCCTTTCCGCTCCCGCCTATGTGCTTTCCATCCCCGCCGCGGCGGACCAGGAGGATTTCGTCTCGATGGGAATGAATTCCGCCCTCAAGACCAAGCAGATCCTGAAGAACTCCTACGGCGTAATGGGCATCGAGTTCATGGCCGCGGCGCAGGCGCTGGATTTCAGGGACTTCGGCTTCGGGAAGGGAACAAAAGCGGCACACTCCGCGATCAGGAAGCACGTCGAGCATCTCGAGGTCGACAGACCTCTCTTCAACGACCACAACGCGATGTCCGCCCTCGTGGAGAGCGGCGAGATCCTGAGCGCCGTCGAAAAAGAGGTCGGTCCTCTCGTCAGCTCGTGGAAATAGGAAGGGCGCAATTATGAAAAAGCTGTCTCCTGTATTCCTTTCGGTCCTTCTCTTCGCGCTGCCATTATTCGCCGCAGCGCCCGAAAGAGACGCGATCCTTAAAGAGATGGCTATCCCCTCCACGGACAAAGTCAGGGGGCAGAAGGACGGCGTCGGTTACGCCAGGACGGCGGAACAGATGACCGAAGCCTGGGACCTTTCCGGCTCCGCTCCTTCTCCCCTCTGTTTCGGAAAGGAGATCCTCGGGGAAGGTATTGCGGTGATCGTCCCTCACGACGATTATATTTACGCCGGGCGCGTCTACAGGTCGCTCGTTCCGGCGCTGAAGGCGAAAACCGTCGTCATCGTCGCCCCTTTCCACCGCTGGAAGGATTTCGGCGTCAGGGGCAGGGTCGTTTTCGACGGGTACGACGCGTGGAGGTCACCGGAGGGAGAGGTCCCCGTTTCGAAGATCAGGGATATAATCGTTCGCGGCCTGCCCGCTTCGGATTATGTCGTCAGCAACACCATGCACGACTCCGAGCATTCGATCGAAGGTCCCCTCTACTGGCTGAAGCGGGCGAATCCCTCCGTCGAGATAGTCCCCATCCTAGTGACTCCGATGGACTACCAGACGATGGAGCAGGTCCTTTACGACCTGAAGGACGTCCTCGGGAACTACCTCGAGTTCAACGGCATGAAGATCGGAGAGGACGTCGGGTTCCTAATCAGCGCCGACGCGGTCCACTACGGCGAAGACTTCAATTACGCCCCCTACGGGCCCGGCGGAGTGGAACCTTACCTGAAAGCGGTAGAGGAAGACAAGCGGATAATGTCCAGGCTTCTATCCGGCACCGTCAACGAACGCAGGCTCAAGGCCATCTTTTCCGCCTTCCAGGACCCGAACGCCCCCGATGCGGCGCACATAACCTGGTGCGGGCGATTCTCGATACCCTTCGGCCTGAGCCTGGCGTCCGGACTCTTTTCAAGCCTGAAAGGCAGGGGCGAAAGCAGAGGCCTCGTCTGCTTCGGCACGCCGATCGCATACTCGACATCGGTCGGAACTCCGTCACTTCCTTCGAGGACGGGCATGGCATCGACGGCCCCCTCCAACCTTTACCATTTCGTCGGCCACCCCGGGATGTTCTACGGAAAGGCGCTGGTGGAGCCTCTCTCCCAGAACAGGGAGCCCCTCCAGTAAGAGCCACTTGATTTTTCGGCCCGCAGGCTTTAATCTGGGAACATGAGCTGAGTTCCTTGTCCTTTGTTGATTTTTTGCCGCGAAGGAGGCTTGAGATGGAGACCTACCGGATCCCAAAAGAAAAAATGACGGTTCTGCTGAGAGTCCCCCCGGAGCCTCCCGACGAGAAGACGGTTTTTCTCAGCCCGTTCGCGGATTCCCACCAGGGACGAGAGACCTTGTCGGACCTTTTGCTGAAGAAAGACAGGTTCCTCCCCGTGCTTGAAAAGGATTCATACCTTCTCCTCGTTCAGAAAAGCGCGATACAGTGGATCGAGGTGCTGAAGCCAGAACAGGCCGAATGGTACTATTTCGAAATGAGGCAGGGAACCTCAAAGGCGAGGATACTCGTCGAATTCACGACGGGTGAAACGATGGAGGGCCACATCCACGCCCTCACTCCCGAAGGGGACAGGAGGGTCTCCGACGTTATAAACCTCTCGCAGGGGTTCCTTCATCTCGAGACGAGGGAGGGCCTCTATCTTATAAACCTGGAAAAGGTCAATACGGTCAAGATAATCGAAGAAGAAGCTTCATGAGGAAGACCTGCCGGGACGCGTTGCCGGCGTGACGGGCATTTTGCCTGAAGGAGAACAGCAATGGGACTTTTCGACGCCATTCTTGAAAAAGTAGGGATCACCAATTCTGAATCCAGGGTAGTCCTGGGGCCGAAAACGGAAGCCGCGATGAAATCCGGGTTCAAACCGCCCGTGGCTCAGCCGGCCGCTCCGCCGGCGCCCGCGCCCATCGCCCTCGTGGACGTAATGTCAAGGCTGGAAGAGCTCGCGAAAGCCAATCCTCAGAAGCTGAACTGGAAGTCATCCATTGTCGACCTTCTGAAGCTCCTGGACCTCGACAGCAGCTTCTCCGCGAGGAAGGAACTCGCTGTGGAGCTCGAATGCCCCGCCGAAAAGATGAAGGACTCCGCCCAGATGAACATGTGGCTTCACAAGACCGTCCTCCAGAAGCTCGCGGACAACGGCGGGAACATTGCGAAGGAGCTTCTCGACTGAAACCGGGTTCGCCTCGCCACAGCTCGAAGTCGGGCGACACGGTCCTCCCCTGCACGGAATTCTCTTTATGAAGACGATAAGCCGTTTCTCCTCTGCGCCGCGCGGTTTGGTGTTCGAATGGAAGGAGCTGGCTGAACAGGCCTTTTCCAGGACTGCAGGCGCTCCGCTCATCGGGGGCAACTCGATACGTCTTCTGAGGGACGCCCGGGAAAATTATCCCGCCTGGCTCGAAGCCATAGGCTCCTCCCGCGAACATGTTCATCTCGAAAATTACATTTTCTCCGCCGACCGCACCGGAGAAAAGTTCGCCGATGCCCTTTCCGAGCGCGCGGAAAAAGGCGTCAGGATCAGGCTCATCTACGACTGGGTGGGCTGTTTCATGAAGACGCCCGGGAAGTTCTGGGACCGGCTCAGAAGACACGGGATAGAGGTCCGTTGCTACAATCCCCCCAGGTTCGACAGTCCTCTCGGTTGGCTCTCCCGCGACCATAGGAAGGTCCTCTCGGTAGACGGAAATGTAGGCTTCGTATCGGGTCTTTGCATAGCCGACGAGTGGGAGGGCATTCCTGAAAAGAAGATCGATCCCTGGAGGGACACTGGCGTGGAGCTGAGGGGCCCCGCCGTGGCGGAGCTGGAGCAGTCTTTCTCGATGAGCTGGGAGATGACAGGAACTCCCCTGCCCCCAGACGATCCGCCGGAACCGGATCCCATTGTTCCTGCTGGCGACGCGAGCGTTCGGCTGGTGGCGGGCCTTCCCTCGACGGTGAGGATGATGCGCCTTGACCAGCTTATCGCCGCACTGGCGAAAAAGAGGCTCTGGCTCACTGACGCATACTACGCGGGAACTGCGGCGTATGTCCAGGCGCTCAGGGCGCTCGCGGAAGACGGCGCCGACGTGAGGCTCCTCGTCCCGCACGGCACCGACATACCGCTTCTCAGGCCGCTCTCCCGCTCGGGATACCGCACCCTGCTCGAGGCCGGCATCCGGATCTTCGAGTGGAACGGGACCATGCTCCACGCCAAGACCGCGGTCGCAGACGGTGTGTGGGCCCGGGTCGGATCGACCAACCTCAACATGTCGAGCTGGCTGGGCAACTGCGAAATGGACGTGGTCGTAGAGGATGCCGGTTTCGCGAGGCAGATGGAGGAGATGTACATCGAGGACCTCAGAAACTCGACGGAAGTGGTCCTCGACGAAAGAAGAAAGGTCCGGGCTCCCGGGGAGCCCCGCCATCCCCGCCAGCTTATAAGAAAGGGAGGAGGAAGCGTCAGCCGTGCAGCTGCTGGAGCCATCCGCATAACCAACGTCGTCGGCGCGGCGGTTACGGACAAGAGGATACTCGAACCCGTCGAGTCGAGGATAATGATATTCTCGGGGTTGTTCCTGCTTCTTCTCGCCGCCCTCTTCATGGTTTTTCCGTTCCTCCTCGCATATCCCCTGATCCTCGTGATTTTATGGATTTCGGTGATCCTTATCTACCGGGGTATCAGACTTCGTTCCGAAAGGAAGGTTTCCTCCCTGAAAGACCCCGCGAAGTAAACTCCCGCCGCGATCCCGCCTGTTCCTCATTTCCGCCATCCGTTGTGCCGGTTGGAGCGGTAACTTTGTCCTGCAAGCTTCCGTATATCAGGTTTGTCGATTTCGACCATTGGAGGAAAGAATGAAAAAGTTCCTTAAAATTACGATCCCGGTAGTCGTGCTGATAATAATCGCCGTATTGGTATATTCATTCTTCATCAAGAAGGGACCTTCGAACGGAAACACGCTCGTGGAGATCAAGAAGGGCGTCATCACCAAGAAAGCCCTTGCGGTGGGGCAGATCGAGCCGAGATTCAAGTTCCAGGTAAAATCGAAGATCTCCGGCATAGTGAAAAGCTGCGCCGTGGAGGTCGGGGACATCGTGAAGACCGGCGACCTCCTGTTCGAGATCGCGCCCGATCCCACCCCGCAGGACCTCATCGAGGTGACCAGGAACCTGGAAACGGCTACGGCCTCCTACGAAAAGGCTCACGCGGATTACGAAAGGGCCGGCTCGCTGTTCAAGCAGGGGATCACATCGGAGAGCGACCTCGACAAAGCCAAGGAGCTTTTCAGCGTTGCCGAATCCCAGATGGCGAGGGCCAAGGAAACGCTCGAGCTGACGATGCGCGGCAAGGTCACCAGCTCGAAGAGGAACATCGAGAATGTGATAAAAGCGCCCGCCCCGGGATGCATTCTCACCAGGACCGTCAACACGGGGGACCCGGTCGTTCCCCTGACATCCTACCAGGCGGGCACCGAACTGGCGACACTTGCGGACATGACGGACATCATTTTCAAAGGCACAGTCGACGAGATCGACGTGGGCAAGCTCCACACAGGGATGAAGGCCAAGATAATCATGGGGGCCCTTCCCAACGAATTCATCGAGGGGACTCTCTCGAAGATCTCCCCGCAGGCGAAGCAGAAGGAGGGGTCGACCCTGTTCGACGTCGAGATAGAACTCGTGCAGAAGGCAGGGATCACCCTGCGCGCGGGCTATTCCTCCAACGCCGAGCTGATCATAGACGAGCGCAAAGACGTGCTCGTCGTTCCCGAAAGGCTCGTCACTTATGAAGACAACGGAAAGAAATCCTTCGTCGAGATACCGGAGGGTTCCAAGAACGTGCCGAAGAAGGTTGAAGTCAAGCTGGGCCTCTCCGACGGGATGAACGTGGAAGTGCTCTCCGGCCTCAAGGAGAACGACAAGGTCGTCGAGCGCCCTCCGAAAGAGATAAAGTAGGGATAGCCCCATGATGCCCCTTCTTACCCGAGGAAGCAAAAATATAAACGCCCCGGATTTCATTCATCGGGACGTTTTCGCTTCCTGCAATTTAAAATTTCAAATTTCAAATTTAAAATTTAAATTCTTTTCGCCTTCCCCTTCGCCTTTATTTCTCGCGGGAGGGATGACATGACCCCCGTCATCGACGCCGTAAGGCAGCTCTTCATGGACCTCAGGACGCAGAAGCTGAGGACTTTTCTGACGACCTTCGGCATAGTCTGGGGAACGGTCTCCCTGAGCCTCCTGCTGGCCTTCGGCGACGGGCTATATACTCAGATGAGGAGGAGCTTCGCGGGCCTCGGCGACAGGATCGTCATAGCGTGGCCGTCTAGGACATCGCTCCCCTTCGAGGGCATCAACAAGGGAAGGAGGATCCTCGTGACAGAAGAGGACCTGGACCTCGTCAGAAAAGAGTCGAGGCTCCTGTTGTCGATCTCCCCCGAATACTCTTCCAGCTTCAAGGTGGACATAGGAAAGAAGACGATCCTCGTGGACATCTCAGGCGTCGAGCCGGAGTTCGGCGAGATGCGCAACCTCGTTCCGCAGAAGGGCGGACGGTTCATAAACCATCCCGACATGGACGAACGGCGGAGAGTCGTCTTCATAGGAAACGACCTGGCGAGGGACATGTTCGGCGAAGAGGACCCGGTAGGAAAGACGGTCAAGATTTTCTCCTCCCCTTTCACCGTGGTCGGAGTACTCGTCAAAAAGGACCAGGATTCCAGCTACAGCGGAAGGGACAAGGACAAGGCTTTCATCCCGGCCTCGACGTTCACCGCGGTTACAGGGGCCAAATACCCGGACATCCTTATCTACAAGGCGAAATCGCCCGACATGAACCAGCCGCTGACGGAAGAGATAAGGGGCATACTCGGAAAGAAGCTTCACTTCGACCCGACTGACAAGGAAGCGATACAGGTGTGGGACACGACCGAGATGTTCGTCTTCCTGGACACATTCATGGGAGCGTTCAGGCTCTTCCTCGGCATCGTGGGGCTGATGACGCTCATCGTAGGAGGCATAGGCGTTTCGAACATAATGAACGTGGTGGTCGAAGAGAGGACGAGGGAGATCGGGATAAAAATGGCGCTCGGCGCGACTCCCAGGTATGTTCTTTTCCAGTTCCTGACCGAAGCAGTGATAATAACCGCGCTCGGGGGCGCTATAGGCCTGGCCATTTCAAGCGGCATCTGCTCGCTGTTCGCCAAGGCGGGGCTGGAAGAATTCGTGGGAGTGCCGGTCGTGACCCTGAGGATAGCCATTCTCACATCATCCCTGCTGGGCTTCGTGGGCATAATGGCCGGCTATTTCCCCGCGAAGGACGCGGCTTCCAAGGAACCCGCAGTAGCTATGAAGTTCTGAGGGTCTGAAATGACGAGAGAAGAAGTAAAGATAATACTGACGCTCTTTTTCAGCGCGGCCTTCCTGAGGAAGAAAAGGGCCGTGCTCACCATAGCGGCGATCGCGTGGGGCACGGTCGCGATACTCCTTCTTCTCGCTTTCGGAGAAGGGCTTCAGAACCGCCTCCTGACGGCACGCAAGGGCATGGGGGAGAATATCTCCGTCGTCTGGCCGGGCCAGACATCGGAAGCATACAAGGGACTCAAGGAGGGGAAGCAGATCATCTTCAGGGTGGACGACATCGCTTTCCTCAGGGAGCGCCTCCCCGAGTTCGAAGGAATAGTCGGCGAGATGACCAACTGGGGAACCACTCTCTCTTACGGAAAGAAGACCATCACCGCTTTCGTGACAGGCGCCAACTGGCAATACGGCGACATCAGGAACCAGATCCCCGACAAGGGCGGGAGGTTCATCAACCCGCAGGACGAAGAGGAGAGGAAGCGGGTCATATTCATCGGCTACGAGAGGGCCGAGGAGCTCTTCGGAAAAGAGGACCCCGTGGGCAAAGAGGTCCTTCTGAACGGGACCCCTTACACGGTCATCGGTATTCTCAAGAAGAAACTGCAAATGGGGAATTATTCGGGCCCCGATTCATACAGGTCGGTCATTCCCCTCTCCACCTTCGTTTCGCAGTACGGCAGGCAGGAGCTTGACAACCTCGTCCTCAAGGTCGGCGACCCCAAGACGATGGAGGGCGGACTCGTCAGGCTGAAGCAGACCCTCGGCGGAAAATGCGGGTTCAACCCCGAGGACACCAAGGCCCTTCACATCTGGGATACGGTGAACAGCTCCAAGTACATGGTCAACTTCACCCGGGGGCTCAACATTTTTCTCGGGATCATCGGCGTCCTGACGCTCCTGGTCGGCGGGACCGGCATCGCGAACATCATGTACGCGGTGGTCAAGGAGAAGACCAAGGAGATAGGCATCCTGATGGCGATAGGCGCGCGCTCGCGCTGGATCACGCTCCCCTTCATGCTCCAGAGCCTCTTCTACACCCTTCTGGGGGGAGCCTTCGGGCTTCTTATCTCCTCTGCGATAATATTCGTCATTTCGCTCATCCCGACGGAGGGCAACGAAGCCATAGAATTCCTCGGGAAACCGACCCTTTCGGTGCCTATAGGGATCTTCACCGCGCTGGTCTTGGGCGCCATCGGCCTGCTGGCGGGCCACTTCCCCGCCAAGAGGGCCGCGCAGATCGAACCCGCGGAAACCTTGAGATACGAGTAACAGGAGGATATGATGAACATCCCTTTCTTCAGGAAAAAGAACAACGGCGGCGACGGGAACGGCATCGCGATATCCATGGACAACATAACCAAGGTCTACGACACGGGAAAGATAAAGGTTGACGCCCTCAAGGGAATCGACCTCAGCGTCAAGAACGGAGAATTCGTCGCGATAGTGGGCCCTTCCGGATCGGGAAAATCCACTCTGATGAACATAATCGGATGTCTCGACAAGTCCACAGACGGCAAGTACGAGCTGTCGGGCGAGCTGGTCTCGGGATTCGACAAGGAGAGGCTGGCGGACATCAGGAACAGGAAGATCGGATTCGTCTTCCAGAACTTCAACCTTCTCCCCCAGATAACCGCCCTCGACAACATAGAGATGCCGATGATCTTCGGCAGGGTACCTTCTTCGGAGAGGAAGCAGAAGGCCAGGGAGCTTCTCGCGAAGATGGGACTTTCCGACAAGGAAGCCGCCAAGCCGACCGAGCTCTCGGGCGGCCAGACCCAGCGCGTCGCCATAGCGAGGGCGCTCGCCATGGACCCCAAGGTCCTGCTTGCCGACGAGCCGACCGGGAACCTCGACTCCACATCAGGCTCCGACATCCTGAGCGTCTTCTCGGAGCTGAACGACCAGGGAAGCACGATCATCGTCGTCACCCACGACATGGCGCTCGCCCGCCGCGCCAACAGGATCATCGAGATCCGCGACGGCAGGATCGTTTCGGACCAGAAAACCAACTAGGGCGGCGGGATATCCAGAAGAAGATCTTCTCAGTGGCGTCCGCGCTTGTTATCGTCACGCCGATGCTCCAGGGATTAAGCCCGCAGCACGGCTTCGAGGCGGTCAGCGTGTATGTTCCCGCAGGAAGGCCCGTGAACTGGTACCACCCGGGGTTGATTGAGTCGTCGTGGAAATGCAACTACGCAAGCCTGACCCTCTTACCCCTTGACTTTTACTTATCATGGATGTCCCCGGAAATCCATTACTTCACCAATAATGTATCTATGAATGGATCCTTTTTCGGCTCTGATATTCTGTATTGGTTATTTGATAAATCAATCGTAAAGACCACATATTCCTTTGTATTTGGGTTATAAAATTTCAAATTCGTTTCAGGCTTAATTTGTGGAGGAAGACGTTTAAATTCTTTGTCTGTTCGGAACAAGCCATCGCTGTTGTGCTTTAATGGTCGCCAAGGAACAAATACGACAGAATTGCCAAGTATATCGATTGGATATAGGTAATAATACAGTTCCTCCCATTTGCACTGCAGGAGTTTTTCGACCATCGCCTTGTCTTTCACCCAGATTATCTTGCATTTTGTCTTTTCCGTGACGCAAACAATTTCTTTCATGTCGATTACTTTGTTTTTTTTCGGATATATCAGCATCGAAATGAATATTGCTAAAGTGACGATAAGATATCCAATTAAAAAGCAAAAAAGGATTTTCTTCGATAGCATCCGACCTCCTATAATTAATGCTGAAAATGAAGTCATTCGGCGAGTTTAAGTATTTCTGCCGCTTCATTTTGTATTCTTTGATATCTGTTTGGTTTGTTTCTAGTATTATCGTCGAGAGCACCCCTAATATTCCAATATTGTGCCCGTGAATACCCTACTGACATTGATTCTGCATGTAAACTTTCTTCAATGATAATTCCCGCAATTAGATCTGCAGACCAACCCTTTGTATCAGGGTTAATATACATTTCAATTGCTTTACAATCGACACTATCTTCAGGGTGCACAGGCATATCATTCGAAGTATATATCGTTTCTCCCGGGTTATCTCCTGATGGACCCATCTCCCCTTTAAACGTAAACGTCGTATTCTCGTCTTTTGTAAATTTGTCAAACATCCTTCCACCAGCACCTGTTGCCAGCCATCCCGCAAACCCCTGCTTCATCTTCTCATTACCTGCAAGTGCCTTCTGAAAAGATGGATCGAACTTTACACTTCCAACCTGCTTGATTTCTCCTTTGGCCACTTTTTCTACAAAATCCAACTTTTCTTGCAACTTCTTTATCTTTGCTTCTTTCGACCAAGAATCACTGGCATCGCTTGGTTTTTTATCTGTCTTTTTCGCCTCATGCCCTGTCGGATCATTGAAGTTCACCGGGTTTCCTCTAACATACGAATACAGGTTCCACGATTGCGGGTTCAGGGGGTTGCCTGAGATGTTGTCCGGCTTCATGAACCTGCCGAGGTTGCTTCCGTACGAGCGGTAGTGCATGTAGTCGTAGCCGGTGGCTTTGTCTCTCTCGTGACCGGTGAACCTGTGAGTGTTGTTCGCGGTTTCAACGACCGGGGCGATCTCAACGCCGAACGGCTCGTAATCATGCCTTGATACGACCGCGCCGCTTGCATTTGTGATCAGTCTCACGGTTCCGAGATGATCTGAGTGGTAGAAGAGGTATTCGGCGACGGAGGCTTCCGTTCTGGCTGAAGGCGGAAGGCTGATGGCTGAAGGATTGTCTTTACCAGTACCCTGTGTCTCCATGTCACCATTGTCGGCCTGTCTGCCCTTGTTGTCAATTCCGTCAAAGGTTTTCAACCGGTTCAAACGGGAAGCCGCTTCCTGGTTTGAAGGAATCATCTTTCAGGATTTGATATGCTAGATTGCAAGATGTGATTCTACCGTTTCTTCGCGACCTATACGGTTCCTAATTTAATCTCCTTGAATATGTCTTGTCCGGCTTTCCGTCGTGGTCAGTGTCTTCTTCAATTAAAAAGTCTCCTGTCCTAGGATCTCTAACAGCATTTATATCCCATTTTCCATCACCATTTGTATCTTCATAGTATTCTTTGATTATTGGCTCCAAGCATCCGCGAAAACCCGGCGTTTTGAAAAATGGAACATCTTTTCGAGAATAAAACAATACTCTCCATATTTTTCCTGAATTTGTCACATAGCTCAGATCCTGTCTGTACACTTTTCCCCATCTCCAACTGGAACAAACATCACTACCTAATGTTGTCTTAGATTCTTTATGGGGTGATAATTTGTAGATAAACCAAAACAAAACAATAACGACCAAGAATAACATAAAATATTGTACAACTTTGCTAACAAGATTTTTGGAGATCATTGTAATGCCTCCACTAGCCTAACTGCGTCTTTTGGGTCAAAATGCCTTGGAACTGCCCAATATTTAGTTTTTTGATAATCCATTATTGTACCTGGTTTCGGATTCCAATCAGACGGCTTAAATGGCGGCACATCTGATGTGCCCGTAAAATTATGCCATGTTTCATGTAGCGAAATATTCGCAACATAGTTTCCAATCTCTGATCCTCTCATAAGACCAGCTTTAAACGCTGGTCCTAAAAACACTCGATTGTTAACTGCATCACCATGCACGCTCTCACCTTTTTCGGAAAATCCCTTTTCAACATTGACAGTTTGGACTTTCTTGGAAGGATTAAATGTGTATTTGATCTTTTGCCATAATGACAATTCACTTGATGCTAACACTTTCGCATTGACCCCATTATAGGCAAGTTCTTTAGATATTGCCTCTTTGGCTATATTTGTTTCTTCCTTCGTCAATTCCTTTGCATTCAAGATGATAGTTACATCCACCATTTTCTTTTTCATGGTAGAGTTTTCCACCGTTGGCGCTGTAATTTCTCCACTTAATCCGGCAGTTTCACCACTTGTCTTGTTGCTTTGCTGCTCCGGCTCCGCTGCCTGGTGCCCTGTCGGATCGTTGAAGTTGACGGGGTTGCCGCGAACGTAAGAGTACAGGTTCCAGCTCTGCGGGTTCAGGGGATTGCCGGTGATGTTGTCCGGTTTCATGAACCTGCCGATGTTCGATCCGTACGAGCGGTAGTGCATGTAGTCGTAGCCGGTGGCTTTGTCTCTTTCGTGGCCGGTGAACTGATGTGTGTTCTTGGCAGTATCCTCCTCACCGGTGGGATATGGCGCGATCTCAACCCCAAAGGGTTCGTAATCGTGGCGGCTTATAACATTTCCGGAGTTGTCCGTGATCAACCGCACAGTCCCGAGGTGATCTGAGTGGTAGAAGAGGTATTCGGCGACGGAGGCTTCCGTTCTGGCTGAAGGCGGAAGGCTGATGGCTGAAGGATTGTCTTTACCAGTACCCTGTGTCTCCATGTCACCATTGTCGGCCTGTCTGCCCTTGTTGTCAATTCCGTCAAAGGTTTTCAACCGATTCCTGCGGGCGGCGGCTTCCTGCCTCTTGGATTCGCAGAGGCCAGACTGGCACTCGAAGTTCCTCTCCACGCTGGCGCACGATATGAAGGCGCTCATGTTGCCGAAGAACGGCACGCACCCCGAATCTATCGTTATCGTGTACATCCCGTTCGACAGACCGTTGAAGCTGTATTGCCCGGACGAGTTGGAGACGGTGCTCTGAAGATGAAGGAAGTTCTTGTACAGGCTCAGCGCCGCGCCGGCCACCGGCGCTCCGCCCATCTCCGTCACCGTCCCGTAGATCGAGTAGGTCTGGGTCCTCGCCGTGAAGTTCTTCTCCGTGGCGTCCGCGCTTGTTATCGTCACGCTGATGCTCCAGGGAGATAGTCCCAAGCACGGCTTCGACGCCGTCAGCGTGTATGTTCCCGCAGGAAGGCCCGTGAACTGGTACCAGCCGCAGTTGATCTCGTCGTCGAAGCTTGAACCATCATGCTAGATTGCAAGATGTGATAATCATCTAGCCGGTCTTTCGGCTGCCGAATCGACGCAGTTGCGGTATCTTTGTAACTGTGTAGGATACGGCAGAAAGGAGGCTGATGATGAAGGCAAAGCTGTATTGTGGAATCGACCTGCATTCGAACAATTCCGTGGTGGTGCTGATCGACGATGAGGACCGGGCAGTTTACGAGAAGCGGCTTCCGAACTCGCTCGAAGTGATTTTATTAGAGCTCTCAAGGTACAAGAAAAAGATCGCCGGAATGGTGGTTGAATCGACATTCAACTGGTATTGGCTGGTTGACGGCCTCCAGGAAGAGGGCTACAAAGTTCACCTTGCCAACACAGCGGCAATCAAGCAGTACGAAGGACTGAAGTACACCGACGACAAGAGCGACGCGAGGTGGCTGGCGCATATCCTGAGGCTGGGGATCCTTCCCGAAGGTTACATATACCCGAAGGAAGAAAGAGCGGTAAGGGATCTTTTACGCAAGCGCAGCCAGCTGGTAAGGCAGCGAACGACACACATACTGAGCATCCAGAACCTCATGAGCAGGAATACCGGGAGGTCGATGAGCGGAACAAAGATAAAGACTCTCACGGAGCTGGATGTGGATGGTATGTTCGGAAGCGATGATGTGGCGGCGGCGGTAAAGTGCAACCTCCGGGCCTGCAGATTCCTGGCGAAAGAAATAATCATGCTGGAGAAGATGATACTGTCGAGAGCATCGATCAGGCCGGAGTACGAGAATCTTCTTACGGTGGATGGGATCG